>Ga0209088_10001295_pt1 | contig 16247 bp, 14 predicted proteins | sample S_140625_EF_Meta_FD_187324 | JGI IMG/M metagenome (GOLD analysis project Ga0209088, IMG submission 187324) | Freshwater microbial communities from Lake Simoncouche, Canada to study carbon cycling - S_140625_EF_MetaG (SPAdes) (version 2) | ecosystem: Environmental > Aquatic > Freshwater > Lake ... | reverse complement strand
CAGCTTCACCAGCGCCTCCTGGCTTTTGGCGATCACGATGCAGCCGGTGGTGTCCTTATCGAGCCGGTGCACGATGCCCGGCCTCATCTCGCCGCCGATGCCGGGCAGGTCCGGGCAATGGTGCAGTAGGCCATTCACCAGGGTTCCGTCCCGGTTTCCCGGGGCCGGATGCACGGTGAGGCCGGCCGGTTTGTTGATCACGATCAGGTGTTCATCCTCAAACAGCACATCGAGCGGGATCGGCTGGGCCAACAGGTAGGGCAGGGGCTCAGGGGGGGGCATCCAGAGCTGCACCGCATCGCCCTGGCGCAGGGGCGTCTTGGCACGGCCGGTGACCCCGTTCACTCGCACATAGCCCGCCTCGATGAACTTCTGGATGCGGGCGCGACTCTGCTCCGGCCGTTGGGCCACCAGCCAGCGATCCAGCCGCATCGGCAGGGGTTTGGGGTAGAGGAGCGTGAGCAGCTCACCCTCGCCTTCGCCGAAGCTGGCGTGAAGAGCCATGCTGGCCTCCTGGCGGAAGGATGAATCTTTGGGCATAGAATTGCATCCTACTCAGTGATGGCATGCCCCAAGGCTGGCGGGAGATCACGCTGTCGATACCAAGCCTCCTCCGCTGCAAAGTTCCCATGTCTCTTGCCCCGAATCCCAGAAACAAACGCCAATGCGTGAGGAGCCGGACAAAGAGATCAAATCGGTTGCGGTTGCATCGTCTCGATACCCCAGCAGCCCGAAAGAACGACTTCCTAGAGCCCCGGAAGGATTCACCTCATCATCATCAACATGAAGACTCGCCGCAAAAGGGGCAACGGGCTGCTTGATCCAAGCTCAATCCCTACTGCCACAGCCGAAGATGGGAAACATCAGGATCGCAACGGTATGGGATCCCGGGCCATGGCCACCATGCGGATGCCGATCAGCCAAGCAGAGAAGCAGGGCCCGATGTTGTTGAGCGAGAGCACTGCATGATGGTGCCCACCCCACCAAGGGGACTGGCTGGCAAGCAACGCTGAGCCCCAAGCCGAGCAGGGTAGATTCTGACTGGATACACAGCGCGCAATCGATGAGATTCGGTCAGCCCATAACCTCCCATAGCCATCCCAGCTCGTACCGACCTGATATCGACGGGCTGAGAGCCTTGGCAGTGATTGCCGTGATCATCAATCACTTCGGGGGCAACAGACTAACCAGCGGCTACCTCGGCGTCGATATATTTTTCGTCATCTCGGGATACGTCATCAGCGCGTCGCTACTGCGACAGCCAAACGGCAGCCTGAAGGACCTCTTGAGCGGCTTCTACGCGCGGCGGGCCAAAAGGATCCTGCCCGCGTTACTCCTATTCGCCGCAATCATTTCGCTGTTCATTTGCCTTGTAAACCCAACGCCCGAGGATTCAATTAACACAGGATTATTTGCTCTATTTGGCGCATCCAATGGCTACCTCCATCAACAGGCTGCCAATTACTTCGCTGCCTCCACCCAACTGAACGCGTTTACGCACACCTGGTCACTGGGGGTCGAAGAGCAATTCTATTTAATTTACCCAATTATCTTTTGGCTATGCCTAAGAAACAGGCCCACCCGCAAGCCCCTAGTCATAACAATCATTGCGGGCTTTGCCCTGCTGCTTTTTCTGCTCATTTCCCGCATAATCACAGGCCATTTGTTCGATCTATTCCCGGGTCACTTTGAAGGCTTTATCGCCACCGCCACCTATCTATGGCCGATCCTATTAATTCCGACCATCGCAAGCATTCGAGCTAGTAAAAATGGGATCAAAAATGCATTCATTTTGCTGGCAATATTGAGCGGGCTTTCGATGGCAGGCTTCCTTTATTTTTATCCAATCAAGCAGGCAAGCGCCTACTTTTTAATGCCAGCTCGTTTCTGGGAACTTGGAGCCGGGAGCCTGCTCAGCCTATTCATACTGGGATCAAATGTCAGCATCAAGCTAATTGAGCGCCTACGCAAACACATGGCAATTCCAGCATTTGCCGGATTAATCCTCACTCTTTTCCTCCCCGTTGAACAGGCCCGCTTGGCGACCGTACTCGTCGTAACACTGACCTGCATCCTGATCTACAGCCTTGAACCTGGCAATCCAGTACATTCACTGCTGACGAACAAATATGCTATAAGCGTTGGCATCATTTCCTACTCCTTGTATCTATGGCACTGGGGCGTTCTCGCCATCAGCCGCTGGACCATTGGCATCCATCCTTGGACGATTCCTATTCAAATTGCTCTCATGTTGGCAGCCGGTTGGGCATCCTATCGATACATTGAAGCCCCGATGCGCAAGGCCACCTGGGCCGCCTCACACTCCCAGACGATCGGCATCGGCATTGGTCTCGTCCTTGCCACGGCAGCCTTCCTAGGAGGCCTGGGTCGCTGGGGAAGCGCGCTGGCCCTGGATCGCCTTTTTCCGACAAGCTGGTCTGCCAATTATTTCCAAGGAGCCGAAAGATTCCAGCAGGGCTTGCTGCACAACAAGATCGAGGAGCAGGAGATGCTCAAGACACTAACCACAGATACAAGCGGGCTAGAATTGGCCAGACCAAGACTTTATGTCTTCGGAGACTCTCACTCCAATCATTATCTGGAGGCCATTAAAAAGTCTCTTCCCAAGCTGGGAGTCGGCTCCGCATCCATCGGGTGGCAATGCGGATACATCTCCCCACTCGACATCAACAGTCAAACAAAGAAATGGATGCCTGATTGCGAAAAATATCCTCAATTTGTTGACAGTTTTTTGATCAATAATCTCAAGCCTGACGATACTGTGATGCTTGCTCATCGCTGGAAGGAGAAAAAGAGTAACAAGCATTCCGAAAAAACCTTGAACCACCTGGCCCAGCTCATCCAGATCAAAGGTGGACGACTGCTGCTGATCGATGACGTTCCAGAGATCAGCGAAATCAATCCCCTGATGTGCAACAAGCGGCCGTGGCGACCCTTCCCAGCGCCAGGCTGCTTCCGTAGCGAAGCCTCGGTGGACGCTGATCAACGCCCCTTTGAGGAGATGGTTGAGCGGATCATCAAAAGCAATCCCAATGTAAGCTATGCGAAGTTAAGAGACCTCTATTGCATCAACCATGAATGTGGTCCCTATAAGGGTGATTTGATGATTTATCGCGATACAGATCACCTAACCGAGGCCGCGAGTCAGCTTGGGGCCCAACGAATTGCCGCAGCGATTGAGCGCACCACAACAGGCCAAGCCTTCGGCAAAACACAAACGCCATCGCCCAATCGCTAGCCAACTCCTCACGAATCCAGCCCAGGTTCAATCCTTCACCGCAATAGCCGCTCCATGCGCAAGCCATACACCCCGCAGGAGAAGCAGCGTATCCGCAAACGCTATCGCGGCTACGCCTTCCTGCTCGTAGTGGTTTCACTGGCGGTGCTGGTGCAGCCACTAGCGCTGAACTGGCCCCTGCTTACCTCGGTGAATTCCATCATCATGGCCATGGTGATGATGCTTTTCTTGACCCGGAACTCACTGCTCCGTGTTCACAAAGGCTGGCTTTATGGGCTGGGCTCGAGCGCGATTATTTTCGAACTAATCTGGTTGATTGGCATGGCCAGGCTTCCAAGCCTGGCAAAGCATCTCACTATTTTCCATCTACTGATCTGGGCCCTGTTCATCGGCTATTTCCTGTTGCGCAAGATCCGCACCCTCATGCTAGAACCCTATGTCACGGTTTATGTGCTGATGGGGGCCAGCGCCGGTTATCTGCTGATTGGTTATCTAGGCGCATTTCTGCTCCACAGCCTGATGATCTGGCAACCCGGAGCCATGGATCCGACTTACCTTCCAGCCGGCATCGATCCCATCACCACACCCTTGAAGGTCTTTCCCTCCATGGTGTGTGCCTCCTTCGAAGCCCTCACCACGCTCAGCAATGCGGTGACACGTCCAGGCAGCCTCGGCAGCCATGTCGGCTGCCTGGCGATCGCCATCGTGGGCCAGCTCTATGTGGCCATGCTGATCGGCTTGATCCTCGGGCGCTTTCAGCCGGGCCTGCGGCGCTGAATGACCTGGCCAGCTCCGATCTCATCTCCTGCCCACCGATGACCAGTCCGCTCGAGCCCATCCGTGAGCTGCCCATCACCAGACCCGCCAAGCGATTGATGGCGCTGCAGGTGTTCGTTGCCATCTTGATCCTGATGGTTTTAATCGCCCGAGCCGGGAGCACCTGATCAACAGAGGCGTCCGACAGGAGCGCTCAGCCTGCCGTAGCGAATGATCACAGCTCCCAGCAGGTTTTCCCAGTTTGGCTAGGCTTAAACAGCGATCTCGTGGCCAGGGTCCGATGCAGCTGCAGCTGCCACCTCTGAATGATCACAATTTGCCGTGGATGGACACCATCCATCCGATCGTCGTTCATTTCGTCATCGCCATGGCGGTGATCAGCGTGGTCTTTGATCTGATCGCGGTCGTGGCGAGGCGACCCAATCTGCTGGAGGTGAGCTTCTGGAATCTGCTGTTTGCCACAGCAGCCATCTTCGTGGCCATCATCTTTGGCCAGGTGGAAGCAGGACTAGCCGATCCCTACGGCGGCTCCCGTCTAATCCTTAACCTGCACAGCACCCTGGGCTGGTGCCTCGCCGCCATTCTCTCGCTGCTTACGGGCTGGCGCTATGTGCTCCGCAACCGTGACCCCCAGAGCCTGCCCGCGTCTTTCCTTGCGGCTGGCGGTGTGCTGGCCCTGCTTGTGGTGGTTCAGGTCACCCTGGGCAACAAGTTGATCTGGGTTTACGGCTTGCACACGGTGCCGGTAGTGGCAGCTGGACGCGCCGGACTGATCTGATGACCGCCCCCACGCTCCCGTCCCAGGGGTCCGCCCCGATCAGCCAACTGACCGGTTGGCTCGGCGCCAACGACCTGCCCTACAGCCTGCCGATCCACCCGAACCTGGTCCACTTCACGATCGGCCTGTTCGTGATCGCCATCGCCTTCGACATCGCCGGCGCCCTCTACCCGATTGAAAAGCGGGTCTTCCGCTTCCTGGCCCTGCCAATCACCCGGGCCGGATTCCACGATGTTGGTTGGTACAACCTCCTCGCCTGCGCCATCGTGAGCTTCTTCACGGTGGCGGCCGGCTTTTTCGAGATGCTGCTGGCGGTGCCAATCCCCGGCGTCACCAGCAGCATCGGCCTCCAGAGCATGGAAACCATGCTCTGGCATGGGGTCGGTGGGGTGGTGATCCTCCTGGCGATCATCGCCATGACCGTCTGGCGGGGTTACCAGCGCTTCGTCTGGCGCCGCGACATGGGCCGCCAGGTGCAATGGATCTATCTGCTCGTGGGCCTTGGCCTGTTCCTGGTGCTCGGGCTGCACGGCACCCTCGGTGCCGAACTGGCCGCCGAGTTCGGCGTTCACATCACCGCCGATCAGCTGCTGAACTCCGGCGCTGATCTTCAAACCGGCCTCCCCTAAGGCTTTCGCCATGTCCTCCTCCTCTCCGAACCGCCGTCTCGGCGGTATCCCCTTGATCGCTTTGGGGCTCTGGATCGGCCTGGTGATGGCGATCAGCATCTGGATGGCCGGCCAGGCTCAGCACTGGCTCCCCGTGCAGGCATCGAATGCGGCACCGCTGGTGGATGGCCTGTTCCGCTTCGAGACCGGTGTGGGCACCTTCGTCTTCCTCGGCGTGGTCTCGGTGATGGCCTGGACGATGCTTGTGCATCGGGCCGAAAAATACGACGAAAGCGACGCCGAGCCGATTGAGGGCAACACCCGGCTGGAGGTGATCTGGACCGTCATCCCCCTGGTGCTGGTGATGGCGATCGCCTGGTACGCCATTCAGGTCAACACCGAGCTCGGGGTGCTCGGTCCTATGGAGCACATCCATCCCCGGAATGCCCAGGAGGAGCTGGGGGGCTACCCCGGCGATCGCCTTCCACCCGAACAGGTGGAGGTGATCGCCCGCCAGTGGTCGTGGGAGTTTCGCTATCCCGGCCGCAACGTTTCCAGCACCGAGCTGCATCTGGAACTGGATCGGCCCGTCACCTTCCGGTTGGTTTCCGAGGATGTGCTGCATGGCTTCTACATCCCCGCTTTTCGCCTTAAACAGGATGTGATTCCCGGCCGGGCGATCGACTTCACCCTCACCCCCACCCGGCTCGGCAGGTACCGCCTGCGCGATTCCCAGTTCAGCGGCACCTGGTTTGCCGCCAATCAGGCCGATGTGGTGGTGGAATCGGCCGAAGATCACGCCAGCTGGCTGAAGCAAGGGGCCGCCGCACCCCTGCAGAGCGGGCTGAGCCCGGCAGTCGGTGAATACGCCGAACGGCAGACCGCCGGCCGTGGCGGCTGGCCCACGGTGGTGCCGGCCCCGCCGCCCCAGGTGAACGTTCCCGGATCCAGCTCCCTCCCCCACGACGCCTGAGCCCATGACCAGCACCGCCCTCTTCCCCCAGCCGCCCGCCTCCTGGCGTCGCTACTTCGGCTTCAGCACCGATGCCAAGGTGATCGGCATCCAGTACATCGTGGTGTCGTTCTTTTTCTTCCTGGTGGCTGGCCTTCTCGCCATGATCATCCGGGGTGAGTTGCTCACACCCGCCGCCGACCTGGTGGATCGGACCGTGTACAACGGCCTCTACACGATGCACGGAACGATCATGCTGTTCCTGTTCATCTTTCCCGTGCTCAACGGCCTGAACAACCTGCTGATTCCCACCATGATCGGGGCCCCCGACATGGCCTTCCCCCGCCTCAACACCGCCGCCTTCTGGATGGTGCCGGTGTTCGGCCTCCTGCTGATCGCCAGCTTCTTTGTGCCCAGCGGACCGGCCAGCGCCGGCTGGTGGTCCTATCCGCCGGTGAGCCTGCAGAACCCCCTGGGCCACCTGATCAGCGGCGAGTTTCTCTGGGTCCTAGCCGTCGCCCTCTCCGGTGTCTCCTCGATCCTGGGGGCGGTGAATTTCGTGACCACCATCCTGCGGATGCGGGCGCCCGGCATGGGCTTCTTCCGCATGCCAGTGTTCTGCTGGACCGCCCTGGCCGCCCAGAGCCTGCAGCTGATCGGCCTTCCAGCCCTCACCGGCGGGGCCGTGATGCTGCTGATGGATCTCACCCTGGGCACCTCCTTTTACCGGCCCGAAGGGGGCGGTGATCCGGTGCTGTATCAGCACTTCTTCTGGTTCTATTCCCATCCAGCCGTGTATGTGATCATCCTGCCGGTGTTCGGCATCTTCTCGGAGCTGTTTCCCGTTTATTCGCGCAAACCCCTGTTCGGCTACGTGTATGTGGCCCTGGCCTCCTTTATCATCGTGGGACTGGGCCTGATTGTCTGGGTGCACCACATGTTCCCCAGTGGTGTGGCCCAATGGATGCGCAATCTGTTCATGGTCACCACCATGCTGATCGCCGTACCCACCGGCGTGAAGGTGTTCGCCTGGCTAGGCACAATGTGGCGCGGCAAGATCAAGCTCACCACCCCAATGCTCTTCTGCATCGGAGGCCTGATCAACTTCGTCTTCGCCGGCATCACCGGGGTGATGCTGGCGACCGTGCCGGTTGACATCCACGTGAGCAACACCTATTTCGTGGTGGGGCACTTCCACTACGTGATCTATGGCGCCGCCGTGATGGGAATCTTCGCCGCCATTTACCACTGGTTCCCCAAGTTCACCGGCCGCATGCCCTATGAGGGCCTTGGCAAGCTGCACTTCGTGCTCACCTTCCTGGGGGCCAACCTCAACTTCCTGCCGATGCATCCCCTCGGCCTGATGGGGATGCCCCGCCGGGTGTCCTCCTACGACCCTGAGTTCGCCTTCTGGAATGTGCTGGCCAGCCTGGGCGCCTTTCTGCTCGGGGTCTCGATCATCCCCTTCCTGCTCAACATGATCAGTTCCTGGGTGCGCGGCCCCCGCGCCACCCATAACCCCTGGAATGCCATCGGCCTGGAGTGGCTGCTGCCCTCGCCGCCACCGGAGGACAACTTCGGTGAGCACGTGCCCACCGTGATCAGCCCCCCTTATGGTTACGGCAAGAACGAACCCCTGGTGGAGCATCAGGCCGAGATCGAGCGAGCTCTCACCCTTGCGGAGGCGACCCAATGACCAGCACCCCCATACCGCCAGCCACCCCAAGCGCTGCCCATGGCGCCGGCCATCACGCCAGCCACAATCTCACCGGATTCATCATCTTCCTGTGCTCCGAGAGTGTCATCTTCCTGGCATTCTTCAGTGGCTACGCCATCCTGCGCCAAGCCGCCCTCAACTGGTTACCCCCTGGCGTGGAGGGGCTTGAGTGGCGAATGCCCCTGATCAACACCATCGTGCTGGTGTCCAGCTCGCTCACGATGGTGGCCGCGGAGCACTTCAAGGAGAAGGAGCAGCTGTGGCTGTTCCGGGGCTTTTGGCTGCTCACCATGGCGATGGGAGCCTATTTCCTCTACGGGCAGGCGGTGGAATGGGGCGGCCTCAAGTTCGGCCTGACCTCGGGCACCTTCGGCGCCACCTTTTATCTACTCACCGGTTTCCACGGGCTGCATGTGGCCACCGGCGTGCTGCTGATGGGTTTGATGCTGGTGAAATCATTCATTCCCGGCAATTACAACGGCGGCGAAGAAGGCTTGAAGGCCACCTCTCTCTTCTGGCATTTTGTGGATGTGATCTGGATCATCCTGTTTGTGCTGCTCTACGTCTGGAGGACCTGATCCATGATTATCGATGATCATCATTACGACGTCATCCTGATCGGCAGCGGCGCGGGGGGTGGAACGCTCCTGGCGAGCCTAGCCAGCGCAGGACACTCGGTGCTTTTATTAGAGCGTGGCGGGATTCTGGAAGCAGTCGATCAGAATCTTGCCGATCTTGATCTGTTTCACAAAAAGAATTTCCATCCGAAGGAGTCGTGGTTTGGGCCCGACGGCGATCCGTTTCCACCCCAGATGGTGCATGCGATCGGTGGCAACACCAAGATCTGGGGCGCGGTGCTGGAGCGGATGCGGGAAGCGGAATTCAGCGGCGTGGACCTGCAGGAGGGGCCATCACCGGACTGGCAGTTGCGCTATGCCGATTTCGAACCCTGGTACGAAAAGGCCGAAAAGCTTTATCAAGTCCATGGCGTGGCCGGAGCCGATCCAACCGCGCCTGGCCGTTCCCACTCCTATCCAGCGGCGCCAAGGCCGGTCGAGCCCTTCCTCCAGGAATTAAACGCGGCCCTGGAGCGGCAGGCCCTGCATCCCTACGACCTGCCGTTGAGTTGGTCCAATTCCTCAGTAGATCCCACCGGGGACGCCGAACGCTTCGGCGTCGAGCCCGCCCGCGCCCAGCCCACGGTCACGGTGAAGGAGAACGCCCGGGTGGTGCGGCTTCACGTCAACCCATCGGGTCAGGAAGTGCGTGGGGTCGAAGTCGAGATTGAAGGCCAACACTGGCTGTTCAGCGGCCATCAGGTGGTGCTGGCCGCTGGGGCGATCGGCACGCCAGAGATTCTGTTGCGCTCGGGCAGCGATCAACACAGGGGCGGTCTGGCCAACGGCTCCGACCAAGTGGGCCGCAATCTAATGAAGCCCCAGATCACCACCATCCTTCAACAGGCCGCCTCCCCCCATTCAGGCCGTTACGGGCGCAGCCATGGCATCACCGACTTCTACTGGGGGGATAAGAACGTTGATTTCCCACTGGGTTCGATCCAGACCTGCGGCGGAGTCCTCCAGGATGCCCTTTTTGCCGAATCACCACCGGTGCTCTCACTGGTGACAAGGCTGCTGCCCAATCTGGGCATCGAGCAGCTGGCCTCCCGCTCGATCGCCTGGATGGCGATGAGTGCCGTTCGGCCTGATCCCGACAACCGGGTGCTGCTGCGGGGCGAGCACCTGCAGGTCAACTACACCGCCAACAACCGCGAAGCTCACGACCGGTTGGTCTACCGCTGGATCGACTGCCTCAAGGCGATCGAAGCCGACCCGCAGACCCATGTCACCAAGCCGAGTCCCGTCCACCCCCGCGGCGAAGCGCCACTGTCGGTCATGGGCACGGCCTGCGGCACCTGCCGTATGGGCTGTGATCCCGCCACATCAGTGGTGAACCTGCAGGGCCGCAGCCATGAAGTCAACAACCTCTGGATTGTCGATGCCAGCGTGCTGCCCTCCTGCCCGTCGGTGGGCATTGGCCTCACGGTGATTGCCAATGCCCTGCGGGTAGCCGCCCAAGTGGCCGAGCAACTCTGATTCGAACAAACTTGGCCGATTAAACATTTTGCAGCCCTAGAACCGAAGCAGTGTCAGCCCTTACCTTCTTCAACATCGCCGCATCTTGCTTCAAATCATGCCCATAGGAAGGAATCATCGCACCCATCTTAGCCTTCCAATCACCAACGAGATCATCGCGCAACACGGTCTCAATCATGGTCACCATGATGTAAGTCGCCGTTGAGGCGCCGGGTGAGGCACCGAGCAGCGCCACCAGCGTGCCATCGGCAGCAGCCACGATCTCCGTGCCGAATTCGAGTTGGCCAGCGAAGTGCTTTTCCTTTTTGATGATCTGCACCCTCTGGCCCGCCACGGCAAGTTGCCAATCCGCCTCATTCATGGTGGGGTAATACTCGCGCAACGCCTTGAAGCGGTGGCCGTTGGTCTGCAGAAGCTGGCCAAGCAGGTATTCCTCCAAGGGGAAATTATCCTTTGCCACAGAAAGCATCGGCAGGAGGTTCGCCAGCCTCAGCGAGCGAGGCAGATCGCAATAGGAGCCATTTTTCAAAAATTTGGTGGAGAAGCCGGCATAGGGACCAAACAGCAGCCAGCGCTTGCCATCGATGATGCGGGTGTCGAGGTGGGGCACGGACATCGGGGGGGAACCCGTGGCCGCCTTGCCGTACACCTTGGCACTGTGGCGATTCACGACCTCGGGATTGTCGCAGCGCATCCACAGACCGCTCACCGGAAAGCCGGCGTAACCGTGGGATTCAGGGATCCCGGACTTCTGCAGCAGGGTGAGCGCGGCACCACCGGCACCGAGAAACACAAAGCGGGTCGCAATCGTGCGCTCAACCCCGGTGGTCTCATTCTTGACAACAACCAGCCAACCACCCTCGGGGCGCCGCGATAAATCTGTCACGACTTCATGGAAATGAACCTTGAAATCGTCATGCTTACGCAGCACATCAATCAGGTTTTTGGTCAACGCGCCATAATTCACGTCGGCGCCATTGATGATATGGGTGGCTGCCACAGGCTGCGCCGCATCGCGTCCCTCCATGGTCAGGGGCGCCCATTCCGCGATCTTGGCGTGATCTTCGGAATACTCCATGCCGTGATAGCAGTGATGGGCGCTCATCAGGGCATGGCGTTTCTTGAGGAATGCCTGATTTTCGCTGCCCATCACAAAGCTCATATGGGGCACGGGATGGATGAAACTATCGGGAGTTTCGATCAAGCCCTTGCTGATCAGATACGACCAGAACTGGCGCGAAAGATCAAATTCAACATTCACCTCCAGGGCCTTGGCGATGTCCACCGAGCCATCCTTGGCCATCGGCGTGAAATTGAGCTCACAGTTGCCAGCATGGCCTGTGCCCGCATTGTTCCAGGCGCCTGAACTCTCCTGGGCCTCCTGCGGCATGCGCTCAACCATCTCGACCTTGAGATCAGGCTTCAGCTCCTTAAGGAACACGCCGAGCGTGCTGCTCATGATGCCGGCCCCAACAAGGAGAACATCCACCGTTTCGCTGCTCATGACTGAACCTCAGCTGTGAAGGAGACTTCGGCACCGGGTGCCAGAACCACATAGATGCGGCGCCAGGGCTCGCTGCCCACAAGCCGCCAGGAATGACCACCACCCGCGGTGTCCTCAGCAAGAAGAAGAATGCCGGGATTCAGGATGAAATGCTTCTCCTCGCGGGTCACGAAATCAAGGGTGCCGCTCAAGGTGATCACAAATTGCCTGGCCGGTGCCGTATGCCAATCAAAAGAGCCTCCTGAATCTGTCTGCTGAAGCGAGACGCTAACCGCACCCATTTTGCCGCTAAGGAAATCACCACGTGCACCCTCACGAAGGTCAATCACGCCATTCTCAAAACGGGACTGACCATCATCCCCGGTCCACAGGCGAACACATTGGAACATGGGGTCTCAATCGAAACGGACACTGAATCCAAATGCTACCTCCGCCACCAATATTTGCACGGAACCGAACGAACGTTTATAACGGGAATCTCTTTAGCCCAGATGCGCTCCATGACGGACATGCAAACGGATGAGATCAGAGACGAAAGCCGGCAGGCCCCCATCAGGAAGGAATCCGACAGCCTCGGCGTGGTCGACGTTCCAGCCGATCGGCTGTGGGGAGCCCAGACGCAACGGTCGTTGCAACATTTCAGCATCGGCAAGGATCTGATCCCGGTCGAAATGATCAGCGCCTACGCCCAGCTCAAGAAGGCTGCCGCCAATGTGAATCATGCCGGCGACCGACTCGCCGACAACATTCACCAACTGATCGTGCAGAGCTGCGACGAGATTCTTGCCGGCCAGCACGACGACATGTTTCCGCTGCACGTCTGGATGACCGGCTCGGGCACCCAGTTCAACATGAACGTGAACGAGGTGATCTCAAATCGCTGCTGCCAGATTGCCGGCACACCGTTGGGCACGAAGACACCGGTCCATCCCAACGACCATGTGAACATGTCCCAGTCGTCAAATGATACGTTTCCGACGGCGATGCATCTCGCAGCCGCGGTGGAAACAACCGGGCGGTTGATTCCGGCGGTGCAGGCTTTGCACGATGCGATTGAGGCCAAGGCAGTGTTGTGGCACGACATCGTGAAGATCGGCCGCACCCACATGCAGGACGCCACGCCCTTGACCCTCGGCCAGGAGTGGTCGGGTTACAGCGGCATGCTCGCCGACGATCTCGAACGACTGCGGGATGCGCTCAAGGGCGTCTATCAGCTGGCCCTCGGAGGCACCGCGGTGGGCACCGGACTCAATGCCGCCAAGGGATTTGCCGAAGGGGCCGCCCAGGAACTCGCCAATCTGACGGGTCTTCCCTTCGTGTCGGCTGCCAACAAGTTCACCGTTCAGGGTGCCCATGATGCGCTCGTGCAGCTTTCCGGAACCTTCCGAACACTCGCCGTATCGCTCTACAAAATCGCCAACGACATTCGGCTGATGTCCTGCGGACCGCGGGCCGGCTTTGCTGAGCTCCAGATCCCAGCCAATGAGCCCGGTTCTTCGATTATGCCCGGGAAGGTGAATCCCACCCAATGCGAAGCCCTAAGCATGCTCGCAATTCAGGTCATGGCAAACGATATGGCAGTCGGATTTGGCGGGGCGAGCGGTTACCTGGAGATGAATGTGTACAAGCCACTGATCATCCACAACATCTGCCATTCCATCACACTGATCAGCGATGGCTGCACCAATTTCCGCAAGTTCTTGGTTGAAGGCACCGAACCGAACCGCAAGAAGATCGCATTCTACGTCGAGAGTTCCCTGATGCTGGCAACGGCACTGTCGCCGGAAATTGGCTACGACAAAACAGCTCAGATCACCCATTATGCCCTTGATAACGACCTGACCCTCAAGCAGGCCGCCCTCAAACTTGGCCTGGTCAGCGAGGCGGACTTCGACCGCATTGTTGATCCAGGCAAGATGACCGAACCCTATGTCTCCAATGCCTAGGGGCTGAACAGCTTGCGATACACGTTCGTATCGGCAAGGTCGATCAGTTCTTCGCCACGGCCGGAGAGCACCGTTCGCAGGGCAAAGAGGGAAAAACCCTTGGCCTGCTCCACCGTGATCGTGGGAGGGATGATCAGCTCTTCTCGGGCTGTCACCACATCCACCAAAGCGGGGCCATCATGGGCAAAAGCCGCTTTTAGGGCTCCCTCCAGATCATGGGGCTTGACAACACGCTGGCCGAAAAGCCCGATGGCCTTGGCCACCTCGGCAAAATCCGGATTATCCAGATCCGTGCCGAAATTAACAAACCCGTTGGCCTTCATCTCCAGCTCAACAAAATTGAGCGACGAGTTATTGAATACCACAATTTTAACCGGGAGCTTGTTCTGACGAAGGGTCAGCAATTCGCCCAATAGCATCGAAAGACCGCCATCTCCCGCCAGAGCCACCACCTGACGCCCGGGGAATGCCGCCTGGGCACCGATCGCATGGGGCAGGGCATTGGCCATCGTGCCATGGGCAAACGAGCCGATCAGGCGACGCTGACCGTTCATACGCAGATAGCGAGCGGCCCAACCGGTTGGCGAACCGACATCGGGCATGAAAACAGCATCTTCCGAGGCCAGATCGCTCACCATGCGCACGAGATATTGCGGGTGAATTGGTGAGCGGTTGTAATCATCAATCGCCAGATCATCAAGCCCTTTTCTGGCCTTGGTGTAATGATTCCTCGACTCTTCAAGATGCTTGGCGTCGGGCTGCCCCTTGAGCAAAGGCAGCAGCGCCTGCACCGTATCTTTAACGCTGCCGACAAGGCCAAGATCGATCGGAGTGCGGCGGCCGAGATTCTCCCCCCTGATATCAACCTGAATAATCTTAGCCTTGGACGGATAAAACTGCCGATAGGGGAAGTCGGTGCCAAGCATCAACAACGTATCGCAACTCTCGATGGCGCGGTAGCCGGATGTAAAGCCGAGCAGACCGGTCATTCCAACGTCATAAGGATTGTCGTATTCGATGAATTGCTTACCACGAAGCGCATGCACCACAGGGGCCTTCAGCTTCTCGGCAATCGCCAGCAATTCGTCGTGGGCACCCTCAACGCCGGCTCCTCCGAAGATGGTGACCTTCTTGGCGGAATTGAGCAGATCGGCAGCGGCCTGCAGGCCCGCATCAGTCGGTCGAACGACGCGAGGCGCAAACTGAATCGGGGCGGACTTGCGGTGCGGCGTGCTCTTTTTCAGGAAGATCTCCCCCGGGATCACCACCACCGCAACGCCCCGACGTTCGACGGCGGTGCGCATGGCAATCTCCAGAACCCGCGGCAGCTGCTCAGGAACGCTCACCAGTTCGCAGTAGACGGAGGCCTCCCGGAAGACATCCTGAGGTCGGGTCTCCTGGAAATAGGTGCTGCCCATCTCAGATCCCGGGATCTGCGCTGCAATCGCCAGCACCGGAACGCGGCTGCGATTGGCGTCGTAAAGACCATTGATCAAGTGGATGCTGCCCGGCCCGCAGCTGCCGACACAGACGGCGAGCTCACCGGTCAGGGAAGCTTCCGCTGCGGCCGCCAGAGCCGCCGCTTCCTCATGGCGGACATGCTGCCAAGCGATGGTGCCATCGCGACGTAGGGCATCGGTGAATCCATTGAGGGAATCACCAGGAATTCCATAGATTCTCTTGACCGATGCATCCTTAAGCACGCCAAGAACGACATCCGCGATGTTCGACATTGATAAATTCGACATTGATGGAACAGTGTCATTGTATGAATCACCGCCAGGCTAGCGACGCCATCGAAAGCAGGCATCCAACTCTCTGAGATCACACAATTAGCTACAACTAGACTAGCTACAACCAGACCCGATTCCGCTCCAGATTGCCGCTCCGCTGTGGGCACTAGCCATCGGAGCGGACGGAGGCAAGCCGCTCCCCCGATGGCAACTCCAGGGCGATCGGCCCCAGCAGGGAGCGCCGGAAATCATCGAGCACTCTCTGGGCCATCCGCAGCGTGTCGCCGCTGGTGTGCCGGGTCGCCGCCGCCGCCAACCAGGCCTCGGCATCGGGCGAAGCTGCCATCGCCGGAGCCCCAGACGGCATCAACAGCGGAGCAAGGGCCATGCCGTAGCGCCGCTCCAGCAGCCGCGGCTCGACCCCGGCGGCGTCCACGGGCTCTAGGGCCGCCAGCAACCGCACAAAGGCCAGAGCCACCGCCTCGGTGTCGTAGGCGGCCTGGCCGATGTCATCGCAGAGGGCCAGGCGCAGGGCCGCCTGCTGGTTGTCGAGCCGGGGGGGGAGCACGCCAGGGGCATCAAGCAGGTCGAGGTCCTGCCCCAGCCGCACCCAGCGCAGGCTGCGGGTCACACCGGCCTTGCGGGCGCTCTCCACCACCTTCTGGCGCACCAGGCGGTTGATCAAGGCCGACTTGCCCACATTGGGGAAGCCGAGCATCAGGGCCCTCACCGGCCTGGGTTTCATGCCCCGGCCCTTGCGGCGGGCATTGAGGGCCTCGCCGGCCCGGATCGCCGCCTGCTGCAGCTGCTTCACCCCCGTGCCGGCCTTGGCATCGCACCACCAGGGGGTCTGCCCCTGGCTGCGGAACCAGGCGTC
>Ga0209088_10001294_pt1 | contig 16248 bp, 8 predicted proteins | sample S_140625_EF_Meta_FD_187324 | JGI IMG/M metagenome (GOLD analysis project Ga0209088, IMG submission 187324) | Freshwater microbial communities from Lake Simoncouche, Canada to study carbon cycling - S_140625_EF_MetaG (SPAdes) (version 2) | ecosystem: Environmental > Aquatic > Freshwater > Lake ... | reverse complement strand
CATGAGTACCGACACCATCCAGAAGCTCTTCGCGAACGACATCTCCCGCCGGATCGAGGAGGTGATCAAGGTCGACCAGGCCGATGAGGCGATCATCAAAGATGAACTGACGGAGTACGTCGTCACCGATTCGATCCGCGACTACTTCAATGAGGTGTTCGAGCTCTATGCCGAAACACCTCAGAAGCCCCATGAGGGGATCGGTATCTGGGTCTCGGGGTTCTTTGGATCAGGCAAGTCGAGCTTTGCCAAGAATCTGGGTCTCGCGCTGCAAAACCGCACTATCGCAGGGGAAGGTGCTGGGGTTCGGCTGGCTCAGCGGATCGGCGATCCGAAAGCCCAAGTGTTGCTCACGAGCATCGCTGAACAGATCCCCACCGAGGCGGTGATCTTCGATGTGTCCACAGATCGTGGGATCCGCACCGGCAATCAAAGCATTACCGAGATCATGTATCGGCTCTTCCTGCAGAGCCTGGGCTATGCGCGGGATCTTGACCTTTCTGAGCTGGAAATCACACTGGAGGAAACTGGTGATCTGGCTGCCTTCAAGGCCAAGTATCAAGAGATCTTCGGCAAGGATTGGGATGCGGGTAAATGCCTGATTGCTATTGCGGTGCAGCAGGCCAGTCGTGTGATGCACGAGCTGGAGCCAGCCACGTATCCAACGGCCGACAGCTGGCGCGAATCGGCGATGAAACGGGCTGATATCACCCCTGGCGATCTTGCGAAGCGTGGCATGGAGCTGATGCTGCGTCGCTGCCCCGGAAAAACGCTTCTGTTTGTTGTTGACGAGGTGGGTCAGTTCGTGGCCAGAGATGTGCAGAAGATGCTCGATCTGCAGGCCGTGGTGCAGAACCTTGGGAGGATCGGTCGCGGCAAGATGTGGCTGGTGGTCACCTCCCAGGAAAAGCTCACGGAGCTGGTGGGGGGGCTGGACGACAAGAGGGTGGAGTTGGCTCGGCTGATGGACCGCTTCCCGCTGCAGGTGCATCTGGAGCCGGCGGATATTTCAGAGGTGACCAGCAAGCGGGTGCTCTCCAAGAACGCTGAAGCCGAGAAGGAGCTACGGGAGTTGTTCACCCAGCACCGCGGCAAGCTCAGCGACAACACCCGCCTGTCGGCCGACATCAAGCTGCCGGAGCTGAGCACCGAAAGCTTCGTTGACCTTTACCCCCTGCTGCCTTATCAAATTGACCTGATCATCCAGGTGGTTTCCGGCCTGCGCACCCAGGGCGGTGCCAGCAAGCACGTGGGCGGCGCGAACCGCACCATCATCAAGCTGGCGCAGCAGTTGCTGATTCACCCTGATGTGGCGTTGTCATCGGCGCCGGTTGGATCCCTGGCGCGCGTGGATCAGGTGTACGACCTGGTGTCGGGCAACATCGCCAGTGAGGTGCGCGGCAAGATCGACGACATCGGCAACAAGGTGGAGCACCCACTGGCTCCGGCTGTGGCCAAGACGATCTGTCTGCTCCAGTACGTCCGTAGCATCCATCGCACGGCAGAGAACATTTCAGCGGCACTGCATCCGGCTGTGGATGCCGATTCGCGGATGCCTGAGGTGAAAGCGGCACTGGCGGAGCTGGAGCGTGCCCATCTGGTGCGCCCCGGCGACGGCGGGTACCGCATCCCGACGCCGGCGGAAGACGACTGGGAGCGGCAACGGGGCAGCCTTGCGCCAAAGCCGGGCGACATCAGCCGGCTCCATGCCGAGACCGTGATGGGCCTCTGGCAACCCCAGCCCCAGCACAGCCTGCTCGATGTGAAGGTGTTCAAGGCAGGTCTGGTGCTCGGTGGCCGCGTGGCGGTGGAGGGCGACCTCCCTTTTCATCTCACCCTGGCGGAAGCGGGCCCGGAGCTGAATGCCGCAGTAGCTGAGGCCCGTGGTCGAAGCCAGAGTGAAACCAAGGCCGTCTTCTGGGTGGCGGGGCTTGATGAGGCCATCGACAGGGAAACTGTGGAGCTCTTCCGGTCCAAGGAGATCCTGGCCCGCAAGGAGCGCGGCGCCCAGACCAAGGACGAAACTGCACTGGTGGCTGAGGAGAAATTGCGCCAGCGCAAGCATCAGGAGGAGCTGAAGCGCCTGATCCGCCAGAGCCTGCTGGCCGGCACAATCTTCTTCCGCGGCAACGACCGCAGTCCCGACGAGGGAGCGGCCGATGTGAATCGTGCGGCTGCCAAGGTGCTCGGCCAGGCCCTGCCTGAAGTCTTCGATCGCTTCGAGGAGGCCGCCGCCCGGGTTGCCCGCAAGGACCTCGACGAACTGATGAGCACCGAAAACCTGCGGGGGCTGACACCGGTGTTCACCAACCTTGCCCTGGTGAGGGATCAGGGTGGCAAGCCGGTGTTCAACGTTGAGAACGGCCCCCTGGCGGAGGTGATGGCCCGGATTGAGAACCGCACCAGCTATGGCGAGGTAGCCACAGGGCGCTACCTCACCGACGAGTTCGCCTCCGAACCCTTTGGCTGGGAGTTCGACGTGGTGCGATTGCTGGTGATCTCTTTGCTACGCGCCGGCAAGTTAGAAGCCACGAGCAAAGGCCAGGTGATCGAGTCAGCACTCTCTTTGGAGGCACGCAACACGTTCACGAACAACAACCTGTTCCGTCAGGCCTCTTTCCGACCAAAAGTGGGCTTGGAGTTCACCAACATTGTGGATGCTGCCGATCACTTCAAGGAGGTGTTCGGCAAAGAGGTCAGTGAGCTCGAGCAAGGGGTGTTGGCCCATGCCCTGCGGGAGGGAATTCACCGCTTCGATGAAGGCCTCCAGGAGACCTTTACCACCTTGGTGCAGCACAGCCTTCCCGGTGGTGAGGTTCTGCGTACTGCACTGGATCAGATGCGGGCGATCCGGGCCGGCAAGGAAGAACAGGCCATCCTCAGCTTCAACGGCTCCTATAAGGAGCTAAAGGAAGCCATCAAGCGGGGGTCTGAGTTAAGCCAGGAGCTCAATGAAACCCGTCTGCTGGATCTTGCCCGGGCCCGCAAAGCGATCGATCAACTTTGGCCGTGCCTGCGGGAGGAGCCGGAGCTCGGCGATGAGGTGGCTGATCACGCTGAGCAGCTCAGTGACTGCCTGGCAAAGGAAACCTTCTTCCGCCAGCTAGCAGAGATTGATCAGCACGCCAAAGCACTGGAACTGGAATATGGCCGGCTTCATGAGGAGGCCGTCAGCCAAAGGGCCGAGGCCTATGGCGCCGCCTTGAATCAACTCAGGAGTACACCCGGCTGGGAAGCCCTGACTGGCCTGGGGGAAGAGGTGCAGCAGCGGGTAGCCCAGCCGCTGGCCAGCCGGGCCACCGCCGAAGGCAGCGAAGCCACGACCATCACACTGCTGCGGGCCGATCTGGCTGCCTGCTCAGGACGTTTGGCCACTGCCGTGGAAGAGATGCTGCGGCTGGTTGATGGCAGCCGGCTCGTGCGGGTGGAGGCTTCGAGTTTCTTCAGCGGCGGCATTGAAAGCGAGGAACAGCTGGAGCAGGCCCTCAATGGCCTCAAAGACCAATGCCTGGAGCTGATCGGCGCCGGCAAGAAAGTGCTGGTGCAGTAGGCCAAGGGTGGAAAAGGAACAGCGGCAGAAACTGGAACGCCTCACCCAGGCCGCGCGGCGAATGCTGGAGCAGGAGTTCCGCGAGCAGCTGGAGGGCCGCTACGACGTGCTGCTCGACGGCAAGATCGGTCTGGCACCAGGCGCCCATCTCAGCGAGCAGGAGCGGGTGGTGTGGCAGCGGATCGTGGCGGCAGTCGCCCACCGCCGCCGGCCAGGGGTGAGCTCCGCTGAGGCCGTGATGGGCTACCGACGTGAGGCGGCCTTCCACACGCTCAACCGTTTCGTGGCGTTGAAGATGCTGGAGGCCCGCAAGCTGGTGCAGGAGTGCATCAGCCGCGGCGAGGAGTCGGCCGGCTTCAAGGAGTTCTGTGGCCTGGCTCCTGGTTTGGTGCAGGTACCCGACAAGGGCTATCGGCTCTACATCGAATCGCTGCTCGATGAGCTGGGCCGTCAGGTGAAGGTGCTGTTCGACCGATTGGATCCGGCCACACTCCTGTGGCCCAGACGCCAGGCCTTCACGACCCTGCTGGAGCTGCTCAACGATCCGGAGCTGGCAGCGGTGTGGCAGGAGGACGAAACGATCGGATGGGTGTACCAGTACTTCAACGGCGAGGACGAACGGCGCCAGATGCGGGCCGAAAGCCAGGCCCCACGCAACAGCCGTGAACTGGCGGTGCGGAACCAGTTCTTCACGCCGCGCTATGTGGTGCAGTTCCTCACCGACAACAGCCTCGGCCAGCTGTGGTGCGAGATGCGCCAGGGAAAAACGCGGCTCGCGGAGCTCGACTACCTGGTGAAAGACAGCGAGCGCCTGCCGCGCCCCGCCAAGGATCCCCGCGATCTACGGGTGCTGGATCCAGCCTGCGGCTCGGGCCATTTCCTGCTCTATGGCTTCGATCTGCTGGCGGGTGACCCGAGCCGAGGTCTGGCCGGCATCTACCTGGAGGCCTGGCGGGCCGAGGAACAGCCGCCCTCGCAGGTCAGCGGCCATTGCCTGCGGCACGATTACCCCACGGAAGACGCACTGCTGAAGGCGGTGCCGGAGCTGATCCTGCGCCACAACCTCTACGGGGTGGACATCGATCCCCGCGCTGCGCAGATTGCGGCCTTGGCCCTGTGGATGCGAGCCCAACGCGGCTTTCAGGAGGCGGGTGTACCGGCAGCGGAGCGCCCCCCGATCCGCCGCACCAATGTGGTGACGGCAGAGCCGATGCCCGGCGATCAGCTGCTGGTGCTGGAGTTTTCCACGGGCCTGGAGCCCCGTGTGCTGGGAGAGCTGTTCCAGCAGATGGTGAAGGCGATGGAGCTGGCGGGCGAGCTGGGATCGCTGCTGCGCATCAATCGGGCACTGGAGCGTGCGGTCGCCGAAGCGCGGCGCCAGTTCCTGGTGGAGGAGCAGTTGCAGCTGCCTGGTTTCGCCAAGCCCCCTCGGCAGCTGGGGTTTGACCTGTCGGACGTGTCCGATGCCTCGTTCTTCGATTCGGCCGAGGAACGGATCGTGGCAGCGCTTGCGGCCTATGCGGCCCAGGCACCGGCCACGATGACGGTGCGGCGGCGGCTGTTTGCCGAGGATGCGGCCCAGGGCATCGCCTTCATCGACCTCAGCCGACAGCGCTACGACGTGGTAGTTATGAATCCTCCGTTCGGGGCGGCGAGCCTGGCGGCCAAGAGGGAGTTCGAAGCGGCCTATCCCCGCACCAAGAACGATCTCTACGCGGCCTTTGTGGAGCGGGGGATTGAGCTCCTCCACCCTGGGGGCTACCTGGGGGCGATCACCTCCCGCACGGGCTTCTTCCTCTCCAGCTTCCAGCGCTGGCGGGAGGAGGTGCTGCTGCAGGAGGCGCCGCCCACCGTGTTCGCCGACCTAGGCCAGGGCGTGCTCGACAGCGCCATGGTGGAGGTGGCGGCATACTGCCTGCGCAAGGCGGAGGTCGCATGAGCACCAACTTCCAGGATGCATCAGATCGGCACCTCGAAGACGCAGAGATCTTGCTGGCCCAGAGTCGGGACGCCAACGCGGACCACCTCTTCGGGCTTTCTGCGGAGTGCTCGCTCAAGGCGATCATGCTTGCGCTTGGCATGAAAGTGATGCCAGATGGCGCACCAGAAGACAGAGGCCACAAGGTCCACATGCCAGAGCTGTGGGCTGCGTTTCAGAGCTTCGCCCAAGGGCGACTTGCTTCGCGGTACTTGGAGCCGTTGGACAAGATAAACCCTTTCAGCGACTGGATGGTTGACCAGCGCTACTGGGCGCGCACGGCACTTGGAGTGAATGCCCCCGCAAACCATCAGAGCGCTGCCGCACAGTGTCGTCAGAGCCTAGAGAAGTCGATTTTTGATGGAGTGTTTGCATGAATTTCAACGAGGCCCTTGAGAAGGCAACACAACTTGCCAAAGCGAAGCTCTCAGACCTTCAGGAGCATGTGTTCCTCGTTCGAGACCTCCACGGCCTGCTTAAAAAGCGTCGTGAGGAGACTTCTCCTTTCTACCCACATATCCAAGCACTGATCACAGACGTCACGAATGCTCTCGGGATTTACGCCTATCCCGCTGATGACCTGGTGATGTACCGCCACGAATTAAGAACGATACAACTTCCGGACGACCGCTCATCAGCTGTATTGGCAGAAGATGCTGGCCTCAAAGTTTGCCTTCATGACCGTCTACTAATAGGAGCTGAGTGGAATGCGTCTTCACCTGCAGGCGCAACACGCAGCAAGCGCTTCACACTTTTCTCGATGAAAGGTGGAGTTGGTCGCTCAACGACAGCAGCAATCCTTTCCTGGCACCTCGCCAAGAAGGGCAAGCGTGTGTTGGTCTTCGACCTTGACCTCGAGTCGCCAGGCATCGGCGCCACGCTTCTTGGTTCAAACCTTCCTCAATTCGGGATTGTCGATTGGTTCATAGAGGACGCCCTTGGTAACGGAGATTCCGTCATCCAAGTGATGTTGCAAGAGAGCAGCTTGGCTACTGGAGAGGGCAAGATCTTTGTGGTTCCTGCCTTCGGCGCGGACACGGGCGACTATCTGGCAAAGCTGGGGCGGACTTACCTAGAACGAGGTCCCAACGGCTACGAGCACTGGCCGAGTCGCCTGAAGCGGATGGTAGAGGCAGTCGAAGGCCGCGTGGCACCAGATGTGGTGCTCCTCGATAGCAGAACAGGGTTGCACGATACCAGTGCCGCACTGGTACTGGCGATGGCGGCAGACACACTTATGTTTGCCGTTGATACTCCGCAGACATGGAGTTCCTACGGCTTTCTCTTTCGGCACTGGGCACTGCACCCCGATCGTCAGGCCTTCCGCGAAAAGCTCTGGCTGATTGGTTCCCAAGTCCCTGACACTGGTCGCGAAGTTTATTTCGATGGCCTTCGCGACCAGGCCTGGGAGCTATTCCGTGACACCCTTTATGACGAACCTGGTGGGGATGACGAGCCGGACGTGTTCTATTCCCCGTCGGAAGACTCGGCTGGTAATCACTATCCCCGCGCTATTTTCTGGCAGCGGTCCCTCATGGCTTTTGATCCGATGAAGGAGTGGGCAGATACGGACGTTACCGCTGCCTATGGCGGTTTCCTGACCTGGTTCGATCGAGTCCTCCTGGAAGAGCCGGAAGCACCATGACAATGCGAATGCGTACAGCGGCCCTTCGTGAGCTGATTCGTGACGCCTTGCCCGTTGAGAGCGCCGAGTATGGGGCACCACCACCGAGGCACCAGTTCTTCGTGCCGAAGACCCATGCGCGTGCACTCCAGATCAACATCCCGGTGATGCTCGGCGATCGTGGCATGGGCAAGAGTTATTGGTGGGCTGCGCTTCAATCCAGAGAGCATCGAGCCCTGCTGGCCCTCACCGCCCCAGACGTTCGCATTCGGGAGGATACGCTCGTTTCTGCAGGCTTCGGCAAGATCCAAGATCGGGCCAAGTACCCCAGCAAAGATGCATTCGCCAGCCTGCTGAAGGCTGGGCAGAAGTCTCGTCTCATCTGGAAGACAGTTGTCGCGTGGCGTGTCGGGCAGCTCTCCGCACAACTTGGCCTAGCTGCTGGTACCAGCACGGCTGTTGAAGGAACGTCCATCCCTCAAGTTGATATCAGCATGCCAAGCCTCGACTTCTGGGAAGACCGCGTTGCCTGGGTGGTTGAGAACCCTGAGGCCGTCGACCGCCTGCTGCAGCAGTTCGATGCGGCTTTGCATGAGATTGAGCGAGACAGCATCTGGGTTTTCGATGCCCTGGATGATGCGGCAGATGACCCCACGACCTTTTACACCTTGGTGGAGGGTCTTTGTCAGCTGGCCCTTGAGCTTCGCTCGTTTCGCCACCTCCGTGCCAAGGTCTTTCTACGAACAGATCAGTTCGATGATCGCCGGGTTGGTCGCTTCCCCGATGCAGCCAAGCTCCGTGCGTCGACGGCGTCGTTGCGCTGGCTCACAACGGAGCTCTATGGCCTTTTCTGGCAACTGCTCGGTAACCACCCACTGGGTGGGGCTGAGTACCGCCAGGACTTGTATACCACGATCTATGAACACAAGCTCAAGGGCCAAGGCCTCAGTAGCGAAAAACAGCGAGAAATTTTGCAGCTCTCCCAGGCTGCTGACTGGATGCTACCGCCAGAGGCACAGTTTGAGCCTGCGATCCAGGAGCGGCTCTTTCATCGACTAACAGGCCCATTTATGGGAGAGAACGCACGCAAGGGCTTCCCCTACAGATGGCTGCCCACTCACCTAGCTGACGCCCATGGGGACATCAGTCCCAGGAGCTTTATCACAGCGTTGTCTACGGCAGTAAGGCATACGGCCGACCACTTCCGCGATCATGAGTATGCGATCCACTTCCGTAGTCTGCATGCCGGTGTGCACGAAGCCTCGCGCATACGTGTCGGGGAAATTGCAGAACATCACTGGATTCAGCCGCTGATGGCCGCGCTAGCGGGGGCGGTGCGGGTGCCGTTCGAGTTCGCAGACGCAGAGAGTCGTTGGGATGAAGTAGGCGCTCTTGCCGACCCGGACGTGGTGACTTCAGAGATTGAGACTGCAGAGCAAGCACGGCAGCGCTTAATCGAGCTCGGCGTATGGCGCGAAATGAAGACAGGAAGAATTGATGTACCTGACATCTACCGCCTTGGATTCAAGCTGGCGCGACGAGGTGGAGTGCCTCTGAAGCGTGATGGGGAGGTCAGGCGATGAAGACTGTATTTATACGTGCTGTCGAAGCTTCAGTTCATGAGAAAGCAGCATTAATTCGATCCTCCGTCCAAGCGCCGGTTCCGACGCGGTTTGAATTGGATCCATCGATCTTCTCTTCAATCCCAAAATCACCTTTTGCATATTGGCTCTCTAGCACCACTGTGACCCGCTTTCAAGACCTACCTCCTCTCTTGTCCGAAGGAAGGGAAGCACGCCAGGGTGCATCATCAACTTCTGCAATCCGATATCTTCGTCTTTGGACTGAACCATCTTCACAGCGTATTGCCAGCAGATTCTCAGAGGCCCAAACCGGTAAAGCCTGCTGGGTTCCCTTCGCAAAGGGAGGCAAGTATGCCCGCTTTCAGTCTGACATACATCTGTTGATGAAGTGGACTCATGATGGCGCAGAGGTCAAAGATGAGATTGCCCGATGGAGAGAAGGAAAAGGCTGGGGCTATGCCTGGAGTGCCACTCTGAATGGCTACACTAACTATGGCCGGCCTGGGCTGACCTGGACCTCGCGCACACAGGCTGGTCTTTCGATGCGCGCACTCAATGAAGGCTGCATCTTTGCCGACAAAGGCCCTGCTATTTTTGTTGAAAAAGACGATTTCAGGCAGCTTTTAGCATTGCTAGCGATTTGCAACAGTGCGCCGTTCCGGGCATTCGTTGAGTTGCAAATGGCTTTCGGTTCGTTTGAGGTCGGCGTCATTCAGCGAACCCCAATACCCCGACTTTCTGAGCCTGACGTTATCTTGCTGGGAGAGCTGGCTATTAGCAGTTGGTCTATTTCCCGGGAGATAGACATGTCTTTAGAAAATTCCCACGCATTCACTCTTCCGGCTCTCCTGCAGGTGAATGCCGTTTGTCTCTCGGGTCGTGCTGAAGCATGGGCACGCCATTCCTCCACGGCTCTGGCCGAACTAAGCAAGCTCAGCAACGAGATCGACGATCATGCCTACAGGCTCTACGGGATCTCCGCTGATGACCGGCAACGCATCGAGCAGGGCTTCGGCATCGGCTCCGAGGCCGATGAAGCCGAGGGAGTCGACGCCGATGACATCGAAGAAGAGTCCACGGAAGTCGATGCCACTCCGATGGTCGCCTCTCTCCTCTCATGGTCGCTGGGTGTTGCCTTCGGTCGATTCGACGTGCGCCTTGCCACCGGCGAGCGTCCAGCATCTCCGGAGCCTGAACCGTTCGATCCGCTGCCCGTCTGCTCCCCCGGCATGCTCACGGGAGACGATGGCCTGCCTCTCAGCCAGCCCCCAGCCGGCTACCCGCTGACGTTCCCCGCCGATGGCCTCCTGGTCGACGACCCTGGCCACCCGCACGACCTGATCAGCGCTGTGCGCTCCGTGTTCGAAGTCGTCTTCGACGACCCCGACGCCCGCTGGAAGGAGACGGCCGAGCTGCTGGGCACCTCTGAGCTCCGCAGTTGGTTTGCTAGTGATTTCTTCGGGCCGCATATCAAGCGCTACAGCAAGAGCCGCCGTAAGGCGCCGATCTATTGGCAGTTCGCCACCCCATCGGGCTCCTATTCGGTATGGCTCTACATCCATGGCGCCACAGGCGACACCCTATTCCGGGTGCTCGAACTGGTGAGCCAGAAGCTCCTGCATGAGGAGAGCAAGCATGCCGCCCTGCTGCAAGATGCAGGCCCATCACCTTCGCCCTCCCAGCGCCGCGATCTGGAAAAGCAGGAGAGCTTCCTCAGCGAACTGCGTGGCCTCAAGGCTGAGGTAGCCCGCGTGGCCCCTCTCTGGCGGCCTGATCTCGATGATGGAGTACTGCTGAACTTTGCGCCCCTCTGGCGCCTGGTTCCCCAGCTCAGCAGCTGGCAAACCGAATGCCGCAACGCCTGGGAGAAGCTCGCAGGTGAACATTTCGACTGGGCCCATCTCGCCATGCACCTTTGGCCGGAGCGCGTGGTGCCCAAGTGCCGGAGCGACCGCAGCTTGGCCATCGCCCATGGCCTGGAAGACACCTTCTGGATCGAAGAGCAGGGAGGCACCTGGCGCCAACGGGAAGTGGCGGAGGCCACGATCCAGCAGCTGATCGCTGAGCGCAGCTCGGCCACCGTGAAGGCCGCGGTTCAAGATCTGCGTTCCGCGCCAGCCCCGGTGGGTCGCAGCACCCGCAAAACCACCCGAGCACCACGTAGCTCCACGCCAAGGCAGCCCGCGACCCCATCGGGCCCAGATCCTGCACTGCTCCACCAGGTGCAGGCCGCCATCGCTGGCGTTTCCGAGGGTGCCAGCCGCGCCGACGTGCTCGCGGCCACTGGCATCAGCGCCTCCCAGTGGACAGTCGCCATCCGGGCCCTGCTCGCCACAGGCGCCGTGACCCAGGTCGGCGAGCGCCGTGGCGCCCGCTACCACCTCAGTGGAGGGTCCAACCCATGAACCCCCTGCACGACTACCTCTGCCAGCAGCTCGATGGGCTGCTCGCCAAGCACCGCCTGGTGGTGTTCTACGACCCACGCTCAGAATTCCTGGCCTTCTTCAACCAGGAGCTGGAAGCCGTCGGGATGAGCCCCTGTGGCTTGCCACGGGTGTCCATCCAGGAGCGTTTGACCTTTCTGGCCCGCTTTAAAGGTTCGCTGCTGGCCCTGCGGGATGCGGTGGAGCCCATCGCCGGGCTCGACAAGCCTGAACCCCTGCTGATTTACCTGCCCGGCGTGGAACGCGACCGGCAGATGTCGGTGTTGATGGAGCTTGATAAAGCCGGCACCACTTACGAACCCCAGCTGCGCCGCCTGGCTCGCCATGTGCTGCTCAAGCAGTTCACCGATGGCCAGATCGATGACATGCTTCGGCCGCAGATCAGCTACGCCGACATCGTGGCCCTGCTCCAGCAGAGTCTGGACGGTGCCCCCACCTCCGTGCTGCGCACCCTGTTCAGCGGCGCCCAGAGTGAAACCCTGCTCAGCCGCTGGCTGGCTGATACCAGTCTCGACGCCTCCATCGACGCCAAGGGTGCGGCTCCGGAGCTGCTGCAGCTGATCGAAAGCCGCCTCGGCCTTGCCCTGCCGCCCTCCACCTCCCTATCCGCTGCGCGCGACAAGACGCTCCGCTATGTGCTTATCAATGAGTTCCGAGGTGATCTCCAGGCTGAGCCACCGGCTTCCCTTGCCCTCATACCCGAACCCTCCCTCAAGGAGCACACCGAGAGGCTGCGCAGCGTGGCCGAGGCTCTCCGCACTCACCACGCCAACAGCTACGCCGAGTTGGCTGATCAGCTGGAAACCTCCCTTGGCCTGGCGGGTGCCGGCATCAAGGCCGAACACCTCGGCAACATCGACACCTTCCGCTTTGAGGAGCAGGCGCTGCTCACGTTCGTGGGCGAAACGATCGCCGCCAAGCACTACGCCAAAGCTCTGGCGATCGTGGCCGACCGCAACCGCAGCTTCTGGGTGGACCGGCAGGTGAGCCGCCAGGCCCAATGGGAGGCCTGCCGCTTGATGGCGGAGCTCGGCCAGCAGATTGAACGGGTGCGCCCAGCCCTTGCTAAGGCCCCCAATGCCGCCAGCCAATGGGTGGAGTTCTACACGGCCGACGACGGCTGGTTCCTGGTGGATGCCCTGCAGCGCCGCCTAGAAACCTGGGTCGCCCGCATGGACGACGACCCGGAACATCCGGTGGCGCTCGAGTGTCTGCGCCGTGACCATGAGGAGTTGCTCAAGCGGATGGCCGATGGGTTCGCCGCGGCGCTTCGTCAGGGCGGCTGGTCGGTCGCCCACGTTCTGCCCCAGGCCCGCATCCACCCCGACGTTGTTCAAGCCATGCCCGGCCGGGTGGCCTATGTACTGGTGGATGCCATGCGCTACGAGATGGGCGCCGAGCTGGCCCGTCACCTCGATGGTGCCCGCGACCTCACCCTCCGCCCCGCCATCGCGGCGCTGCCCACCATCACCACCGTGGGCATGGCGGCCCTGTTGCCCGGCGCCTCGGCCAGCTTCTCCCTGGCTGAGGTGCAGGGCCGCCTGGCGGCCTGCATCGATGGCAGCGCCATGCCTGGCTTGAGCGAACGGCTGAAGTTCCTCAAAGCTCGCCTGCCTGGGCTGGTCGACCTACCCCTCGGCCGCCTCCTGGGCCTGTCCGCAGGCAAGCTCCAGTCCACCATCGCCGATGCCGCTTTGGTTCTGGTGCGCTCCCAGGAGATCGATGCCCTCGGCGAAAACGTGGATGAACTCACCGCTCGCTCTGCCATGGAGAGCGTGATCGGCAATGTGGCTCGCGCCATCCGCAAGCTCGCCAAGGCCGGCATCGAGAGTTTTGTGATCACCGCCGATCACGGCCACCAGTTCTCGATCCGCAAGGCCGACGACATGAAGACCGACAACCCCGGTGGCAACACCCTTGAGCTTCACCGCCGCTGCTGGATCGGCCATGGCGGCTCCACCCCGCCTGGCACCGTGCGCGTCAGCGGCTCCGAGCTGGGCTACGACACCGACCTGGAGTTCGTCTTCCCCACCGGGCTGGGAGTGTTCAAGGCCGGTGGCGGCCTGAGTTTTCACCACGGCAGCGTCAGCCTGCAGGAGTTGGTGATCCCCGTGCTCAGCCTGCGCATTCCTTCCCAGGCCACCACCGCAGGCCCAACCGGGGCCGACCTCCAGCTCTATGGGCTGCCCGAGGCCATCACCAACCGCACCTTCGGGGTTCGCTTACTCCTGGCAGGTGACCTCTTCGCGGCCGTTGAGGTGCCCCTCCGGGTGGTGTTGCTGGCGGATGGGGAGCAGGTGGGCCAGGCCGGCATGGCCATCGGCGCCAGACTCGACCGCGACACCGGCCTGATCCACGTGACGCCAAACACCGAGGCCAGCCTGGGTCTGATGTTACTCCGAGACGACTGCGACTCCATTCGGGTGATGGTGGTGGATCCGCTCACCGATGCTGTGCTGGCCCAGTCGGCAGCGCTTCCTGTCTCCCTGGCGATCTGACCATGATGAACGCCCAGCCCCCAGCTCGCGATCTGTTTGACGACAAGGTCAACCGCATTTTCGCCGGGAAGGTGGTCCGCAAGGATCTCGTGCGCAAGGTCAAGGTAGGCGCCAACGTGCCGGTCTTCGTTCTCGAATACCTGCTGGGGAAATACTGCGCCTCGAGCGATGAGATGGCGATCCAGATGGGCATGCAGGTTGTCAACGACACCCTCGCAGAGAACTACATCCGTCCTGATGAAAGCACCAAGGCCCAGAGCAAGGTGAAGGAGGCCGGAAAGCACACCTTCATCGACAAGGTAAAGGTTCGGCTTGTTGATTCGCAGTACTGGGCGGAAGTCACCAACTTCGGGCATCGCAACGTTCATATTGCCGATCACTATGTCCGCAATTTCGATCGTCTGCTCACCGGTGGCATCTGGGCGCAGATCGACATGCGCTTCGAGTACGACGAGGAAGGCAAAGGGAAATACCCCTTCTGGATCGATAAGCTCACTCCCATTCAGCTCGCCACGTTTGACCTCGAGGAATACCGGCGGCTTCGCGGCGAGTTCACCACCGAGGAATGGATCGACCTACTGCTGCGGTCCATGGGCTACGAGCCCTCTGCGATGGAGCCTCGGCTCAAGCTGCTGTTCCTACTGCGTTTGATCCCCCTCTGCGAGCGCAACTACAACATGGTGGAGCTCGGCCCACGCGGGACTGGCAAGAGCTTTGCCGTGCAGGAACTCTCTCCCTATGCCGCTCTTCTCACCGGCCCCACCACCGTGGCCAATCTCTTCGGCCACATGAACGGCAAGGTCAAGGGAATGGTATCGATCTGGGACGTGGTCGGCTTCGACGAGGTCGCTGATCTACAGAAGATGCCCAAGGAGGTGATCACCACGATGAAGACCTACTGCGAGTCGGGACAGTTTCAACGTGGGGCCGAGAGCTTCGCCGGTGATGCCAGCATCGCCATGTTCGGAAACACTCAACAGCCCATTGATGTGATGGTGCAGACAGGGCACCTGTTCGCTCCGATGCCGGATGTGATCCGCGATGACATGGCTTTCATCGACCGGTTGCACTGCTACCTACCGGGATGGGAAATCCCGAAGATGCGCAACGAGTACTTCACCGATCACTACGGCTTTGTGATTGATTATCTCGCAGAAGCTCTTAAGGATCTTCGCCGAACCAATTTCACCGAGATCTGTGACACCTACTTCGGCCTTGGCACCCACCTTAATGCCAGGGATCGGAAAGCAGTTCGTCGCACGGTGTCGGGCCTGGTCAAGATCATCCATCCCCATGGAACACCATCCAAGGAAGATCTGGAAGATATCCTCAAGCTCGCTATTGAATCCCGCAGGCGTGTAAAGGAGCAGCTCAAGAAGATGGGATCCTTCGAGTATAGCCAAACCTCCTTCAGCTACTCCGTCAACGAGTCCGGCGAAGAGCATTTCGTGGGGGTGCCCGAGCAAGGCGGTCAGGATCTGATCGCAGCAGAGCCGATGGCTCCTGGTTCGATCTACGCCACATCCGTCACAGGTGACGGCACCGTAGGACTCTATCGGCTGGAAGTATCGCTGTCGTCAGGCAATGGAAAGCTCAAGCCGGCTGGCGGCATCAGCGGGCCGATGAAGGAATCGATCAACCGTGCCTTTGCTTTCCTGCAGGCCAACAAGGGGGCCTTCTCCATCAGTCAAGAAGCCGATCGGTACGATTTCAATGTGGAGGCCATCGATTTACTAGGGAACAAGGTAGGCGCAGAGGTGGGCGTGGCCTTCTTCGTCGCCGCGTTCTCTGCGATCAGGCGCGCGCCGGCCAGGGCTGGAATGCTGGTGATCGGCGACATGAGCATCCAGGGCAACATCAAGGCGGCCAAGTCTCTGGTGGAGCCCCTTCAGGTTGCTATGGACAATGGCGCCCGTTGCGCCTTGATCCCGGCTGAGAACAAGAGAAGTTTCCTTGAGGTGAACACGGATGTGATCGATAAGATTGATCCGATCTTCTACAACGATGTGAAGACAGCGACATTCAAGGCGCTGGAGATGAACTGAGCCTCAAAGTCAATATCAGTATTCCTTGGTGCAAGACCTCCTCCTTCTCTGATGAACGACGCGCCGCTCTGATCCGGCAAGGGCAGTCGCAGCCGTGATCAGCGCAGGGAGCGAGTTCATGGAGTTGCGACTCACGCAGTCGTTGACCGGGGCAGAGGATGGAGAGGCCCGGCGCAGGCCCCGCACCCTTCAAGCAGGATGTGCCGCGCCTTCTGCCTCCAGCTGCCCAGACGCCTCCGGGCAGATCAGATCCGCCGCCTGGCGCGCCTCGCTGAGCACCTGGAACAGCACCTTGGGCGATTCTTTGAGCAGCTCGATCCAATGGCCGAGATAGGCGGCATGACTCTCGATTTCGCTGCCGATCTCCAGCCGATCGCCCAGCAGCACCGCGCCTAATTCGGGCCTCCTGAGAAAGCCGCTACGGCGGCAGGGCAGCAACGCTGGCTCATCGCCTCGTTGTAGCTGGTTGAGCATCAGGCCATCACTCCATGTGCGAGGAAGGGGTCAGAGTTGGCATTATTGACCG
>Ga0209088_10001285_pt1 | contig 16292 bp, 12 predicted proteins | sample S_140625_EF_Meta_FD_187324 | JGI IMG/M metagenome (GOLD analysis project Ga0209088, IMG submission 187324) | Freshwater microbial communities from Lake Simoncouche, Canada to study carbon cycling - S_140625_EF_MetaG (SPAdes) (version 2) | ecosystem: Environmental > Aquatic > Freshwater > Lake ... | reverse complement strand
CATGGTCGACAACCCAGCGGCGATCACAACCCGCGTTGCACCTTCTTTTCTGCGGGTTGGCCAGCTGGAGCTGTTCGCCCGTCGCGTCCGCAGCAATGCCCATCCGGGTGCCCTGAACGAGTTGCGGATGATCGTGGCGCACCTGATCGAGCGGAATTACCGGACAGAGATCGATCCGGCTCTGGAGTTCAGCGATCAGGTGGTGGAGCTGGCCAGGTTGTTTCGCGGACGGCTTACCTCCCTGGTGGCCAACTGGATGCGCGTTGGCTACTGCCAGGGCAATTTCAACAGTGACAACTGCGCCTCAGGTGGCTTCACCCTCGATTACGGCCCCTTCGGGTTCTGCGAGCTGTTCGATCCCAGATTCCAGCCCTGGACCGGCGGCGGCGAGCATTTCTGCTTATTCAACCAACCGCTGGCGGCTGAAGCCAACTACCAGATGTTCTGGGCTGCCATCCGATTGCTGCTTACAGATGAGCCGGACGCACTGGCGCGGCTCGATCAAATCCGCGAAGGCTTTGCGGAGGCAATGCAGCAAGAGATTGAGGCGATGTGGGCCAGCAAGCTCGGCCTGATCAGCTATGACACCGCGCTGGTGAAGGAGCTGCTGGAGTTGATGGCTCTCTCCAGGGCGGACTACACGATCTTCTTTCGCAAGCTGTCTGACATTCCAGAACAACCATCAGTCTTGAAAGCGAGCTTCTACGTGCCCAGCTCAGAGCAGCTCGATGGGCAATGGCAAAGCTGGCTGCAACGCTGGCGCGAGCGGATCACGGCCGGCGGCGATACCCAAATGGCATCTGCAGCGATGAAACGCATCAACCCCAAATACACCTGGCGCGAGTGGCTGATCGCACCGGCCTATGAAAAGGCTGCCCAGGGTGACTATGGCTTGATCAAGGAGCTGCAGGCGGTATTCAGCCATCCCTACGCTGAGCAATCAGCAGCAGTGGCGGCGAAGTACGACCAACTTAAACCCCGGCAATTCTTCAATGCCGGTGGCGTGTCCCACTACAGCTGTTCGTCTTGAGTCCCAACGTTGCCATCCCGCTCTGATGCCCCACAGCACCGACCTCACCGACGCCCTGATCGCCCTGATCCCCGAGGATGGCAGCCGGATCAGCAATGCTGAGATCAAGGCTGCCCTGGAGCAGGGGGTGGGAGAGCCGCTTAGCGACACCAAGCTGGAGGAAGCCAAAAACCTAGTGGTGGCGATGGGAGCGGCAGAGAAGGCGCGAGGGCCCGGCGGTGGCCTGAAGGCCCCTGGCATCGAGCCACCGCCACGGGCGGCCAGTCCGGGGCGCTCTCGCCATATCGGCAACGGGACCTCTGCCCAGGGGCGCCAGGCCATCGAGGCTGCATCACCCGCCAGCCCTCCCCCCGAGCCCGGTGATCCCAGCCGCGGTTTTCAAGGCTGGGTGGCGCCCCCCGAGCGTGACCTGGGCAAAGCGGCGATGGAGAAGAGCCTTTGGGAGGCGGCCGATCAGTTCCGCGCCAACTCCGGTCTCAAGGCCCAGGAGTATTCCGGCCCAATCCTCGGCCTGATCTTCCTGCGCTTTGCTGATGCCCGCTTCACCCCCCACTGGCAGAAGCTCAAGGCCGCCGGCGGCAGCGAACGGCGCGGCAGCCGTGAGGAGGATCCCAATGCCTATCAGAGCGAGGGCCTGCTTTACCTGCCCCCCGGCGCCCGTTACCAGGAACTGCTGGAGCTGCCCGAGGGCGCCGACATCGGCGAGAGGCTGAATGCGGCCATGGGCCTGGTCGAGGCGGCCAACAGCAAGCTCGCCGGGGTGTTGCCTCGCAGCTACAACCTGTTCACGCCCCAATTGCTGGCGGAGCTGCTGAAGCGCATCTCCGAGATCCCCACCAGCCTGGAGTTCGATGCTTTCGGGCGTATTTATGAGTACTTCCTTGGACAGTTCGCCCGCAGCGAGGGGCAGAAGGGCGGTGAGTTTTTCACGCCGCCGCCGATGGTGGTGCTGATCACCGAAATCGTGGAACCCTTCGCTGGTCGCCTGCTGGATCCGGCCTCCGGTTCGGGGGGCATGTATGTGCAGAGCGCCCGCTTTGTGAGGGCCCATCGCGGCAACCCGGCCGGTGACCTGGCGATCTGTGGTGTGGAGAAGACCGATGAAACCGGGCGCCTATGCCGCCTGAACCTGGCCGTGCATGGCCTGGAAGGGCGCATCTTCCACGGTGGCGACATGAACAGCTACTACCAGGATCCGCACGATTCGGTGGGAGCTTTTGACTTTGTGATGGCCAATCCGCCGTTCAATGTGAACGCGGTGGACATGGCAAAGCTCAGCGCCGCCACTGGCCCCGGCCGGCGCTTCCCTTTCGGTACGCCGAGCGTGGATAACGCCAACTACCTGTGGATTCAGCTCTTTTACTCTTCGCTGAACGCGAAGGGCAGGGCCGGCTTCGTCATGGCCAACTCCGCCTCCGATGCGCGGGGATCAGAGCAGGCGATTCGCCAAAAGTTGATTGAAGCAAAGGCGGTGGATGTGATGGTGGCGGTGGGGCCAAACATGTTCTATACGGTGACGCTGCCCTGCACCTTGTGGTTCTTCGATCGCGGCAAAGTGGGTACGGCCCGGGAAGACAAAGTGTTGTTTCTCGATGCCCGTCACCTGTATCGCCAGATCGACCGGGCCCATCGCGACTGGAGCGACGCCCAGATCGGCTTCCTGGCCAACATCGTGCGCCTCTACCGCGGCGAAGCGGTGGACGTGACCCTCGGCGGCGAGGAGGCCCAGCGCTGGATTGAGGCTTATTTCGGTTCGGAATCTGGCGGAGCGCCTGAATACCGCGATATCGCCGGCCTCTGCAAGGCGGCCACACTCGTGGCGATCGAAGCCCAGGGCTGGAGCCTCAACCCCGGCCGTTATGTGGGCGTGGCGGCGGGGGAAGATCTCAGCGATGAGGACTTCAAGGAGCAGCTGGAGAAGCTGCAGGAGGAGCTGGAGGGGCTGAATGCCCAGGCCAGGGAGCTGGAGGCCACGATTGCCCTGAATGTGGCGGGGATACTGGAAGCATGACCGCCGCCACCCTCGCCGACTGGACCACCCCCCAGCCCTTCGCCCTGCCCGATCTGGGTCCGGGTCTTGAGGGCGAACGGCGCGTGGACTTGGAACTGGCGCTGCGGGCGATCGCGGCCGACCCCATGGTGCAGGCATTGGTGCTGTTCGGCTCCCGCGCCACCGGCAACGCCCGGCCCGACTCGGACCTCGACCTGCTGGTGGTGGAACACACCCCCCACCTGGAAGGCCAGGCGAAGGTGGCTAGCTGGTGGCGCCACTTTGAGCCACTCAAACCGCTGAAGCTGCCTGTGGACCTGATCGTGAGCGGCAGCGCTGATGCCGCCCGTCTGGCCGGCTCCCGCTGGCATGTGATCAGCGAAGCGGCGCGCCAGGGTCGGGTGCTGGTGGTGCGGCCATGACGCCCCAGGAGGATGCCCGTGTGCTGTTGGCCCTGGTGGATCGCCACCTCCGCGGCCTGCGGCTCAACCTCGACCCGGCCTACCCGGAAGAGGAATGGGGCTTCACGGCCCAGCAAGCGGTGGAGAAGTTGCTCAAGATTCGCATCGTGCTGCGCGATGAACGGCCGCCGTTCAGCCACATGCTGCATGAGCTGGTGGCATTAGCGGGTATGGAGCTGGATCCGGTGCTGTTGGCGTTGCAGCCCTATGCCGTGGAGGCGCGCTATGAGGAGGGGCCGTTCCCCTTGCCAGGCAGTCGAGTGGGGATTCTTGAGGTGATTGAAGGCTTGCGGGATGATGCAGTGCGTGGGATTGGGGAGGGTTGAGATGGGTTCTTGGATGGATTGGTGGCAGGAAGAACTGGAGGGGCTGAATGCCCAGGCAAGGGAGTTGGAGGCTACGATTAATCTAAATGTTGCGGGTATCCTCGATTTATGAACAGCGAATCCATTCAGGAACTGACAGCAACATTTGAAGGCCATGCCCAGCAGACGGAGAGCGGTATCGAGTATTGGCTGGCCCGCGATCTTCAGCCATTGCTCGGCTACACGCAGTGGCGGAACTTCGTGAGCATTATCGCCAAGGCGAAAACGGCATGCGAACGCTCAGACCGCCAGGTTGCTGACCATTTTGCTGACGTCAGCAAAATGGTCGATCTTGGCTCTGGTAGTCAGCGTGAAGTCGATGACATCATACTGACTAGGTATGCCTGCTATCTCATCGCACAGAACGGCGACCCGAGGAAGCAGGAGATCGCCTTTGCACAGACATACTTTGCTGTTCAGACCCGTCGAGCGGAGATCATTGAGCAGCGCCTTCTGGAAGCTGAGAGGATTTCGGCTCGCAAAAAGCTTAGTGATACTGAAAAAGAGCTTTCCGGAGTGATATATGAGCAGACAGGAGGTAATGAGGACTTTGGGTTAATCCGCAGTAAAGGCGACCAGGCTCTCTTCGGCAAGAGCACAAGGGCTATGAAAGCCCAATGGAAAGTACCTGCCAACCGCCCTCTGGCTGACTTTGCGCCAACCATTATTCTTAAAGCCAAGGATTTTGCCGCTGAGATCACCATCTTTAATGCCCGCGAACATGGCATGCAGAGTGAAGCGGCGATCTCACAAGAGCACATCACTAATAATCAGGCCGTGCGGGACACTCTTCTGCAACGAGGTATTCGGCCTGAGGCCATTCCAGCTGCGGAGGACGTGAAGAAGGTCGAGCGTCGTTTGGCTTCTGAAGAGAGAAAGACCCACAAGGACGTTGGCGGACTCGGAGGAGCACCAAAGAGATGAGCGAGACAGCATGGAGAAATGGAACCTTAGGTGAGGTCGCCGATCTCTGCCTCGGCAAGATGCTTGATCAAAATAAGAATCGAGGTGTGCCAACCCCATATCTTGCCAACGTCAATGTCCGCTGGGGTGAATTCGTTCTAGACGACTTGAGGGTAATGCGCTTTGAGGAGCATGAGCGTGACCGCTATGGCTTGAAGTATGGAGATATTGTCATGTGCGAAGGGGGGGAGCCTGGACGCTGTGCCATATGGAAGGAACAGATGCCAGGAATGATGATCCAGAAGGCTCTCCATAGGATCAGGCCTAAGGCGGGCTTGGAGCATAGGTTCCTCTACTATTCTTTTCGGAATATTGGTCTTCTAAGGGGTTTCGATCAATACTTCACAGGGGCAACCATCAAGCACCTGCCAGGCGAGCAGCTTGCAAAGGTCGAAGTCCTTATTCCCCCACTCCCCACCCAACGCCGCATCGCCGGCATCCTCTCCGCCTACGACGACCTGATCGAGAACAGCCAGCGGCGCATCAAGATCCTGGAGGAGATGGCCCGCCGGCTCTACCGCGAGTGGTTCGTTTACTTCCGCTTCCCCGGCCATGAGGGCTGCCGGTTGGTGCAGTCGCCGCTGGGGGAGATTCCGGAGGGGTGGGAGGTGAAACCGTTCTCTGCGATAGCGAGTTATGTAAATGGTTATCCCTTTAAGCCGGTGGAGCTAGGGCCAGCGGGGAAACCCATTATCAAAATTAAAGAGTTGAAGGCCGGGATTGTCTCCGATACGCCCCGCAACACCGGAGATGAAATACCAAGTAAATATCACATACATGATGGCGACGTTCTGTTTTCGTGGTCGGCTGATCTCGACGCCTACCTCTGGATGGGAGGTGATGGGCTTCTCAATCAGCACTTGTTTACAGTCCTGCCGGCAGATGCTTTCAGCCGTGCATTTTGTTTCCACTCTTTGAAAGAGTCAATGCCTCGTTTCCGTGCATTAAGTCTTGGCGCCACGATGCACCACATCAAACGTTCTGCCTTAGATCAGGTGTTTACCGTCGTTGCACCTGCACCGATGCGGAATCGGTTTGATGTTCTTGTAAAGTCGATACATCAGCAACTCATTACGATAAGCAAACAAATTCAAAATCTTCGCCAGTCCCGCGACCTACTCCTCCCCCGGCTGCTCTCCGCTCAGATCGATGTCGAGGCCCTGCCAGAGCCTGCCCTATCCGAACCATGACCAGCCCACCACCCCTCAGCAAGCTCGAACGGGTGCCCTTGCGGGAGGCCTGGAAACACGAAGCCAGTGATTTCACGCACTGGCTCGCCGAGGACGACAACTTGCAAGCCCTGGCTGAGGCTTTGGGCATCAGTGAGCTGGAGCTTGTCGCCTCCGAGCACCTGGTGGGCGACTTCAAGCTCGACCTCCTCTGCACCGACGGTGATCAGCAGGTGGTGATCGAGAACCAGCTGGAGGAGACCGACCACAAGCACCTGGGGCAGATCCTTTCCTACGCCGCGGGTGTTGATGCCCGCAAGGTGATCTGGGTAGCCGAGTCGTTCCGGCCTGAGCATCTGGCGGCCCTGCAATACCTGAACGTCAACACCATCGATGAGCTCAGCTTTTTTGCAGTGCAGATCGAGCTTTGGCGGATCGGCGATTCGCCCCTGGCCCCCAAGTTTGAGGTTGTAGCCAAGCCCAACGACTGGGCCAGGGCGAGCCGGGAGCAGGCCCGGGCCGCCTCCACGGGGTCTCCCACCAAGCAGCTGCAGCTGAGATTCTGGACAGCACTGGTGGCGCAGTTGGCCAAGGACGCTCCCCAGATCCGGCCTGCGAGGCCAGGGCCTTACCACTGGTTGAACACAACCCTTGGCCGCTCCGGCTTCGGGCTCAACATCACAGCCAACACCCGGGATGAACGGCTGGGGGTGGAGCTCTACCTTTCCGGCACTGACGCCAAGCGACACTTCGCCAATCTCCTGCCTCAAAAAGAAGAGATCGAGGCGGCGCTGGGGTTTGCGCTCGACTGGAGGGAACTTCCAGACAAGACAGCCAGTCGGATTGTCGCCTGGTACAGCGACGCTTCGATTGAAGACGAGAGCCGCTGGGAGGAGTACCAGTCCTGGCTAATCCAGTGTCTGGTAGCGATGGAACGGGTGCTGCGTCCCCGCGTGAGGGCCCTGCCATGACTCCCATGGCCTGGCTGCTGCTGATCGGCTGTCGCCACAGCGGGCTTACTCCTGCTCTGGCTGCCTTGCCGCCAACCCTTGCCCTTCGGCCACTGCGACCAAACGACGGTCCTGAGTCCACAGCCGGCAGTGGCTCAACCGGGCAGAAGCCAACAGGTTGACATCGATATAGCCAATGCCCCGGCCCATCAACCGCTCGCGCTCGATGAGCAGCAGCACTTCCGCATCGCTGGCCACCGTTGCCGCCGGCAGGCCCTGCAACAACTCCAGGACTTGAGATCGATTACGCAGCTTGCCGCAGGCCAGTTCGCCAATCACCCAAGGATGGATCAGCACCTCGCCCTCCTGCAGGAGCGTGGCGAGGCGAGGCAGGCCATGGCGCAGGTGCTCAACCCAGACAGACGTGTCGACCAGGATCACGCTGCGCTCTGCCGGCGGGGAATCGGCTTCAGTGCGGCTTCGCTGCCGCCCAGGGCCGCCAAGCGCTTGGCGCTCTCGCGCTGCACCAATGCCCGCAGGGCCTCCTTGAGCAGGGCGCTGCGTTCCAGATCGCCGCATAGCTGCTCCGCCCTGGCCAGCAGTTCATCGTCAAGCGTCACGGTGGTGCGCATGGCTCAGCCCTGGGGTTGCATCAGTGTAGGCATCGTTTGATGCCGCCTGTGATGCACCGAGTTGCCATCGGGGGCTTTGATCATTCACGCCATGCGCAGCACGATCACCGCCCGTGGTCAGGCCGTGATGTCGGTGTCTGCTCCGAATAAGCCGTCAGCTGATTCCGAGTTGGCCGCCGTCAGATTCCGAGTTGGACGGCTCCAGATTCCGGATTAGCCGCTGCTAGTCTCCGGATCAGCCGCCGCAGAACCATGCGCTCACAGCCGGCCTGGCCCCGCGGCATCGTCAGGCGCCTGCAGGAGAGCCTGGCCGATACCCCCGTGGTTCTGCTGAACGGGCCGCGCCAGAGCGGCAAGACCACGCTGGTGCGGCAGTTCGCCACCGATCAGCGCCCCTACCTCACCCTCGACGACGCCACCACCTGCGCCGCCGCCCGAGAGGATCCGCAGGGCTTCCTCCGCCGCCTCGATGGGGCAGTGATTGATGAGGTGCAGCGGGTGCCTGAGCTGCTCCTGGCAATCAAGCTGGCGGTGGATGATCGCCGTGGCCCTGGCCGTTTTCTGCTCACCGGCTCCGCCGATGTGATGGCCCTACCGCGCGTGGCCGACTCGTTGGCCGGGCGCCTGGAGGTGCTCTCCCTTCTGCCGCTGGCGGGCTGCGAGCTGGCCGGCACACCCATCGGCTGGATCGATGATTTGTTCGCCGCCCTGGCGGCCGAGACGAAGCCACCCTCACCGGCACCCGATCAAGCCGCCACCCAGGTGGGCGGTGCGCTGGAGAAGCGTGTGCTGGCCGGAGGCTGCCCAGAGATGTTGCGTCGATCCAGCGAGGCTCGGCGTCAGGCCTGGGCCCGCAGCTACCTCAACGCCATTCTTCAGCGCGATGTTCGCGAGATCGCAGAAGTGGACAAGCTTCTGGCGTTGCCCCAACTGCTCGCCGCACTCGCCCAGGTCTGCGGCCAGCTCTGCAATTACACCCAGCTCGGGGCCCGGATCGGGCTCGACGGCAAAACGGTCAGCCGTTATCTGACGATTCTTGAGCAGCTGTTTTTGGTGCGGCGCGTCCACGCCTGGTCGGGAAATGGTCTGGCCAGGATTGTCAAGACGCCCAAACTGCAGTTTCTCGACTCCGGCCTGCTCAGCAATCTTCTCGGCCTGAAGGCTGCGAGCGTTGCCAGCAACCGAACAGCCTTTGGCCCCGTTCTGGAATGCTTCGCCTTTGGCGAGCTTCTCCGTCTGTCCAGCTGGGCAGAGGACTCTTATGATTTGACGATGTATCGCGACAAGGATCAACTCGAGGTGGATGTCGTGATCGCCAATGGCCTTGGTCAGCTTGTAGGAGTAGAAATCAAGGCCTCGGCGAGCGTGCAAGGTGGACACCTCGCGGGACTTCGCCGCCTCGCCGCTCAGGCCGGTGATCGCTTCCTCGGTGGCGTGGTCCTCTACGACGGCATCCACTCGCTGCCCATGGGCTCCGTTGCCGGCCGCCCGATCTGGTCCCTGCCGCTCGCCAGCCTCTGGCTTACCCCGCGGCTGCCATGACCCCTAACCCCTACAACGAAGACCTCCTGGTGGAGCAGCCCGCCCTGGCCCTGCTGGCCGAACTGGGCTGGCAGATCGCCTGCGGGTTGGAGGAAACCTTCGCGCCGGAGGGCGGCAGCCTCGGCCGCGGTGATCGCCGCGAGGTGGTGTTGCTGCCGCGCCTGCGGGCCGCCCTGGTGCGTCTTAATCCAGGCCAGCCGGCAGAAGCAATCAACGCCGCCATCGAGGAACTCAGCCGCAACCGCTCGGCCATGGGCCCGGTGGCGGCAAACCGGGAGGTCTATTGCCTGCTCAAGGATGGTGTGCTGGTGTCGGTGCCCGACCTCGAACGGGGCGGCCAGAGCAAGGTGCGGCTGCGGGTGGTCGATTGGGATCAGCCCAAAGAAAACGACTGGCTCGCCGTAACTCAGTTCAAAGTGAAGGGGGATCTCTACGATTGCCGGCCCGATCTGGTGGGCTTCGTCAACGGCCTGCCGCTGGTGGTGATCGAATTCAAGCAGCCCGGAGTATCGGCCCGCGTTGCCTTCGATGACAATCTCACCCACTACAAGACCGCCATCCCGCAGCTCTTCTGGAGCAATGCCTTCCTGATCGCCTCCAATGGCACCGCCAGTCGCATCGGCTCCCTCAGCGCCGACTGGGAGCGGTTCTTCGAGTGGAAGAGAATCGCCAGTGAAGACGAACCCCGGCGGGTATCGCTGGAAATGCTTCTGCGCGGCACCTGTCAGCCGCAGCGCCTGCTCGATTACGTCGAGAATTTCACCCTGTTCACTGACAGCAAGGGCGGTTTGCTGAAGATCATCGCCCAGAATCACCAGGTGATCGGCGTCAACAACGCCATCGCCGCCACTCTGGAAGCCCGGCACCGGGGCCACGGCCGGGCGGGGGTGTTCTGGCAGACCCAGGGCAGCGGCAAGAGCTATTCGATGGGCTTCTACAGCCAGAAGATCCAGCGCAAGATTCCCGGCGATTGGACCTTCGTGATCGTCACCGATCGCACCGACCTCGACGATCAAATTGCCGACACCTTCAAGGCCGCCGGGGTGGTGTCGCAAGCGGAGGGCGACCAGTGCCATGCCGGCAGTGGCGCCCAGTTGGCCGAACTGCTGCGTGGCAACCACCGCTATGTGTTCACCCTGATCCAGAAATTCCGCATCCCCGAGCTCCTTTGCGACCGGAGCGATGTGGTGGTGATCACCGATGAGGCCCATCGCAGCCAGTACGACACCCTGGCCCTGAACATGCGCACGGCCCTCCCCCGGGCCCTGTTCACCGCCTTCACCGGCACGCCGTTGATCGATGGCGAGGAGCGCACCCGTGAGGTGTTCGGCGACTACGTTTCGATCTACGACTTCCGCCAGGCCGTGGAAGATGGCGCCACCGTGCCGCTGTTCTACGAGAACCGCACGCCCGAACTACAGCTGGTCAACCCCGATCTCAACGACGATATTTATGCAGCGATTGAGGCGGCCGACCTCGACGGCGAGGAGGAGAAGAAGCTCGAACGGGAGCTGGGCCGCCAATACCACATCATCACCAGGGACGACCGGCTGGAGACGGTTGCCCGCGACATCGTGCGCCACTTCCTTGGCCGGGGCTTCATGGGCAAGGCGATGGTGATCTCGATCGACAAGGCCACCACCCTGCGGATGTACGACAAGGTGCAGCGCTATTGGCAGGAGGAAACCGAGCGGGTGCGCGCCCTGGTGGAGCAGTTGCCGCCGGATCCAACAGCCCGCTCCAGCGGCGCTGAGGCGGCCGCCTTGCTGGAGCTGGACGACGACCTCGATGCAGCAGCGCAGCTGCGGCGGCAGCTTTACATCCTCACCAGCACCGACATGACCGTGATCGTCTCGGCCGCCCAGAATGAGATCGCCGACATGGCGGCCCTGGGACTCGACATCGAACCCCACCGCCGCCGGCTCACCAGCTCCGATCCGCCGCTGAATGCTCGCTTCAAGGACCCCACCGATCCGCTGCGGCTGGTGTTCGTGTGCGCCATGTGGCTCACCGGCTTTGATGCGCCCACCTGCTCAACGCTCTACCTCGACAAGCCGATGCGCAACCACACCCTGATGCAAACCATTGCCAGGGCCAACCGCATCTACCCCGGCAAGCACAGCGGTCTGATCGTCGATTACGCCAATGTCTTCGCCTCCTTGGAGAAGGCCCTGGCCCTCTACGGCGGCCGGGGCGGCGGCGGCTCCAAACCCACCCAGGACAAGTCGGTGCTGGTGGATCAGCTGCGGCAGGTGCTCGCTGACGCCATTCGCTTCTGCGCCGACCATCAGGTGCATATCGCCGCCATTGATGCCACGACCAATGGCATGCAGCGCCTGCAAGCGATCGAGTATGCCGTCGAAGCCCTAATCGCACCTGAGCAGCTGCGTCAGCGGTTCCAGGAGCACCAGCGGTTGGTGCAGAACCTGCAAGCCGCGATCAAGCCCGACCCCGCCGCCCAGGAGTACGCCGGCAGCGTTGCGGCCCTCAACAGCATTGCCGCTGCGATCCGCTTGAAGCTTCAACCCAACCCGCCGGACATCAGCGCCGTGATGGGCCAGATCGGCGAGGTGCTCGATCATTCGATCACCGGCATCGCCATCCGCGATCAGGGCCCGCCCAGTATCGATCTCTCCACGATCGACTTCGAGGCGCTGGCCAGGAAATTCCAGCAGCAAAAGCACAAGAAAACCGAGCTGGAGGAGCTCAAGGCCCTGATCGCTGCCCAGCTAGCCCGCCTGGTGCAGCTCAACCCCACCCGCACCAACTACCTTGACAAGTTCGAGACCTTGATCGCCAGCTACAACGCCGGCAGCCGCAGCGTCGAGGAGGTCTACAAGCAGCTGTTGCAGCTCAGCCAGCAACTCAGCCAGGAGCAGCAACGCCACATCCGCGAAAACCTCAGCGAGGAGGAACTGGCAATGTTCGACATCCTGTTGCAATCCGCCCCGGATCTCTCAGACAGTGATCGCGCCAAGGTCAAGCAGTCCGCCCGCGAGCTGGTGGAGCGGATCAAGGCGCTGCTGGTGCTCAACTGGCAGCAGAAATCCTCCGCCAGGGCCAAGCTGAAACTACAGATTGAGGAGGCTCTTGATATCGGCTTGCCCCGCGCCTACACACCGGAGTTGTATCAGCAGAAGTGTGAGGCGGTATTCGCGCACATTGAAAAGGCCTACCCTGAGCGCGATTTGAGTATCTATTCGCTTGCTGGCAATCAGGTCAGCATCTGACGCAGAACGTCATGGTGATGGCGCCATCACAGTCATGATTACTTAACGCAGCAGCCCTGCCCCCGAGTCCTAGCTCCAGCCGAGTCCTGATTCACCTCTCCCGCCATGCCCCGTCCTTACCAACCCTCCCTGTTGCGCCTGCTGCATGGCGCCACGGTGCTGCTGGTGCCGCTGGCCTGGCTCACGGGCTTGCTGGTGTACTCCAACTATGACGGCCGCTTTGGCCGGCTGCCCTTCAGCCTTGCCGGTGAGTGGATCGACATCCACGGCACGGTGGGGTTTCTGCTCTGGCCGCTCGCCCTGTTGTTGGCCCTGTACGCCCTCACCGCCGGCCGGCTGCGGCTGCGGCAGCCCGCCAACGCCCTCGCACTGGTGGCCCTGGTGCTGGCGGTGGGCAGCGGCAAGTTGATGGACGAGGACTGGCTGCGCGACGGCCAGTTCCAGCAACTTGTTTACAGCGTCCATCTGCTCGCCTGGCTGCTGATCGCCCTCGCGGTGACCCTGCATGTGCTGTCGGTGCTGCAGCGTGGCGGCCTGCCGCTGGCCCGCTCGATGGCGAGCGTCCAGCTCCGGCCTGGGGACCTGCCAGGCAACTGGTTTGAGCAGATCCGCAGGTCTTTCCAGGCGAGACGTTGACTGCGGGGATCTTCAGCAACGAGGTGGTCCGCGGCTCGGGGCAGTGCCAGAGCCAGCAATCCCAACTACCGTTTGTCAAGCGCTTTGACCGCTGCGGCGGCAGCCATCAACCTGCTGCTTGCGTATGGCGAGAACGCCATCCTGTTACCGCAGTGAGCAATAGGCCAGCTCCGGTGAGCTGGAACTGTTGTGCTTGTGCACCCCCCTCCCCTGCCAAGTGGAGCTTCCACCGGCAGACTGCTGAGGCAAGCCACACCCCTCAAGCTGCCTGCGGTGCCGAAATCCAAGGGACAGCCGACGGTTTACGTCTCCTCCACCTTCATCGACCTGGAGGGTCACCGCGCCGCGCTCAAGACCGCGCTGGAGAGGGCGCGTTACGACGTGGAGTGCATGGAGAAGTACACGGCGTTCGATCAGCGGCCGCTGGATCGCTGCCTGGCGGATGTGGCGGCAACGGATGTGTATGTGCTGCTGATCGCCCACCGCTACGGCTACCGGCCACTGGAGAACAATCCTCAGCGGCGTTCGATCACCCAGCTGGAGTACGAGGAGGCCAGCCGCCATGGCAAACCCCGCCTGGTCTTCACCGTTGATCGGAAGGAGAAGTGGCTGCCAGATTGGATCGACAGCGGTGAGGACGCCGCGGATCTGGCGGCCTTCCGGGCTGAGGTGGAAAAGACCCATGGGGTGAATCGATTCACCACGCCGGATCAGCTCGCCAGCCTGGTGCAGCAAGCGCTGCAGGTCCTGAGGCCGCCCTCCCTGGATTCAGGTTCGCCGCGTGCGCGCTCCCACACCCCCGCCGACCTGCAGCGCTGGGTGGAGCACCACCAGCCCCAGCTCTCAGGGGCCTTCCTGGGCATTCCATCGGTGCAAGCCCGCCAGGTGCACGTGCCGCTGGATGTGTGCCTCACCCCGGCGGGGGCGGCAGCCACTGAGGGCCCAAGGCTCTTGAGGCCGGAGGATCTGGAATCCTTGCTGGCGAAGGCCGGCAGCCATGTGTTGCTGCTCAGCGGCGATGGCGGCGCGGGCAAGACAAGCCTCGCCTTTGCGATCGCCCGCTGGTGGCTGGAGGGAAAACCCGGCGGGGTAGTGCGCCTGCCGGTGCTGATCGAAACCGCTCTGGGATCCCAGGAGACAGTGGCCGATCGTATCCGGAGCTGGCTGCGCAACCAGCTGGCAGGGGCAGGGGAGAACGATCTGGCGCCGGAGCTGATCAAAGCCCTACTGGCCGCCAAACGGCTGATCCCGATCGTGGATCACCTCTCGGAGCTGACCCCCGCCGCCCGGGAGCACTTGCTGGCCGCCTTGCCACCCGGCCTGGTGCTGGTCACCAGCCGCAGCGATGACGACGGGTTCCGGGAGCGCCCCTTGAGCCGGATTGTGCCGCAGCGCATTGCGGTGGAGCGCCTGCAGGCTTTCTTCCTGGATTACCTGCGCCGCAAGGGCCAGGGGGAAGCGTTGAGCGACGACGACCTGATGCCGGCCCAGGCGCAGCTCAAACGGATCGTGGGCGACAAGCCAATCACGGTGCTGCTGGCCCAGATGTTCATCGACGACGTGATCGCCAACCGGGAGCAGGGACTGTTGGCGGGTTCGGTGCCGGAGCTGATGCTCAGCTACGTGCGGCGCCTCGACACCCCCGCTGATCCAGCCCTGCGGCGCCGGGCGGGGCTGGATATCAGCGAGGCGCTGTTGCAGCGGGCCCTGCGGGCGGTGGCCCTGGCCAGCCACCGCCAGGGTCCCAGGGAAAGGCCCCTGTTCCAGCCGTTGGAGTTCAGCGACGCCCTGGCCCGCAGCGCCCTGATGGCCGAGGAGCCCTTGGGCCTGGGGCTGAGCCGCGAGCAGGCCGAGGCCCTGCTGGGCTACCTGATCGAGCTGCGGCTGCTGCTGCAGCCCGGCGCGGCGGTGGGCCGCCTGCGCTTTCCCTTGGACCCGCTGGCCGATCACCTGGCGGCGGCGGAGCAGTTCGAGCGGCTGGAGGAGCAGGCCCTGAGCGAGGGCTCAGGGGTATGGGAGGCGTTCCTGGCGGCCCTGGAGCCACGGCCGGCAGCCGAACGCGAGCTGATGCGGGGCTTCCTGCTGGCCCTGCGCGATGGGGCGATGGCGGCCCAGGGGAGGCGTGCCCTGGCGATGCCTCAGGAGGTACCCGACCGGCTGGCTGCCCTCGGTTTTCTGGATCCGGAAGGGGAGCGCTATCGGCTGGCAATGCAGCGTGCCCGCAAGTGGATGTGGGAGCTGGGGGTGCCGGTGGCCAGCGAGCGCCGCGATGCGATCGGCAAGTTGGCGGCGATGGCCGCGGCCCCGCAGGACGCGGAGCGGCGAGCAGCGCGGGATGTGGCGAGCCAGCGGTTGGCGCGGGTGTTGGCGGAGGTGCAGAGCGAACTGCAGGCGGAGCGGCGGCTGGAGCAACAGGAAGCCGCGGTGGTGCTGGGCCTGATCGCCACGGAGACGGGGATTGAGGCGCTGGAGGGGCTTGCCAGTGATGGTGCCCAGCCGCCGCAGCTGCGCCGCGCGGCGCTGGAGGCGCTGGGGCTGACGGCCCGAGATCAAGCCGAGCATCGCCCGCGCATCGAGGCGTTTCTGGAGGGTCAACTGCGCGCCGACGCCCTGGATCTACTGGTGGAGGGCGAGGAAGGCTGGGCGGAACACGACCGCCACCTGCCGCCCCTGCAAGGGGCATCAAGGGGCCTGCAACTGGCAGCCTCTGCGGCCCTCCCCTTGTTCGGCAGCTCCCCTGGCCGGGCGGTGCCGATGCTCACCCTCACTGCCCTGCAGGAAGGGGAGGGCCTGCTGATCCGCACGGAGGTGGTGACGCCGGCGGTGTGGCGTCTACCGCTGCCGGAGTGGCCAGGCGAGGCGCCGCAACAACTGGAGCTGGTGGTGGTGCCTGGTGGCGAGTACAAAATCGGCTCACCCCAGAAGGAAGCCGGCCGTGATGTGTACAACCAGTTCCGGCAGAAATGCGAGGGGGTGAACGTGGAGGCCGAGCGCAAGCTGAGCTTGAAGTCGTATGCGCTGGTGCGTCATCCGCTCAGCCAGGCGCAGTGGCGCGCGGTGGCGGCGCTGCCCAGGCTGGAGCGCGACCTGAGCCAGAACCCTGGCACCTACAAACCCGATGGGCTCTGGGAGAGCCATGCCCAGTCCGGAGGCCTGGCGGTGGACAGCGTGACTTGGAACGACAACCAGGAATGGCTCAAGCGGCTGAATGGCTGGCTGCAAGAGAAGTGGCGGGCAATGGGCGGCATTGGAGAGCCGCCTGTGTTCGGGTTGCCCAGCGAGAGCCAGTGGGAGGTGGCCTGCCGGGCTGGGGGCAGCACTCCC
>Ga0209088_10001283_pt1 | contig 16295 bp, 17 predicted proteins | sample S_140625_EF_Meta_FD_187324 | JGI IMG/M metagenome (GOLD analysis project Ga0209088, IMG submission 187324) | Freshwater microbial communities from Lake Simoncouche, Canada to study carbon cycling - S_140625_EF_MetaG (SPAdes) (version 2) | ecosystem: Environmental > Aquatic > Freshwater > Lake ... | reverse complement strand
AACACTTCCTGCATACCGCGGCGATGCAGTCAATGCTATTGAGTTCAACGAGGCTTCTAGAACTCCAGATCCTCATCGTTTGGTCCGTGTTTACAACACATCGGCTTCAACGTTGAACTTAGTTCGCGCTTTCACACAAGGTGGTTTTGCAGATCTTCGCCAAGTCCATGAATGGAACAAGGGCTTCATCCGCGATTCATCAGTGGGTGAGCGCTATGAAAAGATGGCAAATGAAATTGGCCGTGCACTCTCATTTATGCAATCAGCAGGAGTTGATCCTGAATCCTTTAAGTCTGTTGATTTCTTCTCCAGCCATGAAGCCTTGATTCTGGAATACGAGAAGGCACTGACACGTATCGATTCACGTACCGGAAATCCATACGATGTTTCAGGTCACTTCATCTGGATTGGTGAGCGCACACGTCAGCTAGATGGTGCGCATGTTGATTTTGCTTCAAAGGTTCGAAATCCAATTGGTATAAAGCTTGGACCTAAGTCCACAGTCGATGACGCACTTGCTTTAATTGACAAGCTTGATCCCAACCGCGAACCAGGTCGCATTACTTTTATTACACGCATGGGTGCAGGCAAGATTCGCGAAGCCCTGCCAGCACTTGTTGATGGTGTTACTAAGTCTGGTGCAAAGGTTTTGTGGGTGTGCGATCCGATGCACGGCAATACTTATGAAGCACCTACAGGCTATAAGACACGTAAGTTTGACGATGTTATGGATGAAGTTAAAGGCTTCTTTGAAGTCCACAAAGCACTTGGTACGCATCCAGGCGGAATTCACATTGAACTTACTGGTGATGATGTCACTGAGTGCGTTGGCGGCGGTGAACAGATTTCACACGAAGATCTTGCTTCTCGCTATGAGACTGCATGCGATCCGCGCCTGAACCACTCCCAGTCCTTGGAGCTAGCCTTTCTAGTTGCTGAGATGTTGCGCGACCGCTAATTTTCTCCTTGTGACATTTTTAATAACTACCCATAAGACACCTGTGGGCAATCTCAATCTCATTGCTGATGATCAGATATTAATCGGTGCAAATCTTTCAACAATCAGCGCTTTTAAAGCTGGCAAAGATGTGAAGATCGTTAAATCAATTCCTGTCATCAGTGATTTAATCGAAGATTATTTCGATGGTGATATCAGCGCGATCAATGGAATCAAAGTAAGCCAGCCGGGTGCTCCATTTTCTCAAGCTGCTTGGAAAGCAATGCGCAAGATTTCTGGTGGCAAAGTTCTCTCGTATTCAGATATTGCAGAACGAGCTGGTTCTGCTGCAGCGGTGCGCGCAGCAGGAAGTGCATGTGCCAATAACGCCATTATGTTGGTTGTTCCATGCCACCGAGTTGTTAAAACTGGGGGAGCGTTGGGAAATTATGCCTACGGAGTTAATAAGAAAGAGTGGCTATTACGCCACGAGGGCTACCTTTAAAATCTCAATAGCTTCCTTGCATTGAGCATCATCAAAATCTAAGTGAGTAACTAGGCGTGCATACTTTGGACCTAGAGCGCTAATCCATAAGCCCTTTTCCCGGCAACGCGTTGCTAATTCAGCAGCGGTTATTGGTAGGTGAGCCAGATCTAATCCCACAATATTTGTTTGAACAGTTGTTGGGTCAATGAGTGAAGAATCAATAGCGGCAATTGCTACTGCAATCTCTTTAGCCCGGCGATGATCTTCAGATAAGCGATCAATGTTGTTATCGAGTGCGAAGTGAGCACCAGCTGCCAGTAATCCCACTTGTCGCATACCTGCGCCGTAACGCTTGCGCCACACACGTGCTTTTGCAACGCGCTCCTTAGTTGAAAGCATTACAGAACCAATTGGTGCACCTAAACCTTTAGATAGACAGACGCTAATGGTGTCGAAGTATTTTCCATATTCGTTGAATGAGACTCCACTTGCAACGTGTGCGTTCCAGATACGAGCCCCATCTAAGTGAAGGGCCAATCCCATTGCATCTGCGCCTTTGCGAAGGGCCTTAATTTCCTCTATTGGTTGCACAGTTCCGCCACCAAAATTGTGGGTATTTTCAACAGCAATAGCTGTGGTTGAAACTAGATATGGTCCTGAATCTGGACGGGCTATCTCAAGTGCATCGGCAGCCTTTAATAATCCATGGGTTGCTGGCCATGTGCGGGTGGTGATGCCACTAAATACTGCTGCTGCGCCAAGTTCTGCGCGAACGATGTGTGAATTTGTTTCAGCGATTATCTCTTCGCCAGGGTTAACCAGCATTCGAATAGCTAATTGATTAGCAAGGGAGCCTGTTGGTGTGAAGAGACCGGCTTCTTTGCCAAAGAGTGCAGCAACGCGCTCTTCAAGTGAGTTAACTGTTGGGTCATCGCTATAAACATCATCGCCAACTGGCGCCGATGCAATTGCATCACGCATACCTTGAGATGGGCGAGTAACTGTGTCTGAGCGAAGATCGATTGCCATAGCTGTGAGCCTACTTTGATTCTTTAATAACAATCAAATACATGGCAGTCACTACAAGGATTCCGCCTAGTGCACTCTGCAGAGTTAGGCGCTCACCACCGAAGATGATTGCAAAGATGGCTGCAAATACAACCTCCATCGTCAAAATGACCGCTACTTTAGTTGGGCTCATGTGTGCCTGTGCCCAGGTCTGAATAATGAAGGCAATTGCAGTTGCAAAGACTGCCGTGAAGATTACAACACCCCAGACGCTTGCATCAGGTGGTGGTGAATAGCCTTCTGGGATAGATGCGATGCCAGAGAGCAGACCACACATAAACAACTGCACAACAGTCATGGCATAAACATCACGGCCAGAACTCCACTTGCTCAAAGCAATGATGTGGCAGGCATAGAAGATTGCACTTATAAAGACAAGAAGTTCACCGATTCCAACAGAAAAGCCATGAATTGAAAGTAACCCGAGGCCAACGGTGGCAACAGCAATACAGCTCCATGTGAATCTATTGATCCTCTCTTTTAAAAATAGCCAAGCAAATAGAGGAGTAAGAACAACGTAGAGTCCTGTAACAAAACCTGTTATTGCAGCACCTGTGCGAGCTAGGCCAAGGGTTTGGAAGATGTAACCAAAGCCTAAGAATATACCGGCAGAGCCTGCACGAAGTAGCAGATCCTTATTAAGAAGCTCTAAAACCTTTGGGCGGATAAGCACCATGACAACTGTGCCGAGTAAGAATCTGGTGAAAAGAAAATTATTGACACTCTGACGCTCAATTGCATCCTTCATAATCACAAATGCCCAGCCCCATGCTGCAGCTACTGCAAGAAGTGCCCAAGGGGCTAACTTCATTTTAAAGAGGTGTTTAGCTTCGCTCACTTTTTATCTCGTAGCTTCTTAAGTAGCGCAACTTCAGGCTTGTGTTTTTCCTCCATGCCCGGTGTTTCAAGAATCAATGGTGCGTTAGCAATAGCAGGGTGAGCAAGGAGTTCGGCAAATGGTTCTACGCCAATGTGGCCATCACCTATGTTTTGGTGACGATCCTTAAGGGCTCCGCACACATCCATCGAATCATTGGCATGAACTAGTTGGAAACGCTCAACGCCAGCGATTTGAACGAGCAAATCAATAGTGGCAGTCATCCCGCCTTTAACAGAAATATCGTGACCTGCAGCAAATACGTGACAGGTATCAAGACAGATAGCAACCTTTGGGTGATACTCCAAAGCTTTTAAGTAGTTCTCTAAATCATCTAACTTCTTGACCAGTGATTGTCCTTGTCCAGCAGTTGGTTCTAGTAATAAATATGGAGCATCATCAGGCAGAGCGTTAAGAATTGGCATCATGCCTTCATGAATCTGCTTCCATGCTTTTTCAACGTGGTTTACATCAACAGCAGAGCCAGTGTGAATAACTGCGCCAAGCGCTCCGATATCTGCAGCACGTTGGAGAGAATATTTAGTTGAAGCTAATGAGTTGATGTATGTGGCCTCAGTAGGTGAGCCCAAGTTAATAAGAAATGGAGCATGGACATAAGTTTCAAGATCCATCTCTGCAGCTTTGATTTTGTAAGCCTCATCAAGTTCAGGCTTTGCCGCAGGCATTGCCCACATACGCGGACTTGATGCAAAAACTTGAATTGCACTTGCGCCAATTTCTTGGGCATATTCAATGGAGCGCTTTGCCATTCCGCCAGTAGTGGGGACGTGGGCACCAATACGCGGCTTCTTGGACTCCTTAGGCATTGGCTTACCCTACGGTAATTGTGACTGTGCTGCCACGTTTAACTTTTGTGCCTACCTTTGGAGAGATATTTGTAACCTTCTTTACCTTCTTACTTCCTAATTTCTTAACTACAACCTTGAGCTGTAGATCCTGCAGGGCTAGAGTTGCTTTTACTTGATCTAATGAAAAGACGTTAGGGATAAATACATACTGTGATCCCTTAGAAATAACTAGAACCACAGTTGATCCCTTTGGCGCCACATCAACACCACTTGGGCTTTGCGAAACAACCACTCCTGATAAAACCTTTTCATTAAAGGCATAAGTAGATTCAACGTTAAAACCAAGATCATTTAGCTCATTGAGAGCTTGTTCACCACTCTTACCTGAGTAAGAAGCAAGTGCGACAGTCTCAACACCCTTACTGACTACAAGTGAGACTGGAGTATCGCGTTTAACTTCTGTGCCTGATTCAGGAGATGCAGAGATAACAAATCCTTTAGGAATTTCTTTGTTAAATACCTCAGTACTAGTTCCAACTATCAATGGGAGTTTCTCAAGGGCAGCTGTGGCTGCCTCTGGTGTGAGGCCAGTGACGGAAGGAATGATGTATCGCTCTGGGCCCTTTGAAACAATTAATTTAACTTGCCCGCCTGATGCAACACGTCCACCACCTGGTGGATCTGTTTCGATGATGGCACCTTTTGCAATATCTTCATCAAAGCGCTTCTCTAAAATCACAGTAGTTAAGCCCAGAGGCGTCAGAGTAGAAAGAGCTTCCTCGTATGTGCCACCGACCACCGATGGAACAACTACGCGAGAACCTGGTCCAACTAATGTGTACCAACCACCAATACCAAGGGCTATGGCAAGAATGATGGCAACTTTGCGATTGCGGCGAACGCGCTTGCTAGCCTTCTTTTTCTTTTCTTTTGCAGCTCTTATCTCTTGGGTTGTTTCTTTTACTTCAACGCTTTCTTCTTTTTCTTCCTCAACCTGCTTCTTCATCTTTCCCCGTGGCTTTTCCTTAATAGGCTCCACAGGAAGATCAAGAGATAACTTCATTTGGTTAGTTTTAGGGTCAATTTCGTTCTGAATAGATTCCAAAGCCTTAAGGAAATCACCAGCTGTGCGTGGGCGCTTATCTGGATCACGGTTTGTGGCTTGAAGAATTAATTCATCTAGTGCCTCTGGAATGTCTTTGCGCTTACTGCGAAGAGATGGAATCTCTTGATTAACGTGCATGTAGGCAATTTGGATGGGGGAGTCACTCAGGAAAGGTTTCTCACCGGTGAGCATTTCAAATGCCACGATGCCAACGGCATAGACATCACTTCTTGAATCGGCAACACCGCGTTGTACTTGTTCAGGGGAGAGATAAGAAACAGAACCCAAAATGACACTTGATTCAGCAGTCATGGTCGAACCAATGAGTTCTCCGCGAGCTAAACCAAAGTCCGCAATCTTCACGCGACCTTCTTTAGAAATCAAAATGTTTTCAGGTTTCATATCTCGATGGACTATTCCTAAATCATGAGCTGCAGCTAGAGCGCTAAGAATCGGAGTGAGGTAGTTAATCGCATCTTTGATTTCAAATCTGCCGCGCTCATTTAAGTATTCACGAAGTGTGTGACCCTCAATTAACTCCATAACAATAAAGACGGCTGGGACACCGTTTTGATTCCACCCTTGGTCCTGCACGGCAACGATGTTGGGATGTGAGAGTGCAGCAGATGCTTTAGCTTCTCTAATGAAGCGGTTAACGAAAGCTTCATCTTGTGCTAAATGCGGATGCATTATCTTTACTGCAACTTTTCGATCTAAGCGGGTATCGAGAGCCTCATAGACACTGGCCATTCCACCATTGGCAACCTGGCGGGTGAGTTGATAACGCCCGTCAATGAGCTCACCCGATAGATCTGACATGTGGGCGATTTTAGGGCTTTAATCCTTATGAGCTTTGAATGTGTTCCGCGTTTTCGCGTGTCTTATCTCGCATGAAATGATTTTCTTGGGCAATCTGCCATTGCTTCATTTGTGGTGCAATCTGATTGCCATCTCTCTTCAAAACCCTTTGTATTCCTTCTTCAGCATCAATATCTAGCCAATACAGGGTTGCACCAGCATCTCGTACTACTTTTTGCCCGGCTCCCACGCCTTCTAGGATCAAGATATCTGCAGGATTTATCATCGCCTTTGAATCAAAAGACATTGAATTCCAGTTGAAGATATCTATTTCAATGCCTTCTTTTTTGTGGTGTGCATTCACAATTGATTCTAAGGTTTTAGTTAAACCCTCATCCAAGGCGTTTTCCCAACCGTTATAGAGATCATCCATGTGAATGACTTGAATAGTCTTTTCAACTGATAACTCATCAAAGAAGCGAGCAGCTAGCGTTGTTTTGCCAGCACCTGCTCTGCCATCAATTGCTATTAAGGACATACCAGCGCTTCCAACCAATGATTGCAACGAGAGTAAATAGGCCGTATAAAACAGCAGTGAACCAATAACCAAGGTAGGCGTATTGAATTGTTCCAGCGGCATCAATAATGAGCCAGAGCACCCAGGATTCAACTTTTTCATAGACCATGAGAATCTGAGCAACAAGTGAACCAATAACCAAGGTAGGCGTATTGAATTGTTCCAGCGGCATCAATAATGAGCCAGAGCACCCAGGATTCAACTTTTTCATAGACCATGAGAATCTGAGAAATAAGTGAACCAACAAGTAAAAATGCATCAGACCATGTTGCCGCAGCACCAGCGCGGGCTAAGAGTGGGGATAGCACGGAGACTGCAAATAGAGTTGCAACGCCGATGTAAAAGCGGTCACGATTGCTTAAATAGCCAGGTGCTGCACCTGTTGGTGCCCAATCGCGCCAACCCCAGATTGCAGCAATGATGAAAACTATTTGAAGTGCTGCACTTGCAAAGAGATCTACCTGATAGAAGAAGACCATATAGAGCGCACTACTCAATGCCCACCATGGCCATGTGATGCGCTTTCCAGTTGTGCCAAGCCAGACTCCAACAAATGAAGTAGTGGCTGAAATGAATTCAAGAACTGAGACTTCATAGCCCCAGGCTGTGAAAATGATTGATGACATGACTTTCCTTTCCACGTCCGCATTACCGGACGGGTCAATCGGTCGGTTTGAATTTCAAACCCTCTCAGCCGCATGTGGCTCCCGTGGTTATTAGAGTAGCGTTATCTCGTGCAAAAGTATGGATACCTAGCGATGATTGTTTTCACCGTCGTTGGCTCATTTTGGCTAGAAGTATTTTTAAAGGTCGGGGTTCTCAAGCAGTTTAAGCGAGTGGCTCTAGCCATAGCCCCCGTAGCTTTTCTCTTTATCGCATGGGATAAATATGCAATCAGTCACGGCCACTGGTTCTTTGATCGAGATCAGATCCTAGGAATCTATGGACCTTGGTGCATTCCACTCGAAGAGTATTTATTCTTCATAGTTGTGCCTATTGCAGCGCTCATGACTATAGAAGCAGTTCGTACAACCAAGAAGCATTGGAAGGTGTATGAATGACGTACACGCAGATTGCTATCTTTGCCGTGCTCTTTGCAATCTCCTTTGATCTCTATCTCTTTAATACACAGCTGCTCAAGCGCAAAGTCTTTTGGACTTCTTACGCAATCATTGTTGGTTTCCAGCTACTTACCAATTGGTGGCTGACTTCAAGAAATATTGTGATGTATAGCCCAGATGCCATTATTGGTCTGCGTATCGCATCGGCTCCAGTGGAAGATTTACTCTTTGGTTTTGCTTTAGTTCTTGGCGTATTAACTAATTGGATACGGCTAGGCGCTTCAGATAAGCGCTAATAAAGACGCGTAATCTGCGGGCGGTGGAAGTCTTGGCACGCTTGTTAAATATGTCGTAGCCAATCTTTTGAACTTCATCAACGATGCCGCAGTACAACTCACTGGCAGCTTCAATACAGGGACGACTAGAGGCTGCAAGCATTTGAATTCCGGGGGTTGCTTCGGCTTGTAGTTGGCGCACGCGGGCAATTTGAAACTTAAGTGCGCTAATAATCTGTGGAGTAAGAACTCGCTTCTCAAGCATTTCACGTGTTACACCATGCTCAGCAAGCTCAGTAATAGGCAGATAAATACGGCCACGATCTAAATCTTCTCCCACGTCGCGGATGAAGTTAGCTAATTGGAAAGCAATGCCTAGCTTCTTTGCACATTCGTAGGCACCTTCTTCAAGGACTCCCAACACTGGAACCATTTCAAGGCCGATGACTGCAGCAGATCCGTAGACGTACTCCACAAGATCTTCATATGTTTGATATTCCTGCACAGTTAAATCCATAGTCATGGAATGCAGAAACGCCTCAAAGTGCTCATGGGGGATTGCAAAGGTATTGACCGTATCAATGAGTGCGCGGCCGATTGCATCATCACTCTTACCAGTTTTTAAATCCTGCAAAATCTTGGCACCCCAGAGCCCTAAAGCATCTGCCTTTTCCTGCACAGTAAGAGTTGAAGCAAGATCATCAACGATTTCATCTGCATAGCGAGCAAAGCCATAGAGTGCATGAACATACTTACGTTTGGCTTTAGGTAGCAGGAGTGTGGCTAAGTAATACGTTTTGCCGTGTAGAGAATTTAATCTCTTGCACTCGGCATAGGATGCCTCCAGCTCATTCATTTACTTAACAGGTCCCACAATTCGCTCTGCAGCAAGGCGACCTGAAATCAAAACCATTGGAACGCCAACGCCAGGTTGTGTTCCAGAACCAGCAAAGACAACGTTTTCAATTCCCTGTGCCATATTGCGTGGTCTGAAAGGACCGGTTTGGAAAAATGTATGTGCACTGGCAAATGGTGCACCCATCTCCATTCCCTGATTCTTCCAATCAAGGGGAGTAGTCATGACTTCAGTTTCAATTGAATCGCCAAATCCCGTGTATCCGCGCTCTTCAATGGTTTTAATCATTTGATCGCGATATGGGCCAGCTTGTTTGTTCCAATCAATATCACTATCCAAGTTAGGCGTTGGGAACAAAATGTAATAGGAGTGCTTTCCGACAGGTGCTAAATCTGGATCATCATGAGTTGGCACGGTAACCAAGATGCTGGGATCACTCATTAACTGCTTCTTCTTGATGAGTTCATCAAAAACGCCATCCCAAGAGTGGCCAAAGTGAATATTGTGATGAGCAGCAAAGTCATATTTCTTGCTTGAGCCAACGAGAAGAGTCACACACGATGGTGAGTACTTCAATCGCTTAATAGTTACAGGGGTTTTGCCGAGTAATTCGCGATAGGCAACAGGTAGATCTGGATTCAAAATGACTGCATCGCACTCATAGCGTTCACCAGCTTCGGTGATAACAGCTTTTGCACGGCCATTGCTTACTTCAACATTTGTGACTGTGGTGTTGTATTTAAATACCACGCCGTGCTTTTGCGCAGCTGCAGCTAGAGCACGCGGAACTGCATGCATTCCACCCTTAGGGAAGAAGACTCCATTAACTGAGTCCATGTATGCGATTACTGCATAGATAGCTAGAGCCTGTTGTGGACTTACGCCTGCATACATTGCCTGGAATGAATAAACCTTTTGTAGACGAGGATCTTTCATAAATTGATTTACTTTAGGAGAGAGTCTGCGAAATCCTCCGAGTGCTATCAAGCGGGCAAGGTTAGGTGTGAGCAAATTCAGAGGGCTATCGATATTTCTATCGATGAAATCATTCATCTCATACTTATAGAGCTTTGTAACAAAATCTACGTATCTGCGATAGCCAGCAGCCTCAGTGCTACTGATGTGTTTAGCAATCTCTGCTTCCATCTCATTGGTATCTGCGTGCACATCTAGCTGTGAGCCATCGGCATAGAAAGCGCGATAGAGAGGTGTGAGGGGAGTTAACTCCAGCCAATCTTTCATATCTTCGCCCACGCAATTAAAGGCGTCATTGATTAGTGATGGCATTGTTAGAACGGATGGACCTGTATCAAAGGAGTAACCATCTTTTTTGAGTAAGCCATTGCGACCACCAGGAACACTTTCGCGCTCTAATACGGTTACCTTTCGACCAGCACCTGCAAGGCGAAGTGCAGCGCTTAATCCAGCAAGGCCTGCGCCAACGATTACAACGTGATCGGTGGGGCCTTTAACTCTGGCAACCATTTACATACTCCTCTTTGTAGCAATCATGGCAAGCTCATTGAGTAAATCGCATCCAGCACTATCAATGACAGGGTTTTCAATCGCGCGCAGTGCTTTAGTCGTTAAGTCATCAATCATAGTTTCAAGGGCTGCCTTTGCGCCTGTTGAAACAATCATCTCCTGCAAGATGGCCACACCCTTTTCATCAATATCGTTCTTACCAAAGTACTTACGGCTCTCGGCCTTCATGGCATCTGTGCATTTGGCATCGGTCATAGCGATAAGGGCTGTTCGCTTTCCTTCGCGCAGGTCATCACCGGCAGGCTTTCCTGTAACAGATGGATCGCCAAAGACGCCGAGTAGGTCATCGCGGAATTGGAATGCCTCTCCTAGAGGTAGTCCGTATTCAGAGAGAGCGGTGAGCAATGCCGGTGTTGCATCCCCGGCTAATACTGCGCCAAGGTGAAGTGGTCGCTCAATTGTGTATTTGCCTGATTTGTAGCGAGCAATTGTTATTGAACGGGCAAGATCTGTGTTCTTCTGTGTTTGCTCATGAATATCTAAGAACTGTCCAGCCATTAACTCAACGCGCATCTCATCAAAGATGGGCATCACGCGGCGAAGTTCATCACTTGAAATACCTGAAGTGTTAAGAAGTTGGTTGGACCAAACTAGTGCTAAATCTCCGAGCAAGACGGCAGATGCTAAACCGTAGGCAGGTGCAAAACCCTCTAAGGCATCTTGCACATGGATTGATTCAAAGTGGCGGTGAATAGATGGCTTACCGCGACGTGTGTCAGAACCATCCATTAGATCATCATGAATCAGAGCGCATGCTTGTAGTAATTCAAGTGAGGAGATTGCTTTAGTAGCTGCTGGAGTTAAAGATCCACCTGCGCTTTTGATTCCGGCGTAGGCAAATAGGGGCCGCAAACGCTTACCGCTATCTAGTAAAAATGATGATAGAGCAGAAGAAACTGGTTGTAGTTCTGGTGAGATTGAAAGCAGATATGAGCTTTGCTCACGCATGAATTGAGTGAGTTCAATCTCTACACCATCGCGTGTCTCTTGTAACTCTGCCCTAGTCGCTGAACTCACAGCGCAAAGGTACTCTCACCAAGTTATCTGCGCCATTCTGGGCGCTCTCGCGAGCCTGCACTTCTATACTATGAATGCTCGAGTACCAGAAAAAGGAAGAGAGAAAATGCTCACTAAGCAAGAGTTCACCGCTACCTGGAGTTCGTTACATAACGATGCCCCTGTTACCGGTGTTGTTGCATGGTGGCTCAATATCTCCTATCGCTGCGGGCTAGTTGCAACTTTGCTGCGCATTTCACCAAACGTTTTGACAATGTTAGGCCTTGTCGCCGCAGCTGCCACAGCGCTAACTGCCACCTCCTGGTGGGCAGTTCTCTTTCTTGTTTTCTCACTTTTCTTTGATGGAATTGATGGAAGTGTTGCAATATTTCAAAAGCGCCAAAGTGCTTGGGGTGCAACTCTTGATTCTGTAGTTGATCGCATTAGTGAAGCTCTATGGCTCTATGCCCTCTATGTCATCGGCGTTCCAGCCTGGTTAGTAATAACGCTATGGAGCGTTGCATCTTTTCAAGAGTATGCACGAGCCAAGTTAGTCTCACTTGGGATTAAAGATATCGGTGTTGTCACACCAGCTGAGCGTCCAGTGCGTGCATCATTTTTATTTGTTGTTCTTATTATGTGGCAGTTAAATCTGCCAGGTGTATTTGCACTTTCTGTTGCTTTCTTAGTACTTCAAATCAGTGGCTTGTTAATGGTTGTCCGCTTTGCGCGCTCCCAATTGCATTAGCAACCATCTCAGCACTCAAGCCCACTAAAGGTAATCCGCCACCAGGATGAGCTGATCCTCCAACGCAGTACAAAGCCTTAATAGGGGAGCGGTTCTTTGCACGCATAAAGGCTGCGCGTGCACCATTACTTGAAGTTCCATAGATGGAGCCACCAGGTGCTCGCACAGCGCTTTCTAAATCTGCAGGAGTTCTAAACGTCATTGATTCAAGGCGCGAGCGAACTGGAATACCACGCGCTTCAATCTGATCAATAATTGTGTTGGCATAGTTTCTTGCAAACTCAGCATTACTCCAATCAAAGCTCTCAGCGCCATGGGCGGGTGCATTAACTAGAACGAACCAACCTTCCAATAGTTCATCTTTCGACATTGATTCATCACGCGGGGCGCATATGTAAATAGTGGGCTCTGCAACAGGCTGCTTGTGGGTAAATATTGCATCAAACTCTGCATCGTAATCTTTTGGAAAAAGAACAGTGTGGTGGTTTAGAGGCTCTGATTCATCTTTTCGCATGCCAAGTAGTAGTGAGAATCCAGCTAAAGAGGGATCAGCCTTGGCAATATTCTTTCTAACCTTTTTAATTTTTCGCAATTTTCCTTTGATAAGAACGTTATAGATAAGTGAGGCATCAGCGTTAGCTATCACTGCATCTGCCTCAATGACTTCACCGCTATCTAAAGTAATTCCCTTAGCTTTTCCTTTTTTCACATTAATAGATGCAACAGGGGAGTTAAGGTGAAAAGTGACCCCCACTTTCTCTGCTCGCTCATGCACCAGCGTTGCTAATGTTCCAAGGCCACCTTTGATATGCCAAGCGCCGAATGATTCTTCAACGTAGGCAATGGTGGAGAGAACTGCAGGTGCTTTGCGTGGATCAGAGCCACTATAGGTTGCGTATCGATCCAGGATGTATCGAAGGTGTTGATCGGAAAGCTCTTGCGTTGCGACATCTCTTAGAGTTTTCCAAGGGGCAATAATCTTAAGATCTCTGATGAGTGAAAAGCGCTTGAGCAGTGAAAAGGGAGAGCGCAGTTCATTTTCAATGAATGGCTCGCGCGAAACATCCCACATCTTTTCAGCACGGCGCATGAGCTGATCCCATTGTCTTGCTACAGGTTCACCATAGACAGCACGTAGATTGTTGAGCGTGTGATACCTGGAAAGGTTGGCAAACTTTACAGAGGTGCCATCAGCGAAGTGATAATCAAAGGATGGATCAACGGCCTGTATTTCACATAACAGACCTAGATGTTTGCCAGTGCGGGCAAAGAAATCTTTATAGACAGCAGGCAGAGTTAAAAGAGATGGACCCGTATCAAAGGCAACTTTGCCAATCCATTCAGTGTGTAGTTTTCCGCCCACACGATCTGATGCTTCATAGAGTGAAACTTGGTGTCCAGCTTTAGCCAATCGCGCCGCCGACATCATGCCGCCCATACCTGCGCCAATAACAACTATCTTCATAATGTCCGGCCTTTCCATTGCACCTGACCACGCATCATCCAAGAGTAAATGATTAAGTGGATAAGCAAAGCCGATGAGAGGGGATGTAGGAATGCATCTAGTCCAGTCTTACCTACTTTGATTGCACTCATTGCTCGCGTAAGAGTAACTGCGGCAAATGCATACCAACCAAGAGAAGAACCCGAGATACCTGCAATAAGAGGGGCAATGCCAGTTAAAAATAGGAATGTGATTGCAATGGTTGAACCAAGAACTGAACCAAATGCTGCGTGTAAAGATTTTCCATATCCGGCTTGAATTTCCACCCAGGATGAATACATGCGAGTGGATGCGATTGTTGCGCCATTTGCAACGCAGCCGTGAGAACCGATTTTAACAAGGGATCTAGCTAACTCAACATCATCTAACACTTTATTTCGCACGCTGTCATAGCCACTCACTTGATCCAGCGCAGCTTTTCTCACAACAAAGAACTGTCCGTTGGCCACAACCGTTGATGCAAGTGAGCTTTTCTCAGCAACTCTCAAGATAACTGTGGACATCCACGACCATTGCAGAAGTGGCTGAATTAACTTTTCAGACCAGCTATATGCGAGTTGTTTTGGGTAAGGGGAGAGGAAATCTAACTGCGCGTTCTTTAGCAGAGTCACTGACTTGCTTATTGCATCAGGAGCCAATCGCACATCAGCATCAACGGAGACAATGATTTCACCAGAAGATTTATCAAAGAGTTGTTGTAAAGCCCAGGTCTTACCAATCCAGCCCTGTGGCAGCGCAGTTCCGCTCAGTATGTGAAAGTTTGATAAGCCTGAAACGTGTTGCTGTAGTAAGGCCAAGGTGTCATCTTCAGAGTTATCATCTAGAAGTAGAAACTCAACTTGAGTCAGATTCTCTTGATCACTTAGCGAGGCAACAAGTTCGCCGACATTGTTAGCTTCATTGCGCAGAGGGACTAATACAGAGATTGATTCCTGTATTTGTGAACTCTTCTCAGGGGTGCGGATAGTAAGGAAGTTGATAAGAGAGATGAGGAGAATAAAACTGGAAGGAATTGTTAAGAGGTAATCCATGGAATCTATGGGCGTCCTAACCAGCGGTTAAAAAAGTAAGGGGCAAGAACGATTCCAAAGATGCCTCCAGCAAAGAAAGCAACGCCAGGACGACTAAAGAAGAACAAGTTGCCGATAATGCCTGAGAACAATGTCCATAAAAGGAATATGTCGGTAGTGCGGAATGTGGCACCGCCCTTTCGCTTTTCGCGTGGGGTAATCAGATGCAATAGGCCAATTAAAAACATTCCGCTGAGTAACCAACCAACGGTATTTGATAAAGGAATCTCAGGTTGGAAGGGAACATGCGCACCAGTGACAACCCACGTCCAGTTACCTGCAGTAACCATCAGAGGATCTAGGAATAAATCCCATGCCGCAAGAACAACTCCGCCATAGAGAAATACCCAATTACCTGCAATACGGCGGGCCGCAGTTAGTACGGGGTGAGCCATCATGATCCAGGCAAAAGGAACAACGAGTGGAACTTCAAAAATCTTTAATCCTAAGTTCCCAGAATATGTGTAACTTCCAAAAGGCCACTGTGTTAAAAGCCCAACATGCTCAATAGTGAGAGCGAAGAAGAAGGTAAAAAGAAAATAAGTGATTGCATAACGTGTGCCATAGGCCAGTAATGCATGTAGCAACATCGCACCAGCACCCCAGTAAATAACGTTGAGTGTGAGCAATCGCAAAACTTCACCATTTACTAATGGATAGATGACTTGAAGCAAGATTGCGATGGCAACTACAGAGTTGAGTAAGCCATTTACGCGAGGTGATAACTGCCCATAGCGGCGCCGTCTTGGAGTGTAATGACGGATCGACATGGCTTAAGTCTGCCCTATTTGCCCACTTAACTATTAATCGAACCGCGAATATCTTTGAGCGCAAAGCGTGCAAAGAGCTCTTCTGAATACCATTTATAGGTACTTGTGTCTGCAATCGCCTTTTGGTGGGCTGCGCCTTTGTAAGCAAAATTCTTAATTGCCTCTCCAGACTCCCATAATGAAAAAGTGCCCTGCAAACCAATAGGAGCTTCACCAATTCCAATGGCAGATATCAATCCTGGAGCTGATTTCAATGACATTGTCACAGGTGGCACAGAGCTCCAAAAGCGAAAGTTTTGATGCCACTTAATGCGCGCTCGTGTTATTGCCACAACAGGGCCAGTCCAATCCTTTGCAGTTGCAATAAATGGTTCCTGCTTTGCCCATTGACCATGGGAGGAGATTGGTTCAAGCAGCGCACGAAATTCACTCACACTGTTTTTGCGCCATTGCTTTACAACAAAAGACTGATTAAAGGCATCAATGTCTTTAACTTGTGCAATTAAACCCCAGCGAAGAGTGTTGGCATCTGCTGGTGTGAAAGTCTCACCTTTGCCGGTTCCTAAGGATTTAAAGAATCCTACGTTTTTAGATGAACGCAAAACAAAGCGATCCATACCCATTGCAACAAGCGCAAATGGAATACGGCTGGGAGTGATGGTCCAGAAGTAGGCAACGATCATTTAGAACCAGCGAATCATTCCGATAATGCCAGCAGCTGCATAGAAGAACTGCAAGAAGAGAATTCCACGGTGTTTGCCAAGATATGCCCAAATACCAATAAGAGCAGAGGAAGTCAGAAGCAAGGTGAA
>Ga0209088_10001282_pt1 | contig 16298 bp, 16 predicted proteins | sample S_140625_EF_Meta_FD_187324 | JGI IMG/M metagenome (GOLD analysis project Ga0209088, IMG submission 187324) | Freshwater microbial communities from Lake Simoncouche, Canada to study carbon cycling - S_140625_EF_MetaG (SPAdes) (version 2) | ecosystem: Environmental > Aquatic > Freshwater > Lake ... | reverse complement strand
CGACAAGCGGCACCACTTTAAAAACCAGCCTTGAGCTTGGTTTTTTTTTGTCTGTCATACCTTGAGGGAGGCTGCTCCACCGAGTAAGCCTCAGCGAGGATTTTGAAGAATTTTGAGGCGAATTTTCTCGACACTGTGGCCATGGCTTTGGAGGTGCGCCAAAAGGGCGGGCAGCATTTGACGCAGTTTGGCGGCCGCTGCATTGGAACTCACTAAAAGGCACCATTCAGAGCCGTCGATCGGCCCAGCTTGAAGGGTCGTTCGCAAAGGCCCAGGGATGAGGCTTTGCAAAGTTCGAAGTCGCAGGCTAGATTCCCTGCTGAGCTCGGTCAGTCGGGCCAAACTGGGTGATTCTTGAGCCGCCTCCATGAGGGTGATTGCTTGATTGATTTTTGCCATCTGTGCATTATGCGAGAGCCCTGATCATCTGCGGGAAAATTTGGCCATCAGCCTGCGCTCAGCAGTTAAAATATCACCTTCACTTGCGCTCTCAGCGCACGTACTTTTGAATCCACTTTAAGACAGGATTTTCGGGCGAGTCATTGCATTTTTGACGAAGACAGACCCGTGTCACCATGGCCATCAATTTTCTGACCAAACTTTTCGGCAGTCGAAACGACCGCACGATCAAACAGTACCGCAAAACTGTAGCGCTCATCAATGGCTTAGAGGCTGAATACGAAGCTTTAAGCGATGAACAATTGCGCGCCAAAACAGACGAGTTTCGAGCTCGTGTTGCGCTAGGTGAATCATTGGACAAAATTTTGCCAGAAGCATTTGCAGTTGTTCGTGAAGGTTCAAAGCGCGTCATGAAGATGCGCCACTTTGACGTGCAGATGTTGGGTGGTATTTCTTTGCACAAGGGCAAAATTTCTGAAATGGGAACCGGTGAAGGTAAAACTTTAACCGCCACACTGGCCGTGTATTTGAATGCATTGGCCAACAAGGGTGTGCATGTGGTCACGGTCAACGACTACTTGGCCAGTCGCGATGCTCAATGGATGGGCAAGCTTTACAACTACCTTGGCATGAGCGTGGGCATCAACTTGTCCCAACTCTCTCGCGAAGAAAAGCAAGCAGCTTACAACTCAGACATCACTTACGGTACCAACAACGAGTTTGGTTTCGACTATTTGCGCGACAACATGGTCTATGAAGCCAAAGACCGTGTTCAGCGAGGCCTCAACTACGCCATCGTTGACGAAGTTGATTCTATTTTGATTGATGAGGCGCGCACCCCGCTCATCATCAGCGGCCAAGCCGACGATCACACAGCCCAATACCAAGCCATGAACCAAGTGGTGCCTATGCTGACTCGGCAAGAAGGCGAAGCAGACCCGCGCACCGGTGAAGGTATCACCAAACCTGGTGACTTCACAGTCGATGAAAAGTCACACCAAGTGTTCCTGACTGAACAAGGGCATGAAAAAGCCGAAAACATTTTGGCCAAGGCGGGCCTCATTCCTGAAGGCGCTAGCCTTTACGACCCCGCCAACATTGCGCTCATGCACCATCTCACTGCAGCTTTGCGTGCCAACCACATCTATCACCGCGATCAGCACTATGTGGTGCAAGACGGAGAAATTGTCATCGTCGACGAATTCACTGGACGTCTCATGACGGGTAGACGTTGGAGCGATGGTCTGCACCAAGCAGTTGAAGCCAAGGAAGGCGTGGCCATTCAGGCTGAAAACCAAACCATGGCCTCCATCACCTTCCAAAACTATTTCCGTTTGTACGGTAAGTTGGGTGGCATGACGGGTACGGCAGACACTGAAGCCTACGAGTTCCAAGAAATTTATGGTTTAGAAACGGTGGTCATTCCGCCTAATCGCATCAGCCGCCGCGAGGATCAACTCGATCGTGTTTACAAATCGGCGCCAGAAAAATACAACGCCGCCATTGCCGATATTCGGGAATGTTTTGAGCGTGGCCAGCCTGTGTTGGTGGGCACCACCTCCATTGAAAACTCAGAACTTATTTCTGAGATGCTCACCAAAGCCAAGTTACCGCATCAAGTGTTGAATGCCAAGCAGCATGCCCGAGAGGCTGACATCATTGCGCAAGCAGGCCGCCCTGGCATGATCACCATTGCCACCAACATGGCAGGCCGCGGCACCGACATTGTTTTGGGCGGCAACATTGAAAAAGACATTCAAGCCGTTGAGCTCAATGAGAGTTTGAGCACAGAAGAGCGTCAATCTCAAGTCGCGGCCATGCGCACTGACTGGCTGTCTGTGCACGAGCAAGTCAAGTCTTTGGGCGGCCTTCGCATCATTGCTACTGAGCGCCATGAGTCTCGTCGAATTGACAATCAATTGCGCGGCCGTTCTGGCCGACAGGGCGACCCTGGCTCTTCACGTTTTTATTTGAGCTTAGACGACCCCCTTATGCGCATTTTTGCGGGCGATCGCGTGCGCGCCATCATGGACCGCCTCAAAATGCCAGAAGGCGAAGCCATTGAAGCCGGCATGGTGACACGCAGCATTGAAAGCGCGCAGCGCAAAGTAGAAGCGCGCAATTTTGATACGCGCAAACAATTGCTTGAATACGATGACGTCTCCAACGATCAGCGCAAGGTCATTTACCAACAGCGCAATGACATCATCGATGCCACAGAAATGGACGCACAAATCACGGCCTTGCGAGAAGGCAGTTTCACTGATTTGGTTCGTCAGTATGTGCCAGAAGAAACTGTGGAAGAGCAGTGGGACTTGGTGGGCTTGGAGCGTGTCCTCAACGATGAATGGCAAATTCAACTGCCGCTTCGTGAAAAAGTAGCAGCTGCAACGGCCATCACCGACGAAGAAATTCTGGCAATGGTTTTGACCGCAGCCAACACGGCATTCAAGGTCAAGCTAGACGCCGTCGGTGTTGAAAACTTTGTGCCCTTCGAACGTGTCGTTTTGTTGCAAAGCATCGATACCCATTGGCGCGAGCACCTGAGCTCTTTGGATTATTTGCGTCAAGGCATTCACCTCCGTGGTTATGCCCAAAAGCAACCCAAGCAAGAATACAAACGAGAAGCGTTTGAACTGTTTGGCCAATTGCTTGACTCCGTTAAAAATGAAGTCACCCGTGTTTTGATGAATGTCAAAATTGAATCGAGTGAGCAAATTAGCGAAGCTGCGCAAGTGCTGGAAGAGCGTGCAGAAAATATCAGCAACGTGACCTACACGGCGCCAGACGAGCAAGGCCAGGTACAAACCCAAGCTGAATTTAAAAGCACGCTGTTGGCACCTGTGGGTCGCAACGAACCCTGCCCTTGTGGTAGCGGCAAAAAGTACAAGTTCTGCCACGGTAAACTGGCATAAGAGGTCTCTATGACAGTGAATCTTCAAGCACCCATTCCCGATCATGTGTTAGCTGTTCCGGGTGTTCGCTTAGGCATTGCACAAGCAGGCGTTCGCAAAGTGGGGCGCAAAGACCTCACAGTCATCTTGCTAGATGAAGGCAGTGCTGTGTCTGGTGTCTTTACACAAAACCGATTTTGTGCCGCGCCTGTTCAAGTTTGCCGCAATCACTTACAGCAAGTCACTGCTTCAAAAGCCGACACGCACATTCGAGCATTGATCATCAACACGGGCAATGCCAATGCTGGCACAGGTGCCAAAGGTTTGGCCGATGCACTTTCTACCGCTGAAGCATTGGCCGCGCTTCTTAAAATCAAACCACAACAAGTACTGCCGTTCTCGACGGGCGTCATCATGGAGAACTTGCCTGTCGATCGCATCGTGGCGGGCATGCCAGAAGCCATCGCGGATGCCCAAGCCCAGCATTGGGCCAAGGCCGCTGAAGGCATCATGACCACCGACACGGTGCCAAAGGCGTTCAGTGCGCAAGTGGTGTTGTCAGGTCAAACCGTCACCATCACGGGCATCAGCAAAGGTGCCGGCATGATTCGCCCCAACATGGCCACCATGCTAGGCTTCTTGGCCACCGATGCCAACATCGACCCTGCCTTGATGCCAGCCTTGGCCACCGACTTGGCCAATGCTTCCTTCAACCGCATCACCATTGATGGTGACACCTCAACCAACGATTCTTTCATTGTGATGGCCTCACGCAAAGCCGCTCACGCTGCCATTTCATCTTGGGAATCTGCAGACGGCAAAGCTCTGCGAGATGCAATGATGTCTGTGGCGCAGCAGTTGGCTCATGCCATTGTGCGAGACGGCGAAGGTGCGACCAAGTTCATCACCGTTCGCGTGGAAGGTGGCAAAACGGTTGAAGAATGTCTTTTGGCGGCTTATGCCATTGCCCATTCACCCTTGGTGAAAACAGCTTTCTTTGCCAGCGACCCCAATTTAGGACGCATCTTGGCCGCTGTAGGTTACGCTGGCATTCAGGATCTTGATCAGGGTTTGATTGGCCTGTATTTGGACGACGTGTGTGTGGTTCACAACGGCGGTCGCCATCCAGCCTACCAAGAAGCCGATGGCCAACGTGTCATGAAGCAAAGCGAAATCACCATCAAAGTGCTGCTGGGTCGCGGTGAAGCCGCCGACACGGTATGGACTTGCGATTTGAGTCACGACTATGTGTCCATCAATGCAGACTACCGATCATGAGCGTCACCATTGAAAAACTGTTAGAGCGCGCCGTGCTCATGATGGAGCGCATTGAGCGCGTCTTGCCGCAGCCTTTAAGCGAGCCCGATTGGACGGCAGCCATTGCTTGGCGATATCGCAAGCGCGCCTCGGGCCATGGTGTGTTGGAGGGTGTGCGCCATGTGTCAGACATGCACCTGGCGGACCTGCAAGAAATTGATGGGCAGAAAGAAAAGCTGCAACAAAACACTTTGCAATTTGTCCAAGGCTTGCCTGCCAACAATGTGCTTCTCACGGGTTCACGTGGCACGGGCAAATCCTCCTTGATCAAAGCTTGTTTGAATGCCTATGCATCGCAGGGTTTGCGACTCATTGAGGTTGACAAAGAGGATCTCACCGATTTGCCCGACATTGTCGATGTGGTTTCTGGTCGGCCAGAAAAGTTCATCATTTTTTGCGATGACCTGAGTTTTGAAGATGGTGAAGGCGGCTACAAAGCTTTGAAATCCATTCTCGATGGTTCCGTCGCAGCTTCCACGCCGAATGTCCTCATTTACGCCACCAGCAACCGTCGACACCTGTTGCCTGAGCACATGAAAGACAACCTCACCTACACCCACACCGAAGATGGTGAGGTACACCCGGGCGAAGTGATAGAAGAGAAAATTTCTTTGTCGGAGCGTTTTGGACTCTGGATCAGTTTCTATCCCTTTTCGCAAGACGAATACCTGACCATCGTGGCGCAATGGCTGCGGTCTTTGGGTGCCAGTGAACAAGTCATTCAAGCCTCGGGTCCTGAAGCACTGGTGTGGGCGCTTGAACGTGGATCGCGCAGTGGCCGAGTGGCCTATCAATTTGCGCGCGATTGTGTGGGGCGCATGGGCCAAGGCGCTTCGACTCAGCGATCGCTATGACTCAGGCCTCGGCAGCAGGCCCAACGCTGTTGGTGGCTGACGCGCATCTTCAACGTGAAGGTGGCCAAGACCGAAAGACTGTCGATGTTGCGGTGGGCATTTTGATCAATGCGCAAAATCAGTTTCTATTGACTTCAAGACCGCCGGGCAAAGTGTACGAAGCCTATTGGGAGTTTCCGGGCGGTAAACTTGAAGCTCATGAAACCGTTGAACAGGCTTTAACGCGTGAGCTTGAAGAAGAGCTGGGTTTGAAAATTGACGACGTGCAAATTTGGCGTCAGCAGTTGGTGGACTATCCGCACGCCTTGGTGAGACTGAACTTTTGCAAGGTTCGAAGTTGGCAAGGCAACTTGGAAATGCGGGAAGGTCAAAAGTTTGCTTGGCAAAGTTTGCCAGTCGAAGTGGTGCCGGTATTGCCAGGAACGGTGCCTGTATTAACCTGGTTGGCTGAAGAAAGTGGTTTTTTAGGTGCCACACATCAGGCAGAAAGCTAAACGCCAATTACTGCAGTTTGGGGTCGCCAAAATTGTCTTGATCGGGCGGTGTGTCTTCTGGCAATCTGAAACTCTCATTGGCCCAAGCACCTAGGTCAATGCCTTTGCAACGCGCGCTGCAAAAGGGGCGGTAAGCATTTTGGGCGCTAAAAAGGCTGGGCCCACCGCAGGTGGGGCATTTCACTTGTTTGGGCTTGGCTGATGGCTCACTCATCTGTCTCTCTGCAGCTTCATTGGGGCCTGCGCATTAAGAGCAGAGCGTCATTTCAAAGGGGGTGTCTTCTTTGTTGCCAATCAGTTTGCCATCGGCTTGTTGTTGCATCAGCCGTATCACCACCAGCAATCGGTTGCAACTGATCTCCGGGGTGAGGTTCAACCTGTCGTCGATTTGCAAGCGCAACAATTGAAAATTGCGACCTTGCGGTAAATTTTGTTGCAGCTGCCCACCCGTTGCCATGACCTTTTGGGTACTACCAGATTCACGCATCATTTTCAGAATGAGCTGAATGGCGTTGGCCAAAGGCGCAAAGTGTTGTGACCATTCAAACAAATTGGCCTGCCTTGAGGCTGGCGCATGATGTTGCCAGGCGTGGTACGCAGGCAAGTCAAATTCGCAGGTGCCGCCAGGGATGGCCGTACGGCTTCGAATGCTGTTGAGGAATTCGCTTTCGCTTAAAGCGCTGCCCATTTTGCCAGCCATGCTGTTCAAAGATTCAAAGCGTTGGTCGAGTTTTTCAATGATCAGGTCAAGAGCCTGCTCAGAAATGGAGGGGTTGCCACGGTAGCCATTGAGTTGCTGCTTGTGACGTTCAATGTCCTTGAGAATTTCCGACTTCAGCTCTGAGCGAGAAGCCACTTCCATGATTTCAAAAATGGTGGTGAGTGCGTAATGGTGATCTAGGGCTTCAGAACGTTGACTCAACTGGTTGAAGCGCGCAAACAAATGCTGCAGGCGCAAGTAGGTGCGGGTGCGTTCGTTGAGGGGGTATTCGTAAAGTATCACGCTGCGTCTTTCTGTGCAGAGATCATAGCCCGAAGCGGGCCATCATTTCGTGGGCCATGTGTTTCAGTTGGGCTAAATCGATGCCTTCATTGAAAATGACCACGTCGGCACTGGCCAGCCTAAGTTGACGACTGGCTTGCTGGGAAATAATGCGCTCAACATCGGACCTGCTCAGCTGGCTTCGCGCCATCACTCTCTGAATTTGAGTTTCGACTTCACAGTCGACCACGCAGATCCAGTCGACTTGGCGTCGCCAGCGTTCACCAGACTCTACCAGCAAGGGCACGTCATAAACCAAACAGGCATGACCAGCAGAAAGTGCAGCACTTGTTTGTTCTTGGAAAATTTGACCCACCAAGGGATGAAGAATGGCCTCTAGCTGGCGTTTGCTCTGGGGGTTTGAAAAGGCCAGAGCTCGCATGGCTTCTCTGTCCATGGCGCCTTGGGGGTCAATCATTTTCTCACCAAACTCAGCCAAGATACTCGGTATGGCTCTTCCCCCAGGAAGGGTTAAAGATCTTGAGATGGCATCGGCGTCCATGACGGCAGCACCTGCCTGAGCCAAGATGTGGGCCAGCGTGCTTTTGCCGCTGCCAATGCCGCCCGTTAGGCCGAGTCGAATTGGCTTGCTGCTCAACGGCTTAAGCTCCCATGGAAATGCCTAAAAAGAAACATGCGAATCCGGAAAAGGCTAAAAAAGGTCCAAACGCGAAGTGTCCATTGTGACCCAGTTGCCCCCTCATTTTTTGGAAAAGCCCAAAAATCAGCCCAGAAACCGAGGCCAATAAGAGCAAAGGCAAAAGACTCCAAACGCCTACCCAAGCGCCAAGCGCAGCCAGCAGTTTGAGGTCGCCCTGACCCATGCCCTCTTTGCCTGCAAGGCGCTCAAACCCCCAACTCACCAGCCATAGAAGTCCGTAGCCTAAGACCGCACCAGACAGGGAATGCATGAGTGGGGTTGGGGTCAGTGACATGGCGCTGGCAATGAGACCCACCCAAAGCAAGGCTTGTGTGAGGGCATCTGGCAAAAGCAAGGTTTCGGCATCAATCCAAGCAAGTGCCAAAAGCGTGGCGCAGAAGAACCCTCCGAGCAAGGCTGAATAGCCGAAACCGAACTTCAGCAGAGAGAGACCGAATAGAACAGCAGTGAGGATTTCAACAACAGGGTAGCGAAAAGAAATGGTTCCATTGCAATGTGTGCAGCGAGCTCGGCTGAAAACATAAGACAAAACAGGAACGAGCTCATACCAACTCAAGGCGTGAAGGCAGTGCGGGCAGTGCGAACGTGGCACCCACAAATTGAAGCTGTTGGGACCGGTTTCATCTGCTTTTAAAATCATCAAGGGCAAGCGGTGTATGAGCACATTGACAAAACTGCCGATGACCAAGCCAATCGCCGTTGTCAAAACGATGTGCGACAAACTGACTTGCGCAAGTTGCGGCACAACCCAGCCCATGGTGCCGGGGGATAACCACAATTGGGGCCATACAAGGGGTGTGATCAAAAAACTTGTCCTAAGTTGAAGATGGGCAAATACAAGGCCAACAAAATGCCGCCAATGAGAGTGCCAAGAACTACCATGATGACAGGCTCGAGGAGTGTGGACAGGTTGCCAATTTGTTGATTCACATCGAACTCCATGAGTTTGGCAGCACGTTGCAGCATTTCGTCAAGTGATCCCGTTTCTTCGCCAATGGCACACATCTGAATTGTGATGGCAGAGAACAAGTTGGATTTTGACATGGCCTTGCTCAAACTGTGACCCTCTTGAATGCGCTGCGTCAAATCTATTGTGGCTTGGGCCAGATTGGGCGAAACGCTCGCGGCCGAAGCCGGCGCCAATGCCTCAGCCAAAGGAATACCGGCTTCAAGCAAAGCCGACAAAGTTTGTGCCCATTTGACGATCAGGGCGGTTTGAAAGAGGGGACCTAAAAGGGGCGTATGAAAGCTCATTTTTTCGAAAATGATTTGGAATTGGTAGGACGTTTGGTGTGCCCAACGCAACAAGGCCAGAAGCGCCAACACTGCCGCAGACAATGCACCGGCCCAATCGCCAATCCAAAGACTCATGTTGATCAACTGTTGCGTTGCCCATGGCAAAGACGCCCCCATGCTTTTGAATACATCTTCAAAGACGGGCACGACCCAAAGCAAGATCACCACGAGCACCACCATGGCAATGACCAAAATGCTTGCAGGATAAATGAGCGCATTTTTGAGCTTGGATTTTAAAGCGGCATGGGCTTCAAGCGTGTCTGCCAATCGGTCCAAAACTTTGTCCAAAATGCCTGCTGACTCGCCTGCATGCAACAAGCTACAGTAATGTTGATTGAAAACTTGAGGGTGCTTTTGAAAAGCAAAGTAAAGCGACTGCCCCGCGTTGACCTCTGTGCGAAGTGTTTGCAAGGTGTCGCCAAAGGCTTTTTGAGTGGCTTTTGTTCCTACGATGCTTTGACTGAGCAATTCGAAAGCCTGAGAAAGTGGAATGCCAGCACTCATCAGCGCAGACCATTGCCGCGTGAAAACGCTCAATGTTTTGGCAGGTACGGCTTTGCTTTGTTGGGTCAGCCTTGGAGCAGCTTGCCGCCTAGCGGCTGCACGAGAAAGAGCGGTATCAAGTGACATCGGTATGCGCCATGACTTCGGCCAAAGAAGTGATGCCCATCGAAGCCTGGAGAAGTCCAGCATGCCGCAGTGTGCAGACGCCCTCTTTTTCGGCTTGACTTGAAAGTTCTTGGCGGCTTGCATTTTGCAAGATCAGGTGTTGCAGTGCCGCAGTGATCGGCATCACTTGGAACAAGCCAATTCGTCCCCAGTACCCTTTGTAGCATTGAGAGCAACCCTGCGCAGCATGAAAATGATGTTGTGGGGCTGCTTGATCAGGAAACAACTGTAGGCCTAATTCTTTCAGCGATTGAGCTGACACGCTGATTGGCTTTCGGCAGTGAACGCACAAGCGGCGAACCAAACGCTGTGCAGAGATAAGACTGATGCTGGATGCCAAGTTGTAGGTGGCGACACCCATGTTGCGAAGGCGAATGAGAGCGCTGGGGGCATCTTGGGTGTGCAAAGTGGACATGACCAAATGGCCTGTTTGAGAAGCTTTCATGACGATGTCTGCCGTTTCATGGTCTCTGATTTCACCCACCATCAGAATGTCTGGGTCTTGGCGTAAAAAGGCGCGCAGCGTTGTTGCAAAATTAAGGCCGATTCTGTCTTTCACATTGACTTGATTGATGCCTGGTAGTTGAATTTCTGAAGGATCTTCGACGCTGGCAATGTTGACTTCAGCCCGGTTGAGCAAATTCAGGCAGGCATACAAAGATTGAGACTTGCCAGAGCCAGTTGGCCCTGTGACCAAAATCATGCCATGCGGCTTGTGGATGGCTTCAAGCAGTTTTTGTTTGTCAGCCATGCCATAGCCCAGATGGTCTAAGTTGAGTTTGGCCAAATCGGTTGGCAAAATGCGCACCACGATCTTCTCTCCGAAGAGAGTGGGCAATGTGCTCACGCGCAAATTGAGACGCTGAGCATCTTTGAGACCCAGGTTCATGCGACCATCTTGCGGCAGGCGTTTTTCAGCGATGTCTAAGCGTGACAACACTTTAATGCGAGAAGCAATTTGCTCTTTGAGCTCCAATGGCGGTGGCGTAATTTCTTGAAGGACACCATCGACGCGCAAGCGAACGCGATAAAAATTTTCGAAGGGCTCAAAATGAATGTCGGAAGCTCTGAGCTGCGCTGCTATTTCCCAAGCTTGTTGGAGGTAATGAACAACAGGCGCTTCAGTGAGGGTGGCAAGCTTGCTTGATTGATGGACTTCCATCTGAATGCCGTTTCATGAGAACTGGGCATTCAATGATGCGTGCAATTAGGCCCGTTGAACGGTTCAAACTCTAAATGCAAGTATTTGTGCGGTGGTGTGAGACCCAACGTGATAAGAGCCCTCAGACAAAATGCGTGCACCCTGATGTGCAAAAGAAATATGCATCGGTGCTATTTCTCTCTGCAACACAGCAACACCAGGATACTTGCCTGATGCGTCGTCTTCCTCAGCCACTTTGGACTCATGGATCAAGGCACCACCGATTTTCAAACTGCTGGCCAGCTGCGCATTCAGCCTTTGCCGAATGGAGGATTCAGGTTGCGAGAATACGCTGACGACCACATCCCAGGTATCAGGTTTGAGGTTCAAGTTGTTCAAATCGGCCAAGACACATTCGATCTTGACCTGGTGTTTGTTTGCAAGTGCTTGTGCCTTGGCTAGCCCAACACTGGAAAAATCAACTGCAGTGACTTCAAAGCCAAGCTTCGCCAAATACACGGCGTTGCGACCTTCACCCTCGCTCAGTGAGATGACTTTGCCTTTTTTAACTTGCGGTGCAGCCCAGATCAAAAAATCGTTGGCTTGCTCGCCATAGGCATATGCAGCGGTTGCGAAGCGCTTGTCCCAGTACTCGCTGCCTTTATGGATTGGCGTCATGCTGCATTTTGGGGTTCATTGTTCATTCAAGGGGCTTCAGGTCGATCTGAAAGAACGACCTTGGCAATGATTGAAAGTTTACTTGATGAAGGCCTTGGGAAAGGGTATTTCAAAAAAGGTCCTAAGCGATTTTTAACAAAATTGAGTGCGATGATCAGTTGTTCTCTTTTAAAAATTGAATCAAAATCAGGCATGGTTCAAAATTGAACTGTGAGGATCTCATGAAATTCGTGATTGTGTTGGCCCTGTTATTTGCATTCAATGTTCATGCAAGTGACGCACCTAAAAAAGGCGATGACAAAAAGCCTGTAGAAAGGTCAGCCGTGCCTGAACGCATTACCAGGCCTAAATCTACGCCAGACTCGTTGCCTCAGCCCGTAGAGAAGCGGGAGACGGGAGAGGCGTGCAGCAAATTCGAATACAAAGAAAAGCCTGCAAAAATTGTTTGCCTCAATAAAGCGACAGGCGAGAAGCCCAAGGCCGCAGCCCATTGAGATGAAAAAAATAGCCTAATTGGCCAAACCGACGAAAACGTTTTGGACGTCGTCGTTGCCGTCTATGGCGGCCAAGAAGTTTTCGACTTCATCCAGTTGTTCGGCAGTCAGGTTGGCTGGATTCACGGGGTTTTTTGGTTTGTAGCCCAATTTGTTCGAAAGCACGGTAAATCCGTGGTCCGGCAAGGCTTTGCTGACCAAGTCCAAATCGCTTGGGTCGGTGATGAAAACAGTAACGCCGTCGTCGTCAGCTGCTTCAAAATCTTGAGCACCTGCTTCAATGGCCGCAAGCTCTGCGTCTGACCCCGCTTGGGAGGGCTCGGCTTCAATCATGCCTACATGGTCAAAATCCCAAGACACGGAGCCCGACGAGCCCAGTTGTCCTTTGCGAAAAAGTACGCGTACCTCAGAGGCAGTTCGGTTCAGGTTGTCGGTCAGTGCTTCAACCATGACGGGCACTTGGTGCGGCGCAAATCCTTCATAAATAACGCGCTCAAAATGAACAGCGTCGCCCAACAAACCAGCCCCCTTTTTGATGGCACGCTCAAGTGTTTCTTTGGGCATGGAAACTTTGCGAGCTTGCTCTACCACCAGTCGCAGCTTTGAGTTGGCAGCGGGATCGGCGCCACTTTTGGCAGCCATCATGATGTCTTTGGCCAAGCGTCCGAAGAGTTTGCCTCTAGCGTCTGCGGCTTGCGCCTTGCCTTTTGCTTTCCACTGCGCGCCCATGGGATGTACTTTCTGTGTGACCAAATGAAGCTGACATTTTAAGTCATGCCTCTTGCCTCAAAAAAACTAGACAGTGATGTCGACATTGCCGCCTTTGGGCTTGCTCTGATTGGCTTCATGCTTGACAAGCTCACGCTGGGTCTCAGTTTTTTGGGGTGCAACTTCTTTGTCCCTTTGTTCGGTTCTGACAGGCCGCTCTTGTTGCACTTGAGGGATGTTGGGTCGGTTATTGGCAGGTCGAATTTCAGACATGTCTAGGTACTCCGTTTGGCTTACAAGGCTTGTAACACTCGATCCGGTGTCAACGGCAAGGTTCTAAACCGCACGCCAGTGGCATCAAAAACCGCATTGGCCAAGGCAGCGCCAGTGGGTCCTTGGGAGGCTTCTCCTGTGCCCAAAAATGGCTGACCAGGCCGGTCAATTAAGACCACCTCTACAGGCGGAATTTCTGAGAATGTCAGAATGGGGTAGCTGTTCCAGTCGCGCGACAAAACACGGGTGTTGTCCATCTGGACTTCTTCTTTGAGAGTCCATGACAGTGATTGGATCAAACCGCCCTCAATTTGATTGCTGATGCCGTCTGGGTTCACCATGTGACCGCAATCGGCGCTGGCCACCGCACGCAACACACGAATGCGGCCATTTTGTCGATTGACTTCTACTTCCAGTGCAACAGCACAGTAGCCAGCAATGTTTTTGTATTTAGCAAAGCCAATGCCACGTCCTCGGCCAGGCGTCTTGCGCCACTGCGACCAGCCAAATTTTTCGGCCGCTTTGACAATGGCATCACGCGCACGCTCATCTTTCATAAAGCGCAATCGGTATTCCACAGGATCGGCACCGCTTGCGTGCGCCAATTCATCTATAAAAGACTCAATGGCAAAAATATTGGCATAAGCCCCAAGACCGCGGGTTGAAGAAACTCGCAAGGGCATCTCAGTGATGAAGTGCGTGGTCACGTTGTGGCCAGGAAAATCGTACAAGGCAATGGCATTTCGATCTGCCGCGTAATTTGGCCCACCGCCATTGACTGGCTTGGGCATCGCAAAGGGCTTCTCAAGGTAGGCCGCTGACAAGAGATTGCCCGGTTGTCCACTGGGCCTTGTACCGTGTGGCGTTGACCATAGAGTGAAATCCCAATCAAGCACATTACCTTGAGCATCAAGGCTGGCCTTGGTTTTCATCAGCATGGCAGAGCCATAAGGCTCCCAAGCATGTTCTTGTTCGCGCGAGTATTGCAGGCGAACAGTTTGCCCAGGTACTTGCATCGCCAAAAGTGCGGCATCCGCAGCCGCATCATCGGCCATGTTGTGGCCATAGCAACCAGAACCCTGCACGTGTTGCATGCGAACTTTTTCTTTGGGCATGCCCAACATTTTGGCAATGGCCTCGCCCGTTTGAAACACAGATTGGCTGTGCGTTTGGACGGTCAACACACCATCATTGCCCAGACAGGCCATACCGGCCGATGTGCCAATGGAAGCATGCATGTGATAGGGCCGGTAGTACTGAGCTTCAACAACGCGGGCAATGGGCGTGTTGGCGCTGCTTGAGTTGGCGCGGGCTTGCTTTTTGGTCGGAATGACAACATCGGGTTTTGTTTGAAGCAGCCAAGTCGGCATGTCTTGTGTCTTTGGCAAGTTGTTGGGAACTTGCCATTGGCAAACATTTTGCAATGCTTGCGCGGCTGCTTGAGCCTGAGCTTCGCGTTTGGCAATGACCCCTAAAAAACTACCATTGCGGACGACTTTCACCACGCCTGGCATTGTCTCGATGCTGCTCAAATTGACAGATTGCAATCTGGCGCCATGGCTAGGGGGTCGAACAATTTGACCAAACAACATGCCTTGCGGCCTTTGTTCTTGAACAAAAATAGCGTCGCCCATGACCTTGGCTTGAATATCGGGCCGCGGCACTGAGCGGCCGATGTAGCGATGCTCACTGAGGGGCTTGGGTTTAACGAGGCCTGTGGCTTCACGGTTGAGCGATTCTCCAATCACCAGATCCCAATAACTTGTTTGCGCACCATTGCCCGCACGAATCAATCCATTTTGTACTTTCATCTGAGCCGCGGCCTGGCCCAATTTGATTTCTGCCAAGCCAAGCAAAATGGCTCTGACTTCAGCAGAAGCGGCCTGCACTGCTGTTGCGCAATAGGGCATCGAGAAAGAGCCGGCAGTGACGCCCTCGTCGGGCACGAGTGCCGTATCGCCAGAAATAATGTTGACTTTGGAAAAATCCACATCTAGTTCATCTGCACAGACTTGGGCCACAGCCGTCAAGATGCCTTGACCCAACTCTACTTTGCCAATTCGCAATTCCACGGTTTGAGTAGCGCTGTCAATGCGAATCCATGCATTGAGTTTTCTGTGGATTTGCAAATCGCCTGCCAACCTAGGCTTGTCTGAAGCAGGCGCAGATTGAGAATGAACATCCATCAAAGGGATGCCAAAACTCAGAGTGAGTGCCCCTGATGTTTTGAGAAATTTCCGACGTGAAGTTTGTAAGGCGGTCATCTCAAACTCCTTGCGCGGCGCGCATCACGGCACGCACAATTCTGTTGTGAGCGCCACAGCGGCAAAGGTTGCCATCTAGCGCCGTTTTCACTTCGGACTCAGTAGGCTTGGGATTTCGGTCCAGCAAGGACTGGGCTTGCATGATCATTCCCGAAGTGCAGTAACCACATTGCGCAGCCTGCTCGTGGATAAACGCTTGTTGGAGTTTGCTGGGTTTGCCTTGGGTGGCCAAACCTGAAATGGTGGTCACAGATCGGCCTTGAACCGACGACAAAGGGGCAACACAACTGCGCAAGGGGTCTCCATTGACTAAAACCGTACAAGAGCCACATTGCGCCAAGCCGCACCCAAATTTAGGACCATTGACCCCTAAATCGTTGGCCAAAATGTGCAACAAGGGTTCGGACTGATCGGCATTCGACTGAGTCGGTTTACCATTGAGTTTGAAACTGATCACAAAGTCTCCTCGATTTGATTTCGATCTAGCTTAATCAATATCAATTTCTTCTTCAATAGAGTTAATCTCATGCCGCATGCTTTACCCACCTTCGATGATGTTTTGGCAGCAGCTGCACGTTTAGAGGGCGTTGCTCACAAGACGCCCGTTATGCAGTCGAGTTTGTTGAATGAACAACTGCGCGCGAAGATCTATGTGAAGTGTGAAAATTTTCAGCGCATGGGTGCATTCAAGTTCAGAGGAGGGTTCAATGCGTTGGCCCAATTGAACCCCTCGCAAAGAAGGGCCGGTGTGGTGGCCTACTCTTCTGGTAACCATGCACAAGCGGTGGCTTTGTCGGCGCGCATTCTTCAAATTCCTGCCACCATTTTCATGCCGCATGATGCCTCGCCCGCTAAGTTGGCGGCCACGCAGGGCTATGGCGCGAAGGTCATTGGCTATGACCGATATTCAGAGGATGCCAGCGCCTTGGCCACAGCCTTGGCCCAAGCGCAGGGTCTGACGTTCATTCCTCCCTTTGACCATCCTGATGTCTTGTCAGGTCAGGGAACAGCGGCCTTGGAGTTGTTCAAGGAGGTGGGTGAATTGGACGCTCTCTTTGTGTGTTTGGGCGGCGGTGGGCTGTTAAGTGGCAGTGCATTGGCCGCTAAGGAACTC
>Ga0209088_10001281_pt1 | contig 16302 bp, 27 predicted proteins | sample S_140625_EF_Meta_FD_187324 | JGI IMG/M metagenome (GOLD analysis project Ga0209088, IMG submission 187324) | Freshwater microbial communities from Lake Simoncouche, Canada to study carbon cycling - S_140625_EF_MetaG (SPAdes) (version 2) | ecosystem: Environmental > Aquatic > Freshwater > Lake ... | reverse complement strand
GAACATACTTGTTCGTAAATTTTCCGACGAGCATAGCGACTGACTTCGTGCCATACTGCGTGGAGTAGTTTTTATTAAAGCAAAGACCTTCTGCAGTCATGAAGAAAACTGACACCGATGGAAAGCCTGCAGTGTTGGTCTTAAACTTCTCGGGCTTGGGCTTGCACAAGCGTAGCACGTAGACACCCGAGGTATCAATGGTGGTGAGGGGTGTGCGATCAGGGGATGGTTGGCTCATATGTATGTTTGGTGTATGTTAAAATTATGCGAAGGTGATTGGCGTGCCTTTGTCTTTATTTTCCCAATCGAGTGTTTGAATGTTTATGCCAGTCGTGTAGCCGGGCCATTCATTTGCCTTCACGCATTCGGTGTAGGTCTTAATGCAGTTCTCGAGTTTGATAATGCCGTCTGTAGCGATGTTTGCACCGAGGTCATAGATTGCACCCTGGTATGTTTCTTTCTCCACAACTACAAAACGGAAACCCATCGGGCGTACCTTAGTGTATTTCTCGAAGGTGCGTAAGTACGTTGCAGCTTGTAGGTGATAGTTGTATTGATACGCAGTGCGAAGGAATGCCTTGGGGCTTGCGTCATCAGTTGTCTTTAAGTCGTAGAGCCAAACGCGTCCGTCTTTATCTTCAGCCACATAATCGATTGATGACTTGATGGTGCATTGCTCGTTCTCAATTCCGATGACAGTCATCTCAGTAGCGACAGGTTTGCTCACTCCGTGCTTCTCAAGCAGGGCGGACATAGCGTCACCAAGTTTCAGCGCGGTCTCATACTCGTCTGCGTCCACGGCCTCCTCGTCGGCTTTCAAGTTATCAATAAAGAATTGGACAATCTCTTTACCTTCTTTGGTACGACGATCAGCGTCGGGCTTTGGTTTATATTTCTGAAAGAGTTCGTTCTGTAATACGCAGGCGTGAGTTAACTTACCGATGCGTAATGCTTTGGTCTCAGGGCGTACGGTGTTAAGGTAGAGCTGATAATGTGCGGGTGACTTCATCAGTTCCTTCATACCTGAATAGTTAAGGCACTGTAGGGCTTCGTACTGAATGCGTTTGATGTCTTGGATGGGCATAGGTGTGTTAGTTATTTGTGAGTAAAGTGTGAATTATAGTTCGTGGTCATCATAAGGTTCTTCAACGGTATGCGATACTTCCCGAGCGTGTTCAAGTGCTAATTCTGCGAAATGCTCCAAGCGTTCTAAATTGTTCCGGCTAACGCGTAGGGCGAGGACGATGGAGTGAATGCGATCGTGCAGTGGCTTGACGTCCTTAATCTCCTCGAGGTGTTCTGGCTCGATGCGGTTGGCTTCGATGAGAGCTGCGAGGATAGCGTTCTCGAGGTTGCCGTGGTCGTTCTTAACGGTCTGAGTATTGTGGTGCAGTTCGCAGTCAGCCAGGTTATCACGGATTAGGCGGAGGAGGCGCTCGATGTTTTCGTGTGTGGAGTTGCTCATGATGTATGTTAAAAGTCGGCTTCAATTAGTTTCTTCTTTCCTCGGACATAGACCTTATAGACTGATCGCGAGAGGGTTGGAAGGTTGACTTTCTTCCAATCTTTCAGGGCTTTGCTAAACTCGGCTTTGGAGTCGGTGCTAAATTCAGCGAAGGCTTCACCGTCGAGCCAAAGGATAAGCTGATAGTCTTCCTTGCAAAAGTTAACAAGGTTAACAACGGCCTTAGGAATTGAGTCCATCGTTCTTGCGAGGATTAAGTTCTCTCCATTCCCAGAGTGCCTTCTTCATCTCTGTCGTAGTGCCGTTAAGCATTAGGAAGGCAAGGCGATCACCGGCAATCTCAAGGGCTTTGATTCGGGCCTCAGCAGTCAGTAGTTTATTATGGTTAGTGATACCAGCAACAAGATCATCGAGTGAGACCACAGGTACGTCTTTCATAAATTCTTTATCGGACATTGTTAGTTCCTGCGATGTAGGATTGTTTTAATGGTGCGGATTGAGCGACCGCAGCTTGATGGGCTACAGGCGTAGAGGCACGATGTCCATCATCGTCGAGGTCAACGGAGATACCGCAGGCCGTCTGAATTGATTGGCGTCTGATGTATGTTAAAGCACCGCCGACTTGTTGAGCAGTTAAGTTCTCAGCCTTCACCATCAATTTACCAAACGGAAACGATGTGCCTGAGGCGTGCAGGAAAGAAGTTTCAATGCCTACCTTGCCTTCATCACTGACCAGCGTTTGGATCAGCGCGAGGTTATGCTTGTGTAGGACAGGCTTGCAGGCTTCGAGCAATGCGTCGAGCGATACATAGCGTGCTTTAAAAGCAGGGTTAATTTTGTTTGCCTTAACGTTCTCAAACTCTGCTAAGGCGTTAATCAGGTCGAGGTGTGGGGTTGTTGGTTCTTTAGTAGGCATAGGTTTAGTTTATTTAGTTGGTGGGTTTGGTAAAGGCATCCAGTGGGTTGCAGTTTTTAAATCATCAATATGTTCAGTATTTATCTGCATAACTTCAGGAAATCCAATAAAGTTAAATGGCACATAAGCTAAAATATTAGTATGCTTTTTCGGAGCAGTATCAATTGGTTGCCACTCAGAAAACATACCAACTTTCTCGGCTGACTTTAAAGCATTCTTAAAACCATCAATCCAGATTTCAGACTCTGCCATTTCTTTATCACTTATGTTGTATTTCTTTTGGGCAAACTTTAAGAAACTTTTGTCGTTGGTTGTTTTTTTAGGCATAGGTTTATTATGGGATAAAATTATTTAATCAGCTTCGCAATCTCTTCCATCGAGTATTGTCCAATCTCGCCTTTGATGCGGAGGTTGTAATAAGTTTTGCCGTTCTTAATGGTTGGCTTTAATAGCCGGGCGACTTCGCCATCCATCAGCACGATATATTGTGAATCGGGAATCTGTTTTACAAAGTCCATTCCGTTTTTAGATTTAGTCATGAGAGTTTATTTTTAATTGCGTAGTGGAGAATGAGGAATGCATCGCTTGTAGCCAAGGTAATTCTTCGCTGATCAGGAAAAAGTTTTATCGCTTCGTCCTTCAACGCGTTCTTGTGTTGCGTGGTTGTCTTCGTGCCTTTCGTGCCGATGTCGAGGAACGACTGCCAGGCTTGCGGAGTGATGTGGTGCGTTTTGTAGTCCGAGAATTTCCCCACAATCCAGCCATAGGAATAACCAAGTTTGAATGCAGAAGATGAAGGAATAAACTTTCCGACGTAGGGTGGTACTTTCTCAACAACAACAACTGTTTTTTTGTTAAGGGTAATTCGTTCAAGTTCATTATTTTTACCGCAGATAATAGTAGCCCCTCCTTTATATACCCAGCCACCGTTTGCTCCAGGGTCGATTGCAAGGTAGTAAGTCTCGGGGTCTTGGTACACTTAGCCATAGTCGTAGTCAGTTTAAAGTTTTGCAAATTGGTTTATTTACGGGTCAAGTTCCCGACGCGTTCAGCGTAGTCTGATTTAGCGCGACGATGGTCGAACCCAATACGGCTCGCAGCTGTAAAACCCATATTCCAACAGAGGGCTAATTGTTCGGGAGTAGGGTCAGTGATACCCTTGCTGGCTAGACGGCCTCTGAGCGAACGCAGAAGGGCAAGGGCAACGGTATCCTGAGTCTTCGCGTCTTTCCATTGGTCGTACGAATAGGCTGGTTTGCCTTCACGCATCAACTGAGTGCAACCGTCAATCCAAGCGGATCGGTGGAGTTGGTAAGCCCCAACTGCTTTGCCCCTGTCTCCGATGGCGTTGTAATCTTCGCCTGTCTCAACCTGAGCAATGGCTGAAGCGATAGCCACGTCATCAAATGCGTGGGCGTAGTTAGCGATGAGAGTGAATGCGATTATTGTCATTAGTGTTTTCATTGTTAGGTTTTAGTTTGTTGGTGGTTTTGGTAAAGGCATCCAATGGGTTGGGTTAATTCTAACTTCATCATTTCCGTATGACATAACAACCCAATCATATTCAGGAAATAATTTATGCGGTTCATAAAATCCTACAAAAGTTAATTTGATATATGTTGATGAAATGTTTTTTCCAAATCTAACATATCCGTATAACAAAACAGAATTTTCATCATTTTTTGGTGCAGTCTCAATCGGTTGCCATTCGTTGTTACTCATAGTCGTATTATTTAATGTCTCCGGTAGGAATCGTGCGCTGACACTTAATCGCAAAGCCATCGGGATACTTATACTCGTAACTTAACGCGATACGACCACCAAAGTCGGACACCATAAAGAATGAGTCGGTGATGCCGTCCCTGGCTAATTCCTTCTTGGCGTGTTCGCAGTGCTTCTCGGCTAACTTGCGAGCGTTCTTAAAGTGAATGATGTCACCCCGTAGGATAGCGTCGTTCAAATAACCTAACTCGTAAATGAGACAGGTGATTGTTTTATGGTCGGTGAATTTCATGCGTGATGAGTTTTCGTGGTGTTGGGATAGGTTGTAGTTCATACCCCATCAGTCATAACCTTTGACCAGACATTGTCCAGCCCAAATGCAAAACTTTTGACTAACCCCAAAACAGGCTAACCAGACAGACCTTAGACTACCCTACTGCGACCCCCAATAGACCGCTCCCAGATGCCCTCAGAAGCCGTTTGATGCCCCGAGCGTCCGAATACACCAACGCCTTAACTTACGTCCAATTTCTCGGCTATCCGCTCGAGGGTATGGCGGGTCAACCTTAACTCAGTCTCAATGCTGGCGAGTCGCGTCGAGGTGTTGCGTTCGCTTTCCTCAAGTCGCTTGATGCGGTCTTCAACCTGGCTAACTCTCCACGGAATGACGGCCCAAGCTGCGAGGGCGGAAGCGATTGAGATAATCGCCGATAAAGAAGTTATATTTAGTTCCATTTTATTTAGATATGCGTGTAGGTGTTGAGTGTGGGTCTGCTAATACGCGACGAAAGCCAAGTTTCCATAATGTCTGGCAGATGTCTTTACCGAGACGGTCAATTTTTTTCTCGGAAAACTCCGGTAGTGAAATATGCGCCTGCTCGTGAATAGCCGTTTCAAGGAATCGTTTAGCACCAAGTCGTGGATCTAGCTCGATATAGGAATAGCGTCCCTCTGTCCAAGCAGTTCCCCAAGCCTTTTGATTACCAAGTTTCTTTAACTTGATTATAGGGCCTTTACTTTTCTTCTTCATTTTGATTTTGGCGTACCTTCCACCAGAGGTGATAGATTGCGATCAGGAGTGAGAGGAGCAACGCCCCCGAGATGATGATGGAAAAGTAAGCCGACTCTACAACGAAAGGAATTGCACCTGCTAATGCACCGCAGGCCATTAACTTTAAACCAGCGTCGCGCGCGATGAAGGCAAAGGAGACTGCCCCGAATGCGAAGAGTGCTAAGCCGACATAGGTAAATGCCGATGTGCCGTTAGTTGACCCGATGGCTAATGCCTCAACTGCCGTGTCGGACAGGTCGAGTTCGTTCAGGTCGTGAATGATTGACGGGGTCTTATCTACCGACGCAACGCAACCCACTACACCGATTATCAATAAAAGTGAGAGCATTAGCGTACGCATAATCTTAACGACCCTTTAACGCGTCGAGGAGTTTCTTGCCGGAGTCTACTGTAGTGTTAATCTTTGTGGCATTATTACGGAAGGTCAGACCACCGATAACAAAACCAATGACGAGGAAGGCAACAGCTGTGATGATGTAATACATTGTTTTACTTTAAATGAGTTCGACTTTTACCAGAGGGCCGAGATCCGTGGGAGTTTGTGCCGTGTCAAAGGTCACGGTGATTTCGGATTCTGTTAAAGTGACGGGTTCGCCGGTGAAGTTAGGGAAGATTACAGGCACGACTTCGGGCGGGCAGATTGAGGTGTCGAGTTTGCCGAGCAAGTAGGTGATGCGGTAGGTGAACATTTTAGGAATTAACTTGTGCAAATATATCACTCACAATGTAGAAGGATGCTGGTGTTGCAATAATAGCAGAGTTTTGTGCTTCAACCCCAATATAATTATTAGAAGATGATGCTGTTGATGCACCTGTTGAAGTTGCAACAGACGAACCATTGACATACATCGTTGCCGTTCCTGCGTCTGCTACAATCACGACATCATAGGCTTGATTTAATGTCGGAGTAAATGATGAAGTTGTCGTTGTTAGCGTTGTATTATTTGCCACTGTTAACTGCAATGCACCAGAACCAGCGACCCGAAAACCGATTCCCCTGTCTGAAGAACTCATATCATTTACGGTATTTGATTTACCCAAATAAAATCTGAATATAGAGTTTGAGTCTGTTGTATTACTATTTTTTTGAAATCTTCCACCGGCAATTACTCTCTTTGTAAAATCTATTACACTACCTAGCCCCCTGCTTGAATTTGCAATAGCACCATATCTACTTGCATACCCAATAGCCGTTGTAGGGGCTTGAACCTGTTGAGCGTTCATTGAAATCGTTCCAGCAACCGCACCAGTGCCACTTGTTAAGGTACTATAAGTATTTGTATTTATAAATTTACCGCCTTGAAAGTATTTAGCGTCCAACAAAGTCGCAGGAGAAATAACCGTAGTCGTAGAAGTTCCGGCCTGTGCTTGAGCCGTGGTTGCGTAAGCCGATGTGCCGATGAAATTAGCCGATGCCGATGCCGTAGAAAGGTAAGCAGACATACCGCTTTGAGTTTGGTAGGTACTTGCAGCTGCACTGGTCGAAAGATAGGCAGACATCCCTGCTTGAGTTTGATACGTCGATGCCGCAGCTGAAGTCGACAAATACGCGCTCATTCCTGCCTGAGTCTGATAAGTGCTTGAGGCACTGCTGATCGTGAGATAATTTGAGACTGCCGAAGCCGTGCTTAAATACGCGGACGCTGGTTCGGTAGACATTGTGCCAAGACTTAACCATTCCGTGTTAAAATTTACCGAGTTGACTTTGGCCAATACCTGACCGGCAGTGCCAGATACAGGCAAAACGGCCCCTGCAACCCCACCCACATTTACTTCCCAGTTTGAAAAAGTTCCAGAACCTGAATGCGTGTTGCTATCAAAAGTCATTACACCTGTTACGGAGTCATAAGTCAGCACCGTGCCGTGCATGTGAATTGAGTTTGAATAAGACACCGTGATGTCTTGCTGGCGAGAATACGAAAGACCTGTGCCGACTGTCATCGTCTTTCCGTTGCCAGAGTCGCAAGTCAGCGTGGAAGTTGAGGATGTTAAGTAGCGATCACCTACTTCTGGGAAGGTAACGAGTGTGCCTGTGCCGGTGATGTATTCAGTAACGAGTCCACCTGAGGGCGGGAATGCGGTTACTTGAATTGTCGAGTCTGGATATGTTACGCCATTTATTGTAACACCCCAACTTACTTCACCATCACCAATTCCATAAACACCATTTTGGTTTAAGTGAAAGTTCTGTGGGTTGTCAAAATAAGTATGGTCAATGCTACTATGTCCGTAATTCGTTATAAATGTATTTTCTGCACCACCTGCGTTATAAAAAATCGCAGAAAGACCATTAGAATTGAAAGTCGATTTTGTTCCTTGATTGTCGTTGTCTGGAATTGTTGTATTTACAATGTCACTCTCAACATTGATTGGAGCAACGGCATTATTGTAAATGTTCTTTAAGTAACCAGACTGCCAGTTAAGCTCATACAAGTTAGCGCAGTTAAGCGAGATGCCATTGTAGCCACCACGTCCTGAGTCGAATGAACCTTTGCTAATGTTCTGTCCTCCGACTGCATCAAATAGAATTGCACCCGACATCGTACCACCCGATAAAGGAAGGAAGTCTCCCGCAGCTCCAGCGTCGACCCACTCAGTGTTATAATTCGTGCCGTCAATCTTTGCTAAGACTTGCCCCGTAGTTCCGCCAACAGGCACACCGACACCCGCAGCTCCAGGCTCACCCGCTTCACCAGCAGGCCCAGGAGTTCCGATCGCCATATCTAAGACCGAGTTACTGGTCGCTAAAACTGACACCGACAAAACACCACCTAACTCACCATCTAAAGTGACAGTGACTGAACCGAAGGGCGAAGGAGTAATCGAGATTGCCATAAGTTGTAGGGCTATTGATTACGCGATTAAGCCGTTACCTGTTCGATGACTGTGAGGCGTAGAGTTTCCGAGTACCAAGTGACCCCGCCGTCCGTAAATTTAATGTCCCAGCGCGCGCTACCTAAAGACCATGTAGCCGTATCGTCGTAGCGGATGGTGAACGATAGGCCGTCATTGGCTTTAGTGATAGTCGTACCAAAGAAAGAGCTGTTGGAAGTCTGAATATCGCTGGTGATCGTCGTAGCCGTTAAGTTAGCCGGGCCACCTTGTTCGGGCGTGTAAGTTACTGTCGCAGCTAAGGTCGTTCCTCGTTTGAATATTGCTGATACGGTGGACATATAAAATTGACGGAATTGGCAGAGGTTAGACGGGGGTGGGTGGTTCGAAGGCTGAGGCGGGGGACAGCGATGAAATGTACGAGTTGGTTGTACGGATTTCTGTCACGGTCTTTACCATAGGGTCGGCTTCAAGGTCTACCCTAACTTCACCAGTAATATTTGTATAAGCACTATCACCTAATGTCCAAAATGTTTTATCTGCACCGACTTCAAATTCGTAACTTGTCTCTCCAATATTAAAGATAAGATTTTCAATACCATATCCTTCGACATACTGAGGGCCAATGCCTCCAAGACTTGCAGGAAAAACGGTTAGAGCTGGTTCAATATCAAACATGGCTTCGGTTGTGGTTATGGTTTGGTCAACTGAGGATAGTGATGTTTCTGTAGTTGTATCAAGTTCCCATCCGTCACCATAATCATAATAAACATAAACAGTTTCTAAAACTTCTACATTAAATGTTATATCTAAATCCTTCCACGGCCTGTGCTTAATATCGCAATCGCCAATACCTATTTGATATGAGCAGGGTATTTCATAGTCGTAATTGTCGTAACTTTCAGGTGCGTCTGGGTAATAATATTCTGCAGGCCCAGATTCAACGACACCAATATAAATTGAACCTGTAAATTCGCTCCGAGGAACAAACTTTAGAAACACATTACCAAGACCGCCTTCTTGTTCTTTGTTTCCGCTATAAGTAGTAACGGGTGGGTCAGATGGAAGTCTCCAATTCCTTGTTGGGAAAGTTTTAAAACTTGGAACGCGTTCCGCAATGGCTTGAAACCAATAATCAAAAGCCACAATCGAATACGGCGGTGCCTCATTATTCCCAGGCATAACGGCAGGAGCATCTTCAATAACTAAATTGCTGAATGGCAACCTGTGAATCATACTCGATAATAATAATACGTTGCAGAATCTGGCTCAGTATATTTATGACGTTCCGACCAAACACTGCCTTGAACAAACTGCGTGATCGTGCCGTCGCTCGCCATCGTAGCCAGGAGTAAGTAACCCTCGGTGTCGGTATCGACAAACGGACTGCTTGAATCGCTATTAACAATTTCCACAGCCGTCGTGCTTGGGTAAATAGCCGGGTCAACGCTATCGTCAATCGGTACTTTAAGGTAAATATTTTGAGCAACCGTGAAGGCGGTAAATTCATCATCGATATTATTCGGAATAGTATTGTTAACCGTACCTGAGATAACCTTGAATTTGTTGACAGGTTCTTCGCCACTCGAGTCAACGCCCGTGAAGATAACTTGGAACGGATGACCGTTGGCGCTGGTTCCGCAAGTGTCTGCGATTAGATAATTTACATTAGTCATAGTCGTGGGGGCAGCTGAAATATCAGTGTACCAATCGAGGTTTTCTTCGATGTCCTCAAAGAGGAATATATCGTCAATATTAACAATGGCATTCCAGTCGTTATCCTTGCTTACATTGTACGGATCGGTCTCCTCGGTAAGCCCAGGTATATTCTTGAGCATACTGCCGTGAAAGTTTAATTCGATAACCATGTCTTGAGAGCCAACTGCACATTGCGTGACTGCGTAAATCTCATTAAAATACGTTAAAGTATTATCGGCAATCGTGGGCAAGGTAATCGGTGTGCCTTGCAAATTGTTAGCATACACAATGTCATAGGCATCGGCCGAGTGTTGCTGAACGGCGATGTTTCCTTTAATCGCGTTGATGATACTGAGTGAGACACCGAGTTCAAACTCTCCGCCAAATAGCGGGTCAAAGGGGTCGGAAGTTCCGGTGATGCTTTCAGTATAGTTTAATTTAAAATCGCCAGCCTTAGGAATTGTGTTAATATTAAGACGGTGAATTTCGTTAACGCCTGTTTCAGTGTTCGCAGCTTGAATGCGCGTAACGGTCGGGGCAGTGTTAGTAGGTACGCCAGACTCGATGCGAGCAATCGTGCGCATACTGTATCCTAACTTTCGAGGATTAAACCAAGTCGTGTGACAATAGCCAAAGTCTCCAGCCAGCCCTGTGGCCTCAGCATCATAGCCCGTCATCTTCTGCACGTTCGTCTCGTTACTGTAAAGGCTTGGGCCTGTCTCGGAGTTAATCCAAGTAGCCATTGTTCCGCCTTCTTTATAGATAACTAAGAAGGGTCTTTCCTCACTTAGTAGCGGGGGCATCGTTAAACCAGTGCCGTCAAAACCATCGGATTGAATATCCCATTTGCAAAGTGCCACGATCCAAGTGCCAGCACCCGAAAGAAAGTATCCGCCACCGTCCAACATCCACGGAGAATCTGGTTCGCTATAAGACATTTCTGTCACGTCCTCAAACACTGCAGCTTTATTAATGTAACATTGTTTAGTTACGGCCTTAGGCGATGATTTAACCAACGGCATATTTGACTGCGTGTAAGTAACGCTACCTTTAGCAATTTGCAGATACTGAAGTTCGCCAAACGGAGTAACGCGACATTCAAACTGCTCGATTTTATCTACTGCAACCGGGAAGTCGGGAGTCGGTAGAATTGGAATCTCTGGGAATGGGGGCGGAGTAACCAATATCCCAAAGCCATCACCCGGCTCAACATAAGCAGGGTCGTGAATTGATAACGAGAAACCTTTATTGGTAGAGTTTAAATCATACCCTACACCATTGAGAGGTTTGTTCATTTTAATTAAGGAGATGAGGCTTCGTTATATACTGCCGGATGCCAGCCAGGGACACTGAATTTAATCTCGTAAGAAATCTTATATAAATCTCCAAAACTTTCAATGTTCGTCTGCGTTAAAAGTAATTGATTGTAAGCGTCATCACCCACGGTTTGTTCGAATGGGCCTGTCAAATAATTCGGGATGATGTAAGGTAAATTACCTTCCCAGTTGCCGGTGCTTGAAGTCGTGCTAAGTAGGTTTAAAAATTCATTAGCCATTGCGTCATCGCTGACATAAACAATACCGGAAAAGGTTTGTTGCGCTGAAAGGTAAGAAGTCTTTCCGTAGAAGTAATCAAATTGCGGGTCAACGAAGCCCAAGAATTTACCACCGTCTTCGTTTTCAAAACACGCACCATTCTCACCGATAAAAGATTGTTGTTTAGTTACGGCTACCGCACCGCCTGTCACGGCTTGTGCTACAAAGTCCGCAGGGTTCTTAATCGAAACCAGAGGCCCAATGGGGCTTTGAGTGTAAGGTGCAGGGCCAGCCAACATATTTCTTTGGGTTGCGAAGTCAAAAGTGAAGTTAGGAATCGTCTCAAGTTTCTCAGTGCTAAGACCACCCGCAGTCGTGATTTGAGCGTTAGTAAATGCACCGCCGTTGATGTCTGGGTCGATACCGACGTACTCGCAAACAGAAGTCTTAATGCCTAACGCGTCGAATGAGGAGGTCTGCTTGTGCAGTTTGCAGTACGCAAATTCAGCGATGACAAACGGATCACCACGGGTAAACTCGAACCCAAGCGTATTGTCGGCCTTGTATGTTGCGCTGATGGTGTGCAATCCAAAACCATCGTCGGAGAGTTTCCAACCTGGTTGTAAGATGTCTTCTAATAAATCGTCGCCGTAGTCTTGTCGTGCCATAAAGTTAGTATGTTAGTTGTTCTCTTTCCTTAGTAAAGTCTGTATCTACGGCAGATGCAGGAGCAAGGCGGTCTATCGAGTCGCGTATCTCTTTTAAGGTATCCAGTTGTTGTTCCATGATTGTAAATTGGGCATTGTTGCCGACACCGATCACACCGGAAGTCGGGCCGTTACCCATTGAAGCACCGAGGGAGTTGGCGATGGTGTTGTCACCTTTAACGGTTTTCTGTTGAGCGTCGATGATGGCCTGAGCGTTGACTTTAGAGGCTTGAGAATTTTCTGTTGCGGTGCCTGATTTATTTTCCCCCATCGTAGTAAATGCAGCTCCTAACTTACTTGCTACTGATAACTGCGGTGAAATTGTTTGAATAATAGATTGAGCACTTGCATTAGCGTTTGCCTGTTCATTTAATTGAATACTTTTAAATATTCCTAAGCCCATTAAACGAATAGCATTGCGGTAAAGTTTCTGCAACTTCTCGTCCATTGCGTCGAGTTTAGCATAGGCTTCCTCAGATCCCGTAACTAGCCCTGAGAAAATGTCTGGGTGTTTAGCAATTTGTTCTAATACAGGTAACATTTGCGTTGATACTTTCTCTCCAAAAAAAGCCGTAGCAATAGCAAGTTTTTGTGTGTCGTTTTCTTGTGTAGAGATTGCTTGAGCGACGCGTTGAAATACTTCAATAGATTTAACTTTACCAGCTCGCACATCAGCCTCGGCAAATCCAAGACCTTGAGTTAAGAGCGTCATTTTTTTAGTATCATTCAATGAGTCTTTCATCATCATACGAAGTTCTCGAATTGATTGACTTAATGTCCGAGTGTCTACGCTAGCGAGTGAAGCAGCATAAGCCAACTTATCAAATTCCTCAGCACTAATGCCGGCCTTAGCAGACTTGTCAGCAATTTCTCCCATACTCTTAAAGCTTTCGGTAATCATTTGAATACTTTTATCAAGTAATGCAGCTGCCCCAAACGCTCCGATGAAAGCGTTAACTAAAGCACCTTTAATATCAAAAGCCTGCTTAAGTTTATTAGCCAATTTATCGGCCTCTTTTCCAGCCTTACCCATCACCTCGGCGGCGTTAGATTTGCCTACCACATCGAATCCTAATTGTTGATTAGCCATAGCGTGTTCTTATACCTATGACTTTTCGGCAACAGGGGCTTCGCTCTCCGTTTTAGCCTTGCGTTCCTGCTCCATAAATTCCTCCTCCTCCGTAGTCAGCACATTAACTTCTCCGCCCTTGATTTTAATGAACGCAGTAGATAACCAGATGGCCTGACACTCGGGCATATTCCACGCCCTGTCCTCCGTGATGCCGTTACTGATTAAGTTAGCCACCACCATAAGAGGCCACCCGACCCCGCCGTCTTTAGATCCGCCTTCCTTGTCCGTCTTCTCCCAGAATTTAGGCCAGATACTTTGATGCGCGTAAGTCGTGAATGAGAAAACAGTCTTACGAAAGAATCCTTTGTCCCGCTTGAGTTTGGCTAAGTACCAATGGTCTAGCCAGGTTAACTCGCCAAACGTCCTCTCGGAGCAAATCTGAACGGCTAAGACCAAATCAAGAGGCTCGATGTCTCGGTGTGTATTTACCAGTGGGGAATTGATAGCCAGCAGTCGCACCCGATACTTGATGCAAAACGGGTACACAAAACGACCCAGAAGTTTTAACTCTCCCGGGTCAGTAAATGCAAATAAGAAGCGGTTGTCCACCGCGTCAAATTACGGGGCTACGCCTTCAAAGTCAATTGCGGTGACACTCACCTTTACGAATTCCTTATTACCGCCCTTTTCGTCCACCTTAGTTACCCAACCAGCAAATGAAACCGAAGCCGAACCAGAAGGATAAGCAGTGTCAGCGTTCAATGTGAAACTGAATGAAGCACCGAGCTGAGGAACAGTTCCAACTTTTACAATACCTTCAACAGTGATTTCCGATTTACGGTCATCATAGCGACAGGTCTTAGTGATACCGCTTTCGTCTTGTACCATGTCCTCGTTGTTAAACGAAGAAGATACCGAGTAGCTTTGAACGAATAAATTCGTAACAGTGCCTGCGACACCATAGAGACAAGTAGTTCCTTTATTTACGGATGCCATATATAATTAAGGGAATTGGCAACGAGGCGATTAGGCGGGTAAAACGACTATGACATCGTACGAGAAAACCGTTGCCCAGGAGCGTTCGTCTACCCCTTCGTCTTCGTTCTGAGGGGTTACATCGTAACAGGTAGCGTCCCCTGAATTAGTGAAGGCCGTTTTAATGCCGGGCAGACTATCGACGGACATCGCACCAGTCAGGCCAGCACATCGTGCGCGGTGATCGGTGAGGGTCGTGTCATCGGCGTTTGAGAAAAGCGTCATACGGACAGAGCAGGAATAGTTCCCGAGGCCCTCAGGTAAGTCCGATGGCGTGCGGGCAGACTCGCAAAGGATAACAAGTTTAGGCAGGGTCATGATGTCCGCAGAGTCACCAGTGTAGAGGCTGACACCCGCGAGACCTGTCTCAGTAGATAGATAAGTCTTTAAGACTTGTTCGACGATGTGGCGTATAGATTTAGTTCCCATTGTTATTTAGATTTTTTGTTAAATTTAGCTGCTTGAGCTGCGAGGACGTGTTCGAGTTCTGCAGGCATCTGCTTTACGCGATTACCATAGACAATGTTCTTAGTGCCGGCTGTAGATGCAACATTGTTATTATTTCCAATAGTATTAATAATTGAAATTTTCAAATTAGTGTCGCTATAATTGTAGTCTAAAATTCCAGTTGGAGCAGAGTGGCGGAGAATCCATTTATTTACTGAACCTCCAGGCTTCGGTACGTTTCGACCTTTCATTTTAGGTATGCGTTGTTTTGCCTTTGCCCAGCCTGCTTTTAATGCACCGACACTTTTTTTACTGCGTTCGTATTCATTAGTTATGACGTACTGATAATCTGTGATATATTTATTCATCCAATTAGATTTTAGTTTCTCTCTAATTTTTCTTCCGTGATACTTTATCTTCATCTTTTCATGCGGTTCTTTTATGTCGGTATAAAATTTATCATACAAACTATCAGAAGTTTTTTGGCCTGGAACCGCTCGAGCAAAGAGATTGCGGGCTTTCTTAAATGCACGCTCGTGATCAGGGTCATTGGCTATCTTAATCATAATACTATTGCGAACAGTCTTTAATGCCGAAGATGAGTTATTCATTACGCGGTCAAAGTAACCTTTGTCATTACGGAATGCAGCTTCTCCGAGTTTGCGATACATCAGGAATGCAGCTGAGCGTTTGTTTGCACTAATTGCGATAGAGTTAATGTCTGCTTTTACTGCACCTTCGCCCATCATTCTTGCTTCGTCGCTCAAACCACCACCACCTGATTTTAACATAGGGGGGGTAAAATTCATAGCATCCATACAAATTAAATGTGCCTGACGAATTGCTACGTCGTGAGTGTCTACACCCAATCCTTTAGCAAACTCTTCACAAGCCCTCTGAAATTCTTCAAAAGACTTTGGGTCAATCTTGACCGATACTGAAACCATTACTGGTTATCGTCGATTACGACGAGTATGATCCACGCCGAGCCGGGCTTATAAGTCTGCGAAGTAATGCGGACAGATTTGCCACCAGCCGTTATTTTCTTACCGATAGCCAGGGACGCAATAGGAAGACCTGAGGAAAGTAATGCAGCTGATGCACCTACGCGTCCATCGCTTGCAGTCCAAGCCGTAGTCGTAGCCGTAACCTTTACCGAGAATTGCGTACGGTCGCAATACCCACCCGCCTCGAGTACCTGAGTTAAGACAGGGTCGGAAATCATGCAGAGGAAGGTCGGGCCAGAAGCGATTGAGCCAGTCACACCGAAGTCTGCCAGCATATCTTTAGCGTCTTGGGCGAAGTCTGCGTAGATACTCATACTATTGTCGGTCTTGGAAATGGGGTCGTAAAGGGGTCTCAGATGCCCTCAGAGGCGTTTTGATGGCGTGGACGGGTAAAGTGTCAGCCAACAAAAAACCCCCAACATTTACGAAGGGGGTTCTTCTCGTCTTTACGACTGCGGATTAGGCAGTGAGTAAGCGAGTGAGGGAAGTAGCGCGACCTTTAGCTGCACCGAAGAGCAGGGTTGCGGTCACGTTGTAGAAACCAGATTGCTCTTGTCCCATTAAGATTTGAATACCGAGACCAGTGTCAGCGTCAACTGCTACTGCGGTTTCAAAGCCAGGGATTTCGCTCATAGGAAGACCAGAAGCGACTGCGATAGCATCAGATCCACAAGCGAAGCCTGCGAGATTTTCCGAGTTCGTAGGAAGTGATGTGAATTGGAATACAGACATACCACCAACTTGACCGATTTGACCAGTTTGGATAACGCTTGCACCGAGAGCGTAAGCAGCGG
>Ga0209088_10001279_pt1 | contig 16320 bp, 14 predicted proteins | sample S_140625_EF_Meta_FD_187324 | JGI IMG/M metagenome (GOLD analysis project Ga0209088, IMG submission 187324) | Freshwater microbial communities from Lake Simoncouche, Canada to study carbon cycling - S_140625_EF_MetaG (SPAdes) (version 2) | ecosystem: Environmental > Aquatic > Freshwater > Lake ... | reverse complement strand
CGATGACCGACCTGGCCCAAACCGTTGCCGACCGTGGCCTGCGCCATGTGCTCTTCTCCTTCACCGATCTGTTCGGCGTCCAGCGGGCCAAGCTGGTGCCGGCCTCGGCCGTGGCCACGCTGGAGGCAGACGGAGCGGGCTTTGCGGGCTTCGCCGCCTGGTTGCATCTCACGCCGGCCGATCCCGATGTGCTGGCCCTGCCGGATCCGGCCAGCCTGATGGTGCTGCCCTGGCAGCGGGATGTGGCCTGGGTGGCCACCAACCTGGTGGTGGAGGGTCAGCCGCTGGAGCAGGCGCCGCGGCGGGTGCTCCAGCAGCAGCTGAAGCGGGCCGAGGCCCTCGGCTTTGAGTTCCGTAGCGGGGTGGAGGCGGAATTCTTCCTGCTCGATCCCGAGCACGGCGGCGTGGCTGATCGGTTCGACCGCCAGTCGAAGCCCTGCTACGACCAGATCAGCCTGATGCGGCGCTACCCGCTGATCAGCGAATTGATCGGCGCCATGGAGGAGCTGGGCTGGGGCCCCTACCAGGCCGATCACGAGGATGCCAATGGCCAGTTCGAGTTGAACTGGACCTACGCCGAGGCCCTCACCACCGCCGACCGGCACGCCTTCTTCAAGGTGATGGCCGCCACCCTGGCCGAACAGCACGGCTGCGCCGTGAGCTTCGATCCCAAGCCGATCGAGGGCCTCACCGGCAATGGCGCCCACCTGCATGTGTCGCTCTGGAAAGACGGCCGCAATCTCTTCCACGACCCGGCCGGCGAGAAGGGCCTATCGACCCTGGCCTACCAGTTCCTCGGCGGCCTACTGACCCATGCCCGCGCCCTCTGCGCCCTCACCAATCCCGTGCCGGCCAGCTATCGCCGCCTGGCCCGGGCCAGCACCAGTTCCGGTTCCACCTGGTCACCGGCCTGGATCAGCTATGGCGGCAACAACCGCACCCACCTGGTGCGCATCCCCGACGACCAGCGGCTTGAACTGCGACTACCCGACGGCGCCGCTAACCCCTACCTCCTCCAGGCGGCGGTGCTGGCCGCGGGCCTCGATGGGATCGAACGCCAGCTCGACCCCGGCCCCCGCAGCGACGCCAACACCTACACCGATCCCCCGGCACCGGGCACGGCCCAGCCCCTGCCCGACAGCCTGGAGGGAGCCCTGGAGGCCTTTGCGGCCGACACGATCCTGCAGGCCTCGCTCGGCATCCCGTTCTGCACGGCCTACCGGGAGCTGGTTGCGCTCTATCCGGCGCGGCTGAGCGTTTCCGGCCCCACCCGCTGAGGGCCGGCGGAGCGGCGAAACACCACCTCTCTAGCCTGGGTCACCTTGCCCGGAATCGGTGCTTCGTTCCCCCGCCGGCCTCTGCCTGGCCCTCACCCTGCTGGCGGCTCCGGGTCTGGCTCAGTCGAACGGGGTGGTGCCCGCGAAGGAAGAACGGCCCGCCGCTGGCCATCACCAGGCCGGGTCCGCCAGCGTGACCCAGGGCGTGCTGGCGATCCGGCGGCTCGGCGCCCAGCCCCTCGACCACGATTTCCCAGCTCTGGCCGGCCGGGAGCTGCGCCTGCGTGAGATCACCATCGCCCCCGGCGGCAGCATCGCCCTGCACCGCCACGACCACCGTCCGGGCGTGGCCTACATCCTTGAGGGACAGATGACGGAGCGGCGCGGCCCTGGCTTCGCTCCGGTGGTGCTGGGGCCTGGAGGGGTGGCATTGGAATCCACAGGAGTCACCCATTGGTGGCGCAATGAGGGCACGAGCCCCGCGCGGGCCCTGGTGGTGGACATCGTTCCCGAGGGAACCCCTTGAACGCCACCTGAGCAGTCGTCGCCAAGGGCCGGAAGGCCCTCAACCGCTCAGCCGGGCTGCCGGCGGTGCCGCGGGCGTTCCTCCCGCGGCACCGTGATCCGTCTGCTGCCCCGGTTGATCACACCAGCGCCGGCACCGGCCCGCTGAGGGTGGCCTCCACCCCCGCATGGAAGGCCAGCCGCCCGTTCTCCACCGCCACGGCAATGGTGGATCCGGCCGTGAAGGTGCCCGCCAAGATCGCCTTGGCGATCGGCGTTTCCAGCTCGCGCTGAATAGCGCGCTTGAGCGGCCGGGCGCCGTACACCGGGTCGTAGCCGACGCCGGCCAGCCAGTCGAGGGCCTCGCCCTCCACCTGCAGACCCAGCTTCTTCTCCTCGAGCCTTCGGGCGAGTCGCTTCACCTGAAGGTCCACGATCTGGCGTAGCTCTTCGGCCTTGAGGCTGTGGAAGATGATCGATTCGTCGAGGCGGTTGAGGAACTCGGGCCGGAAGTGGGCCCGCAGCGCCTCATTCACCCGCTGCTCCATCTCACTGTGACGGGCCGGATCGCCGGCTAGATCGAGGATCGAGGCGCTGCCGATGTTGCTGGTGAGAATCAGGATCGTGTTGGTGAAATCCACCGTGCGGCCCTGGCCATCGGTGACGCGGCCGTCATCAAGGATCTGCAGCATCACGTTGAACACATCGGGGTGGGCCTTCTCCACCTCGTCGAACAGCACCACCGCGTAGGGCCGGCGCCGCACGGCCTCGGTGAGTTGACCGCCCTCCTCGTAGCCCACGTAGCCCGGAGGCGCCCCGATCAGGCGGCTCACGGCGTGCTTCTCCATGTATTCGCTCATGTCGATCCGCACCATCGCCTCCTCGCTGTCGAACAGCTGGCTGGCCAGGGCCTTGGAGAGCTCCGTTTTGCCCACGCCCGTGGGACCCAGAAACAGGAAGCTGGCGATCGGCCGGTTGGGGTCGGAAAGGCCGGCCCTGGAGCGCTGGATCGCATCCGCCACCGCCGTCACGGCCTGGTGCTGGCCGATCACGCGGGTGTGGAGCTCGTCTTCGAGGTGGAGCAGTTTTTCCATCTCGCTTTGCACGAGCTTGCTCACCGGAATACCGGTCCATTTGGCGATCACCTCGGCGATGTCGTCTTCGGTGACCTCCTCGCGCAGCAGCGTTTTGCCGCTGTGGCCGCTGGTGAGCTCAGCCTCCTTGGCGACCAGCTTGCGGTTGAGTTCGCCCAGGGTGCCGTATTCCAGCTCGGCGGCCTTGTTGAGGTCGTAGCTGCGTTTGGCCTGGTCGATCTGCAGCTGCACCTGCTCGATCTCCTCCTTGATGGCGCTCAGCTCATCGATCGAACCCTTCTCCGCCTGCCACTGGGCATTGAGCCCGCTCTGCTGCTCGGAGAGATCGGAGAGTTCCTTTTCCAGCCGCTCCAGCCGGTCGCGGCTGGCGGTATCGGATTCACGGCCCAGGGAGAGCTTCTCCATCTCCAGCTGCAGGATGCGGCGATCGAGTTCGTCGATCTCCTCGGGCTTGGAGGTGATCTCCATCTTCAGGCGGGCCGCCGATTCATCCATCAGGTCGATCGCCTTGTCGGGGAGGAAGCGATCGGCGATGTAGCGGCTGCTCAGCACGGCCGCCGCCACCAGCGCGTTGTCGGCGATGCGCACGCCGTGGTGCACCTCGTAGCGCTCCTTGAGGCCCCGCAGGATCGAGATCGTGTCTTCCACCGTGGGTTGGTCCACGAACACCTGCTGGAAGCGGCGCTCCAGGGCGGGATCCTTCTCGATGTGTTGGCGGTGCTCATCGAGGGTGGTGGCGCCGATGCAGCGCAGTTCGCCCCTCGCCAGCATCGGCTTGAGCAGGTTGCTGGCATCCATCGATCCACCGGCAGCACCGGCCCCCACCACGGTGTGGATTTCGTCGATGAACAGCACGATCTGGCCCTCGGAGGCGGTGACCTCCTTGAGCACGGCCTTGAGCCGCTCCTCGAATTCGCCGCGGTACTTGGCTCCGGCGATCAGGGCACCCATGTCGAGGGCGATCAGCTGGCGGTTCTGCAGGGCCTGGGGGACATCCCCGTTCACGATCCGCTGGGCCAGACCCTCAACGATGGCCGTTTTGCCCACGCCGGGCTCACCGATCAGCACCGGATTGTTCTTGGTGCGGCGGCTGAGAATCTGGATCGTGCGGCGGATTTCTTCGTCGCGGCCGATCACGGGGTCGAGCTTGCCGGCCTTGGCCGCCTCGGTGAGGTCGCGGCCGTATTTCTCCAGGGATTCGTAGGTTCCCTCCGGATTTTGATCGGTCACTTTCTGGGTACCGCGCACGGCCAACACCGCCTCCTTGAGCTTGGCGGCATTGGTGCCCGCCTGCGACAGCAGCTGACGGCCGCAGCGCTCGTCGTCCGCCAGGGCCAGCAGCAGGTGCTCAATGGCGATGTAGCTGTCATCGAAACCCTTCTTGAGGGCATCGGCGCGATCCAGCAGGGTGTTAAGGCCCTTGCCCAGATAAATGTTGTCCGGCGCGGCTGAGAGGCTGGGCTGGCTGGCCGTGTAGGCCTCCAGCTTCTGGCTGAGGGTGCCCACATCCACGCCGGCCTTCTCGAGGATGCGGGTGGCCAGGCCGGGCTGGGCGAGCAGAGATCCAAACAGGTGCTCGCTCTCCATCTGCTGCTGGCGCTTCTGCTGGGCCAGCTGCTGGGCCGCCACGACGGCGCCCCAGGCCTTTTCGGTGAACAGTTCGGCGGTGGGATGCATGGACGAAACCTCCTGGGGTTCGGCGCTCAACTGGGAATGACGGCACCGTATGGGATCGGGACGGGCATGGTGGGCCGGTCCGCCGAACCGTGGGGTTCGGGCCCCCCTACCCAGGATGGGCAGGCCGAACCGTTTTGGGGTGGGAACCGGCCGGGAGTCGGTAGGAACCGGCAGCGAGTCGCTGAGAACGTCCGGCCCGATCGCCGGCGATTCAGCGGAGGGATGCCCTGGACCCTTTCGCCCTTTCGGGGGCGATGGGGCCGCAGCGGCCGCCCTGGCTCATGGCCCCCCCGGGGGGATGGAGATCTGGCTGCCCCTGGTGTTGCCGCACAGTCGCTTTGGACAGCCATCGGCTCCGTAGATGGCATCACCCGGGGAAAGGCAGCCGAAGCTGTTCTTCAGCGGCACCTGGGACGGATGCAGGTGGAGAGGCTGTAGGGGCGCGTCCTTTACCGAAACGATCAGGGGGCAGGGGGGGATCGGTGGCCTCGGCCCGGTGATCGCCTGGGGCTGGCCGCCTCCTGCGGGGTTGAAGCGCTGGCCGTTGTTGGGCAGCAGGAAGCTGGGGGGATCGGCGCCTGGCAGGAAGGGACCGTTGGGATCGAAGGCCCAGGCCGGGTTCAGGGGCGAGACCGGAGGCCGTGGCTCCGCCTTCAAGGGTGCCGTGGCGGCCGGTGCCAACGCCAGTAGCACCGCCGCTGCGGGCCCTAGAGCGGGCAGGGCCGGAGAAAATCGGCACGGGGTCATGGGGCCTGGGCGATCCAGTGGTGCAAATCAGTCTGCCGGTTACGCCAGGATCGTTGCATCCGCTGCTCCATTGTGATGGCCGCCTCCTCCGCCGAGCCCCCGGGTGCCGCCGAGTCTCCCGGGCCTTCGGGGCAGCCCAGGGGAGATGGCAACCAGGGCGATCCCCTGGTGATCAGCCTGGCCGAGGCCTCCCGCCAGTTCGATGGCACAGGCGCCGATCCAGAACGCAACTGCTGGATGGCCGTGCACCGCCACGTCCATGGCGTGCTCCCCTCCGAGTACGACATCCGCGAGGTGCCCGAGGAGCTCTACCTGGCGGTGCTGGCGCAGCGCCGACGGCAGGACATCGCTCGGGCCTGATCGATCACGCCAAACATGGCGCTGATGGCTCACTAAGCAGCCATCGACGCAACGATTCCAACAAAAAACCCGGCAGAGCCGGGTTGATTGAGAGGGTTGATCGGGGGTATTTTTCGATCATGACCAAATTTTTGTTGGGAGGCGCAAGCTTCCCCTTCCCTGAAAAACCAGGCTGGAGATGATTCCAGCCCAGGGGATCACCAGCCCTTAGCCGACTGTTCGATCACGTAGGCGGCCACGTCGGCGATGTCGCCGGCGCTCAGCTTGCCGCCGAAGGCGGGCATGGCGTTCTTGCCGTTGGTGACCTGCATGGCCACGGCGGCCTCAGGACCATCGGCATAGCCGGCCAGGTAAGCCGTGAGAGCCTCTTTTTTGAGGGTGCGCTCGGCATTCACCACGTTGCCGCCGCCCATGTGGCAGGCGGCGCAGTTGGCCGAAAAGACCTGGGCGCCATGGGCGCTATCGGCGGCGAAGCTCGGAGCAGCTCCCAGCACCAGCGCCAGGCAAAGAGCGAAAAGAGAGAAAAGACGACGCATGGTCGGCGCGGTTTAGCACGTTCAACCAGCTAAAGCTACGGGCCAGGTGTCGGGTGGTGTTGGTGGTTGTTACATTCGCAACAATTACCCACAAACCTGATGGGCACTGGGTTGGTCCCCATGCGGCCGTGCCACCGAGGTACGGTTAACCGAACCTTCGGCCGGCGCATGCCCGAGCTTGGGTCCTTCAGCCCAGCAACCGGCCCCGGTGCGGCACGCCGGCCGTTTCCAGCACCGCCTCCAGGGTGGGGGCGTAGCTGGTGCGCCCGAAGCGCTCCGGCGGGCTCACCGGCTCGTGCACGAAGTGGCGCTGGCGGATCGAGAAGCGATCCCAGGCGTTCACCTCGATCCGCAGCAGCTTGATCAGCCCCTCGATCAGCCAGGGCGTGAGATCGAGCCCCACCGGCGGCACCCAGCCCCGCCGCCAGCGCACCAGGGTGGCCACGGCCTGGTTGATCGTGATGGGGGCCTGGCCCAGGACAAGCCGCCGCACCGCCCCCTGGCCCGGCTCCGGGTTCGGCTGGTGGGGCGTGGTCGCCAGATGGGCGCAGACCGTGGCAATGTCGGCGGCGTGGATGAAGTGGAAGCTGGAATCGGTGCGCAGCCACTTGGCCAGCCACAGCCAGGGGAAGGCCTCCTTCACGCCGGAGGTGAGGTAGCTGGTGGGGTGGGGATCGCCCGGCACCACCCGTCCGCCAAACACCAGGGTGGGAAACACCGCCACGATCCTCTTCGCCAGCGGATGGGCCTCCAAGTCCTGCAGGCACTGGGCCTTGGTCTGGATGTATTCGGTGCCGTAGGCCATCGCCTCGGGCAGGAGCTTGAGGTGGCGGTCGAGGATGCTGGCGGTGGAGAAATAGATCACCTGCTCCAGCCGCGCCGGATCCAGCAGGGCCAGCAGCCGTTTCACCGCCACCACGTTCACCTGCTGGGCCCGCTCCGGATCGCCCCAGGCCGTGGCGGTATGGATCACACGGGTGGCACCGGCGATCGCTTCGGCGTGGGGCTCGAGATCGCGCAGATCGCCCACCAGCAGGGTGATGCGTGGATCGTTGGCAGGCACCACCTTCAGCTTGCTGGGGTCGCGCAGCAGCAGCAGGAGGTGGGCATCCGAGTGGCGGTAGAGATGCTCGACCGTGTACTGGCCTACGCAGCCGGCGGCACCGGTAATCAAGATGCGGGCCGGCCCCCCGGCAGCTCCCGCCTTTCCGGCGGATGCAGCGGCGGTTGCGCTCAAACGGCCGCCCCCAGCAACTCGTTCACGGCCTTGCCGGTTTCGAAGAACACACGCGCGTTGTCCTCAGGGGTGCCGGGCAGGATGCCGTGACCCAGGTTGAGAATGTGGCGGCGGCCGCGAGCCTTGCGGACCGTGTCGAGGATGCGCGCGCGAATGCCCTCGGGCGTGCCGAACAGCAGGCCGGGATCCACGTTGCCCTGCACGCCGATGTGCCCCGGAAGGCGGGCCAGGCCATCGGCCATGTCCACGGTCCAGTCGAGAGAAATGATGTCGACGCCGGTGCGGCCCATGCGCTCGAGCACGCCGGCACTGCCGGAGATATAGAGAATCAGCGGGGTGTCGGGGTGGGTGGCCTTCACCTGGTCGATCACCCGCTTCTGGTAGGGCGCCGCAAAGGTGTCGTAATCGATCGGGCTGAGCTGGCCCGCCCAGGAATCAAACAGCTGCACCACCTGGGCACCGGAATCGATCTGATAGCGGACATAGGTGGCGATCGAATCGGCCAGGTGGCCCAGCAGCTGGTGCAGCAGCGCCGGCTCCCGGAAGGCCATCGCCTTGATCACCGAGTAGGTCTTGGAGCTCTTGCCCTCCACCGCGTAGGCGGCCAGGGTCCAGGGAGCACCCACGAAGCCCAGCACCGCGGCGGCATTGCCCACGTCGGCCCGGAGACGGCCCAGCACCTCGCCCACGAAGGGAAGGGCCTCAGCCGGATTGAGGGGCCGCAGGGCATCCACCTGGGCCTGGGTGCGGATGGCGGGCTCGATGATCGGGCCCTTGCTTTCGATGATGTCGAAGTCGATCCCCATGCCCGGCAGCGGCGTGAGGATGTCGGAGAAGAGGATCACGCCATCGGGCTGGAAGGCGTGGAAGGGCTGCATCGAGATCTCATAGGAGAGATCGGGGTTTTCCGAGCGTTCGCGGAAGCCCGGATGGCGGTCGCGCAGGTCGCGGTAGACCTTCATATAACGACCCGCCTGGCGCATCATCCAGACCGGCGGCCGCTCCACCTGCTCACCTCGGGCGGCGCGCAGCAGCAGGGGGAGGGTTTCGGCCATTGCGGTGGAATCAGGCGGATTGGGCAACCTAGCTGAGCCCCTTCGGCCTGTCCCACGTTCTGTCACGCGCTGCAGGCTTCCAGCAGCCGGACGGGGATCGGCGCTCCTGAGCGGGCTCAGGAGGCCGCCGCCACTTCGGGCGGAATCCGCTCCAGCTGAATCAGCATCAGCATGGCCGGCTGCCCGTCCAAGGCGCCGGAGCGATGGCCCAGGCGACCCTCGGTGCTGCGGCAACCCTGGTCGCCACCAAAGGACAGCTCTCCGGGCCCCATCTCGACGCGATGGCCGTCCATCGTTTCCACGAACCAGCGGCCTGAAAGCGGCACGATCCATTGGGGCACGGGGTTTTCATGCCAGTCGTAGTCAACATCAGGCTCCACCTTGATGAGCACGATGCCGGTGGTGCCCTCCTGGGTCGGGGTGCGCCAGATGCTCTGGATGCCTTCAGCCAGGTGAAGGATTTGGAAGCTGTCCAGCCAGGCCTGGCCCTGGTGGCTGATGCCGTCGGCGTCACGCCAGACCCGCCAGTAGGGCACACGGGGTGGGGTGCTGGGATTCATGGCGGCAACAGAGTGGAGGGCTTGCTGGGCGCTGGTCAGCCCGCGGCTGGTCAGCGCCGAGCTGAGGTTGAAGCGCACTGCACCTTCAGAATGGCAACGATTCGGCCCGGGGCCTGTGTTCAGTTCCCGTCCATGTCTGCCCGAACGGTCTGGTGGCTTCGCCGGCCTGGTCTCCCTCCCTGCAGCCCTGGCGCTGTTGCTCAGCCTGGTGGGCTGCCAGAACCAGCCGTTCCTGCGCCGTCAGACCCTGCATGTGGTTGTGGTCCCCACCAACCGCCTGGAGTGGCTGCAGCGCGATGGCAACGACCGGATCCAGTGGACGCCGTTGCTGCGGGAATACCAGCGCCTCCATCCGGGGGTTCAACTGCAGATTTCGGTGGTGAACGAACCGGACCTGGAGGAGACGCTGCGGCGGGACCGCAGCCGGGGGCTCGGTCCGGATGTGGTGGTGCTTCGGGCACCGATGGCGAATGCCCTGCTCGAGCAGGGGCTGGTGGAGCGCCTCAACGATCAGCCGGCCTGGCACCGCAGCAAGCCCCTGCTCAAGCAGGACGTGGTCGACCGCGTCACCACCAGCGCAGGGGTCTCGGGTCTGCCCGTCTTCAGCCTCCTCACCCTGGCCTGTTTCGATCGGCGGGCGGTTCCCCAGGCCCCAGCAAGCCTCGATGCCCTCCTGGCCCTGGCCGCCTCCGGCCGACCGATCGGGGTGGCGGTGGATCCGATCGGCATCTGGTGGAGTGCCGGCGCCCTCGGCGCCCAGGACGCCATGGTGCCGATCCTCACGGAGAATCCGAAAATCACGTCCAACCCTGGCCCCGGCGACCGGGCCGCCCTGCTGGCCTGGTTCACCTGGCTGCGGCAACTGGCCCTCCAGAGCCGGGTGGACATCGCCAGCGGGCCGGAGGAGCTGGTGGAAGGGCTCGAAAGCGGACGCCTCAGCTGGATTCCCTGCTACAGCTCTGCCCTGGGGCACCTGGAGCGGACCATGGGGAAAAGGCTCGGCGTCGCTTCCCTGCCCACCGGGCCGGCCGGTCCCCCCACCCCGTTCAGCACCATGATGGTGATGGCCCTGGGCAGCGATTCCTCGCCTCCCCAGCGCCGTATGGCCCTTGAGCTCTCCGAACTGAGCCTTGATCCACTCGTGCAGCGGGAGCTCACCCTCGAAAGCCGCATGATTCTGCCGGCGAATCGCTTCGTGCAGGTTCCCGTGGCCAGTTCCGGGCGGCTGGCCGCCCTGGAGCAGGCCCAGCGGCAATTCGATCAACGCTCCAAGCTGCTGACCTCCTCCTTTTCGGGGGATCGGGTCCAGCGGCTACAACCCCTGGTGGAAGATCTGCTCTGGAAGGTGATGCTGGGGGTTCTGACGCCCCAGCAGGGTGTTGACGCCATGATTCAGATCCGCCCCCCCTCCTGATGTCCACCGTCCTGGCCGAGATTCAGGGGTGGTTGGCCTTTCTGGACCGGTTGCCGGTGCTGCTGCAGATCGTGCCGGTCGGCATGCTGCTCATTGGCCTGCTCCGGCTGCGCCGCCTGCCCCGCCGCGGCCGTTGGGGCTGGCTCTTCGACCTGCCCCTGGTGATTCCCCTGCTGGTGGGACAGGCCCTGATCGCCCTGGTCCTTTTGGCGCTCGGGCACCGGGTCGGCCTGGTGCTGCTGCTGGGTCAGTTCAGCCTGGCCTGGCTGCTGTTGCGATTGGCGGAACGCCAGCTGCTGGCCCGGTGGCTGCCGCCCGCATCCCTGCAGCTGCTGAGCACCCGGCTCCTACGCCCGCTCTTTCTGTTCATCGTGATCCTGCAGGGGCTCGATGCCCTTGGCAGCCTGCAGGATCTGGCGGCGGTGCCCCTCGGCGTGTGGTTCGGCGGCGCGATCCGCTTGGGCGATCTGTTCAGCGTGCTCGTGGTGCTCTACCTCCTGCTGGTGGGCCTGCGCCTGCCGGCCGCCGGCGTGAGCCTGATGGTGCAGCGGGGCCTTGGCATCAGCGAGGGCAGCCGGCGGGCCCTGGATCAGATCCTGCAGTACGTGATCTTTAGCCTGGGTGTGATCTGGGCGGTGGGCCGGCTCGGGTTCAACCAGACCGGGGTTCTGGCCATCGCTGGCGGCCTCTCGGTGGGACTCGGCTTCGGCATCAAGGAGGTGTTCTCCAACATCATCAGCGGTCTCTGGCTCCTGATCGAAGGATCGGTGCGCCCCGGTGAAGTGCTGATGCATGAGGGCGAGGCCTGTGAAGTGCGGCGCCTTGGCCCGCGGGCCACCACCCTCTGGCGCAGCGGCGACAACGCCGAAGTGGTGGTCCCCAACCAGAGCTTCTTCACCACCGCCACCACCACCTATACCCGCAGCGACCGCACCCGCCGCTGCAGCCTCAAGCTGGCGGTGGAGCGAGGCTGGAATCCCCAGCAGATCGTGGCTCTGCTGGAGAGTGTGGCGGCCGCCTCCGCCGATGTGCTGGCCGATCCACCGCCAAGGGCCTGGCTCGTGGACTTCGGCGACGACCGCTACGCCTACAGCCTCAGTTATTCGATTGCCGATCCCTTGCGGGCCTTTTTGATCACGGCCTCCCTAAGGCTGGCGATCTGCCGCGGGTTCACGGAGCATGGAATTGATCCCCCCGCCTGAGGGTTGTTCCGGAACAGGCAAAATCCGGCGTTCTCATGTTATCGATCATTCAGCGATTCAGCGCGCTTGATCTGGATCCTCCGGCCTGAAGGACATGCTTGCAATGAACGCACGCCATTCCTTTTCCTGACCCAGAAGCCTGGCTTCCTCCAGGGCACTCGGCAGCAGGGCGTTCAGTTCGGCGTTCATCTCTCCGCCCGCCTTGGCGAGTTCGCGGAAGCGGCGCAGCGCCGAAAGGGGCCGCACCACCAGGCAGATGATCAGCGCCAGCAGACAACCGATCAGGTAGTCGATCCAGCGGTTGGGGATGTACCAGTCGGTGAGAGGGCCATAACCCACAAAGGTCACGCCGCTGGAAATCAGAGCGGTGCGTAGTTGCGGCGCCAGGTTGAGGGCAAGCACTAGGCCCGTGGTGCCTCCCATCACCAAAACCACCGCCACGCTCTGCAGGCCCATGGTGTTGAACACCAGCCAGGGCATCAGCACGCCCAGGCTCACCCCCACCATCCGATCCCTGACGCGGCCGAGGGTAGCGCCGAGGCTGTCGTTGAGCAGGAGCACCACGCCGAAAAAGAGATATTTCGGCGTCACGGCACCGACGCCCACGCCGATCGCCAGGGCGAGCATGGCGATCACGAGCTTGCGCCAGAAATAAACATCGGTAAAGCGCTCGCGCAGGCTTCGCGGCGGCAGTGGCGATTCGGCAGCCTCCGAGTCCCCCTCCGACTCGAGATGAACAGGGCCAACAGGGGCAGCAGCAGGGGGGTGAGGCGGCCCGGATTGACCAACCAGATCAACTGGCCGCAGGCACTGACCAGGGCCAGAACTCGGTAGAGATGGGAACTGAAGCGGGCCCGGTGGCGCGGGTTGGGGAGCAGCGCTGCTGAGCCGCGGCCCAATCGCAGGCCGAGCAGGATGGTGAGATCAAGCAGAACGAGCCAGCTCAGCCGGGCCAGGGAACCAGGCAACTGCAGGGCCAGGATCGCCAGCACACACACCAGCAGGAGGTGGCGATAGAAGCCCTGGCGTCCTAGACCCTGTCTCGGAGACATCTCCCCTGAAGCCATCGGCTCAAGACGAAGCGTGGCCACGGTTCAGCCTCAAGCCATCACAGCGGTGATCCATGCTGATCAGCACCGAGCTCCGGCTTCAGGCCGCGGTCGATTCGGTTGCGCCCTCGGCCTCCGGCAAGCGAGCCGGATCGTGGCGGAACACGAGCACCGAGAGCGGGGGCAAGCAGAGTTCGAGGGAGTTCTCGTAGCCGTGCATCCCCCAGGCATTAGTGAATTTGCCGCCGAGGTTGCCGAGGTTGCTGCCGCCGTAGCGGCTGCCATCGGTGTTGAACACCTCGTGGTAATAACCATCAAGGGGAACACCAACCCGATACTGGGAATGGCTCTGGGGCGTGAAGTTGGCCACGACAACCAGCCAGCGGCCGGTGTTGCTTTCGCGGCGCATGAAGCTGATCACGGAGTTTTCACTGTCATTGCAATCGATCCATTGGAAACCGTATTCACTGAAATCATCGCCCCACAGAGCCGGCTCTGATTTGTAAAAAGCATTCAGGTCGTCAACCATGCGCTGCAAAGCCTGGTGTGGTTCGTGCTGCAGCAGATCCCATTGCAGATCCCCCCACACATTCCACTCGGCCCTCTGGCCGAACTCCATGCCCATGAAAATGGTTTTCTTGCCCGGGTGGGTCCACATGTAAGCCAGCAGGGCCCGCACGTTGGCAAATTTCTGCCAGTCGTCACCTGGCATCTTGTGAAGCAGATGGCTCTTGCCGTGCACCACCTCATCGTGGCTGAGGGCCAGCATGAAATTCTCGGTGAAGGCATACCAGATCGAGAAGGTCACGTTGTTCTGGTGGAACTGGCGGAACCAGGGATCCAGCTCGAAGTAATCGAGCATGTCGTGCATCCAGCCCATGTTCCACTTCAGGTTGAAGCCCAGGCCACCGATGTCGGTGGGTTGGGTCACCATCGGCCAGGTGGTGGATTCCTCCGCGATCGACAGCACGCCGGGGAAGTGCTGGAACAGCACATGGTTGGCCTGTTGCAGGAAGCGCACCGCCTCCGTGTTCTCGCGGCCGCCGTGTTCATTCGCCAGCCACTCCCCATCCGGGCGCAGGTAATCGCGGTAGAGCATCGAGGCCACGGCATCGACCCGGATGCCATCGATGTGGAACTGCTCGAACCAGAACACCAGGTTCGCCACGAGGAAGTTACGGACTTCGTTGCGGCTGTAGTTGAAGATCAGCGTGCCCCATTCCTTGTGCTCGCCGATGCGCGGATCGGCGTGCTCGTAGAGGTGGGCGCCATCGAAGAAGGCCAGGCCGTGGGCATCCTTGGGGAAGTGGCCCGGCACCCAGTCGAGGATCACACCGATGCCTTCGGCATGGCAGCGGTCCACGAAGGCGCGGAACTCATTCGGGCTTCCGAAGCGGCTGGTGGGGGCGTACCAACCGGTGACCTGATACCCCCAAGAGCCATCGAAAGGATGCTCCGAGATCGGCATCAGCTCGATGTGGGTGAAGCCGCGGGCCTTCACGTAGGGGATCACCTTGTCGGCCAGCTCCCCATAGGTGAGCAGGCGGGCGCCGGGCTTCAGATCCGCCGCGGGCACCGGCGGGCGGGGCGTGCCATCGGGTTCGATGTAGGGCTGGTCGGCGGCGGCGTGGATCCAGCTACCGAGGTGCATCTCGTACACCGAGATCGGCTGGTCGATGGGATTGCGTCCATCACGGGCCCGCATCCAGTCGCCGTCCTGCCAGTCGTAGCCGCCGAGCTGGGCCACCACGGAGGCGTTATCGGGGCGCACCTGGTGGCGAAAACCGTAAGGATCGGCCTTTTGGTAGCAGTGGCCGTTCTGGGCCCGCACCTCGTATTTGTAGATGGCGCCCTGGCTCAGCCCCGGGATGAACAGCTCCCAGCCGCCACCAAGCCGCTGCTGCATGGGATGGTGGCGTCCATCCCAGCCGTTGAAATCACCGAGCATCGCCACGCTGCGGGCGTTGGGAGCCCAGAGGCAGAACTGCACGCCGGCCACCCCGTTGTGGGTGACGGGGTGGGCGCCCATCCGTTCCCAAATGTGGTGGTGGTTGCCTTCGGCGAAGAGATGGCGGTCGAGCTCGCCCATCCATTCGTGGCGGAAGGCCCAGGGGTCGTGGGCTTCGTGGTCGATGCCGCCCCGCAGAACCCGCACCCGGTAGCTGCTGCCGGGGTCGTGATCGAGATCCGCCTCAAACATCCACGGGTGGTGCGGCGTGGCCATCGGCCTGGGAACGTGACCCTCGAGCAGCAACTCGACCCGCTCGGCCTCCGGCATCCACACCCGAACCACCCAGCCCCCCCCGGGGAGGGGCTGGGGTCCCAGCACGGCGAAGGGATGGTCGTGGCGACATTCGGCCAGCCTGGTGGCGTCGTCGACCATCCAATCGAGGCTGGGCAGCACCATGGGGGCTCAAGGGGGTTGCGCCGGGAGCTTACGCCGCTTTGGTCTTGGCTCAGCGGCTGGGGGCTGGAGGCTTCGGTTCGGTGGGGAAATCGACGCCGACGATCTGGTTCCGGCCATCGAGGATCACAAACAAGGTGTCGGTGAGGCGGCGGAATTCGATCTTCACCAGCACCAGTTTCTGATCGCCACTGCTCTCGGAGCGGAGCACCTGTTTCATGGCCACAAAATCGCCCGTGAGGCGCTGAAGCCGCTGCCATTTGATCTGCATGGAAGCAGGTGGGATCTCGCTCTGCAGCTCGGGTGAGAGCAGGCTGTTGGCGCTGATGTAGCGCCCCTGGCTGATCAGCTCCACAAATTGCCGGGCCACCGTTTCAGCCGGTTGGTCAGCGGCGTCAAAGTGATAACCCTCCAGCCTGCCGTTGGCGTCGATCACCATCAGCAGGTCCCTGGGCCCGGCACTGGTGACCAGGCGGGCGGTAATGGTGCTGGAATCCTGACCCGGCACCACCGGGCCGAGGGTCCAGCGCAGCAGCTTCGGCATGGAGGCCATCCGCTGGCGGATCATCGTCGGACTGGTCATGCGCTGCAGGCTGGGCGCGAACTGGCGGTAGCGGCTGTCGGCGTCGCCATTGCGCAGGGCCACCAGGATCCGCTCAGCGGCTTCCTTGGTGCGGGCTACCACCATGGCGCTGCTGGCCTGGCTGGCGGGGGCCGCCGCCTGGGCCCGGACGGGGCCGTTCACCAGGCCCACTCCTGCGAGGCCGCACGCGGCGACAACGACCAGGGAGCAAGGGAAGGGGCGCAGGAGGGAACGCTGCATCGCGGCGGTGGCTGGGGTGGGCTCAGTTTGCCCCAAGCGTCCCGGGCCGCAGGTCGGCTGCCAGGAGAGGCTCAAACCGCAGCAAGCTCCCCTCCAGGGCCAGGTTCAGCGTGATCACGCGGTGCCTCGGCCCGGCGGGGCCCCAGGGCTGGGATCCATCCCCGGGATTCACGGCGATGGCCGGCCAGGCCGCCCCGGCGATCGAGAGCCGCAGGCGGTCGCCGGGAGCCGGCACCACGGCCATGGGCTGCAGCTCCACCCGACGCGCCCGGGCCTCCAGGGCTTGCGGGCCCAGCACGCGGAGGAAACCGGTGCTCAGCTGGCGCACTTCGGTGCTCCCCGCCGGCAGCAGGGAGAGGGACACACAAAGATCAAAGCCCG
>Ga0209088_10001278_pt1 | contig 16326 bp, 22 predicted proteins | sample S_140625_EF_Meta_FD_187324 | JGI IMG/M metagenome (GOLD analysis project Ga0209088, IMG submission 187324) | Freshwater microbial communities from Lake Simoncouche, Canada to study carbon cycling - S_140625_EF_MetaG (SPAdes) (version 2) | ecosystem: Environmental > Aquatic > Freshwater > Lake ... | reverse complement strand
CAAGTTGGCGGGACCATTGGAGCGGGCAAAGGCTCGAGGCGGCTGGGTGTTCCCGTCTCCGGTGTTTAAGGGTGAACACGTGAATGTGGACTACATCGGGAAGCGGCTCAAGCGTGCGCTGCCCGATGGCTACTCAGGCCACACTCTGCGGCATCGCTTCGGGACCATGATCTACCGGGCTGACCACGATCTGAGGGCCACTCAGGAGCTGCTGGGCCATTCATCTGTGGCAACTACTCAGCGCTATGTGGAGGTTTCTGATGACGCTCTGCTGAGGGCGGTTTCGTCCTTGTAGAGAAGACCGAAAGCGCGTCCGATGTCCCACGGGGGGGGGCATGTGGGCGCGCTTTCGGCATTCATTAGCATATGACGTGGAGGTGCAGCGATGCCAAAATCATGTGCAATCTGCACCGATGACCAAGGGCCGGTGTGTAAGACGTGCGGCGAAGACTGGGGCGCGATAGTTGCCACCATCGACCGCTGGCAGAAGTGGCAATCAAACACGGAGAAGCTTGAGATCCGCGTCAAGAAACTGCTCAACTATCTCTGTGATCAGCGGGGCCTGAGTGAGGTCCAAGCGGCCAAGCTGCTGGGAGTGTCTCGGCCCACTGTCCGTGCATGGCGCGGCAAGTAGACAACGAAAAGGCCCCCGCCATATCGGCGGGGGCTTCTTCATGTGCGGTCAGTCGTCGTCGTCATCCTCGATCAGGGCCACGATGTCATCGTCTGAGTCCACTTGCACCAGGCCCAAAGCGGCGGCGGTCTCAATAGTCTCCTTGAGTCCACGAATGGCTTGGGTCCACGTGTCTCGCACCACATCAGGCGCGTAGTGGGGTGAATCAATGCCGGTCTCAATGGTCAAGGTGCCAATGGAGATATGAATCCACGCTTCAAAGCTCATCGCCGGTCCCTGCCTTCATCGATGGCCAACTGCCACGCGAGTGCGGCATAGCCTGCGATATCCACAAAGTCATCCCGGTTCATCCGTCCGGCGGATGCTCGAGCAACCTTGAGCCCAATCATCATGAGTGGCACGTTCTCGGGCGGAATGGTCTCTGAACATATGGCTGACCAGATGTCGGAGATCCGCTCGGCTTCTAGTGAGTAGTCGCCGTGAGTCTGGTTGCGGTCTTGGGTGATGAGTTTGGCGGCGTCCTCAAGCAGCTGCTTGCGTTCGTCTTTCATAGAATCTCCAGCCCGGTCCATGTGCCATTTGAGGTGATGAAGGTGAGGGTGCCTGCTTGGGTGCGGCCACCTGCCCGCTGGTCATACCAGGGCGATCCGGTATCTGCCGTGGGGCATTGAATGTGGGTTCGCTTGCCATCGGTCTCAGCGTGAAAGTGGTGGTAGTGCCCGGTCAGCAGGATGTCTGCTTGTCCGATGCGCTGACGGGCGTGGCCTTGTTTGGCCCACCATGCGTGGGCTTGGCCCTTCTTCATCTGGTGCCCATGGGCTAGGCCAATGATGGTTCCGGCTGCCTCGATGGTCACGGTCAAGTCGTCAATGTCTGGGGTCACAATTTGCACGTGCTCATAGCCGCCAGCAAGGTGCAGCGCGTCGGCCACTTGCAGTGCGGCATCGACGGCCCACGAGTCATGACCTCGGGGAGCGATGCCACCAAAGCGGTGCGGCTGGTCATGGTTGCCCGGTGCGGTGGGAACTATAAGCCGATCCACCAGCGGCGCATAGGCCTTCACGTGCTCAAGCAGCAGGCGCCGGATGACGCGGATCTGCTCAGTGACTCCAAGGTCTGACTGGAGCATCACTGCCCCTCCTTGGCTTGCGGATCCTTCGCAAAGATCACCAAGAGCTGCCAGCACCACAGTCCCGATAGGGCGGCGCTTGCGCTCAATCTTCAGGCGCTCAATGCCACGATCTAGGCCAGCAAGAACGTTGGCGATGATCTCATCCGTGCCCATTCCGTAGGCTTCTTTGCCCACTTGCCAATCTGCTAGGCAGTGGATGAAAGCGGCGTCCCCACTGGTGGTCTTCGCACGTGCTCGAGGTTTGCCGATGCTGGCCAGTAGGTCATCAATGTTGGCCACGGCCTTGGCAGGTTCCACGACGTAGCGGCGGCGCGTGACTGCTTCCGTGGTGGCGTCATCGCCTTGAACGTGACGGACCCACGCGGCTGGATCGTGGCTGATTTGTACGAGTCGGACAGTCCAGCCTTCGGGTATGACCACTCCCATGGCACGGACTTCATGCACCCACGTGGACTCACTTGGACTGCCGACACCCAGCGTCACTACATCAGCACCACCACCAGGCTGATAAGTGACGCTGGGCTGCCAGCCACTGGGAAGCATGTGAGTGACGGGGATCTGGCCTTGCGGGGCCATTGCCGCCATCTCATCGCGTAGACCCATCAGCTGGTGGCCAGACGCTGATAGCAGCCACACGTGCGGCGGCGGTGCTTGAGGATTGCTCCTGATGGGATGCGCCAGTCGCGTACGCGCAGCAACTCCGCAGAAAGCCGAGTGGCCACCCACGTTTCATCAGCAACGAGCGCTTCAAGGTCTGCAGCTTCTTCTGCAAACTCTTTGGAGTATCTCTGGATGGCGCACTTGGGGCCTTGAGTCTGGCCCACTTTGCTGATCTCCTCGCGCAGGCTCATGAGTTAGTTCCTGGTCTTCCACATGGCTCGAGCGTCCTCACGCCAGTCAGCCAATGGGCGCTTGGTGTCGACCTTGCGGCCCTTGGTGCGCAGCCAATAGTTGAGGCCTAACTCTGATCCGCCATCGGTCCACGATGCGTGACGGATGACGCGAGTGAAGGGCCTGCGATCTGGCCACGCCTTGGGACCAGCGGCTTCCTTCAGTGCGCAGATGGTCTTGGCAGTCAGTTCGGCCTGAAGGTCCGTGATGTCATCCACGGCCCCCCACGTCGTGTGCTCAATGCCCCACAGGAAGTATGAGCCTTGATCCTGTGGCACGCCTACGGCTGGCCACGGGCCACCTAGACCGGAGTGCCAGCAACTGAGCACGGAATTGACCACCACCTTGTCTTGGGTGGTGACGGAGTTGCAGTAGGGCATGGACTCGCCTGATGCGTAAGTCCAATCCACTGCGCCTTGATCTACGCCTACGAGATCGTGGACGATGACGCCACGCAAGCCACCAGACCATGGGCGTCCTCGAGTGTCCCAGCCGGGCTTGAACTCCAGACGCTTCGGGCCTACCCAGTCCAAGAGTGCGGCCTTGATGGTTTTGGCGTCACTCATGACTGGTCTCCATCTGGTGAGTAGGTGCGCTCTGCCACGGATCCGTAGCGGCCATCTTGTGGGTTGAGATAGTTGATGATCACGGGAAGCGCGGAAGCGCAGGCGGCGATGACCCACGTCTGCCACTTATCGAAAGCAATGGTTCCTGATTGCGTCCACTCCGCCACGGCCATGGCGAGGATGACGGTGATGCCAACCTTGAAAGCCGATGCGATGGGTGAGCGGCCAAGCCAGATCATGAATCTCACGTCAGTCTCCTAGGTGCCAGTTGATGTGGTCGTCTACTTTGCGTTCCACGTTGTCCAGTTTTCTTTCAATGCGGTCCAGCGCGTCACGAGCTGTGGACCCGCTATTGGGCCGGAATTCTCGAGTCATGCTGATCTGTGACTTGATGATCCACAGGAGCGCAGCAAGGCACACGCTGACGATGGTCAGCACTGTGAGCAGTTCTCCTGGTGTGTCTAACCATTCGGGCATGAGTCAAGCCTTCTAAGCGGGCGCAGGCTTGGAGGGTTAGGAAATGGTCTCAGTCATGCTGATATTGCCGACCCAGACTGACTGGGTGCTGGCGGCAATGCGCCTCACCGAGAACGCTGGGCGGACTACGAAGACTCCAGCGGGGATGGTTACGGTCCCGGCCTGCACCACGTAGGAGGTGGTCAGATTTGGCAGAGTGTTACTGCTGACAATGACCGTGCCCCAGCCCAGTCGGTCTTCACTTGGTGGACCTGATCCGGCGCCATAGAGTCCAATGGTGGTGTCCACGTCGGTGGCTTGAGTCATGGCCACGGAGGCCTTCAGGGCGATGGAGATGACGTACTTCTGACCCGGTACACACGGAATGCTCTGGCTGGTGAAGAGGTAGTTGGTTGTCGATGTGACTGCCGTGAACTTCACGGAATTGATGTTCGATGAATAGAGGTTTGTCGTGTCGAGAGCGGCAGCACTGGCCCCAGCAACCTCGGTGAACCAATATGACAGGCCACTTTGATTCAGTGAGGATGAGGCAAAGTTTCCGTCCACCATGACATCGGCGCCAGTGCCTGTCGTGCGGCGCCTGCCCACGTACTGAACTGACAAGCTGGCGGCGTTCATGTTGAGGTTTCCGGTGGAAGTTTGCTGACCGATCATGGAGATGATGTCGCCCTTGTTCAGCGGGTATCCGGGCATCGTAAGGCTGACGATTGGGTTGCCTGCCGTGGTCGTGGGCAGGCGCACGGATTCAAGGTTGGACCCGTTGCGCCTCAGTGTGATTTGTCGAAAGCCCGTGCCATTGGCGGCGTATGTTTGGAATCCAGAGATGGCGTACATCCCAGCCACGGGGATCGTGATGCCGGTTCCCGAAGTGGCGGTCATGTTCCACGGGTCGTAGTCCACGGTCGTCATGGCCACGGTGGAGTTCGTTGCTGTAGTGGTGGCGGTTGCTGCGGTCAGGGTGATGCTGGCGCTCGGTGGCCCATCGGGGGCAACCATTCCCATGATGATGCGGTCCACACCATCGGTCACGTACCAGCAGGATCCACCTGGGCGTGGCGGGTACTCGCCCAAGTACGGGGCCACGATTTCTGAAACTCCCCATTCAGAAGTGGACGGCACAATGACGGCTTGACCCGTGGTGATGGTGTAGGAAGGATCACTGTCCACTGACCTGACTCGAGCCTGACCAAAGCGCAGCCGAGATCCAGCAGACGCGGATGAGAAGTCGGCAAGGAATCTGGAAATATCCATCAGCTTGTCACCCTTCTTGTCCTCGCCTCAGCAGACATCTCACTGCCAGCGGCCAGCGGAATTGTCAGGCGATCAATGCGGTAGAGCCGGTCAATGCCTAGCTCAGAATCTTGCAGATTGATTCCGTCATCCACGTCAAGGCTGGGATCTACAAGCTGGGACCAGGTGACTTTCTCCGTGAGGCCCAGTGTCTTCTTCAGCTGCTTTGATGCGGCATCATCAGCAGCGGCTTGGGTGTAGAGAAGGGGCGTGGAAAAGTACCGGGGACGCTTGCCAAAACTTCCCAGATAGTAGGTGGGTGAGTTCTCGTCGTCATCCCATGCGATACCACGGAAGGGCACGGGAAGGCCCGAGCCTTCACCCACGGCAATGACCCCATTGAATGTGTCTGACGTGTCCCACGTTTTGTTCAGGCTGGTCAGCATGAACGTCCCATAGTTCTCGCCATAGGAAGCCACTGCGCTCACTTCATCTGCACCAAGGATCAGACTCATTGCGCAGAGGCCAAGCGCGTCAAAGTAAAGGCGGAAGCCTTGGTCATCGGCCAATTTGCGGGCGTCCTCCCAAGGGTCTGAGTCGCCTTCTACGCCAAAGGCGCAGGCCGGAATGGTCTTGCCCGTATCTGGCAATGCTCCACCAGCAAATTGAATGTCCGGCCATGCTTGCTCAAGGATTAGTTCAATGACTGACTCGAGTGTGGAGTTGACCGTGACGTTCACTGGAGTGGTGTATCGGGCACGAGAGACGCGGATGGACCTGTCTTGCAGTTGGCCAAGGCTCAGCGTGATGCCAGTGTTGGTTTCACTAATTGAGGCCAAGGCCCAGTTGAAGACTCCCAGAGGGACTACTTCGCTCGTTCCGTCAAGAAAGGTCACGCCACGGTAGAGGCGCAGCTCATAGCCATTCAGCGGGCTGAGCAGGTCATCCACGTTTAGCGGCCTGAGAGTTCCGTCAGGATCAATGAGTTGTAGATCCCCGGCTTCACGTCGGACGGCCCGGTCAATGTCCACACTCACGCTGCCGTCAATGGGCTTAAGTGTGGCAAGGATATTGCCCGACACGTCACAGACCTGAGCCACCACAGTGACCTCATGCGTGCCCTCAATGTAGGTGCGGAAGTCTGCACTGACTGGGTAGGCCATCTCAGACTACCGAGGTGTCCAGCGGATCGACCTCAACGAAGTTGGCTGTCACTCGACGGACTGGCCCTTCTGGTGTGCCTTCAGGTTTCCAGTCCCTCGAGGTCAAGCGGACCACGTAAGTCTCTGGGCCACCATCTACGCTCTTGAATGGTGAAGAGATCCGCAGTGGTCCTTGGTACGTCAGCAGGTCATAGACCGTTTGCCACTGTGAATGCGTGGAGGTGATCCATTCAATGGTTCCGTCATCTCCGGTCATGGCGCCAGATACCACCACGGACTTTGTGGAGTTCAAGGGACGGAAGACTGCGTTGGCTTCTGCTTTGGTGAACGCGATGGAGGAAACTGGCGAAGCGTAGTCAGTGACTAGCGCGGTTCCGTCAGCATTGCTGATCTCCCACGTGGTGGAGTACGTGGTGCTGAGGGAGAAGTTGGTGGTGCCTGACGATAGTTGTGGCGTGGCAGCGGTGCCCGTAACGATTTGCGCGGCGTAGCGCGTGAAAGCGCTGACTGGGTTTCGTCCTCGATCTATGTAGACCGCTGGACCACTGGCGGGCATCGTTGCCCCAAACACAATTTGTTCATCATTGCGCCACAGGTTGTATCGGTACGGCGATGCCGAACCTGTCACTGTCACGACAAAGGCTTTTTGTGCCGTGCCCGTGGTCGTGTCGGACCAAACTGCTGAAAGTGTCGGATCGGTGGGGGCAGTAAAGGATGCTGTGTAGGCAGTGGTTGAGGGTGTCCAAGTGCCACGCACTGGGATAGAGAAAGAGTCAGAGATCACCTGTACATATGGGCGATACACCTGAGCATTGACAAAGATTGCGCTATTAGGTGTCACTGTTGTTCCGGCGCCAGCCACCACGGTGGAATAGAGAGCCGTTGAGGTGCCAGCGTTAAAGCCAGCGCCACCAGTCACCGCAGTGGAGAAAACCTTCACGTACGCTGAAGACTGTGCCAGAGAATCCGCTTGGGAGAATGTCCAAGAGATGGCAGGGCGGTCAGTGTTAGGTGTGGCAGAGACTGGCGTTCCCGCCGGGGTCGCATAGTAGTCATATTCAAGGCGCAACTGCTGGACCTGTAGTGACGTGGAGTTGGTGGCCGTGCGCATGGTCATTGCGTCCACGGTTCCAGCAGCCCACACGGTCCCGCCTGTGGGATTGAACGCCCAGTTTCCGGCGTAGGCCTTGACTGACGCGCCACTTACTGGGCCCACTGCTTCGCTGACGATGCCACCATCAGCGTTCAGCACGCGGAAGGATGCGATGGTTCCGCTTCCACCAAAGCGGGCCACTCCTCGGACACGGACGATTTGGCTTGTGCCAATCGACGTATCGCCGAGCGCCGATGTCATGACGGAGTTCCCACCACCAGAGGGCAGGGCAGTCGACTGGACCCACGTCAAGTCATTCGAGTCGCTGAGGTACGACTGGGCATAGGTCGCCCATACCTGAGCCACGCTGGTGCCGTACGCGGCCCAGCTGCCTTGTGCCCGCGTGGGTTCATTACTGGGATACGCGGTGCCTACGGTCATCGGACGCCAGTCCTTCCACGGTTACGTTGTTCACGGCCAAGTCCGAGGAAAGCATTGGTCACAACTTCCTCAAGCTGGTCAAGGATTGGGCCATCAATTTTGCCATTGACGGTGATGTTGACGGCACCAGGTGAGACTGTAATTGTGGTCGCTGCTTGGAGTGCTGCTGCCGTTGTGTTGGTTTGCAGCTCGGCTCCCATATTGCCCAGCACGTTGGCGGGAGTAACGAACTGACCTTGAAGGGTGTTGATGTCAGAGATTGTGGACTTGCCAGCAGCTACCAGGGCTTGAGCGTAGGCAAGGCCATCCATTGGTCCCATTGACAGAATCTCAAGGCGGCTAGGTTTGTTCAGTCCCAACACGGCCAACTGAGTCAGTGCGGCACTGAACTCACGGACCATGCCTAGGCGCTGCTGAAGGTTGGCCACAATGCCTTCACCCGTGATTGGCACACCAGCGGCAGGCTGGAAGGTTCCAATCTTTCGCACATCAAGCACCATGCGCATGAAGCCGTTGGCAATCTTCTGGAAGTCTTGCGCCAGTTTCTTGGCGTCATCGATGCGCTTCTGAATGGTGGCCACCATGGCGTCCACTCCAGCGGCAATAGCGGCTTGGCCTTCGCTGCCTTCAGCCCAAAGCTTGACAAACTCGCCCACGGCTTTGCGGCCACCCTCGAGCAGTCGCTTGGTGATTGTCTTGAAGCCTTCTGCTCCCACGATTGAATCAGCTAGGGCTGCGGGCACGCCAGCTGCAATCAGCCGGGTCCGGGATTTGAGTTGAGCCACTGACATTGAAAGACCATCTTTGAAGTCCTTAAACGGATCCTTGGGCTTCTCCGGTTTAACAACGGCGGCAGCGGCAGCGGCAATGGCAGCTTTGCCTTCGCTGCCTTGACTCCAAAGCTTTACAAACTCGCCCACGGCTTTGCGGCCACCCTCGAGTAGGCGCTTGGTGATTATCTTGAAGCCTTCTGCTCCCACGATTGAATCGGCTAGGGCTTCCGGTACACCGGCTGCAATGAGCCGGGTCCGGGCTTTGAGTTGAGCTACTGACTTTTGAAGGTCGGCTTTGAAGTCCTTGAATGGATCCTTGGGCTTCTCGGGCTTAGCGTCTGCACCTGAAGTGGTGACACCAGTCGGGGGTTCCATTGTCGTAAGCGTTGGTGTGACGCCTGTGGCGGCGTCACGGAAGACGGCGCCTAGGGCCATGCCTTCTCTGAGTGCGGCAGCTTGTGCGCTACTCATCCCTAAGACAATGTTTTGACCGAAGGTTGACCCGGCAGCATACGGGGCAGTGGGGTCAAGGAACATGGCCAAGCCGGTGTCAGCCATCTCTTCACCAATGGCCACACCTTCAGTGGAGATGGTGTCAATGGCGCCTTGGATGCTAGTTGAGACGCCATCCTTAAGCCCATTGAAAGCGTTGACCGCTTCATCTACCTTGTCGGAAATGCCGGGGATCGGGATGAAACTTGCCAAGACCTGCGCTCCATCAAGCAGAGTCCCCACCATGTTGAGGAAGTTTTCTGCAATGGGTTGTGTGAAGTTCTTGAGCATGAATGAAGCGACCTTGGCCGAAGCAAAAATGATTCCACCCAGAGCCACCATCAAAGTGCCTATGGCCATCACTAATTCTGTTCCCAGCGTTTCTGCTAGGACGGTAAACACAGGCAGGAGCGCTTCCAAAGTGGGCATGAGAATGGCTAGCTCAACATTGATGAGCCGAGAAAATAGGGGAAGAATTGTGCTCAAGGCATTGAACACTGGGATGAGTGCCGTGACGAGACTACTGAAGGCACCAATGACTAGATCAAGAATGGGTGCAGCATTGTTGAGCAGGTTCATGATCAGGTCTGCTAGAGGTCCAAGGAGTGGTGTGACGGCGGAAAGAAGCTGCCCAAATAGCGCACCAATTTTGCCAAGCAACGGGGCAAGGATCGGTGCAATGCGACTGGCAAGTTCTCCGATGATTGTTACCAAGGGAGTGAGGGCGGGAATGATGGCAACGATGGCAGATAGGAAGCCACCTGCAAGCGCGGCCACGATGTCCACGATGGCCTTGAGTAGTGGAGTGAGTACGGGTTGGAGTTGTTCAAAGGCTCCAGTGAGAAGGTTTGCCAACTCTCCAGCCACGGCAGATAGTGGCCCACTGAGCTGATCGAGGATGGGGCCAAGCGCGTCCACGATCTTGTTGATGGCGGGCAGCACGGAGACGCCAACGGTTTCCATGAAGTTGCTGAGCATCACATTCAGCTTGTCAAAGGGTGAGGCTGCGGCTTCGGCTACGCCTCCCACCTGAGACTCAACTTCAGCCATGACAATGGCCTGCGCTCCGAGCAAGTCGCCAGATTCTTGAAGCGCTTTGATCTGATCCTTTTGCTGGGCTGTGAAAGTGACGCCAGCACGAGAGAGAGCGGTGACTCCCTTGATGGGATCGTTGAGAGCCTTGCCTAGGGATTTAGCAGTTGAATCCAAAGACCCAAAGCCTGCTGCGCTGAGATCTGCGGCGGCTTGCGTTGCCCTATCAAACATTGCCGCTTGGCCTTCACCAGCATTCTTGACGTTCTTGAAGGTGAGGATCAGATTTTGTGCGGCCTGAATCTGCTCATCATCAATGCCGGTCTTCGCTGAGATGGCGTTGGCCAGTTTGCTCACCTGGTCTGCTGTGACGTTGGCTGCCCCACCAGTGGCTTTGATGATGGCTTCAGTGGACTTGGTGACGCTGACAGACTCTTGGGCTGCCTTGCCTACTGCGACCAATGCGGTGGCAACTCCGGCAACTGCCAGCCCCCCCACGGCGGCAACGGCTCCGATGCCTTTCATGGCCCCGCCAAAGGAACTGCCCATGCCACTAGTGGACTTGGACAACTTGCCCAAATCTCTTTGGGCGGCGTCTACGCCTTTAGAGTTGTAATCAGAAACGATCTTGATTTCAACGGCCATGGGTCACCTCCTCTAAAGTCGTTCATTGAGTTTGGCTTGGACTGTGGCTTCAAGTTTGTTCATTACTTGCGCCACTTGTCGTTCAAAGTAGTGCTTGCTGTTCATGGTCTGCCGGTCCCAAACTCGGTAGAGGAGTCGAGGTTCAACGCCATGGCCAGAGTTGTGCAGGCCTTTGACAAACTTGGATCCGGGAGTCTTTCGACCTGCTAGTTCAAAGATCGATGCGGCTGGGTTGGCATTGCGTACCACCACCACGCTTTGATACTTGCTTGTGCCTGAGCGCTTAAGTCTGCCAAAGGCCACGCGAAAACCAGACTTGACTCGAGTAGGATTCCAAAGGATGTAGTCCTTGGAAGCCATGGATCCGCGCCGACGCCATCCATATTTCTGCCACTGAGACAAGGCCACGGCTGGCACTTCTTTCTTGGCCTCTTCAGTGAGAGGCTTCATGATGCCTTTGAGTTCTTTTTCAAGTTCCTTGCGGGCATCATTGTCTAGCAGCTTGAGAAGGCGAAGCGCTTTCTTGGCATCGATCTCCACGTTCAGGTCATCAGCCATTTGCGCTCCTAGTTGGGCCGGTTGGCTTGAGTGGCCCGATAGCGCAGGTATCGGGACATCGTGAAAAGCATCCGGTCAGACTCGAGCAGAAGAACGCTGGGAGCGATCCCAGTTTCCACTGCTAGGTAGGCAATCAGCCAGTGGGCTGAGTGCTCTCCAAAGGGACAATCTCGGCTTGGTCCTCGCTTCCGCCAACACCTTCAATGGTGTCCACCCATTCCTCAAAGCTGAGGTCGGTCTTCTTTGTGCGGCTCAGTGAAGACCAGGCAAGGAAGCATAGATCGGTGAGGCGGAAATTGGTTTCAAGCTGTGTAACGGAGCGATCAAACTTCTCTTCAAAGCGCACGTAATCCGGCGCGGACACGGTGACATCCGCGCCGGATCCGTTTGCGTAGTCGATGTGCAGAAGCATTCTCATAGCGCAGGGCCTTTCTTAGAAGGGTAGGAGGTGTTATGCGGTGGCGCGTGTGACCGTGCCCGTGGTGGGCCACGTCACGGAGACCGTGGCGATATCGCCCACGGATGTGCTGAAGGGGGTGTACTGAGTGACCAAGCAGATGGCAGTGAATGCCGGGTTGGCTGTTCCTGTGGCGCTTGACGTGGCCTTGACCACGACGGTGGCGTTGCTTCCCAAGAGCGGCCAGATGGTGGCATCCACTGCGGAAGCAGCAAAATCCTGAAAGAAGTTCAGGGTGAGTGATCCGGTCTTGAGGCCAGCAATGCGCTCACGGAACGTGGTCCCAAAGCCGGTGGTCTCAAGTTCCGCAGCCTCAACCATGAGTTCTACGGACTGGAGGGCGGTGGAGAAAGACGCCCCATTGATGGTGATGCTGTGATCTACTGCGGCGTATTTCGCCATGTGTTGTGCCTCCTAGGCGTAGACCGTGACCATGAAGGTCGCGGATAGGTAATTGGCGTCTCCGACCATGACCGGCGTAATGTCGCTCATGTCGGTAACTCGTAGAGTCTGGGCAGACCCTCCGAGACTTCTGTCCCCTTCAATTGCGGTCTTGACGGATCCGCTTCCCGTGGGCGCAAGGTATAGGTCCAAGTTTGTTTGTGATTGGCGCTCAGCCACTCGGCCAGTGATGAGCATGATGCGGAAGGTGTACTGGTCTAGGCCTCGAGCGAAGGCAGTGTCATATGCGATGGAGTCCAAGGCCACGATGGCCACGGGCGGATTGATCTGGTCCGGGATAGTGGCAGTTGTGCGCAGCCCGCTGATCGTTGCCAGTCGTGTGGCCAGCCCTGTGCGCAGTTGGCTGATGGTGGGCATCAGGCCACTCCGCCCACGTAGCGCACGTAAGGATTAACCAGGTGGGCCACGTCAGGGTCAAGGGTCATGCCGACGCGCATCGCTCCGAGTTCACCAAAGGTAATGCCCAATGGAGTGTCTAGGCGCTTGAAGATCCGGCTGGCCTGAATGATCGTGGCCTGCTTGATGACTGCCGGAGTGGTGGCCATTCCCCAAACTCCGACTACCTGCACTGTGGCTGACTGCCAGCCGACAGGGAAAGTCTCATTGTCAATGGCACGGATGCGGGTGAACGGTGAAGCCTGCCCAGCCACCAGTCCGTTGAGTGGTTCCAGCTGGTAGTCAGTTGCAGTCCAAGTCACGTCAAAGATTCCGTCCCCATCGCTTGAGGTCTTCAGTGACGTGAGGCTTTGCAGGTCATCGATCTGGACTAGGTAATCCTGATTGGGCGTGAAGACTCTTGTGGCTGTGCCTGCGCTGTAGAAGATGCGCTGGCAATGCCCGTCAATGAGCCTAGAGGCGCTCTCTACGGCAGGCTCAAGCAGTGCGTCATCCACACTGTCAGAGATCCGCAAAGCGGCCTTGATCTCCGCCAGAGTCGCGTAGCCGTTGGTGATTGCCATGCTTACGCTCCGACGGCAAGCACTCGAGCAGTGACGGTGCCGCTGGCGGCGATGCCATAGACCTGGTTATCCGGGGGCAAGTCGAGTGCGATGGCCACGCCAGAGGTCAGCAGGTAGCCGTACGAGCTGCTGCTGACGTTGCTGGCGCCAAGGTAGGCGGTGCCGGAGTCGATGCTGACAATGATCGATTGGCCCACGTTGCCATCGGTCTCAGTAAGGTTGAGCATCGCGGTGGCGCCTGTGGTGAGGCTGACGGATCCATGCTTTACACCCATTTGTGTTTCCTCCTAGTTTGGTAAAACTTGCACATCGCCCGCGTCCGCAGGGCTTAGCAGGATTTCGTCACCCAATTTGATAACAGATTCAGTCTGAGTCTCGTCAACAGGAACAAGTTCACAACCCAACAGTGCGGCAAGTGAATCGACTTCCAATTCCTCAACTACACACACGTTCTCAACAATTCCGCCACGAACGATTAGGTAGTTCACGTCAAGTACCTCACAATCACAACACCAGATCCACCGTCAGCGCGTGTTTCCGTCCCGCTGCCGCCTCCACCGCCACCAGTGTTGGCAGTACCTGCAACCCCATTTCCTCCGTTAGCGTTACCGTCACCACCACCGCCAGAACCACCAGTGCCCTGCTGTGTTCCAACGAATGACGATCCGCCGCCACCGCCAGAGAAAGCAGCAGCCCCTACAGGCCACGGATTAGTTACACCAGCGCCACCGTTACCGGCCTTGTAAGTTCCCATACCAAGATTGGTAGCAATAAACCCATTATTGGAGAACGAAGCCCCCCCACCAGACGCGCCACCGTTCTGCGCTGAACCACCCTTACCAGATGGGGCAATTCCAGCCGAACCAATCAAACTTGCAGGCTGAGCACCAGAAGCATCACCGCTAGTTCCACCCGCAGCAGTCGCTAGCGTTGCACCAAAAGTCGAAGAACCGGCACTCGGTACTGCTTGTGTTGCTCCTGCACCGACAACAACCGCGTAGGTATTTGTCGACACACTGATGCCCGTAGTCAGCGAGTAACGGCCACCGCCGCCACCACCACCTATGGAGTCAGGATTTTCGTCAGCAACCCAGAGCACTCCACCAGCACCACCACCACCTACACACAGAACCTCGACAGTTTTGCTTCCAGAAGCAACAACAAAACTAGAGGATGAATTGAACAAGTGGTAGGTGTATGCACCATTAGTGGACTTCGTTCCACCAGTAGCCGAGAAAGTTCCACCGCCACCACCGCCAGGCGTTACCGCATTAGCAACTTGACCAGAGGCAATCCGGCCAGAGCCGATGATGCTGGGAGACGTACGAGAAGAGACGCGATTACGGGAAGCCACGGTCACTCTCCCATCTGGTAATACTCGCGCAGCCAATCGACTGTGAGCGGTAGGCCTTCTGCCAAGGTGGTGCTGGGTTTGTGGCTCAGCAGGTAAGCAGCCTTGGAGATATCGGGGCGCTTGCTGGTCACGTTGTGCGCATCAAAAGGCAGGTGGGTGACTAGGGCCGGATCCGCGCCGGTGATCTCCACAAGTTGAGCGGCCATCTCGGCCACGTCGACAAACTCATCCCCGCCAACGTTGACGGTGATGCCTGGTGTGAACTGGTCCACGGCGTTGGCCAGAGTCGGGATGAAGTCTCCGACGTACATGAAGACCCGCTGATAGCCGTCATAGACCGTGATGGGCTGACCTGTCAGCAGGCGATAGGCAAAGAGGCAGACCACGGAACGATAGGAGTGGTAGCGCTCCCCCGGTCCGTAAGCGTTAAAGAAGCGCAGCACCATGGTCTGAGTGCCATATCGGTCTGCGAAGTTTTGGATCTGCATCTCGTTCACGCGCTTGGAGATGGCGTAGTCATTAGTCAGGCGCGGCTGAGCATTGCGCTCCAGTAGCCCCTCATCGATCCAGTCAACTCCGGCTTCCCCGTAGACCTCGGAGGAACTGGCAAAGATGTGCTTGAAGCCAAGTTCTTTTTGAACCTCGAGGATGTTGCGGGTGCCGATGGCGTTGGTGCGCCAGACCTGCTCGAAGTAGTCTTCACCATTCATGCGACCGAACTCGGCAGCAAGGTGAAAGACCAACTTGGGATTGATGCAAGTCAGGGCGGCACGGATCTGACGGAAGTCTGAGATATCGGCCCGCACGCTTTGGGCATCGGTCTGGTGCTGGATCTCGATGCCCCACACTTCATGGCCTCGAGCGCGCAGCTCTTCAACCAGTGGGCGGCCAAGGGTTCCAGCGGATCCGGTGACGGCAATCTTCATGGTGTTCCTATCGCAGGGTGGACTAGACGAGGGACCAAAACTTGGGGGGCTGCTGGGTCAAGACTTCGCGGGGATCTCCCGGCTCAAGGCGGCCAACTAGGTGGGCGTTGGTGATCACTTCGCATCCGGCCAGAGTCGCTTCAATGACGGTGCGGGGGCAGGCGTCAAACTCTTTGGGCAGGTGGATGAACCATTGGGCGCGGGCCATGTGCTCGAGCACTACGGAGCGGTCCACGTTGGAAAGTTCCACGAGCGGGATGCCCAGCTGATCGGCTTTGATCCGGGCATTGATCTTGCCCTTGGCCGGATGGTTACGAGCGGCAAAGAGCGCGAAGGGTTCCTTGGCTGCGGGCTGGACCTCGTTCACGTCCCAGACTGGAGAGTGAACAAACTCATCAGACACTCGAGACCAGCGGGCTTCATGGGCCTGATGGAGTCGGCTCATCGTGATGAACGGGGCAGCCTTTTCAAAGAGGTGCTTGCGGGCTGCTACGGGCTGCTGAGCGTGCTGAATCCAGACCAGTGGTGACTTGGTAGCCAACTGCACCATGGCCTCTTCTGAGAGCCTGTCAGTCCCGGTGATCACTACGCGCTCGTAGTCCATAGCCTGTGCCCAGTCGTCTGGGCCGATGACATCCACGTCATATCCAGCAGGCTGATGCGAGCGCATCACGGCATCATTTAGTTCAGCGCCGCCAGCATAGAGACCAGGCAGCAGCGCTTCTGATCGTTCTTCTTCTTTGATCAGGTGGTGGGTGACCCAAGCTACTTTCACTTGGTCATCAGTTCCAGCGCTGGGAGCCAATGATTCTCAAACACAAAGTCCGCGTCATATTGCTTGGCAAAGTCCACGGCCTTATCTGAGGACTTGCCTCCCCATTTGTAGGCTTCCTCGAGCGCCTCGACAATGACGCTGATGTTTGGAGTGATCCACCAGCTTCTCTGCATCGGATCCCAGTCAGGCTGGCCATCGACGATCCAGCCATGGCCTACCAGTTCCGGCTGGGCTGTGTAGTCCGAGACGATGACGGGCGTTCCGCA
>Ga0209088_10001276_pt1 | contig 16328 bp, 21 predicted proteins | sample S_140625_EF_Meta_FD_187324 | JGI IMG/M metagenome (GOLD analysis project Ga0209088, IMG submission 187324) | Freshwater microbial communities from Lake Simoncouche, Canada to study carbon cycling - S_140625_EF_MetaG (SPAdes) (version 2) | ecosystem: Environmental > Aquatic > Freshwater > Lake ... | reverse complement strand
ACACCATCCTAGAGTGCCTTAGAACGCATGGTGCGCTCGGTAAAGATGGTATTGCTAGTCTGACTAACCTAGATGGAAATCAAGTCGCTAGGAGGCTTAGTGAGATGAAAGCGTTAGGTCTAATCCAACTAACTGGTAACACAGTTAAATCAAACTCAGGAAGAAACGAAAGGGAATGGGAATGTCATACGCAGCAATCGAAATAAAAATTATCCAATGGGCAGAGGCTCGTAAGATTATCCAGTATAGCAATCCTGAGTCTCAACTACTCAAAGCAGTATCAGAGATAGGTGAGTTAGCTGATGCCACAATAAAGCATGACAGAGATGCAATTATTGACTCTGTAGGAGATGTAATGGTCTGCTTGGTTAACTACTGTGCTATACAAGATTTAGACCTTGTAGAGTGCATGGAGATAGCCTATGACCAGATCAAGAACAGAAAGGGAACTTTACTTCCTAATGGTGTTTTTAAAAAAGAATAGTCTTGTTTCTGACATAAATTTACTCTAGCATTTGATTGCAACAATCGGTTGCGTATGGAGAAAATTATGTACACATTGGAAATTAACATTGGCTGGATTGGTGAAGAAAAGATTACTGTTCATTCACATGACTTTGAAAAAGTACAGATCATTCAGGAATTTATTGAATTCCAAGAAGAAAATGGCTGGGATGTTGACTATGAAGCTATTGACGAAGTTGAAGTCGAACTTGAAGAAGATACAGAAGAAGAAGAAATCGCAGAGTAAATGAATGGGGCTTACTTGGCTAACAGGTAAAGCCCCACATTACTGAACGCATACCCGCCATATACCACAGCCATAGAGGGATTTCCTCTGTAGAGTTGTTCAGCAGCGATATAGGCATAAATTGCCCCTGTAAGGATAATTAACCAAGAACTCATATGATTTAAGTGTTAATTGCCCTTGTAAGGACTAAAATTCGCTCACATCAATCACTTCACCACGAAACTGGATATGTCCTTCACTAAACGAATGGACTAGCTCAGGCCAGAGCAATTCACCATTGAAAAAGGTCAGCACAGCAAATCCTGACCTGTGATTAGATGGATTTAATTCAGCATAAGTAAACTGCGCTCCATCTGGCTCGGCTAATGTTCCTGTATCAACACCAAATCGTATTCCGTTATAGTCATTGTATGGGGTAACTTTCAAAGAGTGCAGATGTCCTGTCACCATCGAAACTCCGCTTGAAAGCGCATTGTTATGCGTAGCATGAACACCACCCTTATATCGGTGCTTCACAATCACTTTAGATGTAGGCCAGCAACCCCAGCAGAACTCCCAATCAGGGATATGGTCAGTTATCTTAAATCCAAGTACATCTTTATATTGAGGTGCGTGTTGTGCAAGTCTATTTGCAAACCTTGCATCGTGATTGCCCCAAGTGTGAATTAGGCGCACGTTATGACGTTCAGCTTTGGCTCGTTCTTCAATCTCACCTAATGAAGCCTGAGTAGCCTTTAATTCCTGTAAAACAGTTGTAGCTGGTTGGTCAGTTGGGTCATGTCGGCTTATAGACGCTCCATCGAAAGAGTCACCATTAGCTATCACCGCTACTGGTTTAAGAGCCTCAATAGCCCATAGAAGCCCTTTAAATGCCGTAGAACGCTCTGATGGAATGAAGTGAGCATCTGAGAAGCACAGTACTACCCCGTCAAGTATACCAAGGTCAATTTGCTTTAGTGGCGAGTAAGATGCTTGCCTAGTATCGTGCATATACCCTCTAGGGTCAGCACTAAACAGCTTGATGTTGTATTCTAGTTCTATGTTGCGTCTTCTGTTATACGCATTACGAGTAGCAATACCTAATGCTCTCGCTACTTTTGTAGCAGACTGATGTTGTTCCCATAAAGCAATGAACTCATCATCTGTGCAAGTTTGATTATGCGAGGCCATTAGAATCCTTTAAGAGTCGTTCAAGTAAGTTAATCACTCTATGCTCTTGCTTGTCTATATCATCTTGCGAGGATTTAGGGTCTTGAGCCGCTGTCAAAAGATCGTGCAGCATCACATGAAGTAACTCGTGTAATGCTGTGCAATCAAGGGATTGATGGGTTATTTTTTCTGCACCAAAGTCACCAAGTCGGTAAACAGCAAGTCTTGCGGCCTCGTTAAACTCTACAGAGGCCATTGCTTGTTTGGCAGGTTTTAACCCTTTTTCAATTCTCCAATCCCCAAGGTTTAAGACTTCTTGCCACTTCTTTACACATTGTGCAAAGTATTGTGCGTCTTCTATTGTGGGAATATTTGGCATAGGCGAGACATTAGACTGTGTTTATGTCAACTTTATTAAACAAATGGTCTAGTGCCTGATTTATCAATAATAAGTGCTTGCTTTCTTGGTTTAGCGTCAACAGTATTAGGAATACTCAGATGAGTCCACCTGTCGAACTCTCTTATGACTTGGTCAAATTTTAGGTCTGATGCAATGATTGCTCTAACTACTTGGTCTGGTGTTAATTGAGGAACTCGGATGTCCACAGCACAACCAATCCGATGCTGACTGCTATCTTTAGAACCCACAGCATCATTGACTTGCTTAGACCTGAAAGCTGAGTTAACCATGATTGGCTTTCCACCAAGGGCTTCTTTAACATCCTCAAGGAACTCTGCAAGGCGTTTGAGGTTCTCGAGTTCTGCATCATTTGGCGTATTATCATATTCACGATGATCTGTATGCGTTAGTTCTTCAAGAGAAAAATGTTCAGTTAACTTCACTTTTTATCCTTTAACGCTTGGATTTCCATGTTCTTATCTTTTGAGCCTTGTGAACTTCCACGATGAAAATTAAGGACTGTGCCACTCATTGTGATTAAAGAACCCAAAGCCATGTATACAAGCTCTTTGTTGGCCTCTGGAACGCCCTTCATAAAGGCAAACCAAGCAAGGAATATGGTAGCCGCCACAATACCTATATCAAGCGCATAGGCCGTGTTTTTAGCCAGCCATGACGCATTGGTTGACTCTTGAACCTTTGCGTTCATATCTCTTGCGCTGTCGGTGTTTGCGTTATTCAACTCCAACAACTTAGTGTCGTTAGCCATCTTTGCTAATTCGCCATCTTGGGCCAACTTGGTCAACTCCAATTGAGCCTTGGCTTTCTGCTCTGGGTCAGGAATGAGCTTGTCGATGAGCTTACCGCCCACGTTTAGAAGTGCATCTAGTCCAATCATTTCTTATCCTCAGTTTGATTAAGTTTGATGCCTGACAAGAAGCCAATCATGCCTCCAATCAAAGTAGAAAATGCTGGGCTAATCATCTTGAAGATTTCAGCGTTGTCCACCTCTTTAGCCCACAGGCCAAGCATAAATGAAACAACCATAGCCAAAACAGAAACGCAAAGCGTAATGCTGACCATGAATGTTACATAAAACGTCAATTTATCTTTGGTGTTTTCCATGTTGCCCTCATACGAAGATTCTGAAACGTCTGGTATCGTCAAACGACCCAAGCTCAATGGTGTTTTGTTTGCCTCGTTTGTTGTAAAGCTCCACTTCCATTTCTTCAGTAGCCTTAACTTGTTTATGGCACTCAAGCGCAGCTTTATATTCAAGCTCAACTCGCTTACAAGCCTTTTCAAACGCAACAGATTTAGCATCATATGGTGTAGGGTGAACTAGCGGATACCATTTATCTAAGGTAATCACTTCTTTTCTCTTTCTATTGCCCTTGAGTAGTAGTAAAGAACTTTGCCCCTCATCTCAGCACTATCTGCAACACCAGCCCAAGCAGCTAGGTTATTCCAGATCAATACCAGTTGTTCAGATGAACAGTTATCACCATTTGTGGTAAGCCATTCTGACAATCTCTGATGTCTCTCCGATGGGTTTCCCAGCCAACTCAGAGCGTAGAAGTCGGAAACTGTGCAAGGTACTTTTGCACTCACCCAAAAAACAAAAAATAGAAATAATAAAATAAGCCATTTCACATGACCTACTTTTTAATCAAGGTCTGCCAAACAGCACCAGCAGCCATCACTAAGCCAGCAACCCACAAAATAGGTTTAGCAGCAGAAGCAACCCAGCCAAGCACTTTAAAAGCACCTTGGAGGGCATCTAAAGCCTCTACAAGACCTTTTGTATTCTTGTCTATAGTATCTACCTTAGTTTCGACTGCAACGAGCCTATCGTAGATTTGCTTGTGGGTAACTTCTTCCATGATTACTCCGTGTCTTTAGGTAACTGTGCTTCAGCTTGCTCTTTAATTTTGAGAATCAAAGGCCATACACCTGACTTGCTTGGTAGTTCTCCAAGAGTCTGCAAGATAAAGTTAATCTCGTTTACTTCAAACTCTAGCTTCATGCTTGACCCCAAGGTGTACCAGTAGCTTTAACAGGATTCTTCAGCAAAGCAATCTGAGCCGCCAAAGAAGCCTCTGTCGCTGACTTGTCAACAGCGTTCCACACCCATTCCAAAACAGTAGCTTCTGTTAGGTTTGCGTAGGGTACGGCAGGAGTGCCTTCAGGCCATGAGACTGTTGCGTAGGCAGAGGCAGAGTGTTCTCCATCTACTGTTGTTGCTGTCCAATGGGCGGTTGTGACAAAGCCTGTAGCTACGTCACGATCAAGGGTTGAGATTTTCCAAGTGGTAGTCATAATTTTCCTTATTTAGATTCAAGTTGTGCAACACGCTGGCGCAATGATTGAACTTCCTTGACCAACATTGGCACAAGTTTGGAATAGTCCACAGCCATCATTTCGTCTGTGTCAGTTGGTTGGTGTACTGCTTCTGGCGCAACAGTCACAAGTTCTTGAGCAATAAAACCAGCACGTTGATGTGAGCCATTTGACTTCCAGTCATAACTACGCACTTGAATGGAATCAATCACGCTACCAAACTCAGGAGCATCAACAATGTTTTCTTTCAAACGCTGGTCAGAAGTTACGTTGTAAAGAACACCAGTATTTGAATTATTTGTAATTGTTCCGTAAGTTGTTCCACCAGAAGAACCAAATACCATATAGGCAGAACCACTAGCATTTGCTGTATCTCTAATGTTTATGCCTTGCTCAGAACTTCCATTGTATTTAACAGAAAATTTACCAGCCCCATTTTGAGATGTAGTGTTTAACAGCAAGTTACCGCTTGAGTCTATACGTGCAGTTTCTGATCCGTTATTTTCAAAAATAGTTGGAGCATTTTCTTTATTAACAAAATACAACCCACCAGTTGTGTCCACTCCAATAAATGAACCATCAGTAGATGTTTGACCTGTGGTTGAATTACAAAGGTGAATTTGTGCTCGATTGTTAGTTCCAGCACCATAAATCTGAATAACTCTATTGTCAGACGCTTGTCCTGTTGCTGATGTTGTTCCTAATGCCAAATTCCCACTAGCATCCAGAGTCATTGCCTGAGTAAAGGTAATGGCGTTTCCTGCTGTGCCTGATGGGGCGTTGTACCATTGGTGTTGTCCATTATAAAAAGCGTACCGAACAGCACCCTGTGAAGAATTTTGATACTTCCATGCACCAGCACCACTATCGTATGCGTTGCCATAAATATCTAATGAAGTGCTTGAATATCCAGTAATTGAACCACTTGCAAATTGCAATGCTCTATAAGAACCACCCCAAGAACTAGGAGTAACTCCCAAGCCTAGATTAGTACCATCAAACACCATTACAGAACCGCTTGTAAGAACTTTAGAGCCGTTTAAATAAGGAACTCCGTTAGCAGTACCCTGATTAAGCGTTAGGCTTCCAGATGAGCCAATAACATAAGCCTCATTAGATGTACCAGACTGCCAGTTCTTCAGTTGAGCCATCAGATCACGAATGGCATCGTTAATTCCAGATGGAGCGCATCCCTCTGCAATATTGATAGAGTTAATATCTGTGTTACTAGCAGGGGTGCTAGAGAAGTCACTAATTTTTGTCTTGGGCATATTATTCCTTTAGGGGTTAGCCATTCCAGTTAAATCAATTTTGTAGCTTAGATCAGGAGCAAGACCTAATAAACCTTGTGGAGATGCAGAATACATCTGAGTAGCTTCTGCTGGAGATGCCATATAGTTTAACAAAGGATCAGTAATATTCATACGCTCATAAAAGTTCTGAATAGCAGGACTTAAATATGCTTTAGTAGCCAATGCTGGGAATCCAAGCGCAGCCGCAGTAGCAGCTATTGGAACACCAGCAGCAGCAGTACCTCCAATAATTCCAGCCAGTTTTGCAGGGCCAGATGTAAGCATTTCTTTCATTGTTGTTCTCTCACTTGTCTGAGAACTTCCAATCTTAGGCTTCAAAGCAGATTGAGCAACATCAGCCAAGGCCACAATAGCACTAGCTGGCTCTTGTCCAAAGATATTTGGCAATGTAGAAGGAGACTTTTCATCAGTCTTAATTAGATTCTTACCAAACTTAGTAATATCTAAATCACCAGCATTGTTTAATGAGCCTAACTTTAAGTCAGCTAATACACCACGAGCTAACATCAATTTACCATCTTCATCTAGCAATGGAATTATTTTCTCAGCAGCACCACTCTCATTGTTTGCTATGGTCTTAACAATTGTTGAGTCTTTAGCATTTGAGAAACGCTGATTTAAGTTAACCGCATCACCATAAGAAGAACGCAAATCCTTGAGCTTTGTAACCTCTGCATCAAGACCTTGGTTTTTGAATGTAATATCTCGTGCATCATCTAGCGTATCACGCAATTGTCTAAAAGCGTCACCAATCTTAGAGCCACGCTTTTCATAGGCTAAGTCACCAAATAGCTTACGCTGATCTTGGTAATCAGAACCAGAGATATAACCCTTTTGCTCGTAACCCTGATATGAATACTCAGGAACTCCAGAGTCAATCAATTGCTGACGAATATTGTCACTAAACTGTTTATAGTTAGCGTTTGTTGGTTGCAATCCAGCTTGGTCTAATGCAGCTTGAACTTGTCTGTCTAGTGCCTCATTCTTAGCACCAAAGTAGAACTCCTCAAAGCTCTTAAACAATGGCTCTTTTCTCATTGATGGGGGCAAAGAATTTAACAATTCTCTCGCTTTCATAATTCCTGATCTAAAGTTAGGAACTTCAGCTAAAACAATATCAGACTGAGATGAAACATTTTTGATTGTTTCTCCAATGCTATTTACGTTTCTATCAGCAGCCTGTCTAACAGCCTTTGCGCCACCAGAGAACGCTACATCAGGTGCGCTTGGCATACCGCCAAACATATTAGCAATCTGATTTAGAATCTTCTCTGCATGATCTGCTTGAAGATTAAACTTCTTAGTAAACTGAGAAGATGAGAACGGCAATGTAGAAGCAACAGCCTCAAACAATTGAGAAGTTTTACCTCCACCAGCCTGAGCAGGTGTTAAGCCTAACTCATCAGTAAAACCAAGAACTTTAGCCTTTCCAGCCATAGCCGCATTACGTTGATCTGCAAATGTCAAAGGCTCTGGAGTTCTAACTTTAGTTTGCATACCCATAGCACCTACTGGAATACCAGCCGCCATTCCAAGAATGGATGCAGGAATATCACCAATATAAGGTTGCGCTTTTTCTGCTACCAATTGACTTGTTGCTCCAGCAGGTAATGCTGTTGCTAATTGCTGTGCAGGATTAACAGCCATACGAGTAGCAATCTCTCTAGCTATAGGAGTAGTGGCTTGTCTTGCAATATTAGGCAATGATGCTACTGCCGCACCTGTGCTTCCTAAAGCACCAAAACCAGCCTCTACCATGCGCTGACCTGTTGTCTCAGGTTGTGCAACACCAGCCTTAGTCATACCTTCTTGGATAGTCTTAGACAGCATTTGCAAACGAGGCAAGTCTTTACCAGATAGCTTTTCGCCACCAATCATAATCATATTAATGAGTGCATTAAGTGCATCACCAACAGGGACAGCCATAGAGCCAGCAAGTTGACCATATGGGCCAAGAGGTGTCAATGCGGCAGCACCAATCAATGGCGAAGCTAACCCACGAGTTGCAGCACCAGCATATTTAATAGAAGAATCCTCAGAACGACCTGCTCGTTTAGTACCCATTTGTGGATAGTAACCAAATGATGCAGACTCAGCACCTTTTGGCATTATCTTTAAAGCCATTCCATCACCAAAAATCTCATCAAACTGAGATGCCGTTTCTGGATGTGATTGCAAATAAGCAATATCTTTTGCTGTTGGTTTTTCCATATTTATCTCGCGTAAGGATTTGCAGATGGGTCTGGAGGAGCAATAAACTTAAATCCACGCAAACTCTTATTATTTTCGTAGAAATAGTTTTCAGCCTGTTCAGCATAAGATTTAGCTTTTTGTGATAGATATTGAATATCTTTAATTGCAGCCTCTTTTGATGACAATGAAACAGTAGGATTAGCCAAATCACCAACAGCCTTATCGTATCGTTTAGCATCAGCATCAGATGTTGGGCCACTAAACTTAGGTGTATTCAAAGCCAAAGATTGTGACAATGTAGCTAATCTATCATTTGCATCTTTTGCTTCAGTACTAATACCAAGTGCGCCAGCAACATTCTTAACACCAGCCTCTAAACGCCCACCATAAGCCTGCTGTAATAGTGGTGCTGCTCTCATAGCAACAGAAGACATATTGTCAGCTTTGTTGGCTTCTTCTTTAGCTTTTGTAAGAACATCAAACTCTTTCTTCTGAGAATAAGAGAATTGTTCTGGTTTATTAGCTTCCGATGCTTTTCTAATCTCAAGTAATGCTGCTGTATTTTGAGCCTGCAATTGTTTATATTCTGCTGACTGAGCAAGACCTTGCTCTTGCAATGTACGCATAGCTTTTTGATTTGCTTCAGTAGCAGCTCTTGCAGCATCAAGACTTTCCTGAGATTGTTTAAATTGCTGATTTCTACCAACAGCATCAGATATTTCTTTTACTCGTTGGTCAGCTTTCTCAGGATCAATCAATCCATTTTTAAAGCTAGTCGCATATTGAGTAGCAAGATTTTTTAGGTGTGTAGGAATAGTAGGGTCACTTGTAAATTGCAAGAATGGATTTTCTTCTTGACCACCGCCACCAACAAATCCAGCTTTACGCAAGTCAGGAACAAGTTTAGCCATATTTGCTAATGCGGCTAATGGGTCTGGTGACATCATTGCTAATGCTTGCAATTTATTAGTATCAATGCTTCTTGTAGTTTGAGTAGGTTTAATTGCCATGTTTGGCATTAAATTACCCTCATCATCACGAGCATGGAAATTAGTTGGCTTACCATCAAATGTTACTTGTTCTGGTGTAGTTGTCGTAGTAAAGATTTGTGGTGCAAGTAAACGCATTTGCTTTTCTTGTTCACGTTTTACTTCATCTTCTTTACGCTTACGCAACATTTCTTCTAGTTGCGCTCTTTGAAGTTGATCTTGCAAACCACCTTGCATAGCAGTCCTATAGGCTTGCTGACCTTGCTGTAAGCCTTCAAGTACAGATGATGCACCACTACCGCCTTTAAATAGACGACCTGCTAGTGCATAGAGTGCTTGTGCTTGGGCTTCATCACGGCTCTTACCAATATCTTCTGGAGACATCCCCAAAAGACCCATAGTGTCCTGACCGCTAGTGCCAAATATGTCGAGTAATCCTGCCATGATTTATTCCTTATCCGCCACCAGTTAACCAATTACCAATTTCTGATAAACCTTTTGTACCGCCAATGTTTTTATAAATACCTGCCGCAGTAGCCGCACCACCCAATAGGTTTTGCCATCCAGATGCTTCAGGTGCAGAAGAACTAACTTGTTGCGCTCTAGTTAATGGGTTTCCATAAACACCAGATAGGAAGTTAGTTAGATTCTGCTGTGGCTGAGTTTGTTGATAATTAAACTTAGCAATATCAGCTTGTTGCTGTGCTCCAGTATAGCCTTCACGCATCTGACCAGCTTTAAGCATATTCTGAATATCGTTGTAATCAGCAGAAGCCATAGATGGTGCAGCCATAGTAGCGGCTTGTTGTCGTGTTCTCTCAGCATCGTAGTTCTGATAAGCGAGACTTCCAGCAGTATCGCTCAGAGCCTTAGCAAACTGACCACTAGCACCTTGTTGCATGGTATTCATAGCACCAGAACCATAGCGACCAGCTTTAGAAGCCGCAGAACCAATATCACCTAATGTTGTTTTAAACTTAGATTCAGCCGCTTGTGCAGCAGGATTAAAAGCACCTTGGAAGAATGGATTACCTTGCAAATAACCACCTTGAATAGTGTTTTGCAATTGTCCTTGAGCCGCACCAGTTAAAGGGCTACCCTGAGAGGCTCGTTGCTCCAAAGCCTGCAAACCAGTTTGAGTAGCTTGTGATGGGCTTACATAAGTCTGACCACCATAGTATTGAGGGCCACCGCCTTGATAGAGCTTTTGGGCTTCTTGCAAACCATAAGAAAGATATGGCTGAATTGTTGGATCAATATTGGATGTAGTTGCTGTTGCCATAGTTGGACTCGCAGTCGGTGTTGGTGCAGGAGCAGGTTGAGATACAGGTGTAGCTACTGGCGTAGGAGCTACTGGAGCAGGTGTAGCCATAGGAGCAGCCACAGGTGCAGGAGGAGGTGATGGCGCAGGCTGAGGTGTCACCACTGGAGCAGATGGCCCAGATATAGGAGTTTCTGGAATCAAACTCATGTAAAAGCCAGTTTCATCAGCAATACCATTATTAGGATTCATTATCCCTGTAGGCTCAAGAAACCCACCAATTTGAGGAGGTGGTGCTGTTACTGTATCTGGTGGACGAGGAATATCATTTGTTTCAGGTTGTGGCGTATAAACAGGCTCTGGCTGATAAACAGGCTCAGGCTGATAAATAGGCTCTGGAGGAGGTGTATATGAGGGAGGTGTATATACAGGCTGAGCCGCAGTATATGTAGTCCAATCTCCCATTTCACCTGAGTAATTTGTTGTTTGAACTTGATCTTGTCCTACTGGAGTTCCATCAAGAAAACTGTAACCTCCCCTACCATCTGGTCTTACTTCTGCTTGATAAGGCTCTGGTGCAGCGGGAGCATTGCCAGATAAAAAACTAGGCATTATAGGAGCTTCAAAGCCACCATCAGCAATTCCAGTATCCATTAGCGGATTCTGTCTATAGCTTCGCTCACCACCAAAGTAGTTACCTAAATCTTGCTCATCACCAAAGTCAAAACGCATCTATTCCTCCACAGAGTTCTGGATTGCGAGATGCGTCATCCTTAAACGCAATTATACATAAATCAGCCAATAACAACATATTTATAGGTCTTGTTAGCAGTTGAATTTGCAAAATGAGTAATAGTAGCAGTACCCTGTCCTTGGCTACTGGCGTAAACACCATTAAAAGTAGCACCACCACCTACTAAATTCATAGTTGCTATGACTGATGGAACAGCAGGTCTGGTTGGACTTGTGCTTGTGTCGAAATGCTCAATACTTACAGAAGTGCTAGTAGTACGCCAAATAATTTCAACATAATCATTAGCCGCCATGTCAACAAAGAAATTCAATGCTGCAATCAAATGGCTTGGGTCACCTGACGATTTTCTTGCTACCAAGTGAAATCTACTGTTTGAGTTTGCGATATTTGTTCCATTTTTGCGAAACCATACATCAACATCCTGACCATCGTTTGTGGTGTTCTTAAACTGAATGGAAAACTGTAAATTGTAGAGTCCTGCGTTTTTTACGTTTAATCTTGAATTATTTGATAACGTAACTCCATTAGAGAAGTCAGTTGTATTAAAGGTAATAGGGTAAGCAACAGTCGTACTAGCAGCAGTCTGGTCTGTAGAGTCCTGAAAAGCCCCATAAGGAATAGAATCAGCAAAGGCAGCATCAGATGTAGGGGCAAACAAAATAACGCTGTCTACGCCTATTCTTAGGTCATTCAGAGTGGTTGTAGTAGCACCACCAGTAGCCAGAGTTAGCGTTCCAGTATTGTTAGTCTTTCCATCCATGATTCCACGGATAATCTCAGCAGTTTGTCGCTGATCTCCACCAAAAGGAGGAAGCGTTCTAAACATTATCTAATCCCCTGACCTTGGAAATCTACATCTAAAGAAACAGCAGTTTTCCAGTTACCAGTAGGAGTTATCTGAAATTGATGGAAGTTTCCATTAGAACGCAAAGCTATACGATTATCAGAATCAGCCGCTTGAGCTGTACCAAATATAGGAGCTTCACTTAGTAGAGTCCTAGAGGCCACAGCAACATTAGCAGAGCCTCCATCAATCAATGGCCTTGCTAGGGTTACTACTGATCTACCACCAGCATTTAAGTCACCAGTTACGATATTCCCAGTAGCGTTAGCACCATTGTAGGTAACAACATATTTTCCATTTGTTCCACCAAGGAAATACTTTCCACCCATGTAAAGAATAGAGTCCAAACTAACTGTCAAAGCATCAATGCTAGAAGAAATAGAGTCTAAGTTTTCTAGTGTAGTAGCCGCAGTAGATGCGTCTGAAATGTAATCAGCACCAGCATCTCCATAAGTCCATTTCTGAGACTTAAAGTTATAAATCAATAGTTGACGATTACCAAATGTAGTTCTAAAGTTCCAGATAATTAGCTTACGAACAGGGTCAACAGCTGCAGACATTACGTTAAACTGACTCTCATCAGCGTTCTCAAAGAACCAGCGATCTACTTTTTCTGAGCCAATTCCTACGACATTCTGTCCATCACATGAGTAGAAACCATCGTCTGACAAAAAGAAAGTAATGCTCTGAACTTGGGCAATAGAACCAGCAGCGATACATCCCTTACCACGAGAGATAGTGTCAAACTGGAAAATGAAAGGAGTGCCGACATAACTCATTCGGCTGATTCCCTTTTCCAAAAGAATAATACCCACCTCACCACCACGAATTCCCATGATCTGACCACCATCAGGAATGTCTTGGTAATCAGCTTGAGTTACTTGATCTGCTGTCCAAGTTGTCTCATCATTGATGCCTGACCATTGAACCCTAGATGGATAGATAGTAGATGATTGATTGATAAATGCAGTAACTACAAAGTCACGCACGACAGTCAAATATCTACATATAGGCGCAGTAGCAGCCAAGTTTGAAAATGCTGATGAAGTACCTAATGTATAAACCTGCATTGGGTCACTAAAATTAGTCCCAATAATTGAGTTACCAAACTGAGTAAACCTGAACTTATCGCTGTATGCGTTTGGTGCATATCCACCAGCTTTAGACACATCAGTTAAAGCACCTACACCACTAACACTAAAAATCTTAGTAGTTCCAGCCGCAAACAGCTTAGTATCGTTAGTAGGTGTTTTCCCTGCTACCAATGTAGTAAGGTCTTCCGAGGCAATAGCAGAGAATGTAGCCGCAGTAGGAAGTGGGCCATAACCTACAGCCTGAGAAACAACATTCTTAGCATCAACCAAAGCACCAGTAATGCTAGGTTGGTCAGGCATCCACTCACCAAAGTTTAGTTTTGTCGTAGCCATGTATTACTTCCTTGAGCCTGAGTTGTCCATGTATTATCGTTAGCAGACACAGGTGTCCATGTATTTGTGTCACTCGATACTGTTGTCCAAGTGTTTGAATCGCTAGAGACAGGAGTCCAAGTATTCTGATCTTGAGCTACTGGAGTCCAGTTCTGTCCAAGAATATGCCCATTACCTGTGAATGTAGCAGTACCAGTTACAGATGCTATGCCAGCATAAATTGCGGAAGCTGAAGCAGTAACATTTGCATTAGTAGCAATGCTTGCATTACCTTCAGCGACTAAACCACCATTGGCAGTAACAGTTGCAGTAGCAGATATTTCTCCAGTTGCATTACGAACCCTGATTGCATCAGCAGTTGCAGTTGCATTAGCCGTGACACTTGCTACGCCATTTGCAACAACACCACCTAATGCAGTTACATCAGCATTTCCAGTAATAGCACCAGCACCAAACTGGACACGAGTTCCTGATGCACTTACATCAGCGTTAGCAGTAACACTACCACTAGAAAACTGAACACGAGTCGCATTTGCCGTAACTGTTGCATTAGCATCAATAGCACAAGAAGCAAACTGAACCCTAGCTCCATCGCATACAGCACTAGCATTAGCAGTAATGCTTGCACTAGCAAATTGAACCCTTACTGCATTAGCCGATACATCTGACGAACCATTTACTACTGCTACACCATTCTGCACTCTTACAGCATCAGCCGTTACGTTGGCAGATGCACTTACAGACCCATAGGCATCCCATAGGGTTACTGATGTTGTGTAGAGTGGACTATCGAGTGTGAGTGTTAAGTCATCAATGCTAGACTTTAAATTATCTAGCGAGTCAATCGTCCATGGTGGCAGTAAATCAGCCATCTCACGCCAATGTGACGCTCAATGAACCAGAAGCTACACGAAACACATCGCCAGTTGCAATAGTCTTAGATGCGTCTAGCGGTGTGTGATACAGCAAGTTACCAGTAGTCAAAGCATCACGTATTCCGATATGGGTAATCGTACCCCATGAGCCACCAGCTTGAGGAAACTCGATAGCCGCAGAATTGGTAGAAGCACCATTGCTAGGCGCACCAAAAGTCACAGACTGACGAGCATATGAAGTACCAGAACATTCAGTACCAGTATCAGCATCAGTTGGGTCAGTCGTATAAAGAGCCAAGTACACAGTTGTTGGTGCTGTGTATGCTGTTGCTCGGAGAGTTACGTTAATTAAAGCGTTCTCAAGATAGTTGCTCATTTCAGCCATAGATTCACCTTGTAGTTAATTTCATTGCCAATGGAACACCAGAATACTGAGTAGATTCGTCAGATTTAGTGAGTGAGGAAATTGCACGATCATACATAGAACCCCATGTATTGATTCGTCCATCGTTCATCAAGTAAGGCTCTGCCTCAACCAATGACGCATATAACAAAGCATCTGGTGCTGTTGTCAGGAATACGTTAGATGCGTTTGAAGAAGACAGATATGTTGGTGCAGCAAAGTACAACATTTTCAATGTGTATATGCCATCAGGAACAGGAGTTAATTGAAACTCATTTGCCAAAATTGTGTAAGACTTTGGAACACCAACTTGTGAAGTTTTTGGGTCATTAGACAAAGCAGATGGGCTTGAGTAACTTAGTGGCTGAATAGGATTTGTCATAACAACAAAATCACGAATCTCCAAGAAGTCACTAGGAATCTCAACAGTTGAATCACCAGATACAGAACTTGTCGTTACTGACTTCAACATCTGACGAATACGCAATTCTCTGCGTAGTCTGTTCTCAGCAAATGTAATAAAGTCAGGAATCTGAGTAGTTAGATCAGTACGAGCTAAATAACCCGCAATAGATGTTTTCAAATCAGAGTAAGTTGCGAAACTCATACTACTCCTGTCCGAGTTCTAAAAACTCTGTTATCTCTTTCGTTTAACCATGCTTTAAAACGCTTCTCATCCAGCACAGCAAAGCCACGCATAATTCCTTTAGCATTTAGGTCATCAATCACAGTCATCGGGATAGATGCAACCTTATTGCCAAACAATTCATCAGACCACTTTGATCTCTCATCATAAGAGTTGTACTCTTTTTTATTCTGCTCAATGATTGCAGATATATCCTGACGAGTTTCAATAACGATGCCACCATCACCATCGGCATGAACAGCAGTTTTTCTAAAGTTTTCCATACACTAATTCTAACAGTTTGTGCAGAAAAGAAAATGCCCCAGAGTATTAGTCTGAGGCATTTTTCGTAGTTACACCAGATTAAGGCGTAAGGTCGGCAATGATGCCATGCGCAGCTTCGTTCTTAACTTCCAAGGTGTACTCAGCCAACAATTGTGTTGACTCGTTGTCACCAGTCATAGCCAACTCATTGGTCTGGAAAGGACGCAAGTAAGCAATAGCAGCCATGTCGGGGTCAAGCACAAATGCAGTCTCATCGCATGAGTTGGTAGAAGTCATAAAGCGGTTAGGAACAACAGAAATTGTACCAAAATCGCTCAAATAAACGTCAGCCGCACCAATGATAGTTGTAGGAGCATTTGCAGGAGCCATGAAGCGTTGAGCAGCAATACCAGCAAAAGCAGAAACTACTTGCTTATGTGCAGGGTTGACCATCAACACTTTAGGGTTTCCACCAGAAGCATAAACTTGCTTAACAACAGCTTGCAACAAGGCTTCTGTGAAAGTGCGGTTTGTGCCGTTTGTACGAGCAGTAGTACCAGAAGCACCAGCAGAACCAGAAGTTCCGAAAGAGCCATTGGTAGCCAGCCATGCCTGCAAACCACCCAATTTACGAGCAGTAGAGGAGTTGCCGTTAGCAGCGACTTGGTTGCTCAATACAGAGGTTTCCATGTCACGCTTGATTTCAGCAGAAGCCTTAGCCAATTGATAAGCCTTTTCAG
>Ga0209088_10001275_pt1 | contig 16339 bp, 18 predicted proteins | sample S_140625_EF_Meta_FD_187324 | JGI IMG/M metagenome (GOLD analysis project Ga0209088, IMG submission 187324) | Freshwater microbial communities from Lake Simoncouche, Canada to study carbon cycling - S_140625_EF_MetaG (SPAdes) (version 2) | ecosystem: Environmental > Aquatic > Freshwater > Lake ... | reverse complement strand
TAGTGAACATTCGATCAAAACTTTTTCAACGAATGGATCCCCGACTTGTACCGCTGGACGTTTGGCTGGACCAGTTGATTCAAAAGTTTCAGATGCCAGCACGGAAACACCACCAATGCCATCGCCACCCGTTTTAGCACCGTATAAGACAACTAAATTGCCAGCACCTGCTGCTTTGGCGAGTTTGATATCGCTATGTTTCATCACGCCAACACAGAGCGCGTTTACAAGTGGGTTACCAATATAGGTTTCATCAAAGACAACTTCGCCGCCAATATTTGGTAGACCTAAACAGTTTCCATATCCACCAACACCGGCGATGATTCCCGGCAAAACACGTCGCGTGTCCGCGGCATCAGCCGGACCAAAGCGCAGTGGATCCATAACCGCAATAGGACGAGCGCCCATTGTCAAAATATCTCGCACGATTCCGCCTACGCCTGTTGCAGCGCCTTGATATGGCTCGATAAATGATGGGTGGTTATGAGATTCGATTTTAAATGTAACCGCGTATCCCTGGCCGACATCAACAACGCCGGCATTCTCACCGATGCCAACAAGTAGCGCATCTGTTTTAACTGCCTTGTCACCGAATTGCTTCAGGTGCACCTTTGATGATTTATAGGAACAGTGTTCAGACCACATAACCGAATACATCGCTAGTTCTGAAGAAGTTGGACGTCGTCCTAAAATTTCTTTAATGCGCGCATATTCATCGGGCTTTAGCCCAAGTTCAGCAAAAGGTTGAACCACATCTGGATTCGCTTGGGCTATTGCAACAGTGTCTAGCGCCAATTACTTCACCAGCGCTTTCAAAACTGATGTGAAGAATCCCAAACCGTCAGCAGTTGGACCAGTTAAGGTATCGATCGCATGTTCTGGATGTGGCATTAAACCAACTACATTGCCGCGTGCATTTGTAATACCTGCAATTTTATTGCGTGATCCGTTGGGATTTTCACCTACATATCGCGCGATTATTCGCCCCTCGCCCTCAAGTGCGGCAAGAGTTGCATCATCACATTGGAAAGAGCCTTCACCATTTTTTAGTGGAATAACAATTTCCTGGCCGACTGAATAAGAAGATGTCCAAGCCGTTTGGTTATTTGTGATCTCTAATTTTTGATCACGGCATAAGAAATGGAGTTCGTGGTTACGCGTTAGCGCCCCCGGCAGCAAGTGGGCCTCACATAAAACTTGGAAGCCATTGCAGATTCCGAGTAAAGGCATTCCACCGTTAGCAGCGTCGATAATTTTCTCCATTACTGGTGCAAACCGTGAGATCGCACCGCAACGCAAGTAATCACCATATGAAAAACCGCCCGGCAAAATAACTGCGTCAACACCTTTAAGGTCGGCATCGTTGTGCCATAACGAAATTGCAGTCGTGCCCGCATGTGTTGCAGCGCGCGCAGCATCTCGATCATCCAGCGTTCCTGGAAAAGTTACTACACCAACTTTCATTTACTTCTCAACTCTTACTGTGAAGGTCTCAATGACTGGGTTAGCAAGTAACGTCTCGGCCGCTTTAGCGACTTCAGCTAACTGTGCAGGTGTTGGGTCTCCATCGACTTCAATTTCAAATCGCTTTCCTTGGCGCACGCTCTTAGCAAAGGTAAATCCCAGACGAGGCAAGGCGGCAGAGACTGCAACTCCTTGTGGGTCGAGAATTTCGGGCTTTAACATCACATCAACGACGATCTTTGCCATTTTATTCTCTCTCTACTTATGTTCTAACTAGAACTTCATGCCTGTAATGCGGAAATAAGCTTCTTCATATCGCGCTGCAGTTTTTTCTACGATCTCTGCCGGCAATTCTGGTGGTGGGCTCTTCTTATCCCAGCCGCTCTTAGTTAAGAAATCTCTAACAAATTGTTTATCAAATGAGCTTTGGGCGCTACCTGGATTCCAGGTTGATGCTTCCCAAAACCTAGAAGAATCAGGGGTTAGCGCTTCATCCCCCAGGGTTATGACGCCTTTGGCATCGCGGCCAAATTCGAATTTGGTATCGGCCAAGATGATGCCGCGGCTACGGGCAAAGTCTGCAGCTGTTTCGTACAGAGAGAGCGTTAAATCACGCAGTTGAACCGCGTCCTCGGTTCCAACAATTTTTACGGCAGATTCGAAATCTATATTTATATCGTGATCGCCAATTTCGGCCTTAGTCGCTGGAGTGAATATGTTGCCGGATAACTGCGAGCCATCGACTAAACCTGATGGAAGTGAATTTCCGCAGACTGCTTGATTTGCTTTGTATTCGCTAAGTCCACTGCCTGTTAAATAACCACGTGCGACGCATTCGATTTCAAACATATCGAGAGGCTTAACTATCACAGCACGATCAATCACCTGAGTTGGTACATCATCGCTAATGATGTGGTTTGGGACGATATCTTCAAGAAGTTCAAACCAAAAAAGTGAGAGCTGAGTCAAGATCGCACCTTTATTTGGAATCGTGGTTGGCAGCACCCAATCAAATGCGGATATGCGATCAGATGCGACTAATAAAATTTCATTTGAGCTGTTGGTGTAAAGGTCTCTAACTTTTCCGGTGCGCAGATGTTTCCAACCGGCAATTGTTGGTGCTGGCGGAGCGCCAGCTACGCCGAAGCCGCTCACCTGATGGAATGAGGTTTGTACTGCGCTGCGGCAGGATGCGCGGAAGTAATCGCGTCAATGCGATCTACAACTCGAGCAATTTGTTGGCGAGCATCGCCAGTAAATTCAATTGGTTGGCTAATTAGCGCATCTAGCGCCTTGCGATCTAGCGGCAAACGATCGTCTGCAGCAAGCGCATCAAGCAGAGTATTTGCCTTGCCTTCGCGCATTAGCAGTGCCGCTTTAACTGCGTGTTCTTTAATAACTTCGTGCGCAACTTCACGACCAACGCCACCCTTTATGGAAGCCATTAAAATTTTAGTAGTTGCTAAGAAAGGCAAATAACGATCAAGTTCAGCGGCAATTACTGCAGGGAAAGCGCCAAATTCGCTAAGCACAGTAAGTGTTGTTTCGAGCAGACCGTCGATGGCATAGAAAGCATCTGGCAGCGCAACCCGACGAACGACACTGCAAGAAACATCGCCTTCGTTCCATTGATCGCCAGCAAGTTCTGAAACCATAGAGGCATAACCTCGCAAGATCACGCTTAGGCCGTTAATGCGTTCGCAAGAGCGTGTGTTCATCTTGTGCGGCATCGCAGATGAGCCAACTTGTCCGGCCTTAAAGCCTTCAGTTACAAGTTCGGCGCCAGCCATCAAGCGAATTGAAGTAGCAAGTGATGATGGACTTGCCGCTAACTGAACCAAGGTTGTGACAACATCATAATCAAATGATCGAGGATAAATCTGACCAGTTGAATCTAAGACTCGGTTAAAGCCCAGTTCATTTGCAATTTCGATTTCAAGGCTGTGATGTGCTTTGGATGAACCCAGTAAATCTATTGAGTCTTGTGATGTTCCCACTGGTCCTTTAATACCGCGCATCGGATAGCGATCTTGAAGTGAAACCAAGCGCTCGTATGCAAAGAGCAGTTCTTCGGCAGCAGATGCAAAACGTTTTCCAAGTGTTGTGACTTGCGCGGGCACATTATGTGAACGGCCAGCAATCGCTTGGCCTGAATATTGCGCAGCCTTTTCACCAAGCTGTGCCAAAATTGCAACAACTTTGTCGTGAACAATCGCGAGTCCATTTTTTATTTGTAGCGCTTCAATATTTTCGGTCAAGTCACGGCTAGTCATACCGGCGTGAATTAATTCATGTCCTGCAAGTGCGTTGAATTCTTCAATTCTGGCTTTCACATCGTGGCGTGTTAATTTTTCACGAGCATCAATAGATACCAGGTCAACTTTATTTATTACCTTTTCGTAATCCGCAATTGCCGCATCTGAAATTGTGTGGCCAAGTTTGTTCTGTGCGCGGGCTACTGCCAACCACAGGCGGCGTTCGGCAATTATTTTCTCTTCAGGTGCGAAGATGGCGCGCATTGCACTGGATGCATAACGATCAGCAAGGACGCTCACTGGCTTATTCTCCCCCATTTAATTGCCCTTCTCGGCGACCGACGCATTGAGCGCAATATCGCTGCGATAGAAAGATCCGGAAAGTTCAATCTGTGAGATCGCGCGATATGCACGATCACGTGCTTGGGTCAGATCCGCACCAATTCCGGTAACTGTCATAACTCGACCGCCAATTGAAACCAAGTTTTCTCCACTTTGCAAAGTGCCGGCATGGAAAATTTCTGTATCTGCAATCTTTGGAATATTCGTTATTACACCATTAACTTTTGGCGCATCTGGATAACCAGGAGCGGCCAATACAACTGTAACTGCGCTTTCGTCGCGCCATTCGAGCACAGCATCATCTAGGGAATCCGTGGCTGCTTTGTATAAAAGCGTTGCTAGTGGAGTTTTAAGTCGGGAGATCAACACTTGAGTTTCGGGATCACCAAAGCGCGCATTAAATTCAATCACGCGAATTCCGTGATCTGTCAGCGCCAGCCCTGCATATAAAAGTCCGATAAATGGCGTCCCACGTGCTGCCATTTCAGCAATCATCGGTGCCAAAACTTTTTCATAAGTTTCATCAACGATGTCATCTGGCGCCCATGGAAGAGGCGAATATGCACCCATGCCACCAGTGTTGGGGCCTTTGTCGAAATCGTAAGCGCGTTTGAAATCTTGTGCCGGTTCCATTGGTAAAACATTTCTTCCATCTGAAATTCCAAAGAGTGAAATCTCTGGACCATTTAGGAATTCTTCAATTACAACTCGTTTGCAAGATAGCGCATGGTCTAGAGCAACTTGGCGATCCTCAGTAACAACTACACCTTTACCGGCAGCGAGCCCGTCGTCTTTTACAACATACGGTGCACCGAAAGAATCGAGTGCGTGTTCCATTTCAGATTGTGTCTGGCAAGTAAAGCTGCGCGCTGTTGGAACTCCGGCATCGCGCATTACGCCCTTCGCAAAATCTTTTGATCCTTCGAGTTGGGCAGCGGCTTTGGATGGTCCAAAGGTGGCAATACCTGCCGCACGAAGTAAGTCTGCAACGCCATTTACAAGTGGCACTTCAGGACCGACCACGACTAATTCGACGTTCAAAGATTTTGCCAATGAAAGAACGGCTTCATTACTGTTTAGATCAAGTGCGTGATTGGTTGCAATTTGCGCGGTTCCGGGATTGCCAGGTGCACAATGCAGTTCAGTACAAGCCGGATCTGCTTGGAGTCCTAGTGCAAGTGCGTGTTCACGACCGCCACTTCCGACTAGGAGGATTTTCATGGGCTAGATGAAATCCTTTACAACAATTGTTTGGTCTCGGCCAGGTCCGACTCCGATTGCACTCATAGGTGCACCAGAAATCTTTTCCAAGAATGAAATGTAATCCTGGGCGTTCTTTGGTAAGTCGCTGATCTTGCGCGCACCTGAAATATCTTCGCTCCATCCTGGCAAATTTTCGTAAATTGGTTTGGCATGGTGGAAATCAGATTGTGAAGCGGGAAGTTCTTCGACTCGTTTGCCATCGATTTCATACGCAACACATACTGGTATTTCTTTCCAACCAGTTAGAACATCTAATTTTGTTAGGAAGAAATCAGTAAGTCCATTAACTCTGACCGCATATCGCGCAATCGGTGCGTCATACCAACCGCAACGGCGAGCACGCCCAGTTGTTACACCGATTTCTCCGCCGATGGTGCGCAGTTTTTCTCCATCTTCATCGAAGAGTTCGGTTGGAAATGGTCCTGATCCAACACGAGTTGTGTAAGCCTTAACGATGCCGATGACGCGATCAATCTTGGTTGGTCCGATTCCAGAACCTGTGCAAGCGCCACCTGCAGTTGGGTTTGAAGAAGTCACGAATGGATAGGTACCGTGATCAACATCGAGCAGAGTTCCTTGTGAACCTTCGAGCAAAACACGTTTGCCAGCCTTGAGTGCTTCATCGAGTAAAAGCACAGTGTCTGCAACATACGGACGCAGGATTTCGGCATAAGCCAAATATTCGTCGAGTACTTCATCGACTTCAATGTTTTTGCGGTTGAAAACCTTAATCAGTACTTGGTTTTTATCACGCAAAGCGCCTTCAATTTTTTGGCGCAGGATCGATGGATCAAATAGATCTTGCACACGAATACCGATGCGGTTGATCTTGTCAGCGTAAGCCGGTCCAATTCCGCGACCAGTTGTGCCAATCTTTGATTTACCTAAGAAACGCTCTGAAACTTTATCGATGGTGCGGTGATATGGAGTAATCAAATGCGCATTCGTTGAGATGACCAACTTTGAACAATCAATTCCGCGTTCCGTTAAGCCACGAATTTCCTCGAGCAATACACCTGGATCGATTACAACGCCGTTACCGATAACGGGAACAACGTTTGGACTTAAAATTCCAGATGGAAGCAAGTGAAGTGCGTACTTCTGATCTCCAATAACAACAGTATGACCCGCGTTGTTTCCGCCTTGGTAGCGCACAACATAATCAACGCGGTCACCAAGAATATCTGTGGCTTTTCCCTTGCCTTCATCGCCCCATTGAGCTCCGAGCAAAACTAACGCTGGCATGGTGAAACCTCTCCCGAGATTGGAATTAGTGAGTAACTACTTCTTTAGTGATGTGCCGGTTGAACGAAGATCTGCGCAAGCATGTGCAACGCGAGCTGCCATTCCTGCTTCTGCAGCCTTACCCCACGCACGTGGATCGTAAGCCTTCTTATTTCCAACTTCGCCATCAATTTTTAGTACGCCATCGTAATTCTTAAACATGTGATCAACGATTGGACGTGTAAATGCGTACTGAGTATCGGTATCAATATTCATCTTAATTACGCCGTAATCAAGTGAATCGCGAATCTCGGAAAGAAGTGATCCAGAACCACCGTGGAATACCAAGTCCATAGGCTTGCTTCCTGCGGCAAGACCTTTCTTGGCAACAACAGCATCTTGCAGAGTCTGCAAAATCTTTGGTTGCAATACAACGTTGCCTGGCTTGTAAACACCGTGCACATTGCCGAATGTTGCAGCAACCATATAGCGACCGCGTTCTCCGAGGCCTAGAGTTTCGATTGTCATCAAAGCGTCTTCAGGTGTTGAGTAAAGCTTGGCATCGTGTTTTGCTTCGACGCCATCTTCTTCGCCACCGACAACGCCAATTTCGATTTCCAAAATTGTGCGGGCCGCAACTGACTTTGTCAGAAGTTCATCAGCAATCTTCATATTTTCATTCATATCAACTGCCGAGCCATCCCACATATGTGAGTTAAAAAGTGGCCCTTGCCCGTTCTTGATGCGCTGCGCGCCGATTTCTAGAAGTGGACGCATATATCCATCTAGCTTTTCTGCTGGGCAGTGATCGGTGTGGATGGCAATATTTACGTTGTAGTTCTTGGCAACTACGTGTGCGAACTCGGCGAGCGCAACTGCGCCATCGACCATGTTCTTAACTGTTGATCCAGATGCGTATTCCGCACCGCCCCAAGAAAATTGAATGATTCCATCTGATTCGGCTTCGGCGAAACCACGAAGTGCTGCGATCAGGGTCTGTGATGATGAAACGTTGATTGCTGGATATGCGAATGCGCCGGCTTTGGCGCGATCAAGCATTTCTGCATAAATTTCTGGGGTTGCAATGGCCATGATGACTCCAAATTATCTCGGGTGTAATCCCTGACCGAGCGCTTCATTGGGCCGAATTCAGGCTTACGCCTAATCCAACCACCTCTGCGGGCGGATGAAAAATCGCCATGCAGGCTCGCGCACAGACATGGCGATTTTCACCGCTTTTGGGGCAACTTCGACCGATTAAGGGTGCAGAGATTTCTGCAGGAAGGCGATCAAGGCAGCCAATAGCGCAGGGTTGGAGAGCAATTTGAGCAATCCAGCGAGAAATGTGATGAGCATAATTTCCTTTCGATAGTTAGGAGTCCGTCCGAAGGCGGTGATCATCTCTCTTATCTAAGTCATCACAGTCAAAAAACCTTCCCCCTGTTGATATTGACTAGTAATCTGCAGAGTTATGAGTGCAGAAAATATTGGCGATTCCATAGAAAACCTTTCGCGTGAAAGCCGGCAATTTCCACCGAGTGCGCAGTTCGCAGCGCAAGCCAACGCCAAAGTTGATCTGTATGCACATGCAGATAAAGATCGCTTAGCGTTCTGGGAAGAACAAGCTCGCGAGTTAACTTGGGATAAGCAATGGGATCAAGTCTTGGATTGGAATCCACCTTTTGCAAAATGGTTTATCGGCGGGAAAATAAACGCATCTGTTAACGCACTAGATCGCCACGTTGCAGCGGGTCGGGGTGAACGCGTTGCCTTTCATTTTGAAGGAGAACCTGGTGATACTCGCACGATCACTTATGCACAGATGTTGGATGATGTTTCACAAGCCGCACATGCCTTAACAGAACTTGGTGTTAAACCGGGTGATCGCGTGGCAATTTATCTTCCAATGATTCCAGAAGCTGCAGTTGCGATGTTGGCATGTGCACGTATCGGGGCTGTGCACTCAGTTGTATTCGGTGGCTTCTCTGCCGATGCGCTGCTCTCACGAATTCAAGATGCAGATGCAAAATTAGTGATTACAGCAGATGGCGGTTTTCGTAAAGGTTCTGCCTTCGCTTTAAAACCCGCAGTAGATGATGCGCTCAAGGGAAAACATAACGTCGCGAAAGTTTTGGTTGTTAAGCGCACCGGACAAGAGACGGCATGGAATTCTGAAAGAGATATTTGGTGGCATGAAATTGTGGGGCGCCAAAGTAAGTCACATACGCCCGAATTCTTCGAGAGCGAGCATCCACTATTTATTCTCTATACCTCTGGCACGACTGCTAAACCAAAGGGAATTTTCCACACAACTGGTGGCTATTTAACTCAAGCGGCATACACACATCGCGTTGTCTTTGATATCAAGCCTGATACTGATATTTATTGGTGCACCGCAGATGTTGGCTGGATTACTGGCCATTCATATGTGGTTTATGGCCCGCTAATTAATGGTGCAACTCAAATTATGTATGAAGGAACTCCAGATACCCCACACAAGGGGCGCATCTTTGAAATCATTGCTAAATACGGCGTAACTATTTTGTACACCGCTCCAACGCTAATTCGAACTTGGATGAAATGGGGAGATGAATTTCCGAAAGCACACAATTTATCTTCACTTCGTTTACTTGGTTCTGTTGGTGAACCAATTAACCCAGAAGCTTGGATGTGGTACCGCGAAGTCATTGGCGCAAATAAATGTCCGATCGTTGATACCTGGTGGCAAACTGAAACAGGTGCGATCATGATTTCACCGCTTCCGGGAGTAACTGCGACAAAACCGGGTTCTGCAATGACAACTATTCCTGGAATCAGCGCCAAGGTAGTCGATGATTCTGGCACTCCTGTCCCTAACGGACATGGCGGTTTCCTAATTTTGGATCAACCTTGGCCATCAATGCTGCGCGGAGTTTGGGGCGAAGATGAGAGATATAAAGAAACATATTGGTCTCGCTTTAAAGGAATTTACTTCGCCGGCGATGGCGCAAAGTTAGATGAAGAAGGTGCAATTTGGCTGATGGGTCGCGTCGATGATGTGATGAATGTTTCCGGACACCGCATTTCAACGACTGAAGTTGAATCAGCGCTGGTATCTCATGAAGCGGTCGCAGAAGCAGCAGTTGTTGGCGCTGCCGATGAGATGACTGGTCAAGGGATTGTCGCATTTGTAATTTTGCGCGGTGGAATTCCAAATGCAGGTGGTGAGGAATTAATTAAAGAACTGCGCGCCCATGTAACTAAGGAAATTGGAGCGATCGCTCGTCCTCGTCAGATTATGGTTGTGGCCGAACTTCCTAAGACTCGTAGTGGAAAAATTATGCGCCGCTTACTTAAAGATGTCGCAGAAAACCGCGCTGTTGGAGATGCAACCACGTTGGCTGATCCGAATGTAATGAAGTTGATTTCCGAAGGTTTAAATAGCGCTAAAGACGAAGATTAAGAAACTCTTCTTTCACCCAGTCATTGGCTTGAGTAATTAGCCCCGGGATGTACGGCTGCACCTTTGGCAAGATTTGGCTACTACTTATCTGATCTTGCACCGCGCTCCATGGTGACCAGAGCAAGACCGTTGCGATTAGATAAAGAACAATTATCGTTCTTACAATTTCCAGTGTGGCTCCGGTTGCAGAATCTAATAGCGCTAGCGGTCCACGAATTATGGTCGAACGTAAACCCTTTGCTAAAACACCACCTGCTAACGAACCAATAAATCCACCACCAACAATTGCAATAATTACAAAACCAATTCGTTTTATATCTAAAGCCCAGTCATGTGAATACTGCAGAGCGAAATAGATTCCCAGAACTCCACCAGCAACATAACCAATTAATTTAAAGACGGTGCGGATGAAACCATTGCGGTAACCCAATACTGCTGAAAAAATCAGAGACGCAGCAATTATGATGTCGGTTAGCATTAAATTTTTATCCCTAAATACTGCTCGGTCATCGTAATTAACTCAGCTTCGGATTTAATTATCCCAATTTTCTTGTACTGAACTTTCCCATCAGGGGCGATAAACCACGTAACAGGAACTCCCATTCCGAAATAGCCTCGCGACTTGGAATCTCGATCATAATAATTTGGCCACGTTATGCCGTTATTTACAATAAATCTTTTGGAGTTTTCAGGTGATGATTCCTCTACTGCTACGCCAATCAAAGACACTTTGCCTTTTGCTTTGGCGTAAAAACTAACGAAATCAGGAATTTCATCCAAACATGATGCGCACCAAGACCCCCACACATTGACAATCATTGGTCCACGTAAGGATTCAAGGGCGAGGCCCTCAGAACCATCGACACATTCGACGAGGGTGCCATCCGTTACCGACGAATCGCTAGAGACGCTGTCGCAAGAAATTACTTCACCTTTTTCTGCAACGCTTTGTGTTTGTGCACAACCCGATAGCGCTAAAGCCAAGACCAAGAACAAAACCCGCTTCATCGGAAATCCTCATCACTTTTAACTAAGGCCCTCGCTTTTATCTTATCCATTTCACCAATTCCTACAGAAGGACAGATATTTGCAAGTGGGCATGCTCCGCAGGCGGGTTTGCGTGAATGACAAATTCTTCTGCCATGCCAGATCATTCGTTGTGACAAATTAGTCCATTCCTTCTGAGGTATTAACTCTCCCACTTCAAATTCCACTTTTACGGGATCTTGGGACGCTGTCCATTCAAATCGACGCGATAGTCGTCCAAAATGTGTATCAACGGTAATTCCCGGAATATCGAATGCGTGACCCAAGACAACGTTTGCAGTTTTTCGACCAACGCCGGGCAAAGTGATTAACTCTTGCAAAGTATCTGGAACTTCACCATCAAAATCTTCAATGATTTTTACTGCTAGCCCTTTGATATGTCGAGCTTTAGCGCGAAAGAAACCAGTTGTATAAATCAGATCTTCAATATCGGCTAATGGCGCTTTTGCATATGCCCGCACATTTTTATATCGTTTAAATAGCGCTGGCGTAACTTGGTTAACTCGCTTATCCGTACATTGCGCAGACAAAACTGTGGCAATGGTTAACTCCAGCGGATTTGAAAAATCCAATTCACAGGAAACATTGGGATATCTCTTGCTCAATATTCGATAAATGGCTCGTGCGTTCTTGCGAGTTTCGCTATCTGAAGCCATGCGAGTAAACTACCGATGTGACCCCAGAAGAAGAAGTCGTACGCAGAGCCCCGCTCTTTACAGCCCTCGACGAAGAAGCCGCAGTCTCCTTGCGCACGTCGATGGATACAGTGAAGATCGCCAAGGGCGGAATTCTCTTTAAAGAGGGCGATGACGGCGAACATTTATATGTAATCGTCGACGGCAAGCTAAAGCTCGGAACATCTAGCGGTGATGGTCGCGAAAACTTACTTTCAATTCTTGGTCCGGGTGAAATGTTTGGCGAACTCTCGCTCTTTGATCCAGGCCCACGTACCTCAACTGCCACTGCAGTAACAGATGCCCGATTGCTCTCACTTAGCCATGAGAAAGTTATCCCTTGGTTAAAGCAGAACCCAGAAGTTTCATTACAACTTTTAACTCGATTGTCACAACGTTTGCGCCGCACAAATGAAGCAGTTGGTGACTTAGTTTTCTCAGATGTTCCAGGTCGTGTTGCAAAGGCGCTAATCGACCTTGGCGATCGCTTTGGAAAGACAACTGCCGAAGGTTTGTTGGTAAACCATGACTTAACTCAAGAAGAGTTGGCGCAGTTAGTCGGCGCATCACGAGAGACAGTAAACAAGGCGTTAGCCGATTTTGCTGGTCGCGGGTGGCTCAAACTTGATGGTCGTTCGGTGCTAATTACCGATGTAGAACGTTTAGGTAAGCGTTCTCGCTAATTAAGCAACTTCAACGGTGAGTTCGATTTCCACCGGTGAGTTCAAAGGAAGTTCTGCAACACCAACTGCGCTACGTGCAGCAATTCCAGCATCTCCCCAAATATGCATAAAGAGCTCAGAGGCTCCGTTTGCTACAAATGGCTGACTTGTAAAACCAGATGCTCCGTTTACGTAACAAACCACGCGAACAACTTTAACAATTGAATCAACAGGCGCCACAAGTTCAACTGCTGCTAAACAGTTCAGTGCACATATTTCAGCAAGTTCTTTAGCGCGTTCCTGAGTTATTTCAGCGCCAACTTTGCCAGTATCTGCCATTGCACCATCAACGAGTGGAAGCTGTCCTGCAGTAAATACTAAATGGCCAGTGCGTGTTGCAGGAACATAAGCTGCAACCGGCTTTGCAGCAACGGGAAGGGTTAAACCCTTTTCCGCTAACTTTGCGCGAACATCTACAGACATAATTATTTAACCTCTCGCTTCATGTAAGCAACGAGTTGTTCGCCGCCGGGTGCTGGAATAACGGTGACGAGTTCCCAACCATCTGAGCCCCATGTGTCAAGAATTTGTTTCGTTGCATGTGAAAGTAGTGGAACTGTTGCGTATTCGAATTTCATTAATTTCCTCCGGCTAGTGCTGCTTTAACGAGTGATGAAACGAGCGAACCATCTGCTTTGCCAGCGATCTGCGGCTTAATTGCTCCCATAACTTTGCCCATATCAGCTGGGCCTGCAGCTCCAGTTGACGCAATAGCGGCGGCGATGAGTTTCTTAACGTCATCTTCAGAAAGTTGAGCGGGCAAATATTTCGCGATTACTTCGCCTTCGGCCTTTTCTTCGGCAGCTTTTTCAGGACGGTTGCCTTTAGCAAACTCTTCAGCTGCTTCGCGGCGCTTCTTGGCTTCGCGCGATAGGACGGTGATGATCTCGTCATCTGAAAGTGTGCGGGCTTCTTTACCGGCTACTTCTTCAGTTGTGATTGCAGTCAGCACCATGCGGATAGTGCCTGAAACAACCTTGTCACTGCTGCGAATTGCCTCGGTAAGGTCGCTCTTGAGTGTCTCTTTGAGTCCCACTAGTTTGATGCTCCAATTCTTTGAATTGTTTGGGTGTATCTTCTCACGTAATGAGTTATCAACTTCGCCAGGCCGATATGCCCATATTGCCCGCAGGTCACGCGCCAATTCGGGTGCTGCACTTTTCCGATCTGCATTTAACCCCTGCCCGCAAAACTGAGATAGCCGACATTAAATCTTTTATTGATCTGGCCCCGGATTTAGTTATCTCAACCGGAGATTTCCTAGCTCATATGCAAGCTGTTCCCGTGGCCCTTGACGCACTTGATCAATTGTTAAATCTGCCCGGATTATTTGTCTTTGGTTCTAACGACTATTACGAACCGAAGCCAAAGAACCCACTTAAATATTTGCTACCAAATCATGGAAAACGTATTCATGGCGCTGACTTGCCTTGGCCGGATCTAGATAACGGTCTGCAATCTCGCGGATGGATAAACCTAAATCGCTCACGCGCCACAATTAAAATTAAAGATACGACGATAGAAACTCGCGGCACTGATGACGCGCATTTGGAATTCGATGATTACTCACTCGTTGCAGGTAAACCCGGGCATTGCGACATAGCGATCGGTGTAACCCACGCACCGTATTTAAGAATTCTCGAAGGTATGGGAAAAGATGGGCTAGATGCCATCTTCGCTGGTCACACACATGGCGGACAAGTTCGATTGCCGATGCCGGGCGGATCGCGCGCACTAACGACTAATTGCGATTTACCAACTTGGCGTGCACGTGGTTTAACTAAATTTGGAAGCGAACCTTATCTGCATGTTTCTGCAGGAATGGGAACAAGTCCATTTGCAAGAATTCGTGTAGCAAGTCCGCCAGAAGTAAGTTTAGTTACGCTTACTGCAAAGCTTTAATATCTGCATCAACCATAAGTTCAGCTAACTCTTTCCAATGAGTTGTAGCCTTCCAACCAAAAGCTTTTTCTGCCTTTGATGGGTCGCCAATAAGGGCATCTACTTCGGTTGGACGAATGTATTTCTTATCTGTTTCAACATGGTCTTGCCAATTTAATCCAGCACGCGCAAATGCCGCTTCAGCAAAATCTTTAACTGTGGCGCCAACGCCTGTTGCGACAACGTAATCTGAAGGCTTATCTTGTTGCAACATCAACCACATTGATTCAACATATTCTTTGGCGTATCCCCAGTCGCGAACTGCGGTGAGATTTCCAAGAAATACTTTGTCTTGCTTACCGGCTTTGATTGCGGCAACTGCACGTGTGATCTTTCGAGTTACGAAAGTTTCACCGCGTCGCGGAGATTCGTGGTTGAACAAGATTCCGTTTGTAGCATGCATTCCATAACCATCGCGATAGTTAACTGTGCACCAGTAAGCCATCAACTTGGCTGCTGCATATGGAGATTGTGGGCGAAAAATAGAAAGTTCGTTTTGTGGCGGAGGTGTTGAACCAAATAGTTCAGAAGTTGATGCTTGATAGAAACGAGTATCGATATCGGCTGAGCGAATTGCTTCAAGTAACCCAACTGCGCCAACAGCATCGACTTGACCGGTGTATTGCGGCATCGTAAATGAAACTTGAACGTGTGACTGTGCTCCTAAGTTATAGACCTCAGTTGGCTTAACTTCGCGAATTAGGTTTGTTAAACCGACGCCATCGATTAAATCTCCATAATGTAAGAAGAGTTTTGGGTTCTTTGCGTGAGGATCTTCATAGATATGGTCGATACGAGATGTATTAAAAGTTGAGGATCGGCGGATGAGTCCGTGTACTTCGTAACCCTTGGCGAGCAAGAACTCTGCAAGATATGAGCCATCTTGGCCAGTTACACCAGTTATCAAAGCAACTTTTCTACTCATCGTCGACTTACTCCCTTTGCGGTTGCATCGATGTACCACTCGATGGTTGAAGCGATTCCGTCATTAAGTGAGATCGCAGGTTCCCAACCTAGCGATTTAACCTTGGTTACATCAAGAACCTTGCGTGGCGTTCCATCGGGTTTTGACGAATCCCAGGCAATTTCTCCCTTAAATCCTGCCGCCTTTGCAACCATTTCGGCTAAGGCTTTAATTGTTAGATCTTCACCGCTACCAATATTCATATGCTGTGCTGAATCATATTTTTCTCCCGCGAGTACAACTGCGCTGGCTAAATCATCAACGTGTAGGAATTCGCGCATCGGCGAACCGGTTCCCCATAAGGTTTCTTTCGCGCGATTTTGTTGCTGTGCCTCAACAAAACGTCGGATAAATGCCGGCAGAACATGCGAGCCTTGAAGTTCGAAGTTATCTCTTGGACCATAAAGATTTGTTGGCATCAGTGAGATCCATTTGCGTCCGTACTCTTTACGGAAAGACTTGATTAATTCAATTCCTGCAATTTTGGCAATCGCATATGCAGAATTGGTTTCTTCTAAAGGCCCAGTTAGTAAATACTCTTCTTTAATTGGCTGCGCGCAATCGCGTGGATAAATGCAACTGGAACCTAAAAATATAAATTTTTCAACATCGGCGGCATGGGCAGCCTCCATTAAGTTACTTTGAATTCGCACGTTATCGGCCAAAAATTCGACCGGAAAGGCGTTATTTGCGCCGATACCGCCAACTTTGGCGGCAGCATCTACAACAATTGTTGGCTTAACTTTCTTGATAAATGCGATCGTTGCTTCACGGTCCAATAGGTCGCAAACGCTTCGATTTACACCGATTACTTCTTTGCCAGATTTTTCATAGGCCCGAACAATTGCCGAACCGGCTAGACCTGTGGCACCTGCGACAACGATTGTCATGCGGAGGAGTCTACAGGCGGCAGGTTAATGATTTAGCGAGTGAATTCAGCGGCAACAAGCTCTGCAATTTGCGCAGTATTTAACGCTGCACCCTTGCGCAGATTATCTCCG
>Ga0209088_10001273_pt1 | contig 16381 bp, 8 predicted proteins | sample S_140625_EF_Meta_FD_187324 | JGI IMG/M metagenome (GOLD analysis project Ga0209088, IMG submission 187324) | Freshwater microbial communities from Lake Simoncouche, Canada to study carbon cycling - S_140625_EF_MetaG (SPAdes) (version 2) | ecosystem: Environmental > Aquatic > Freshwater > Lake ... | reverse complement strand
GAACTTCCTGATGTACCGTCTGTACCACTTGAACCTGATGTTCCCGAACTACCTGATGTTCCATCTGTTCCTGAAGAACCGCTAGTTCCATCCGTACCACTTGAACCTGATGTTCCCGAACTACCTGATGTTCCATCTGTTCCTGAAGAACCGCTAGTTCCATCCGTACCACTTGAACCTGATGTTCCTGAACTACCTGATGTGCCGTCTGTACCACTTGAACCTGATGTTCCTGAAGAACCTGAAGTTCCATCTGTTCCTGAAGAACCGCTAGTTCCATCCGTACCACTTGAACCTGATGTTCCCGAACTACCTGAAGTACCTGAACTTCCTGATGTACCGTCTGTACCTGAAGAACCGCTAGTACCTGAACTTCCTGATGTACCGTCTGTACCTGAAGAACCGCTAGTTCCATCCGTACCACTTGAACCTGATGTTCCTGAACTACCTGATGTGCCATCAGTTCCTGAAGAACCGCTAGTTCCATCCGTACCACTTGAACCTGATGTTCCTGAAGAACCACTTGTACCGTCTGTCCCACTTGAACCCGATGTTCCTGAACTACCTGATGTACCATCTGTACCACTTGACCCTGAAGTTCCTGAAGAACCACTTGTACCGTCTGTTCCACTTGAACCCGATGTTCCTGAAGAACCACTTGTACCGTCCGTACCACTTGACCCTGAAGTTCCTGAAGAACCACTTGTACCGTCTGTTCCACTTGAACCCGATGTTCCTGAAGAACCACTTGTTCCTGAACTACCTGATGTACCATCTGTACCACTTGAACCACTTGTTCCTGAACTACCTGATGTACCATCTGTACCACTTGAACCTGACGTTCCCGATGTACCAACACTACCTAAAGCAACTAAAGACCAACTAGCATTAACATCTGGTGCTGGTTGTCCAGCAGGAATATTTGCAATAGCAACATATGAACTACCACTATAATAAACAACATCGTTAATACCGTATGGTGTAATTGAATTCCAACCTCCAAGAAAATTAAAACCTAAACCACTAGTTCCTGAAGTTCCGCTTGACCCACTTGTACCATCTGTTCCTGAAGAACCACTTGTACCACTTATACCTGAAGTACCCGATGTTCCTGAAGAACCACTTGTACCGTCTGTTCCTGAAGAACCACTTGTACCACTTATACCTGAAGTACCCGATGTTCCTGAAGAACCACTTGTACCACTTATACCTGAAGTACCCGATGTTCCTGATGAACCACTTGTACCATCTGTTCCTGAAGAACCACTTGTACCACTTATACCTGAAGTACCCGATGTTCCTGAAGAACCACTTGTACCATCTGTTCCTGAAGAACCACTTGTACCACTTATACCTGAAGTACCCGATGTTCCTGAAGAACCACTTGTACCATCTAAACCATTTGTTCCTGAAATACCATTTACACCCGATGTACCAGAAGTACCATCTGTTCCTGAACTTCCTGATGTTCCCGATGTTCCTGAACTACCTGATGTTCCCGATGTTCCTGATGAACCTGTTGTACCATCTGTTCCTGAACTTCCTGATGTTCCTGAACTACCTGATGTTCCCGATGTTCCCGATGTTCCTGATGAACCTGTTGTACCATCTGTTCCTGAACTTCCTGATGTTCCTGAACTACCTGATGTTCCTGATGAACCACTTGTACCTGAAGTTCCGCTAGTTCCTGATGAACCATCAACACCACTAATACCACTTGTACCTGAAGTTCCTGATGTTCCGCTGGTTCCACTTGAACCTGAAGTTCCCGATGTTCCATCTAAACCATTTGTTCCTGAAATACCATTAACACCTGAAGTTCCCGATGTTCCTGATGTTCCAGTATTTCCCGTAATAACTACGGTAATTGCACCACCAGTATTATTAATAACGGTTGCGCCGCTAAATGTCATACCTGTGACATTGGCTACTGTTGTGGTGCCATCTCCAACACTAAGAGGACTACCACCTCCTGATGTAAATCCTGTTATTACAACATCACTTCCATCACTATTATTTAAAGTTAGCTCACCTAACCCACTATTAAATGTTCCACCTGTTATTGTACCTGTAAAACCTGTTACTGTAATAGTACCACCCGTACTATTAAATAAATCTAATTCTTGAGTACCTGAAAAATACGTACCACCTGTTATTTGAACATCAGAACCATAAAATATTTGCCATCTAGCAGTTGATTTTGTAATACCACTAACACCTTCAATAGTTGACGCAGTCCAAGCGTTAATAAAATCTCTACCAGCTTGGGAACGTGTATTTACAGTTGTTGAATAATCTGTTTGAGTGATTGCCGATAGTCCTGTAAGTCCAGTAATTGATGCCCAAAGAGTACTATAATCAGGTATGGTGTATTGATAAACAGTATCAGTTTCTTGAACATAAACTTGCATACCCAATCTTCTTCTACCTGAAGAAATGTTATCAGAATTTAAAGTTAGTGTGTTTGACGCTCCACCAACAGTAAATTGAATTGGTATTGTGTTTGCAGAATTTGCAATTACACCAGAAGCACCATAAGTACTCCAATTTAAATCTGATAAATAATATACTTCTTGGTACCCACCTGTTTGTAATACAGAAAAATTAGTACCAAATGTAGCGGTTCTAGTTACTGAGTTAGACCCAGATAGTTGATTTGCAGATAGTGGGTTTTTATACGGAAAAGCCATTTTATGTTTTTGTATTACCTTTAATATATAATGTTAATGTTGCTGGCGTTGTTCCTGGTTGAGTCATGAAAGAACCTAACCATAATACTCTATATGTACCAGCTGGAATTGCCGCTCCAGATGTTACAGTGACATTTATTGCAGCATCTCCAGCATCAGGAGTTAATGGTCCACCAATAGATGTTGAACATGCCGCACCATAGCCAGCGTCAACAGTTTCATTGTTAAATGTTCCTCCTACACCGGCAAGTGGTAACCATATTGAATAGAAATATTGTATGTTTGGATTAATTTGCGATGTTGTAATCGCGATTGTTCCAAACGCATATTGGCTTTGAGAGCAACCGTAAGTATCTGTACCCGCACCAGCCGCTTGTCTAATTGAACTATTTAACGATGATGGTGGTGTAATATAGTTTCCTGTAGTACTATTCCAACCTGAGAAATGAGTGTAGATATCTAAATTATTTGAGTAGTTAACCGCTCCAGGAGTACCATAAAATTGATATCCACCCCAAGTCGCACTATTTTCAACTGTCATATAATTTTCTAAAGTAACTCCATCAGCAAATTCTTGTGGTTCCGCAAATATATACGCCAAGAATCCAGCCGATGATGGTGTTACTGTAGGTGTTATTGTTGGTGTCACACTAATTGTAGGTGTTGGTGTAACAGTTGGTGTTTGAGTGTTTGTTGGTGTAACAGTTGGTGTTGGTGTTAATGTAGGTGTTATACTTATGGTTGGTGTAATACTTGGAGTAATACTTGGTGTTACAGTATTTGTCGGTGTATTAGTTGGCGTTTGAGTTGGAGTCTTAGTTGGTGTTACAGTTGGTGTTACAGTTATAGTTGGAGTAACACTCGGAGTAATACTTGGAGTAATACTTGGTGTAATTGAAATTGTTGGTGTAATACTTGGAGTAATTGTTGGTGTTACACTAATTGTAGGCGTAGGTGTTACTGTTGGTGTTATCGTAGTTGTTGGTGTTACACTAATTGTAGGTGTTGGTGTAACAGTTCTTGTCGGAGTAACGGTTGGTGTTTGAGTACTTGTTGGTGTTGGTGTTACTGTCACTCCTTGAGTTGGCGTTACCGTTGGTGTTGGAGTTGGTGTTGGAGTTGCCGATGTTGGAGTTGGTGTTGGTGTCACACATTGTGAAGGGTCCGAAAGTTCAATGGCAACACCATCAAACATTTGTTGTCTTGTAGCTGCAGAATATACTGCAGTGGTACCTGTACTTCCTGTGTAAATGTCAAAAGGTCCAATAGCGTTATTTGTACCATTAAATCTAACAATAACATATTGAGTACATGCTGTAACTGTATATTGTTGGGTTACAGAATTTAAACATCCGTCCGCTTCGTTTACTACAATAATGTCATAAATAACTGCCATATATAATATAATTTCTTATATAAATACAAGGAGTTTGTACTTTTGGAAATTTTTATTAAAGTATTTATTATTTTTTAACTTAAAACAAAACCACAACTTGGATTTGCGGTAATAACATCAAACGTACAACTTGATGTTGCAATTGTAATATTGTAAATACAATCTGCCGCAACCACTTGAATTGCAAATCCACAACCATATCTACATTCAAGAATTTTAAATTTAGAACAACCATTTCCATCAATAATTGTTAGCATAATTGCCGGAGCATTATCATACAAAGACGGCAAATAAAAATATTCTACAGGAGGTACTGCGGTATTAATTGTTGCAATAAAAACTTGATTGTTTCCATATACATCAGAAACATAAACATCAAATGGTGATGCCCCCGTGATTGATGAAATTTCTATTCTTGCCATTAACTTACACAATTAATATCATATTGGATTATCAAGTCTATAATAACTTGTTGGTTGGCAAGTACACCATTTGTTTGTATTGTAACAACACTTGATGATGTATCAATTGTAACCGATGAAACGCCAGGAACTGCTAATAATAATGTTTCAACAGTATCATACCATTGGGTATCTGTTGGTATATCTAATAAGGTTGTACCTGTGTAGAATGATTGACTGTATGTCACACCACTAACTTCAATTTGTGCAACAAATGTTGTGGCGCTTAATAAACAATTTGTATTTCCCGAAGTTAAATCATAGTAACCATCATTTAACATTTGAAGAATACCACGTTTGGTTCCTGATGTGTATTGGAAATCACTTTCACACATTGTGAATATTTGATATGTTGTTTCAATTGGATTACAACTCACATTTGAAGTTCTTGTTTGAGTACAACCACTTGCATCAACCAATGTTAATGTGTATGTTCCACCTGTTAAACCTGACACGGTTATTGCTTGTGGATTACTTGAAATATTATCAGACCAAGTAAATGTGAATGGTGGTGTTCCTGATGAAATAAGGGCTGTCATTGTTCCGCCCGAACCAGTTCCACAACTTGTTGGGTATAATGAAAATAAAATTGGTGTACCTGTTACAATTGAAACTATTCCTGTTTGTATACAACCATCAGCATCTGTAACTGTGTATGTATAATCACCACCACCCAACGAACTAAATGTTGTTGCTGACAAACTTGAGTTAATTGAAACACCATTACTTAATTGATATAGATAAGGTGCGGTTCCACCTGTTGAAAGTGTGATTGTCGCTTGTCCGTTATTCATACCACAAGCGGTTGCTTCGGTACTTGTTGTTACGGTGTATTTATTTTCGGCAAAAATTGTTACGTCTTGACTATAACCACATGATGAGTTGTCAGAAACAAATACTGTGTAATCACCACTTTCTAAATTTGTAAAAATATAGGTGTTTGAATTTGTTGTTATATTTGTTGACGATGAATCAGGTCTTACAATAGTATATGTAAACGGTGCGGTTCCACCTTGTATATCAATACTAATCTGTCCATCAGTTTTACTACAAAATGAATTTGTTGCGTTAATATCAATACTACTAAATGTTCCTGGTGTTGCTAATGTGGTTCCAAAATCTACTTTACATAATGCTGCGTCAGTAACTGCCACACTAAACACACCAGCACTTAATCCTGTAAACAAATATTGTGTTGCGTATGTTACATCAACATAACCTGTAGACGCTGAATAATAATATGGTCCTGTTCCACCTGTAATGGTGAGTAATAGTGAACCATTGGCTTCAAAACAACCAGGTGTTTGTGCACTCCAAGAACCAAGACCTAATGATGGTACAAAGTCAACAACCGCAGTCTGTGATAAAACACAACCATCACCTGATGTTACCGTAACTTCATATATACCTTGAGTTAAACCCGTAATTGATGTTCCTGTAGTTCCATCATTCCACAAATATGTAAAGGGTGAGTTTCCTGTAACACCTGTCACATAAACTTTACCTGTTGGGCTAGCACATTGTGTATCATTAACAATATAGAATCCATACTCTAACGTATTTGATGAATATATAATACAAGTTTCTGTTGATGCTGAACACCCTGCAGCACTAACACCTATAACATTATAAGTTCCCGCAGACAAATTGTCAAAAATTGCTAAATCATTAGTTGTTGTCTGCGAATCTACAAGTCCGTAAGAATCATATAGATAATATGTTATTTGACTATTATCACTACTTGCAGATACCGTGTATGAACCATTGTTTAATCCACAAGTTGTATATGTTTCCGATATAAAACTTAAAGAAATTCCTGATGATACTGTGGCGTTAATATAAAATTCACTATTTACAGGTGCCGTTGAATCATTCGCTCTTATTAGATACGTTCCTGCAGATAAATTAGTTTTATATGTACCTGTTCCAAGATTTGGGTCATACCAATTGAATGTATATGGTGGTGTTCCTCCTGTAGCAACAATTTCAATACTACCGACACCATTTTCACAAGTACCAGTTACATATAATTCATAACCAAACGTATTACCATTTCCAAAACCACTAATTGTTGGTGTAATAGTTGGTGTTGGTGTAATAGTTGAAGTTATTGTTGGAGTTGGTGTTGGTGTTAAACCGATTGTTGGAGTAACTGTAGGTGTTGGAGTAATTGTAGTCGTTACTGTAGGTGTTGGAGTTTGTGTTGGAGTTGGTGTTGGTGTTACAACACAAGGTGCATATATTTCACAAGTTGCACAATCACCCCAACCTTGAATGTATGATGAATTTGTTGCGTAGGCACTACCAGCGTAAATCGTAGTACCAGTGTAATTTGTAATTGCTGTTGTACAACCACTAAACAATGATGTACCACCACTACTTATATTCCAATAGAAAATATTACCATTATAAAAATAAGGTTCTAACTCAAAATCACCTCTTCGTAAACTAAATGTTGTGTTGTTACAACAGGCTGAGAATGTGTAGTATAAATTATCAGGGTTCGCTGTTTGACAGGCAGAACAAGTACTATATTCTTCAGTAGCATATGATTGTTTTGGTGAAGATATTGATGAAGTAGTTGTATAAACATAACATGCACCATCACCAGAATAGATAACACTACTTTGGTTATTAACCCAAGTTCCTGCGGTATCAATTTGAAATGTCTTTGATACACCTAAACCAAATGCACAACTATAAAATAATCTATTAACTAATGCCATTGTTTACTAAATATATTTGGTTTATGTTATTCATTACTGACAAGTAATATCAATATTAACTCCTACGTTTATTTGTAATGTACTTACAGCGGTTGTTGTAGCACATGTTAAGTTATATACAGTTACACTATTACCATTCACAAAGAAATAATAACCATCATTTATCAATTGTGAAAGGTTTAATATTAAGGCTGACTTCCATTGACTATTACTTGGGACTTGAGATGTTCCATAACCTTCAAAGAATTTGGTATTAATCAATGTTGTCCCGTCAATTTTAACATTAACGTACCATTGAGAATATAATGTGTTTGTTAAACAATCAGATAGTTGATAACCTTGAGTATTCAAATACGAATAAAGAACACTATATAAAATTTCAGAGAATGAACTAACTGTTGATGTATTAACTCCAATCCAAGGATATATTGCACATGTTGTACTTTCTGCCGTACAATCATATGAAAATAATTGACCACTTGCTAAACATGGGTCGTTTGTTATAGGTATTAATTGACAACCTCTTTGTCTTCTATAAACATATTTTTGTCTTTGAAGTGATGAGTTTTCTAAACGAGTACCAGTATTCCATATTGTGGATGCCGGAATCATTTGTTGCGTCAATCTAATCCAATATGGTCCAAGACCTTCAACATATTCAATTAATTTTTGATATGTAAAATTATCATTTGGAATTCCAACATTTTGTTCTGATAATAAGTAATTGTAATAAATGTTTAACAATTCAGGATATCCACTTGTTTTACCGTCAGTTGAATACCATCTGTTTCTTGCATTTATTGTTGAGTTAACGTATGTTTGAGCAAATTCAAAGAATGTCTTTTTATTTGGTTCAGGATTAATAAATGTCCAATCATATGTTCCCAAACTTGGATATGTTGGTGACATACCTGAATTTGGAATTGGATAGTTGTTTTCTCGTGACATCTTCCAAACATTGTATAAGATACCCTGAGATGGATTCATAAATAAATCCACATTTTTGGCGTTCAATACTAAACTATCACTTGCTGCGTAGTAATAAGCATTATAACCTGATTCAGTACTAACTCTATATGCTGGTGGTTGCCAACTCTTTTTGTTATCAGGTGTTAATTTTAAATTGTAACCCAAATTCATATAAGGGAATTTTCTAAACTTGTTAAAATATTCCTGACCATATGTAAATGGTTGTAATGTTGTTTGAACATTTGGACTATTGCCCGTAAAGACTGACTGAGTTACGTTTACAACTTGCGGACTTCTATGTTGTGGTGTAGATTCAAACCAACCAGCACCTTTTTCAAAATAATAATCATCTGTATTAACAGGTGCTTGTGGATAACCAAATTCATCAACAGGATAGTCATCTCTAACTTGGTCAACTAAAAATAATTCAGTTGTTGATGTAAATGCCGTATATTGTGTTCCGTAAATTGAATATGTTGTACCAGACTCATACGTGGTTATATTTTCAACATAAGTTCCACCCGTAATTTGGGCGAACTGTTCGTTGAATTGTTTCATATTGATTCTTTGGTCAGCAACATATACGTGTTCGTTAAACTCAATCAACGCATCGGGAGCTCCAACCAATCTTAATGTAAATTCAACTGAACGTCTTGTTCCCTTTGATTTAAACAAGTATGCTGAGTTAAGAATAAGATTTCTGTAAAACTGATAGTTTAATTCCGATGGTGTATACTCTCTTGAATAACCGGCGTATTGTGTTACACCCGTTGAATTGTAAACTGAGTCTAAAAAATTTTCATTTGAAATTGGTGAAATGTTTGTACTCCATCCTAATGTTTGTGCTAAGTTTTTCAACAACATTGATGGGATATCATTTCCTGGCGTATAGTTTACAGAATTCATATATGCCAACGCATCTATGAATTGTTTAATTTGGTCAAAACTTCTTCCGTAGATTTGTAATACTTTAGCAACTCTGTGGTCATCAGTATCAAACTCCAATAAAGATTCTGTAACTAAGAAACGAGCAATTAAGTTAGTTTTAAAAGCATCAAACTCAGAACCAATAACATTTAATGTTTCCAAATAATTTGTAAAACTTTGAGTTCTAATATCTAAGTTCCATAAACCATCTTTCTGCCATGTAACATTTTTAGTTTGTACTGACGCAACTCCATTGTCTGAATCAACAGGAACATTAAATGTTGCAGTATAAATTGGAAGAACCAATCTGTTTAATAAAAATTGTTCTACTTGGTCAAAATCTTCAGAAAACGCTTTTTCAACGTAATAATCATTTGGTCTAATAACCAATGACTTGTATGTTGAAACGTCACCACTAAATGGATTACCAATAACAATAACTTTTATGGTTCCACTATACAAACTTGATGATGACGTAAAATCAATAATTTGATAAAGGTTTTCATCAACAGCTAAACTATAATCTCTATATCTATTTGTTAAATCTCTTAATGGTGAAAACTCTTGTTCTCTGTTTTGTAGATTAATTGCCGAATTAACAGAATAATCAATTGAGAATGGATTTTTAATTCTTGCAACATCAATTGTTAATTCAGTTTCGTTTGCGACTGAATCATAAACAATATCATATGCAGTCTCACCTGATGTGAAATCATAATATAACGCATCAATTTCAATAGCCGCAGGAAAAAAATTAAGTATTCTTTGAACTGAAACTTCAAATCTTTTTTGTAATGAACCAAAGATTGTAAAGTTGGTTACTTGTGATAAATCATAATTTGGATAAACTCTATATTCTTTAGCAATTAATTCTCTTGAAGCATTAACCGAATCTAAATTTAAATCTTCCAATGAAACTGGTGATTGGAATACACCAATATTAAAATTACGATTTGATTTTTCGGATATTCCTTGAGTAAATTCAAAGTTACCTTGTGTAAGTCCACCACCTTGCACAGTTTGTAACCCTACGATATTATCAAAGGGTGTACCTGCTCCTGACGCTGCTGTATTTGGTATGAACTTTTTAGCCATTATTGTGCTGTGATATTTTGATAACTTTTACTGAAATCAATATTAGTACCTCTGTTATCTTTAACCTCATATAACAAATTATTAAAGTCATCCTTGATTTCATACAAGTTGTACTGTTGGTAAATGTTGTTTTGTGCGTCATAGATAGTGTAGATACCGTCTTCCATAGATTTAGTTTGATTACCGTAAAGGGCAATACCCAATGTATCAATATCATACTGCGAAACTTGAACTTCTAAAGTCAAAGGATTGAAATATGTGTTTGATAAAATAATACTTTGAGCTGGTTGTCCAATGTACGGAGTTGCATTTGGTTTGTTTGTTGGTGATGAACTTGGTGATAAAGTACAGAACACTAAATTAGTTTGACCTTCAGTATATCTGTATCTAACTGCCTTTTGTACTGTGTTAGTTAGGTTTTGAATAACTGGTTCACAATAAAAGTTTGATGTTACAATTCTAAAAAAGTTAGGTATTTTACTACCATCAGCATTTAAATATTCAACTCTAAAACCAACAAGTCCTTGAGCAACAAATTTGTTGACATATTGGCTTGGTACATTACTTAAATCAATAACAATACCTTTTACGTTTGGAAGTGCCGATAAAACACCACAATCAGTAATTGTTGTTCTTATTTCTGCAGGTCTAATATACAATGTGTATATACCAATTTGAGTAAATACATCAGCAGGTAATCTTAAATTATAAAGACCACCCAATATTTCGTTTGTATTTCCACCAGTACTTGCGTTATTAAAGTATGGTCTCAATATTGCCGCAGCGTCAAGACTAGTTAACAGAAAGTTATCCGTCACATCTCTTGATGGTGTGTAATTCATTATGATGCTCACGTCTTCGGGTGATACATCTGCCGGTCTTATTGTTCCGTATGTTCCTGTTGCCATTTTATGTTACATTAAAAAATCTATATCCATATTTTATTAAATCTCCGAGATTGTCTACTTCGCCTATTCTTTGTACCCTTTCAAGTGCGGAGTTTTTGCCTCTCTCAATAAATACATTAGATTGTACTTCTGGTTGAGAAATAATTCCTAAAAGTAATTCATCTTTTACAATAGGTTCTTGGACCATCCAATCTGCGGTTAATCCTGATGATTGTGTAAAATATATTGTTGTTCCATCAGAATAATCGTAGTAATCAATATCTTGAATTGTATATGCCGTGTAAACCAAATTAATTTCTGTTATAATACCATAATCAACATTATTTTTCTGAACAGGTACTAATAATTGAAACTTGTTTTGTCCGTATTGTGAAAGGTCATTAATTCTTGAATCAGTATATCCACTAATCGTAAATGGTACCGTTACGTAATCAGATGATACTTGAGCATCAACCAAATTAACACTATCACCCGTAAAAATATAATCATAGGATATTGGTGTTGCACTCCATGAACCAGTATTTGGTGTAAAGTATGCCGTTCCACTTGAATTAAAATCAGGAACTTCAACATATGGCGTTTTAATATTTTTTGATACCTTTGTATTACCCCAAGGACTATTTTGTGATAATGTAATTGTATAACCACTTGGGTTAGAATTATAAGTGTGTACCAAAGAATTTGGTGTGTATGCTGTTACGGGTATAACAGGACTACCATCACCCCAATCTAAATAATATTGTGAAAGTGCCAGATAGGCATTAAATTCTACATCAGCAGTATTATAAACATTCCAAGTAAATGAGTTTCCTGTTGTAGATGAGAATATAAAATTGTTTACAACATTAATCTGTGAAATGGCACCATCAAATACTGAATAGTATCCCATGTCCACAGTATTCTGTAATAACAAAATTGGAACAGTTAAACCTGTTAACGTTGACGTATAGTTTGTACCACCCGTTAATGTTTCAGTCATAGATGAATAAACACCAAATGTTTCACCTGAATAGGTTACATCATGTATAATTGTTTTTAATACTTCAGGGGATACCCTAACGTACATTGTTTGTGATTCCATTATGGGTTTGTATATTCATACCATTTTATGGGATTACTTACGGTTCCCGCTCTGTTTCCTGTTGGATAATTAAACACTTGATATGTTTGTGTTGGGTAATCCAAATCAACTTTATAATAGAAATAACTCTCAGGTGGAAAGTCATACATATTTGGTAATAAGTTTTGTTGGGTATTCATCATTTTAATGAATTGACCTGTACTACCATCAAAGAATTTGGCTGTCATATAAAATGTGTTAATGTTTAAGAAACCTCTACCCTTTAACCAATAAAGGAAGAAACCTTCTTTATCACCAATATAATCCAAAACATATTTTGGTTTTCTAATTGTAACTGGCGTTGTATTGTTTAACACCGTGGCTTGAGTTAGTCCTTGTTGAACGGGTAGTATTACCGTAAAGTAAGATTTTTGTGTTCTTGGTGTTGGACTATCATAAAAATCTATTTTCCAAAAAGATTTATCAAATGGTGGTTCAAAGTAGTATATTTGATTCGTTGAGAATTTTGCTTGGTATGAATTCAACCATTGTTGTGAATCTTGTTGATACAAGTAAAAATCATAATTGATTGATGTCTTTGTTACATCATAAGTTTGGTGGTCAAATCTTGTTACCTCAAAGTCATCATTTGGGTTAAGAATTTTTTCTAACACATCTTCCTCGTACTTTTCAAGGTCCAATTGTTGTCCATACATATCCCAAGATTGCTCCAAAGGAATGTTCAAAAATTTTGTTTGGTTATCAAACAGTATTCTTACTTTATTCGCATCCATCTATGATTGGGTCTGGTACTACTTGGTACAATTCTGTTATGTCAAATGACGCACCTTCAGGGTATAATCTAAAAGGTATATTTTGAAATGGGTAATGAGCATTATTTAAATATGGAAATTCAACACCCCTACCTAAATTGTCAACATAACCATATGTGTAAATATCTCTCCACAACCATAACTTGTTATTATTGCTGAAATAAGCATAGTTTGGAATATCTTCAATTCCAACTGGTTGAGCGGTTTCAACATAATCTGAAAATACCCTTAATGTTATTGGATTATGAACTTGATAATAAAAACCACTTGTGTTTGTACTAGCGGTTGATGGTATTGTAAATGCCTTCTGATAATAAGTCACCTTGTTCATATACTCAGAAATAACTCTTTCGGCTTGTTCTATTTCATTCCACTCACACCAATCACCATACATAGTATCACCACTATATCTTGGTAGGTTGACTGTAAAATCATATGTCTCACCATTTTGTGTTTTGGTATAACTTGATGTAAGATTGTCTTCGGTTGATAATGGATTTGTTGTATCCCACCAAGGATTTGTTTCTTTTGGTGTCATATTCATTTTCCAACCACGTCTTAATCTATTAAACCAACCAAAGTACCCAACATTTTGAAATGTTGCAAATATTTGTGTTAAAGGTTTCTTGTTGTTGTCCAATTGAGTTAATAATTCAAAGTCACGAGCAAATGTTGTATTGTATGTATTTGAACTTTGGTAGTTATCAATTCTGCTAACTTTGTTTGGTGTTAGTGATGAGAACTGATACATCGCACCATCATCAAATGGGTTTAACTCAAAACCATTTCTTGTAATAATTGAATCGTGGGGATTTGTTATAATCTTATGTTTTCTAACATAATACCTTGACATGGTTTCCCCTGAGTTATTAATATCGGAAATTCTTTTAAACACACCTGTAACACCCGCAGCAAATGTACTACCTGTGTATCCAACATTATTTAAATTGAATATGTAAGCATCTGAACCAATTGTGTTGTTCCCCAAACTACTAACTTGGAATAAATTCATATCATCATAATTAAATGATAATTGAACGTATTGACCTATAGTTAATCCGTGTGTTACGGGACATACAAATTGTATGATTGGCATTCCATTATCAGAACCTGTTGTAATCTTAAATGGTATTCCATCTCCTGATACCCAAGCCGGTAGTGATGTTCCATTTTGATAATAATATTGCATCTGAACATTGTAGTCGTTCTCATATGGATATGATAAAACAATATTCCAATTGTATGTTGAACTACTTTTAACAACAAAATCTAATTGTAATGAATCAATATCAGTTCTAATAAATTCAAATTCTTGGAAAGATGGTAATCCACTCCATATACCATTGATAATTGAAACTTCAGGATTTACATAAAATAAACTATCTCTGAAAATAGTATAATCGGTATGTCCAACCAAATTGTTTTCATATATATAAGAAATTTTAATTGTTGGTCTGAATGTTGTAGCTTTTTGTCTTTCAGCATCAAACAATGTTGCCAAGTTAACAGATACAGTTCTATCATATTCAATAACTTGAGATTGTGTTTGATTAATACCAACCTGAAGAGTTATATCCGCCTCAGGAGCTGACTTATACTTTAAATCAGGTTTAACTACTATGAAATCTGTTTCTTGACTCATTCTGATATTCCAATATAAAGTTGTGTAAATTTATCCATTGCTGATGCACCTTTCTTTAATCCAAAGTAGAAGTACCAAGGAGCACTTGTTAATGTTGTCTGATTTAATGTACCAGCAACAATTGCTGCCTCATTTCCACCCTTAGCGTCTCTTTGGAAAATATATCCTGTACGGTCTTGAATGTATTGGTTTCCACCAATAAACATAGGTGCGTTTAATCTATCAATACTTTGGTATTTTTGTTTGTAAGCCGAATATGTAAATTTAGAACTAGACCAAGTGTTTTCTTGATTACCAAATATTGATGGTTGTGATGGACTACCCCAACCATTGTTGTACCAAGTATAAAATGGAACCTCTTGTGATTTGGTTCCCAAGTAGTCAGCAATTAATGTACTACCCGTTAAGTTTCTATTCAATCTTCTTGGCGATATTAAATCTCTATCTTGTGTAAATCCACTATAGAACACACCAAATACAGGATTACCTTTGGAATCACCATTAACGTAAATTGGATTGTCTGAAGTAGTATTTGGGTCGTCAACATAATTCTCCGCAGTAAATGGAACAATACCATACTGAGAATTAATCTGTAACATCTGAGCATAATCACCATCAACTCTATCTTCGTTTCTACTGAATAAAGAAGCCACAGAACCATTACTAACACCAAAAATTTGACTTAAGTAATTGGAATTTACTAATCTTGATATAACAAATAATTGTAATAAGTCTTTCTCACTACTCCAACTTGTTGCAGTTAGATTGTCCATCTGATATCCATAGTAATCAGGCGATAAGTTAACATCTTTAGTCCAAATGTATTTTGGTCCTAAATCAAGAATTGTTGTTGGAAACAAGAAATCTTTTTTATTGACATCATTACTATTGTTTGTTGGTGAATCTTTACCAATAAAATCACTTCCATTCCAAGGACTTGAGCGATAGTAATAGTTACTTGACTCGGGGTCAAATACTAAAACATCTGCACAGAAAGTATAATTAACATTACCATTGAGTGGATTAACACTTCTAACATATGGTTTATTATTGGAATCAAAGAATACATTATTTTCAAATGGGAACGCGAATAAAGTTCCATTAACCCATGCATTTACAAATGTATGTGATAAGGCACCTCTACAAATAGCAAATGTTAGTCTAAATCTTGAGACCCATTGGGCGATTAATGTAAAGTCATTATTTCTACCAAACAAAGACACCAATGGTTGATTAACAATACTATAACAACCATTAACTACTACTGGTCCACCAAGATTTGTATTACAGTCATTTGTTGCCGGTAATACGGTAAAGTTGGTACCAATACCTTGATAACAATTTAAATCAACCATACCAGCACAAGAGAACGACTCTAATACTTTATTCATTGTTCCACCTGTAACAACATCAGCCCCACCTGTCGCATCACCAAAAGAAAAACTTGGTACAGGAACTACGGTTTCAGCACTTCCACTATCACTATAAAAATTATATGTTAAACTATTTGATGCTTGCCAAGCAAATGCGTTATTGTCTACGGTATTTAATACGGTACCTGTTGGTAATCTGTCGGCTCTCATAACCATTCGGTTACTATAAACAACCATATTACCTGGACTGTATCTAGCCCAAGATGGTGCGTAATAATATTGCGGTTTTAAATTATTATTT
>Ga0209088_10001262_pt1 | contig 16452 bp, 14 predicted proteins | sample S_140625_EF_Meta_FD_187324 | JGI IMG/M metagenome (GOLD analysis project Ga0209088, IMG submission 187324) | Freshwater microbial communities from Lake Simoncouche, Canada to study carbon cycling - S_140625_EF_MetaG (SPAdes) (version 2) | ecosystem: Environmental > Aquatic > Freshwater > Lake ... | reverse complement strand
CAGCAAGAGCCCATTCAGGCGTACCTGCTGGCCTTTCGCAAGTGCGCCGCGGAGCTACCGCAACTCCTCAAGCCCGAGTTGTGGGCAGCGGTGCAGTCTGAACCCTATTGTTTTGCTGATGAGCTGCAATCTTCGGCCAGCTACCTGAATCGCTTGATGATGCTGAACATCAAATTCAAGGGCGCCGACCAAATTCTGACCAAAGTGAGTAACCTCACCCGCGCCGCCGGGGTAGAGGGGCGATCGCCCCTGTTTGACCCGCGTATTGTCGATCTCAGCATGACCATTCCGCCCCAGTACAAGCTGTCGGGGGTGGAGGAGAAGGCCGTACTCAAACAGGCGGTGGCCGATCTACTGCCCGAGGTGATTCTCAAGCGCCCCAAAAGCGGCATGATGGTGCCCGTACAGGCAGGGTTTCAGCGCGAGTGGCGGCGGGCGGCGAGGAGGTTGCTGCTGAGTCGGCAGGCGGCGATCGCGCCCTATCTCAATCAAGCGCTGATTCAACAATGGCTCAACTATCAGGGCGATCCTTGGCGCCGTTACGGCGTCAAGCTGTGGCTGCTGGTTAGCCTAGAAATCTGGCTGCAAGCCAACCTCAAGTGACAAGCTAGTTTTTTAGTCGACTAAAGCTATTTAGTCAACCAAAATTATCAGGGGCGTAGACGAAGGTTACGTCATCGCCGCCGAAACCACCCACCAGAATTAAGTTGTCGCCAACATCCTCGCCCAAGTTTTGCATTCTACCAATGCCCTGACTAACAATCTGCATCAGCTTTTGTGGAGCAAAAGATTCGAGATCAACAAAGTAGCCTGCCTCTAGCCACTTTAACTCTGTTGCAGACAGCTGCTTGATAACTTCCGGTGGCATCACTCGGGCGTCTTGGGCAGAGTCTGCTGATACTTGAATGTATGCTTGACCGCGAGCTGCCGCAATTTGCCGAGGCAGTATGCCCAGGTCGAAAATCACTTGGGCGCTGTCTAAGTACCAGTCGGGGCTAGTGCGTAGCTGGTTAATCAGAGCAACACCAGAGGGGCTGCAATTGTGCAGCGCAATAACCTGCAAATCGGGGTTGCGGCGGAGCATGGCCATGGTGGTAGCAAAGATGCCTTGGGGATAGCCCGAAATGCTGAGCACCGCGCAGTTATGCTCAAAGTGGATATTGTTGGCGATCAAGAGTTGGGCGATGGCAACGCTGTCGCACACCAGCACCCGATCAAAACTGTAGGCCGTGATCTCATCGGCGCTGACGCCAGGAACCAGGGATGCGGGAGCGCTGGGGGGTGAAAGCAGCCGGGCCGGGGAGCCATTGAACTGCTCCCACCGCTTGAGCCAAAAATCCAACATGGCGTCGGCAATCAATACTCTTTTGTTAATTTTCTTTGGCCGTAGGAAGCGCCGCTCAAACCTCTGAGCCAAAGAGATGATACCAATAGTACACAAAATCATAAATATAGGAACAATCCACCCGAGGCGATTGGAAACCAATATACTCATGCCGAGAAAATTCGCAATGATGATCAATAATCCAATAAGATAGATTGCTGGCACAATTCTCGCCTTGCGGAGAAGCCGCTTTTCCAAGAGATAGAGCAACTGTTTGCGGGTAAAATACAGCGTTCCGTTAGCCGAGATATCGGCCAATGCCTTGGCGAAAAAACTATCCGTAAACCGGAGCTTGGCTTGCATAGTGGTGGGTTCAAAGGCAAAGGGGTGTTTGCAGTTGCTACAGCGGCCCTGGTTTGCGGTGCGGTCTTTGAGATTGTTGTCGACATTACACTGAATGCATTTCATGGCGGTTTCTCTTGTGCTAAGGACTAGGAGAAATAAAGTCTAAAAAACTTGATTGAGAATGAGCGCTGGATAGCCCTCGCGCCGGCGAATCAGGCGGTGCTGACCGGCCTGAAGCAGCACTTCCGCCGGGCGTGGGCGGTGCAAAAAGTGAGACGCCATAGCATAGCCGTAGGCCCCCACATCCAAAATCGCCAGGGTGTCACCGGGGGCTAGTTTTGGCAGTTGGCAGTTGCGCCCCAGGTAGTCGCGGGAGTAGGTGGTGTTGCCGCACACATCCGTGGGGTAGGTCTGGGAACCTGGACTCGCTCCCAGAGCAGCAATCTCCCGGAAGCCGCCGTGGACGGAAGGCACCGACAAGTTGGCCACGGTGGTATCGACACCAACAAGTTGTCTATCGCCCTGCCACTTCACCGAGACCACTGTCGTCAATAGGGCCGCGCAAGCTGCGATCGCAGCCCGCCCCGGCTCAATCACGAGGTGTACAGAAGGCGAAAGCTGGTTCAACTTCGCTGTGATGGCTTGCCCAAACATAGGCCAGTCAAAGGCCGCGCCCCCGTGTCGGTAGGGGTGGCCAAAGCCGCCGCCAAAATCGAGATCGGCCCAGTCGGGGAGGCGTTGCCCTAGCTCGATCACACGGTCAATGACCTGGGTGAAGGCCTGGGTCGCGTTGGTGCCCGTGCCCCGGTAAAAGTGCAGCCCGCCGAGTTTGATGGTTGCAGCACTTGCGGATTCGTTGGCCATAGCGACGAGGGATTGGGCCGCAGCAAATTCTTCAGGACGCACCCCAATCCGGCTGTCACCCGTGAGAGCAGGGTCGTTCAGACGCAGGCCAAGACGGAAGGAAGGCTGCCTCGCGGCGCTGTCCAGGGTTGGATACAGATCGCAGAGTTGCTCCAGTTGGGCCAGGCTATCGAGGTTGAAGGTGGCAATGCCCCAGGCCAACACCTGGGCCATGTCGGCTCGGCTGAGGTTGCTGCCGCTGTAGACAATCGCCTCCGGCTTAAACCCCGCATGCAGGCCCAAGTAAATGTCGCCCGGAGTGTTGGCGTGCAGCCCCCAGCCCGCCTCCCGCACCAGTTGCAGCAGCGCCACGTTGCCGTTGGTAACGGTGGCAAAGTGAAAGCGGGTGCGTCGGTAGGGGATGGCCTGGGCAATGTGGTGCAGGGTCTGCTGGAGGAGATCGCCGTCGTAGAGGTAAAGCGGCGACCCGTAGACCTGCAGGAGGCTTGTCGCCAGCGCCGCCGAGGGCTGGAAGGCCCCTGGCATTGGCATCACTGGGGGGCTGGGTTGGGTGGTTAGAGCCATTGTTTGCGGTATCGCCAAACTCGGTGAGGTAACCAAAATGGATGCTGCCACAAATGATTCACAGATTCGCCGAGTACCTGGGATCGCCACTGTTGCCACATCACCAGCAGCCAGAGGATTTCACCAATGCGCCGCCCCTGAATCGTACCGCTGAGATCCCCAAGAGCTGTGACCAGGGCCAGGTCTGTTTGCCAGTGTCCCTGGGAAGCTAAGACACCAGGATTAAGCCAATGACCCAAATCTCTCCACCATTCATTGAAGCACCAAGAGGTTAAGGGCACCCCCATGCCGCGCTTGGGTCGCCACACAATATCGGCGGGTAACCAGGGCTCCACCGCCCGCTTGAGGATGTACTTCTCACAGGCTCCCTTCAGACAAAGGCTACCGGCCAGGCCAAAGGACCACAGCGCCAGGTCGGGGTCGCAAAAAAGCGATCGCACCCGGAGCCCCTGGGCAAGCGCCAAATTGGTCGCGCGGGGATGAATATTCTGTGCCCCCTTCAGCATCAACGTGGCTCGCCGCAAACGATGTAATAATCCCTGGGTCGCCGTTGGCTCAAGGGCTGGGTACAGCCAGTCCTGGGGATCCAGAGCACGAATTTCACTCAGCACCGCAGGCTGAAACACCCGAGCCTCGTGACCCCACAGCCGGTGGAAGGTGCGCAAATACTGCTGGGCAAAGGTTTCTCTGCCCTCGGGGTGGTCGAAGTGATAGATGTTGGCTGCAATCAGAGGCTTGTTCGTCCAGCCGGCAAACAGCTGATCGCCGCCTTCGCCGTTAAAGATAATCCCCACGTCCTGGCTGGCAGCCTGGTTGAGCAGATACAACGGCACCGTAACCGCATCGCCAAAGGGAAGATCCAGCGCCCGAACCGTGGCCGACAGGGCCTCGCGGATGCGGCGGGGACTGGCGTCCACCTTGACCAGGGGAATACCCAGAGCCTGGGCCACCTGCGCGGCGTAGGGCCATTCGGGCAGGCTGCTGGAGCCAAAATCAAGCGTGTAGGCCCGCACCCGCACCCCCGCCTTGACTAACATCGCCGCCACCAAAGAAGAATCCAGCCCGCCGGATAGCAACACCCCGACTGGCTCAGCCTCAAGATCGCTAATCTGGCGCTCTACAGCGATGTTGAGCAAGGCCTGAAGCTGGGTAATCGCCGTTATCTCATCCTCAAGCTGGGTCGGACTTTCCCGCCAGTTCACCAGAGTGCGGCGGGTGGGAGAGTGCAACTGCCCCTGGCCATCGAGCGTCCAAGTTTGCTCAGTACCCGCTGATAGCGATTGGATTCCTTGTACCGGCGTGAGGGGCGTGGGCACATAAGAAAAGCAGCTGTAGCCATAGAGCGCCGCCAAGTTAATCTCAGGCATTTTGCCCTGGGAACGCACCAGAGGCAGCAGCCATTGCAGCCGCGAGGCAAACCAAATTCCCTGATCTTTCTGCATCCAGAATAAAGGCATGCGCCCAAAGACATCGCGCCCTAGGGTGAGGCGATCGGAAGTCACCGAGAACCAGGCATCGGCATCAACCCCCGACGCCGAGAGACCAACTCGACTATCCTTGAGGATAGCTGGGCGTTGCCAGTTGTTTAGCTTTGTTTGAGTCAGCAGATCGTTCAGGCTCCGACCCAGATCAACTTCTTCGCCGTAGCCCCAATAACCAATGCAGCCCCAGGAGTGGGTTGCTGCCGCTGCGATCGCATCCCATCCCATCAAGTCGCTAGTCCACGCTGAAGCTGGCATCGCTAAGCTGACGATCACCCAAAAAAGCTGCCACCTTCCAGGCACCTGCGGGCGACTCAGGGCCAACGGTGTAGCGGCAGGAGGTGGGCCACACCGGTGTCGTTATCGGCTTGGTGCGGTATTGATTTTGATGGACGACCTGGCCGCTGGGGTCGGTCCAGCGACAGGAGAGGGCAAGCTTCTCACCCACTGGAGCGTCAGCGACGTTGATGCGATAAACCAGCTCACTGCCGCCGGCCTGAGGCGTCACCCGGCTGAGATTGCCCCCGTCGTCTTGGCTCAGGGTAATGCGATCGCCCTGGGCCACCACCTGAGCGAGCTGCTCCTGGTGTCGCCTCCCAAGCCACAGCCAGCTCGCCAGGCCAAGCCCTACCACCACCGACACCCCTGCGGCAATCCAGCGCCTGCGCCGCTGCTGCACAACTAGAGAGTCTTGGCGCTTGAGCTGCACCATGGCGTCATCTAAAAACTCGGGCGACAAGTCGAGCTGCTGCAAAATATCTTTCACCTCATTGATGTCGAGCTCCTCCCGGTGGCGGTCGGACAGGCTCTGGACCTCCGCCACCAAGCGCTGCAACTGGGTATCAGTCAATCGCTTGTCCATGGTGATTGGGGGGGGCTAAGGGGGTGCGCGACTTCCAAGTGGAGCTCAGCGAAGCGCGGGGTCGCGGTTGGTGTGAGGGGCCTCAGCGGGCGTTGGCCAGGATGCGGCGCAGCTCCTCGTTGAGGTCGCGCAGCACCGAGCGGGGGCTCACCGCATCCAGCAGCTCCAGGATGGCATTCACCTCGGCCTGGCTGATGGTGCGGTTGCCGGTGACCGCCTCGAAGTTGGCCTTCACCACGTGGTCGCGGATCTCCGCCTCCGTGGCGCTGCGGGCCACGAGCTCGCTCACGTAGGGGTTGGAGCGGGCGGCCTGGATCAGGGCCTTGTTGAGCAGCTCGTAGGAGATCTCACCCTTCTTGTTGGTGTAGGCCTTCACGATCGCCTGGTAATCGGCGCTGTTCACCGTGGCCAGATCGGCACCGGAGGGTTCCTCGGCCAGCTCCGGGGCGGCCGGTGCTTCCACGGCGGCTGCGGCTGGGGCGCCGGGCACCGCCGCCGGCGAACGCACCGGGCCGCGGCTGCTGTAGGGCAGCCCGGAGGTGAGCTCCAGGGCTTCCTGGAACGCCTCCAGCGGGTAGAGGTCGGCGGGGGTGTTGGCGGCAGGATCGGGCTGGCCGCTCTGGTGGTTCAGCAGGGCCAGGCCGGGCTGGGCGGTGTCGGGGCGCAGGATCACCACCCCCGACTGGCCGCCCCGCAGCTTCTGGCGGTAGGCCACGGCCTCCAGGCTGGAGAGTTCGACGAGGCGGGTGCGGATGACCATGGGGGTTCAAGAGGTCTGCTCCGCAAGGTAGGCAGGGCATGGGGAGAATCCCAGGTGTCGGGCGGCACAGAGTTGCGGTGCCCATTCGCGGGCCCTACAGCGCCCCAAGACGTGAGCGATCATCGGGCTGCCTCCTTGAATGGCGCTGGATCGCCAAGGCCAGATCCTCCGTGAGGAGAGCGCCGTAAGGGAATCCCATGGGGCCGCTTCCACCCTCTTCCATCGGCTTCCATCTGACGATGATTGACCTCGATCAGATGGCCGCAGAACAATGGTGTTGTCCCCATCGCCGCAGGCCCCCTCGGGTTTAACGCCATGTTCTTCGACCTTCAATATCTCGTTCTGACCATCCCAGCCCTGCTCTTCAGCCTCTGGGCCCAGCGGAAGGTGCACAGCACGTTCGATCGTTTCGCCAAAGTAGGTGTGCAATCCGGATACAGCGGCGCCCAGGCCGCCCAGGCGGTCATGCAGAGCGCGGGGGTGCAGGGTGTGCGGATCGAGCGCCATGAAGGCTTCCTCAGCGACCACTACGACCCCCTCGCCAAAGCCCTGCGACTTTCGCCGCACGTCTACGACGGCAAGTCCATTTCCTCAGTCGCCGTGGCTGCCCATGAGGCCGGTCATGCCATTCAGGACCAGGTGGGCTATCCGCCCCTGGTGTGGCGCTCGGCCCTGGTGCCCCTCTGCAATGTGGGCAACATGATCTGGATCTTTCCCTTCATGGCTGGTCTGGTGCTCCGCCAGCTCTCCTTTTCACCCCTCCTGATCTGGACAGGCATTGGCCTGTTCGCAGCCGTGGTGGTGTTTCAGATCATCACCCTGCCCACAGAATTCAATGCCTCCAACCGGGCGAAGGCGGTGCTGGCGAGCACGGGGATTGTGTCCACCCAGCAGGAGGCCGATGGTGTAAGGAGGGTGCTGGATGCCGCCGCCCTCACCTACGTGGCGGCCGTGGCCGCATCCTTGCTGCAGCTGATCGATCTGGTGCTCCGCCAACGCAGGTAAGAAGTCTTTGTCTGGTGACGCATGCCGATGCTATGGGCATTCTGTTGATTCTTCGAACGCCTGCTTCAGCGGCGCCCATAGCCCAAGGCCCCGCGCCCGACCAAAATGCCGCCAGCCATGGACGACCGCTGCAAGCCGTGTTGGCTGGATGCGGCTTGAGATGTTGCTTGTATCGACTATTTGACTGGCTTTGCGATTTCAATGGCAAAGTCGCCCATTTGCTCAATGAGTGTGGCAAGGGAGATGTATGGGAATGTGCCCTTTTCGGTCACAAATCCACTCTGTGCCAGCCACATCGGCACAGTGCGAGGGATCGCCGAAGTGGTGCCACCCGCATGCTTGACCGTGTTTGCCAGCTCATTTGCTCGTTCATCGATTGAGTCATCACCGGCGACGTAGACTTTGTCGATTGAAATCCGATTGTAGACTTGAACACCTACTTGTCAGTTGAGCAGACAGGCCTCCCATTCGCATAGCGCCTCAAAGTATCGGGGAATGTTGGGGCTGCCTGGTCCTGCCATCCTCACATAGTTCAACGTCAGATTGCGGGCCAGTCTGTACTTGGCAATTGCAGTACTTGCGCGATAAATGATGTTAAAAATCTGAGACTTCATTGGCTCACCATAGGTCTGCCGAAGGGCACTGGTCAAGAAATGGTTGAAAAGCCAGTCCGACTCTCCTCTCAGCGACTCTTTCAACTCCGGAATACTGGCATCAACAAAGTCGTGAATGCCAGGAGCGACAAATCGATCAAGAAGTTCTTGACTCCACTGTATTGTCATGGGTGCCTCGTGCAACTCAGGCAATTATCGCTGAGTAAGTAGCCCAAGCCAACGCAGTATGGGCGGACCGCATAACACCCTAACCAGTCTGGCTCCATTCATCATATCATCCATAGCTCAGCCCCCATGAATTCCTCAGATGGGTCGGGCTGCATGGCTTCTCAAGGATGGGGAGGGTCCGGCCGAGCATGATAGACGGATCCGCATAACATCCCAAGGTTTGCCAGAGTTTCCCGGACTGATCTGGCGATAAGTGTTTGTCAAGGAAATGGAATTAATTGAATGACTGTTGTCAGCAATCACTACACGATTGATTGCTTTGGTAATGATAATCCAGATTTCGAATCGCAGTAGCCGACTAGTACCTGAATCGCCAGGAAGTTGGCCCCTGCTCCTGCAGGTTCGTGCCACAACATGGCCACAGACCGGCGTGACGTCCCCACTTTGAATAGCGCAAGGTGTGGCAACCTGCGGTGGAAAGGTCCCCCCAAATCCCGGACCCCCCAAGGCTCATGAATCTCCTGTGCAGCGCAATCACTACCACCTACTGCTGTCGCTGCAAGGCGGCGATGCTCTCGGTGGCGGCCTTGGCGCCTGCCAGTGTGGTGACGGTGGGTACGGCGTAATCGAGGGCGGCCCGGTAAATTGCTGTCATAATGCTTTCAGATTGATGTCACCCCAATCGGAGGCCTGGGCCAATGGCCACGCTCACCCTGCGCAACGTGCCCGACGAGCTGGTTGCGCGCCTCAAGGCCCGCGCCAAGCGGCATCGGCGCAGCCTCAACAACGAAACCATCGCCGCCCTAGAGCTGGCGGATGCAACGGTTACCGGGGCTACTCCCTTGCCGGCTGCGGTGTCTGTTGATCTGGATGGCACCCTGCGGCGCATGGAGGAGATCCATGCCGGGCTGCGTGTCAAGGCTGCCGCCGAGGGCAGGGAGATTCTGCTGTTGCCTCCGCCCCCTCCTCTGACGCCGGAGCAGATCCAGGCGCAACGGGTGCGGTTCGCTGAGCAGCGCAGTGGTTTCAAGGGTCCACCTCCCACAAGCGAAGAGATCATCGAAGCAATCGAGCGGGAAAGCCATCCACCTGATGACGACCTCTTGGCAACCCCAGAGAGGCTGGACTATTGACCGTTGTCGTCGACACCAATGTGCTGACTGAGCTGTTCCTTCCCACGCAGAACGGTGATGTCGTGCAGCGCCTGTGGGATGCCGATCGCGACTGGAGGTTGCCCCAGCTGTGGGTTTGCGAATTCCGCCATGTTCATTTGAAGTATCTAAGAGCTGGTCACCTTGATCTGAGCACGGCTCTGAATAACCTGGCCCTGGCAGAGGAAGCATTTATGCCGTTGACAGTGTCCATCGAAAGCGCAGGCGCACTCCAGCTCGCCCACAGCCACGGCTGCTCCAGCTACGACGCTGAATTCGTGCTTTTAGCCCAGCTGCTGGCCTGCCCGCTGTTGACGTTTGATCGCAAGCTGCTGCAGCTGTTTCCAGATGTGGCGGTTAAACCGGGTTCGTAGGGCGGCGCCGTGGAGCTCTGCAAAAACTCAATCAGGCATTCACCCGTGTGCTATCCCCCCCCAAGGCTCATAAATATCCTGCAACGCAATCACCTCCACCTGCCGCTGTTGCTGCAGGGCGGCGATGCCTTCGACGGCGGCGCGGGCGCCGGCCAGGGTGGTGACCGTCGGCACGGCGTAATCGAGGGCGGCGCGGCGTAGGTAGCGGTCGTCGTGGGCGGCCTGGCGGCCGATGGGGGTGTTGATCACCAGTTGGATCTCGCCGGAGCGGATGGCGTCTTCGATGTTGGGGCGGCCTTCATGCACCTTCAGCACCGTTTCCACCCGCAGGCCTGCGGCCTGCAGGGATGCGGCGGTGCCGGCGCTGGCCACCAAGGCAAAGCCGGCCTGGGCCAAGCGCCGGGCCACCGGCAGCAGGGCCGGCTTGTCGCGGTCGTGGGTGGAAAGAAACACCGTGCCGCTGGTGGGTAAGGCTTCGCCGGCCGCTAATTCGGCTTTGGCGTAGGCGAGGCCGAAATCGGCGGCGATGCCCATCACCTCGCCAGTCGAGCGCATTTCCGGGCCTAGCAAAGTATCCGCCCCCGGAAAACGCTTGAAGGGCAGCACCGCCTCCTTGACGGTCTGCAGCGGCGGCACCGGCTCGCTGGTTAGGCCCAGCTGCGCCAGAGTGCTGCCGGCCATCAATTGGCTGGCGATTTTTGCTATCGGCACGCCGGTGGCCTTGGCCACAAATGGCACCGTGCGCGAGGCGCGGGGGTTGGCCTCAATGATGAACACCAATTCCTGGCCATCGGCCTGGCGCTGGATCGCGAACTGCAGATTGATCAATCCCCGCACCTCCAGGGCCAGGGCCAGCTCCCGGCTCCAGCCCTTGATCGTATCCAGCACCTCCGGGCCCAACGACACCGCCGGCAATGCGCAGGCCGAATCGCCCGAGTGAATGCCGGCCGGTTCGATGTGCTCCATCAGGCCGCAGATCAACACCTGACCCTCGCCATCGCAGAGCGCATCCACATCCACCTCGATGGCATTTTCCAAAAACTGGTCGATCAGCACCGGATGGTCCGGTTCCACCTGCACCGCCTCCACCATGTAGCGATTCAGCTCTGCTTCGCCATACACCACCTCCATCGCCCGACCGCCCAGCACATAACTGGGCCGCACCACCACCGGATAACCCACCCGTTCGGCCACCGCCCGCGCCTCGCCATCGCTGCGGGCCAGGCCATTGCGGGGCTGGCGGATTTCCAAGCGCCGCAGAATCGCCTCAAATTGCTCCCGGTCTTCAGCCCGGTCGATTGATTCGGGGGAGGTGCCCCAGATGCGGGTGCCACAAGCCTGGCCCTCGGGGGATTCCAGCCAGCGCAATAGCGGAATCGCCAGCTTTAGGGGCGTCTGGCCGCCGAACTGCACAATCACCGCCTCGGGGCGTTCGGCCTCAATCACATTCAGCACATCTTCAAAGGTCAGCGGTTCGAAATAGAGGCGATCTGAGGTGTCGTAGTCGGTGGAAACGGTTTCCGGATTGCTATTCACCATCACGGTGGCGAAGCCCTCTTGCCTTAGGGCAAACGAAGCGTGGCAGCAGCAGTAATCAAATTCGATGCCCTGGCCGATGCGGTTGGGCCCACCGCCCAAAATCATCACCTTGCGGCGGCTTTCCGGTTGCACCTCGCTGGCCGGCGGCAGTACCCGCAGCTGGCCATCAGCGCCGATTTGCTCCAGGGGGCGTTCGTAGGTCGAGTAGTGATATGGCGTGCTGGAGGCGAATTCGGCGGCGCAGGTATCCACTGTTTTAAAGATGGCGCTCACCCCCAGGGCCTGGCGGTGGCGCCGCACAGCCAACTCGGCCGATCCGGTGGCCCAGGCGATCTGGCGGTCGGAGAAGCCCAGTTGCTTCAGCTCCAGCAGGGCCGGGGCGGTCAGCTCGGCCAGCTGGCGGCCTTTTAATAGCCTTTGCTCGGCTTCCCATAGGCCCCGCAACTTGGCCAGAAACCAGGGATCGATGGCACTGAGCCGATGCAATTCGGCATCGCTATAGCCCCGCACCATGGCGGTGCGCACGGCCAAAATGCGATCCGGTGAGGGGGTGCGCACCTGGCGCTCCAGGTCGGACGGGTCGGGATTGGGATCTTCGCGGTCGCAGCCCCAGCCGGCCAGGCCGGTTTCCAAAGACCGCAAGGCCTTCTGGAAGGATTCCTCAAAGCAGCGGCCAATCGCCATCGCTTCGCCCACCGACTTCATCGAGGTGGTCAGCACCGCCGCACTGCCTTGAAACTTCTCGAAGGCGAAGCGCGGCACCTTGGTGACCACATAATCAATCGTTGGTTCGAAACAGGCCGGCGTGGCGCCGGTGATGTCGTTGACGATTTCATCGAGGGTGTAACCCACCGCCAGCCGGGCGGCGATCTTGGCGATCGGGAAGCCGGTGGCCTTGCTGGCCAGGGCCGATGAACGGGAGACGCGCGGATTCATCTCAATCACCACCACCGCCCCGTCCTCGGGGTTGATGGCGAACTGAATATTGCTGCCGCCCGTATCCACGCCAATCTCGCGAATGATGGCGATCGATTGGTCGCGCAGCCGTTGGTACTCGCGATCAGTCAGGGTTTGGGCCGGGGCCACCGTGATCGAATCGCCGGTGTGCACCCCCATCGGATCGAGATTCTCGATGCTGCAGACGATCACCACGTTGTCGGCGCTGTCCCGCATCACCTCCAGCTCAAATTCCTTCCAACCCAACAGCGATTGCTCCACCAGAATCTGGGAGACGGGGCTGGCCTCCAGGCCGCTCTTGCAGATCGCCCGGAATTCTTCCGGGTTGTAGGCGATGCCACCGCCGGAGCCGCCCAGGGTGAAGGCCGGCCGGATGATGCGCGGATAGGTCTCAATCGTCTCGCCGACCTCCTCGGCCTCCTCCAACGTATTGGCGATGCCCGAGGGGCACACGGCCACACCGATGCGGGCCATGGCCTCCTTGAACAGCAACCGGTCCTCCGCCATGCGGATCGCCTCCAGGTTGGCGCCGATCAAGGTGACGCCAAAGCGCTCCAAGGTGCCGTCTTCCGCCAGGGCCACGGCCAGGTTGAGGGCCGTCTGCCCCCCCATGGTCGGCAGCAGGGCATCGGGCCGCTCCCGCTCGATCACCCGGGCCACCACCTCCGGTGTCAGCGGCTCGATGTAGGTGCGATTGGCCAGATCCGGGTCGGTCATGATCGAGGCCGGATTGCTGTTGACCAGCACCACCTCGTATCCCTCCGCCCTTAGGGCCTTGCAGGCCTGGGTGCCCGAATAATCGAACTCACAGGCCTGGCCGATCACGATTGGACCGGACCCCAACAGCAGGATGCGCCTGAGATCCGTGCGGCGGGGCATGGGGGTTGGCAGCCAAACGGGCCCAGCCTCTCACGCTCGCCGGCCATCCCTACCAATCCCTGGGGCCCGATTGCGGGGGTGCATGGTTAGGGTGGGACCATTCAGATGTGCCTGTAACCCGGCGATGAGCGAACTCCAGCGCTTGAAGGGGCTCCTTCCCCCTGAGATGCAGAGCTGGGTGTTTGTCGAAGCTTCAGCCGCCGTCGACCCACCCCTGATCAGCATCGAAGAGATCGGCCGCGACGAGATCGAGATCCAGATCGACCTGCAGAAATGGGATGCCCTGGCCCTCGACCACCGCAACCTGCTCTTCTGGCATGAGGTTGGTCGCATCCAGAACGACACCGTCCCTCGCGACGGCTGGGAAATGGCGGCCCTGGCCATCGGCCTTGGCGGTGCCATCGGCGAGCTGTGGGTGCAGGACGGCCTGCTGTTGATCTTGGCGATGGGCCTCTCCGGCTTTGCCGGCTACCGCCTCTACCTCAAAAACAACAACGAGAAGCGCCTGCGCGACGCCATCAGTGCCGACGAGCGGGCCATCGACCTGGCCTGTCGCTTCGGTTACACCCTGCCCAATGCCTACAAGAGCCTGGGCGGCGCCCTCAAGGAGCTGGTTGAGCAAACCCGCAAGAAACGCCGTCGCGCCTTCTACGAAGATCGCCTTGAGGCCCTGCGTAAGAGTGCCGGCAAGGCCCGCGCCGAAATGGCCCAGCAGGAGGGCTCCCGCCAATCCGTCAGTAGTGAGAACGTTTATGGCTGATGTCGCCCGGCTTGATGGGCCCTTCGCCCCCGCAACAATCGTCGCCCCCGAAGCCAACGTCCCACCCAGACCACCCGCCCCCAGATCTCCCGCCCCAAGCGCCCCGGAAGTGCCTGGGCTAGACAGCCACGCCCTGGCCCTGCTGGCTGCCGAGGCCTGCGATGACCGCAAGGCCGTGGATATTCGCCTGATCGGCGTTGAGGCCATCTCCTCGTTGGCCGACTGGTTTGTGATCTGCAGCGGTCTTTCCGATGTGCAGGTCCGCGCCATCGCCCGCTCGGTGCAGGACCAACTCGAAGAAAAAGCTGGTCGGTTGCCCCTGCGTCAGGAGGGCCAGGACCACGGCCGCTGGGTGGTGCTCGATTACGGCGAGCTGATTGTCCACGTGCTCGCCCCCAACGAGCGCGGCTACTACGACCTGGAGGCTTTCTGGAGCCAGGGGCAGCAGGAGCGCTACGTCAGCCCCCTGCAACCGCCCGCCTAGTTCTCACCATGGCGATCCCCACCAGGAGTGGCGACTTCGGCCAAGACCAGGAACGGTCAGGCCCTGCCCTGATTGTCCAGGCGGGCCCCTGTCCTGTACCCCAGGACCAACGGCCCCTGCGCGAATACCAGCAACTGCTGGAGTCCTGGTTTTTTGTCTGGCCCGCCGGCCCCGATGGCTGGCCCCTGCTGCGGGCCCTGGGCTTGAGTTTCCTGTTGCTGCTGCCCCTGGCCCTGGTGGTGGCCACTGGCAGCGTGCCCCTGCGTCACGACATTCCCCGCCTGGTGGTGGCCGCGGCCACCGCCAGCGTCAGCCTGCCCCTGCTGCTGTTGCTGCGCCAGTGGATGGGCTGGACCTACGTGCAAAAACGGCTGCTGGCCGACCAGGTGTATTACGAGGAATCGGGCTGGTACGACGGCCAGGTATGGCCCAAGCCGCTCCCCTGGCTCCAGCAGGACCAGCTCGTCGCCCGCCACCAGATCGGCCCCGTCCTCTCCCGCCTGCGCCTCGGTCTCACCGTTGCCGGCCTGCTGCTGGTCGCCGGTACCGGGCTCTGCCAGGCTCTCTCAGCCGGTATCGCCGGCCCCTGACTCCTCCGCACCGCTCCCCATGTCCCTGCCCTCCAGCTTTTCGGGAGCCAATCGCGGTGCCTTGATGGCGCCCTTGGAGGTGAGGTTGCTGCGCAATGGCATCGCCGAATCGCAACACCGGGTCCATGCCGTGGTCTGTGACAGCCGCGGTCGGGTGCTGCTGCGGGCCGGCGATCCCCAGCAGCTCAGTTTTGTGCGCAGCGCCCTCAAACCATTCCAGGCCATGGCGTTTGTCGGCAGCGGCGCGGCGGATCGCATCGGTTGCGGCGACAGGGGGCTGGCGATTGCCTGCGCCTCCCATAGCGGCAGTGCCGTCCACGCCCGCGAGGCTTTTCGGTTGCTCTGGGGAGCCGAGCTGGAAACCTCCCAGCTGCAATGCCCCGTCCCCGCAGGCGCCACCAGCCCCCTGGAGCACAACTGCTCCGGCAAGCACGCCGCTTTTCTGGCCACCTGCCGCCAGCTGCACTGGCCCCTCGAGAGCTATCTACAAATCGACCACCCCGTCCAACAGGAGGTGCTCAAACGCATCGGTGAATTGCTGGCGATCCCCGCCGCCGAGCTGGTCAGCGCCCCCGACGACTGCGGTGCCCCAACCCTGCAACTGCAATTGGCCCAGATGGCCCTCACCTTTGCCCACCTCGGTGCCGGCACCCATGCCGATCTCGAACAGTTGGGCCGGGCGATGCTGGCCCACCCCGAACTGGTGGCGGGGGAGGGTCGCTTTGACACCGAGCTGATGCGCAGCGGCCACGGCCAGGTGATCAGCAAGGGCGGCGCCGAGGGCATCCAATGCCTCAGCCGGGTGGGTGAAGGCCTGGGGGTGGCCATCAAGGTGGAAGACGGGGCCAGCCGGGCCAAACACGCCGTGGCCCTGCATTTGCTGCAGAAACTCGAATGGCTGACGCCCATGTCCCTGGAAGAACTGGACCAGCGCTTCTTGCGGCCAGCCCCCCACCTGCGGCTGGAGGTGCTGGGGGAGATGCGCTGAAGGGCCCGCCAGCCAGGGGGGTGCCCTCGGGCTGGTAGTGTTGTTAAACACCGCGGGGTAGAGCAGTCTGGTAGCTCGTCGGGCTCATAACCCGAAGGTCGCGAGTTCAAATCTCGCCCCCGCCACCACTTGCAACCGCATTAGCCCTGGCGCTCTTTGAGTACCAGGGCTTTTGTTTGGCCCGCCAGTCCCGTTGCCGCCCTGCCCCTCGCCCATGGCCCTGGACCCCACCATTGATGGCCCTTGGGACGCCCTGGTGGTGGGCTGCGGTGCCAGTGGCAGCGTGGCCGCCATGGTGCTGGCCGAGGCGGGCATGAGGGTGCTGGTGCTGGAGGCCGGACCCCAACTGAGCCCCCAGCGGGCCCGGGGGGGGGAACCCCTCAACAGCCTGCGGCGCTTGGCCTTTCTCAGCAGTGGCCGCAGCCGGTTGCAGGCCCAGCACCCGGGTTTCTGGAAACACAACCCCGAGCTCTTCGTTGATGAGCGCCTGCATCCCTACACCACCCCGGCTGACGCCCCCTTTCTGTGGAGCCGGGGTCGCCAGGTGGGGGGTCGCAGTCTCACCTGGGGCGGCATCACCCTGCGGCTCTCCGACCACGAATTCAAGGCCGGCGAACGGGATGGCCGGGGCCCCTCCTGGCCGATCAGCCACGCCGACCTCGACCCCTACTACACGCGGCTGGAAACGTTGCTGGGGGTCCATGGCCAGGCCGATGGCCTCAGCACCCTCCCCGACGGCCACT
>Ga0209088_10001260_pt1 | contig 16473 bp, 13 predicted proteins | sample S_140625_EF_Meta_FD_187324 | JGI IMG/M metagenome (GOLD analysis project Ga0209088, IMG submission 187324) | Freshwater microbial communities from Lake Simoncouche, Canada to study carbon cycling - S_140625_EF_MetaG (SPAdes) (version 2) | ecosystem: Environmental > Aquatic > Freshwater > Lake ... | reverse complement strand
CTCCTCCCCGAAGATTTTCTTAAATCCAAAGTCTGTAAATGGATTTATAAATTTTGCTTTCATCTTTTGTTTTTACGACCAATTTCTTGGAAATAATAAACATACAACTATTTGAAGAGGCAAACCTAAAAAGTGTGGTAAAGTAAGATATTTGTCTTTTGGTCTTATTTTAAAAAATCACGTATTTTGTCCACATTTTATGATATCAAAATTTAAAATTTGTTTCCTGACGATAAAAGGGCGAATGCAATTCGCCCCTACGGGATTAATTCAAAATCAATACCAATGTTGGAATGGCGTGTAATGAATAAGGTTTTTTCACAACCGTATGATACCTCAATTTAAAATTTGTTTCCTGACGATAAAAGGGCGAATGCAATTCGCCCATACGGGATTAATTCGAAATCAATACCAATGTTGGAATGGCGTGTAATTATTTAGGGTTTTTCACTATTGCCATATTAGCGCTTAACAAAACTTAACTTTTCATTGATGACTGACATAACATAAAGAATTTCATTTTTTATAATTAGTAAAAAATAAAATCGCTATTGTTAATTTTTGAATTCATCGAGGCAGAATAGAGAAACTAAATCATTTACAATGAGTAAGGAATCATCGTCTAAATTGCTAAACCAGGTTATTTTTTCAGTGTTTTCTATAATTTCTTCTATTTTATCCGTTTTTATTTTTAAAGATTGTTTAAAATCTATTATTCTATCTAAGAATTTGTTCATTTTAATCTCATCAATTACAGACTCTCTCTTTTCCTCAAATGAAAAACTTCTTACCTGCTGAAATGTTTCAAGTATCTGTGGTTTATATGTTAGTCCTTCCATTTTTTGCAAATTCCACGGTTAAATAATAAAATTACACCTTTTTTTATAAATCAATAAATATTATTTCTTAAATACTCGGACGAATTTCCAAAGGATAGTTAGAAGTAGCATAATAGAAGGTTCTTTCTCTGAAATAATTTTATCCGATTCAGGTATAAGTGCATTCAGGAAATCCAATAATAAGGGTTAACTCATGTGCTGACGCGCAGAGGCGATGCATGAATCGTCTTTTCCGCTACAGGTTTAAACCTAAAAACAACCCGACGCATTGGGGGTAATTCCCCCCAAACCCCCTTTCTTGCCTCCCGCATTTGCTCGCCCACAACTAGACAAATTATCAATCCTTAAGGCAGCGGATGGAGGCACCAAGTTGCTTTTCATAGCTGATCCTGAACACATCGTCACTGTCGTAATCCAGGCGACTGGACCAGGCGTTATTGAGGTTGACTTCGGTAGCCCTCCAGAAGACAGCGGAGTTACTAAGATTGTTAAAACTTCCATCTTTAATACGAGAACCTCCTGGGAGAGCTGAAAAACCACTTAAATTCGTTGCCTCTGTATTTGGACTATTCCAATAGAAGACAGTCCCAACGGATTTCAACTTACCACCTGCTACGCTTTCTCCCCCTAGTTCAGTAGTCAAAGTTGTCCACTCTGTGTCAGTTGGAACGTGCCAACCTGAAGGGCAGATGTTTAAAGTATCAGTACTTGTAATTGTTCCTGTTGTATATATCCCTTTTGCAGCATACCAATTGTATAGGTAGCCATATTTGGTGCGGTTCGAAGGGGTGGTATTCGTACTATCATTTGCGTAAATGGTATGTGCTCCTATGGTTAAATTATTCCATGTAGACGAACTACCACCAGAACCACCAGTGGCATCAAATGGAATCGATCTGCCATTATTATATTTTCTCACTCTTAAATTTTCCTTTGTCCAACACTGTGCACCAATCAAAACCGTATTATAGATGTTGCCATCAATATCAGAAATGGGTGCTCCGCAAGGGGAGAAAGCTGGAACCGAAGTAGTTGCATCAGTTCCCCATACTGGCACTGGATCATTGTCTGAGGACATCTTTAAAACTTGACCCGCGGTACCAGGGTTTAGATTTACCCAGTTGGATCCATTCCAATACATGATATGTCCCTTTAGTCCTCCTGGGTAATAAGGAAATACAGTACTACTCAGCTTGCTGTTAATGCGTTCCGACAAGGAGGATGTGTCCGTTTTACTTAGCTTGGCGTTAATTCGATTTGACAAGGAGGATGTATCAGATTTATTCAGCTTCGTTTCAAATCTCGATGTCAAATTCAATAAACTGGTGTCAGATAAACTGGATTTGGCATTGATTCGAGCTGACAAAGAAGCCGTATCCGATCCACTCAACTTCGTTGAAAATCTCGATGTCAGGTTCAATAAACTGGTATCTGATAAACTGGATTTGGCATTGATTCGAGCTGACAACGAGGTCGTATCCGATCCACTCAACTTCGTTGAAAATCTAGTTGCAAGATTCAATAAACTGGTGTCAGATAAACTGGATTTGGCATTGATGCGAGCCGACAACGAAGCCGTATCCGATCCACTCAACTTCGTTGAAAATCTAGTTGCAAGATTCAAAACCGAGGTATCTGTTTTAGATGCGTACAAGGCATAAGGTACACTCATCAGTTCTTGTGTACCCAACAAAACATAACTATTACCTCCATTGAAATCTGCTTCCAATTTTATGAAATGAGCTGAACTACCCCAATTAATATTGCCAAACACCCCACTTGAAACGGTTCCACCACCAATTTGCAAACTCATTAATCCACCTGCATCCGTCGTTTTAGCATGCGTTTCAATGTAAACAGCGGACCCATTAATCGTACCTGATAATATAGAGATTCTCAAACTCACCGCACTATTTGATACAACTTCTCCATTCGTATTTCTCAAAACCGACTGGAAGTTAATCTTAGTTGGTGCCTGCGAAATCCCTAATAAAGGAAAAATTAACAGCATTAGGATTCTTATAAAATTCATATTATGATTCGCATTAATTTTTGTGCATACAGTGCAAAGTTATTTTTTTTTTTGATAATTAAAATATAATCCATTCTTTATTAAGCTAAAAAATATCCTAAACAAACTTTGTAATTGTGCAGCAATAACAAGGTTGGAATGGGTGGGTATGGATAAGGTTTTTTCACAACCGTATGATACCTCAATTTAAAATTTGTGTCCTGACGATGAAAGGGCGAATGCCATTCGCCCCTGCGGGATTGGGATATTTGATGCATGATGGAAAATGGTTAAAAAAGCACCCTATTATAAATTCCATACAGCAGTCCTCTAATTTCTACCCTCAAATTAGTATTTTTAATACTAATATGTATCTTTGAACCTATGATAAGCATCTGGTTTAGCTGTCATCCATAAAACCTGTTCGTTCATCTTTTTATCCTACCACGCCCATGGTTCCTATCGATAAAATCGAAGTAAGGAATTTACATATCGAAGATTTTTCTGAATTACTTGCCGACTTAAAATCTTTGCCTAACGAAGAACTTGCCGTCCTTTGGACAGAAGCGCAAATCTTAAAATTACTCACGGTTTTTCCTGAAGGTCAAATCGTTGTATTAGCAAATGGTATCGTCGTAGGTTACTCTTTTTCCATCATTTTGTCGATCGAACAAATGGAAAAGATGACCCATTTCAGAGAGATAACAGGAAATTTCTCCTTTTCAACCCACCAGTACGAAGGTGATTTATTGTACGGACTCGATACTTTTGTCCTACCAGAATACCGGGGATTAAGACTAGGCAGGAGACTTTCAGATGTTCGTAAGGAATGGTGCGAGGAACGGAATCTTTGCTCCATCGTCACCTATTCCAGAATGCCTAAACAAGAGGGCGATGCATTAAAATCGCCTAAAGATTATATTCAGAAGGTAAAATACAAAGAGCTTCAAGATCCTATTTTAGGATTTCATCTGGCGAATGATTTTCATATCAAAACGATATTGCCCGACTATTTCGCAGGGGATAGAAAACAAGCGGTCAGTACGGTTATCCTGGAGTGGAACAATATTTTCTACCAAAAAAGAACGCGTGAAATCAGCTACCGCACCAGTGTAGTTAGAGTGGGTCTTATACAATGGCAAATGCGCTTGTTTCCCTCTATGGACGCGCTCTGCGAACAAATTGAATATTTCGTAGATTCTGTCGCCAGCTACACCTGCGACTTCATGCTTTTTCCGGAATTATTTAACGCCCCACTTATGGCAGAGTTCAATCATTTGAGTGAACCTGAAGCTATTAGAGAGTTATCGGCATTTACCATTCCACTTAGGGATAAGTTTTTAGAATATGCGGTATCCTATAATGTCAATATTATTACGGGAAGTATGCCACTGATGGAAAATGGGCAGCTGTTAAATGTTGGCTATTTATGCCGCCGCGACGGAACGTTTGAACGCTACGAAAAAATACATATTACCCCGGCAGAAGTCGATTCCTGGGGTATGGCCGGAGGAAGTAAAATGGAGGTATTTGAAACTGATTCTGGTAAAATTGCCGTGGCTGTTTGTTATGACGTTGAATTTCCAGAAATGTGCCGCATTTTAGCCGATAAAGGGATGCAAATATTGTTTGTCCCCTTCTTAACCGATACACAAAACGGCTACATGAGGGTTCGTTATTGTGCTCAGGCCAGAGCTATTGAAAATGAATGTTATGTCGTTATGGCTGGTTGCGTTGGTAATCTTCCACAGGTTCATAATATGGATATTCAATATGCTCAATCGGCTGTTCTGACTCCTTCTGACTTTGCCTTTCCTTCCAATGCGGTGAAAGGTGAGGCTACGCCAAATACAGAAATGACGCTTATTGTAGATATTGACCTCGACTTGTTGAGGGAGCTACATGAGTATGGCAGTGTGCGAAATATGAAGGACCGACGATTGGAACTTTATGAAATAAAACCAAATTCTTAATTTTTTTATCCTTGTGTGATAAAGGTAACTGAAGTACCTTTTTTATTGGCTCATCTTTGTATTGTATTTAATTCTTAACCTCAATACAAAGACAATGAGAACAAACATGGGATCTGCCGATAAGACGATCAGAATCATTATCGCTGCATTTATATCTGGCTTATTTATTGGAAATATTATCTCAGGAACCGTTGGCTATCTGCTACTGGCTCTTGCTGCCATTTTATTGCTCACCAGTTTTGTGAGTTTCTGTCCCCTATATTTACCTTTTGGCATTTCAACAAAAAAAAATAAACAATTATAACATGACTTTACAAAATATTTTAAAAGAGAAAAAAGGAACTATTGTAGATGTTCGTTCTACAGAAGAATTTATGGGTGGAAATGTAGCAGGATCCATTAATATTCCCCTGCCGGAAATTCCACAACGTTTGGAAGAATTAAAAACATTGAAGCAGCCTCTTATTCTGTGTTGTGCCTCTGGCATGCGCAGTGGACAGGCCCATGGCTTTCTGAATCAACAAGGAATTACCTGTTTAAATGGCGGTGGCTGGACCGATGTAAATTTTTATCAATCACAGGCTAATTAAAACAATTATCATGGATGCTCATTATTATCATGTAGATGTAAACTGGCAAATGGACCGAAAAGGTAAGCTTTGCTCTCCTGAATTATCAAAAGAAAATGGTCCCTGTATCGAGGTTGCCACCCCTCCAGAATTCCCTAAAGGTATGCCAGGTATCTGGTCACCGGAACACTTATTTACAGCTGCTGTCAGCAGTTGTCTGATGACTACTTTTCTGTCTATCGCTGAAAATTCTAAACTGAATTTTAGTAGTTTCAGCTGTCAGGCAAAAGGCAAACTGGAACAGATGGATGGAAAATTCATGATGAGTGAAGTGATTCTCGAACCTACCGTTACCATTGCAGATGAAAAAGACGAAGCAAAAACACTTAGGATTTTAGAAAAATCGGAAGCAGCTTGTCTTATTTCAAATTCAGTGACATCGAAAATAATAATGTTGCCCACCATTAAAATAATAATGAATGAAGGAGTTGTGGCTTAGAATATCCACTCAGTGGACCATTATCCGGGTATTTTATTTGTTAACCGGCTTATTTATCGCTTCTCAAGCGTTCATTGAGGGTCAATGGTTTGGCGCCATTTTTGGCATCTACTTTATCTCAATGGGTTTATTCGCCTTCGGATGTGCTTCAGGTGCCTGTTTTGGAGGTGCTTGCGAAAAACCAACCGTTAACAAAGCAGATTAATTAACGCGTCCAAAAAGAAAGCATTTCAATCGATTCATTCGCTTGAAATGCTTCTTTTTGGACACTTTTCGTTTATGCAAAATATTTATACAAAATATACTTACATTTAGATAACCTAAATTTCTCATCCCTCTCCGAACCCTTTTGCTACCAAAATATTTATCGAAATTTCAATGACAAAATGGCAAAAAATATAACGATTAATGTCAAGGGAACAGATATTGTTCTTTTCAATAAAGGAAATGAAGAATTCGTTTCTATTACGGACATTGCGCGATACAAGAATGCCTCTGAACCCAAAGATGTTGTAAAAAATTGGATGCGTAGCAGAAGTACAGTAGAATTTTTAGGTCTCTGGGAAAAAATTAATAATCCTAATTTCAAAGGGGTCGAATTCGACTCCTTTATGTTTGAGGCTGGAAGTAATTCCTTCGTTCTTTCCCCTTCAAAGTGGATTGAATCCACAAATGCCATTGGCATAATCTCAAAGGTAGGTAGTGGTGGAGGCACTTATGCTCATGTAGATATTGCTTTAGAGTTTGCATCATGGGTAAGTGCTGAATTTAAGCTCTACTTGTTGGTTGAATTCAAGCGTTTGAAATCAAAAGAAAATGAACGATTAAAAGACGAGTGGAACCTACATCGCACCCTGAGCAAAATAAATTACCAAATTCATACGGATGCTATTAAAGAACATATTATTCCCATTAGTATTACCTCAGAACAAACCATACAGATATATGCAAGCGAAGCAGATGTATTGAACGTGGCTTTATTTGGCAAAACAGCCAAACAATGGCGTATCGAAAATCCTAAAATTGTGGGAAATATCAGAGACCAAGCCACTTTAGAACAATTATTGGTACTAGCCAATCTGGAAAGTTTAAATGCTGAATTTATAAAAATGAAGTTACAACAATCGCATCGATTGATTAAATTAAACCAAACAGCAATAACCCAATTAAAGGCAATATTGGGAAATATACTAATTAAAAAACTGAAATGATTATACATTTTAAAATATTATAAAAGGATGTGCTTCAGGTGCCTGTTTTGGAGGTGCTTGCGAAAAACCAACCGTTAACAAAGCAGATTAATTAACGCGTCCAAAAAGAAAGCATTTCAATCGATTCATTCGCTTGAAATGCTTCTTTTTGGACACTTTTCGTTTACACAAAATATTTGTAAAAAATATACTTATATTTAAAGGACACAAATTTCTCATTAAGTATATTTCCAATGCTAAGAAACATCGCTAAACCTACCCTTCTTCTCTTTTTCCTATGCTTTTTCGCAAAAAATGCAGAAGCTCAAAATAGAGATATTAGTTACATGTCCTCAGGGGGCAAATTACACCCGCTCCAGGCTATCATGGATATCAGACATTATACCATTGTTCTGGATGTGGATATTGATAAAAAAACGATTGTTGGTTCCACAGAAATTGATATGATTCTCTCAAAACCCACAGACACTATCTTATTGGATTTGGTGTATCTGCTGAAAATTGAAAAAGTTAAAGCCAATGACAAACAAGTCAATTTTCAACATGTAAAAGATAAAATTTATATTACTTCAACAGGGGCATTTCAAGCTGGGAAACAAAAAATTACCATTTATTATGGTGGTGAACCCCCTGTTGCCGTAAAACCTCCATGGACTGGGGGATTTACCTGGACGAAAGACAGGAGCGGAAATCCTTGGGTGGCCATCAATTGTCAAAAGGAAGGAGGCCGGGTATATTTCCCATGCAAAGATCACCCAAGTGACGAGCCGAACGAAGGCGTAGATTTATATATTACCGTTCCGAACAATTTAGTCGTTGCCGGTCCTGGTCTGCTAATAGATACAAAGGCAAAAAAAGATAAAAAAACATTCCACTGGAAGACAAATTATACCATTAGTAATTATTGTATCCTTTTTAACATTGGCAAATACGAAGTCATTAGTAAAGATTATAAAACCATAGAAGGAAATATTGTTCCCATCCAATATTATGTTTTACAAGAAGATACCGCACAGGCAAACAAGCTGATTGAATTGAAGGTGAGAGATTCTGAGGTGTTGGAAAAGTATTTTGGAGAATATCCATGGGTAAAAGAAAAAATAGGTATTGCAGCCGTTCCGAACTCAGGGATGGAACATCAAACCATGATAACCTTTCAGAATAAATTTGAATATACAAAAATTGGAGAACACCCTTATTCAGCTAATTTATTTCATGAATATGCACATGAATGGTTTGCAAATAAGGTGACTAATAAAGATTGGGCACACCTCTGGATTCAAGAAGGCATAGCAACTTATGCAGAAGCACTTATACATTTTGAACTTGGGGGCCAGGTAGCTTATGACGACATTATACAACGACATAGAAGGGGAATAAGAGGAAAAAAACCAATGGTTGGCGGGGAAGAATTATCAGAGGATGAGACATATAATGGCAGCGATATTTACACCAAAGGTTCCTTTTTCATGCATTCCTTAAGATATATTATTGGAGAGGATATATTTCTCCCTACCTTAAAGAAATTAGCTACTGATCCTAAATATACCTATGATAATTTTGTTACTACCCGTGACGTGGAACAGTTATTTAGCCAGGCTTCTAACCAAGATCTAAAACCTTTATTTGATTATTATACCCGTACTACTGAGATTTTAGACATCAACATTAAAGAGGTTGCATTAGGAAAATACACGATTAAAATAAATAATTATTTTATGCCTTTACCTTTAGACGTAACCACGGAAAATGGGACTTCAAGAATGGTAATTCCGAACGAGGGCATAACCGTTTTGCAGAATTTTCCCCCTCAGGTGGATTTGAAAAATTATTATATAAAGAAAATAAGCATCCAGTAATGAAGTTAAATCATGCCCTTATTTATCTCTTTTTCCTCCTGGGTAGCACCTTCGTTTTTGCAGATAAATATCCTAAAAATCATAACATTGATATTCTTCATTATAAGTTTGAATTATCCTTATCTGATCTTTCTGATGAAATAATGGGGAAAGCGACGCTTCGCATCTTATTTAAGACCAATGATTCTAAAAAAATCCGCTTGGATTTAATCAATAAAACGGAGCTTAGGAAAGGTAAAGGAATGATGATTGATTCCATTTACACCCAAAATCAAAAAATAAGATTTACCCATTCAAACGATGAGGTATTCCTATTTTTTGATACTCCTCCAAAGAAAGATGAAAAGATTGAAATTAGCATAGCCTATCGGGGAATAGCGGCAGGAGGTCTAAAAATTGGCCCTACCAAATATGGCGATCGCAGTTTTTTCAATGAAAACTGGCCGAATCTGGCACGCCACTGGCTACCTTCTATAGATCATCCTTATGATAAAGCGACCAGTGAATTTTTAGTCAAGGCGCCTTCCAAATACAAAGTAGTATCTAATGGATTATTACAGGAAGAAACCCATTTGGATAAATCAAATACCTTGACCCATTGGAAACAATCCGTGCCTGTTTCTCCCTGGTTGTTTGTATTGGGAGTTGCAGAATTTGCCGTACAGATGGTGGACGAATTTGAAGGAAAATCCATTCAAACCTGGGTTTACCCTCAAGACAGGGAAAAAGGATTCATCGATTTTTCCTATCCAACCAAAGATGCACTTTCCTTCTTTTCTTCTTATGTAGGTCCATTTGCCTATGAAAAACTGGCAAATATTCAAGCAGCCAGCGTAGGAGGAGGCATGGAAACCTCATCTGCCATCTTTTATGGGGAAAATCTGGTGACAGGAAAACCTGATAACAAAAGACTTCAAGACGTAGTCATCCATGAATTGGCACATCAGTGGTTTGGAAATGCGGTGACGGAATCTACCTGGGACGATGCCTGGCTAAGTGAAGGGTTTGCCACTTATTTCACCTTGCTCTATCAGGAATATGCTTATGGATATCAGGAGTATATTAATGGTTTAAAATTAGCTAAAAGACGCGTTACTAATTACACGAAAACAGATTCCACTTATAGTATCATAAGCGATAGAACCGCTGAAAGTGGTCCGGTAACGAATGTCCTGACTTACCAGAAGGGTGCCTGGATTTTGCACATGCTAAGAAACAAAATGGGACATGTTGCCTTTAAGAATGGCATTCAATCTTATTATAAAAAATATTTTAATAGTACAGCAACAACGGATGATTTTTTAGCCGAAATGGAAAAGTCATCTCAGATGGACTTAAAGAAATTTTTTAAACAATGGCTTTATCAACCTGATAATTTAAAGTTAAAATCAAGCTGGGTATATGATGAGACATTAAAAGAGCTTCAAGTAAAAATAGAACAAGTACAATCTTCAGGTTATATATTTGAATTTCCACTTGAAATGGAAATATATAATCCGCAGATGAATGGTACTACTTTCCATGAATTTGACATAAAGGAAAAGGTAGCTATTTTAAAAATTCCGATGAAACTGGCCCCGGGTGGAATAAAATTTGACCCAAGAACTATTCTTTTGGCAGATTTTGAATAAAAATATTTGCTGTTTTAATCAAAATATTACCTCGAAGTCTTCTTATTTTTCACCTAAAATTGTTTACTTAGTAAAAAAATAAAACTATGACCCGATTTATTGGCCTACTTGCCACGCTTACTTTACTGATTTTATCCATTAATGGAAATGCTCAAAAGGTGGATAACCGTTATTTTGAAATGAGGACTTACACCTGTAATCCTGACAAAAGACCTGACTTAATCAAACGATTTCAAGATCATACTCTTAAGTTATTAAAAAAACATGACATAGATAATGTTGCCTATTTTTTACCCACCAAGGAAGACTCCTATTCACTCACTTTTATCATTGGATATCCTTCACAGGAAATGAGAGATAAATTATGGAACGAATTTGGCTCTGACCCTAAATGGAAAAAGGCAGCTGCCAAATCGGAGGAAAATGGCAAGCTGGTAGCAAAAGTAGACCAAACGTTCATGACAATGGTCCCTGAATTATCTACGGCTATTTCTCCCAATAAAATAGCCTTAAATCAAGTTTTTGAACTTAGAACCTATACTTGTTTACCCAACAGACTACCTGCCATAAAAGCGAGATTCCGAGATCATACCCGTGCTTTATTTGAAAAACATGGCATGAAAAACGTAGTTTACTGGGAAACAGTAGAGAAAGAGGGAGCCCAGCCAAAATTAGTCTATCTACTTTCTCACAGCAGTGAGGCAGCTGCTAAAGCATCTTTTGATGCCTTTAGAATTGATCCTGAATGGATTAAAGCCAGCACGAACTCCGAGGCAGACGGAAAAATTGTACAGAAAGTTGAATCGGTCTTTTTAAAACCGCTCCCATTTTCGCCCTTAAAATAATAAAAATTTTCAACAGGAACTACCCATATATTTGCTGCATTGCTAATCTGAATTGTTGCATTTCCTGCGTAGTTCCTGTTGAAATTCTACTCCATTCTAAAAGGGGTGGAAAAGGTCTGCCCGCTAATACCCCTCTTTTTTCAAGCTCTTTGTTAAAGCTGTTTAGTTCTTTTTTTGGCTTGAAAAATACAAAATTAGTATGCGAAGGCATATAAACTAATCCTAAACTATCTAGAGTAGCATAAATATGTTCCTTTGCTTCCTTATTTTTCAATAAGCTAAAAGCATAAAATTCCTTATCGGCTAAAGCCTCTTTCGCAGCTACCATACCTACTGTCCCCACAAAAGCAACTCTATTATTAATTAATTTTGCAGCCATATCTGGTTGGGCAACTAAATACCCCATTCTCAGTCCCGCCAATCCATAAACTTTAGAAAAAGTCCTGGATACAATAACATTCATTCCTTGTTTTACCAACTCTACCATGCTCGGATAATCAGGCGTGGTAATAAAATCAAAGTAAGCCTCATCGACAAAAACCGTGGTTTTTTCAGCAGCTTGTTTACAAAATGAGCGCAGGTCATTCTCAGGAATCAAGGTACCGGTAGGATTATTTGGGTTACAAACAAAAACCAGTTTTGTATTACTATTAATTTTTGAAGCCATTCCAGTCAAATCATGATCCAGCGTTGGAGTTACTGGAATCTTATGAATTTTAGCCCCAAATTGTTCGGCATAAACCATCAATGAATTAAAAGTAGGATCAGGCGAAATGATTTCTCCTCCTTTCCATCCAACCGTGAGACCCGTAATTTTCAATCCTTCGGTTGAACCGGCAGTAAGCACGATGTGATTTTTACTAACTCCCTCCCAATCGGCAATGGCCTGTAATAATTCATCCTGGTAAGAAAATGGGTATCTGCAAATTACATCCATGTTGTCAATGATGGCTTTTTTTACCTTTTCAGACGGCCCATAAGGATTTTCATTGGAACTTAATCGAGCCATAGGATTCCCTGCCAGAGGAGTACCCAAAGGCAGGTCATTCATAATACCTTTAGCTGTTAAATTATTTTGAAGCGTCATTCCAGCCAACGCTAAACCACTTAATCTGAGCCAATCTCTTCTTGATACAGGTTGCATAAATTCCAACGTTTTAAATAAGTGAAAAGGGAATTGTTTCATCCAAATATAATAAAATCAATCTTATACTGATCAAATTAACCTATTTATTATGAATCAAAAATTTTGTTATGATAGAAAACCAGGCACTAAAAAAACAAATTATCATAAAATAACCCAAAGAAAGTTGTTTAAAACAAGTGAAACGCTTAGTTTTAGCTTAATTCAGAAAAGATATTTATATCTCAGCAATTTAAAATTAGGTTTCATTCATTTCAAAAAATTATTTCATGAAAAGACTTTTCATCTTTTTTTCAATGATTTTCCTGTTCACATCCGTTGCCATGGCGCAACGAACCATACGGGGAAGCGTAAAGAGTAGTGGCCAGGAGCCATTAATCGGGGCGAATGTTGTGGTAAAAGGTACAACGATGGGAACCACAACGGACTTAGATGGTTCTTTCAATCTTTCACTTCAGAACAGCGCAGGTGTGTTAGTCATTAGCTATACTGGCTATGAGACCCAGGAAATAACGCTAACCACCAGTAATGAGTATAACATACTACTTACAGAATCTGCCCTTGGCCTGGAGGAAGTTGTTGTCGTTGGTTATGGCACACAACAGAAGCGAACCATTACTGGAAACGTAGCCTCCATAAAAGGGGAGGATATTGCCTCTATGTCGGTACAAAGTTTTGATCAGGCATTACAGGGACGTGCAGCGGGTGTGAATGTAAGTATTCCAAACGGGGTATTAAACAATCCTCCAGTATTTAGAATTCGTGGTATTAACTCCATCAATTTGAGTTCATTTCCTCTTATTGTTATTGACGGAGTACCCACTTTTGCGGGTGACTTATCGGCTAACTCAGCGGCAAACAACATCCTTTCCAATCTTAATCCTTCTGATATTCAATCTATTGAAATTCTTAAGGATGCCTCTGCAGCAGCTATTTATGGTTCAAGAGCTAGTGCAGGCGTGGTATTGATTTCCACAAAGCGAGGAAAACAAGGAACCACAAAGGTAAGTTATGAAACATGGGGTAGCTGGTCAAAAGTTAATCGTTTACCAGAACTTCTTAATGCGGCACAATATTTAGAAATAAAAAATGAGGGTGCGAAAAATGCTAATCTGCCTCAGCAATTTTTCCCTCAGGTAATTAATGGTCAAACGGTTGATACCCGATGGTACGATTACATTTATCAGACAGGTTTTTCGCACAATCATAATTTAAGTTTTTCTGGAGGAAGCGATAAAACTACCTTCTTCCTTTCCATGGGCTTTACCGATCAGAATGGAATGATTAAAGCCAATTCATTTGAAAGGAAATCTGCCCGTCTAAATCTTGACCACAAAGTGAGTAAAATGTTTAGCTTGGGTGCATCTGTGGGTTACTCAGATAATTTTAACGAGGCTCCCAATACCGGGTCTCTTCCAGGTCAAGCATTCAATACTTCAGGTTTGGGAAGGATTCCTTTAGTTACCGCACCAATTGTCGGGCCTTACAATGCAGACGGTTCCTATAATATTTCCTCAAACAATCAACCAGGAAGAGGACCTAATTTACAACAAGTAGGTTTTGTTAATCCGGTGCCTGTCATCGATTTAAATACATTCACCTCAGGAGCCAGCCAAATACAGGCATCCGTATTTGCTAACCTTAATCTGTTGAAAGGACTTAATTTACGCACGCAATATGGCATTGATAATGTCATGACAGAGAGTATCAGTTTTGCCAGTCCATTACATGGCGACGGTTTTGGTTCCAATGGGTCTGCCACAAACAATTTTTCAAACAGACAACGGTGGAACTGGCAAAACACCTTACAATATGATGTAAAGATTGCTGAAAATCATAATTTCTCTTTACTAGCTGGTAATGAGCAACAATACACAAAATCTGATGGTTGGGGAGCTAACAGAACGGTCATAGCAGACCCATTTTTCACTACCTTCCAGGGTAACTTTACGGCGATTGTACCCTCTGGAAACTTTCAGGGCGAAAATTATCTTCTATCCTACTTTACACGTTTAAACTACGATTTCAATAAAAAGTATCTGATTACTTTAAATTTGAGACAAGACGAATTCTCTGCTTTTGCGCCAGGCAAAAAGAGAGGTATCTTCTGGGGAGCATCGGCTGGCTGGTCTATTTCAGAAGAATCATTCTGGAAAGAATCTTTAGGAGGTACCATCAACTACCTTCGCCTTCGTGGTAGCTACGGAGAAGTGGGTAATAACAACGGAATTGGCGATTATGCATCTTTAGGGCTTTATGGTTCAGGACTTTATGCTTCTGACCCTACCCTTGCTTTCTCACAGGCCGGTAACCCGGACCTTTCCTGGGAAACAAGTCAAAAGACGGATATAGGTCTAAATTTCGGTCTTTTTAACGACCGTATCACGGGTGAAATTAGCTACTTTAGAAATTTAATTGACGGACTTATTCTCAATGCACCCCTTTCTCCATCTAAAGGAGTACCAGGTAACTCTATAGCAACAAATATTGGTTCTATGTTAAACACTGGATGGGAATTTGGACTAAGCGGAACGGTTGTTCGTAAAGGTAAATTTTCCTGGAATAGTAACTTCAATCTAACCTTTATGGAAAATGAAGTTAAGACCCTGGCTTCGGGAAATGCCGATATCTTAGCTTCAACGGGTGGCTTGGAAACTTCTAATATTATCCGTGTTGGTCAATCCGTAGGAAGTTTGTTCGTTATAGAAACACAGGGTGTTAATCCAGCTAATGGTCGCCGGATATTCATTAATAGTAAGGGCGAACAGGTTCAATATACCCATGTTGTCGCTGCTGGCCAGTCACGTTGGACTTATCTTGATGGCCGTACAGCAGCAGCAGTAAACCAATCTGCCGACGGAAAAATATACGGCCCAACCCTTCCAAAATGGTTTGGTGCGTGGGACAATACCTTCCGTTACGGTAATTTCGATTTTAATTTCCAATTACAATATTCAGGCGGAAATTATATCTATAATGGTACCAAAGCTGGTTTGAGAGATGCCCGATTCTGGAATAGCCACACAGATGTTCTAGACCGCTGGACAGAATCCAATACAGCGGGATCTATTCCAAGAGTGGTGTATGGCGACAATATTTCTAACGGTTCTGCCATACCTATTTCTGAAAATGTCGAAAAAGGTGATTTCATGCGTTTACGTAACCTTACCTTAGGCTATTCGATTCCTACCTCTGTTTTTGGAAATAAAGTTAAGATTTCCAGCCTGAGAGTCTATGGAAATATCAATAATGCCTTTTTGTTGACAGGCTATTCTGGAACAGACCCTGAGGTTTCTACCAATGGAAATTCCAATCAGGCACCTGGTGTCGATCGGAATTCTGTACCTATGGCACGTACCTTTTTGGTGGGCTTGAATGTTGGTTTCTAATTGCTTAAAATTTGAATAATATGAAAATGCATATAAATTTTTATAAAAAAGTACTGGTAGCAGGTTTGTTCCTAACCAGTCTGTTTCACACCTCTTGTAATGAGGAACTTCTTGATCCTGTGCCTTTAACAACCTTTTCAGAGGCTTCTGTTTTTAACACACCTGACAGAATTTTACAACAGGTACGCGGTATTTATAGTGCTGTGAAAAGTGGTTCTTTTTATGGCGGTCGTTTCCTGATTTACCATGATATTCGTGGAGAGGAATTCCTCAATGAAACGACCAATGGTGTAACAGGATTTTCCACCTGGACACATACCATCGTTTCTTCTACAGGCGAAGTTAATACTTTGTGGAATGCCGCCTATTATGCCATCAATAGTGCCAATCTTTTTATTGACGGGTTGGGACAAAACAAAACGGTACTAAATAACGAAACCCTGGCTAACAACTACCTAGCCGAAGCTCGCTTCCTTCGCGCATTGTGTTACCACAGTATGCTA
>Ga0209088_10001259_pt1 | contig 16474 bp, 23 predicted proteins | sample S_140625_EF_Meta_FD_187324 | JGI IMG/M metagenome (GOLD analysis project Ga0209088, IMG submission 187324) | Freshwater microbial communities from Lake Simoncouche, Canada to study carbon cycling - S_140625_EF_MetaG (SPAdes) (version 2) | ecosystem: Environmental > Aquatic > Freshwater > Lake ... | reverse complement strand
GGACGTACTCGCTGACCAATCCGGCGAACGGAGTCCCGTCCGCCCAAGGATCGCGGGCATCCTTTCCCGCTGCCTTGTGCATCTCCTTGAGCACAGACTTGAGTTGGCTCGTGTTGACGCCAACCAACTGCGCCTCCATCCCTGCCGCCCGTGCCGCAGCCAACACCGCATCCTTGTTGTCAGCCGTGGCGGAAACGGAGTGATCCCACTCCACCCGCCAACTCCGTCCAGCAACCCGGACTCCGTCCAGGCGTCCCGCCGTCATCTCCTCGACGGCGATGTTCGCGAGCACATCGCGCTTCTTCTTCAGTTCCTTCACTGCCAGTTCGGCCACGTCGATTTCGCGGTCGATCACGCTGATCTTTTCAAGCGCGGTCGAGAGCGGGCTGTCTTGTTCGGTAGCTTGAGCAAACGACATCAATCACTTCCTTTCGATTGGAGAGAGCCTCATACACGCGGCCGTCGGCCGTTGTCTTACCTTGTAGCTGTGCAACTAAACTGAAAAACCGCGTGTGTCGTTCCTGCCCAGGTCGGTGCAGACGGGCGATGGCTTGCAGCCATTCGGAGAGCGAATGGCCGAGGGAGTAGAACACTCCGACGTTGGCGCGTGTGAGATCAATGCCGATTCCGCCCGACTGAATCTGTGCAACCAGTACGGCGGTCTTCCCGGCCTGCCACGCGGCAAGGTCGTCCACTTTACCAGACAGCTCACTCACCGTGCGACCCAGTTGGTTGCAGGCGTGCAGAACGCTGTCGATGTCTGATCGAAACCGACAGAAGACGACGAGCGGCTCATGCTCGGGCATATCCTCGAGCATCTCCGCGAACGCGGCCCGCTTCGACGGCACGTCGTCGATCTGCCGTGCGGCGGCAGTGTCGTCAAGTCGCATGAACCCGCTGGTGGCCTGGAGCATCCGCAGCAGGCCGACCATCGCGTTGGCCGGCGTGATGAATCCGCCGTCGACCTCGGCGCAGAAATCCTTCTCCAACTGCGTGTAGACCTTGCCTTCTTTGGCCGTCATTTCGACCGGCACTTCAACGTGATGAATAGGAGGCAAATCAAGGACATCCTCGCTCTTCCGTTGGAACGTCGTGGCCGCGACTCTGGCCGCAAATTGTTCCTTGTTTCGCCAGGCGATCACCATGCCGGGGATCGCGGGATTCGTGACCGCGTAGGTGGCCTTGAAGAGCGTATAGGTCGTACCAAAAGTGGTACATTCCGGCGATTCGACGGCTCGCCAAGTCCCGTAGCCGTCGAGGGGCGATTGAGCCAGGAGCGTGCCGCTCAGTCCGATCCGCTTTGCGGTCGGGTTCTTCTTGCACATCTTGGCCGCCCATTTGCTGGCCGCGCCCGACGGCGACTTGAGGCGGTGAACTTCGTCCCAGACGAGGCAGTCCCAGAGGAGCTTTTCGATCTCCTTGATACGCCAAAGGCTTTCGTAGTTGCTGACGACGATAGCCGGCGATGTATCAGCCATCGCTGCCATGAGATGTCGACCTTTGTCGGCCGAGGAGCCGCGGTCGAGCAGGATGACGCGGATTTCTGGCAGCCAGAGCTTGACCTGCTTGAACCACGCTGGGATCACGGCCTTCGGGCAGCCGACCAGAATGCGTCGGATGCTGCCGGCGAGCATCATCCGCTTGATTATTTCAAGCGTTGTGCGGGTTTTTCCCGCGCCCATGCCGATCCACAACAGAACGTCGCGGCGGCCGTCGGCCCACTCAATCGCTTCCTGCTGATGCGTCCACAACATCCTGCACTCCTTTGCTGGTGGGCAGGATGTTAGGCTACTGAATCAGATCGGTCAAGCGAGGTTTCGGTGGCGACCTTTTTTTGTGCCGGCGTTTTGTAGCCGGCGGGCGAGGGACACGTTTGCTTCGCAGGCCGCTCGCGAGAAAATCCAGCATCGACTGCGATTGTTCCTGGCGTTCACGAGAATGCGCGCCGCGATCTTTCCTTGCTGCGCCATCCGCGGCGGGAACGTCCAGTGGACGTTCATGATCTCGGCGGCCTCGCCGGTCGACACGGCATCTCCAAATGCGATCTGGTGCTCGATCGCGGCCAGAGCCTTGACCATCGGGGGCCGGAGGTCGACGCCAGCTCGCGGTCGCTTGCCGGAGCCGCCATGCTTGAGCTGTTCGGCGTATTCATCCCAGTCTGCCTCGCACTCAGCGAGGCTGTAGACGGTGAACACCCTCTCGGGGTCGCTGACGACCGGGGATGCCAGCGTGCGGCTCGTCAGGAGCCCTTTGCCGACCATTCTTGCTGGGGTCGTCCAGTGCGTGCCTAAGATGCACGCTGCCTCCCAGGAGCCAATCGCCTGATCGATCTTCGTCCTTCCCATTGTGTCCGCCTTCTGGCGACTCTGCCGCCGAGAGGAGAATACCCCTGCGACGGGGCAAAAAGCCAATCCCGCGAAAAACCGTCACGACTCCCCTTGCACAAATGAAGTGGAGGATAGAGGATTTGAACTGTCGGAACCACTTTGGCAACGACCGGCCAGCATTACGCCAGCCGTCCAAGAGCATACATGGAGGTATCCCGTGCGGAAACATACCGTCATTTGTGAGTGGTCTGACTCTGGCCCGAAGGGCGGAATCGCTGTGGAAGACAACGAGCAGGTCGTCGTCCACGCCGAATCGGCGAACGAGGCGATAGCGAAGGCCAAGAAGAAATGGAGGTTGACGGTTGGGCTGGAGTGGCCGACGTGTCGGCTCACGAATGCCTATGTGCTGACGGCAAGAAAGTCTGCGGAGATGCTATAGGCGGTTACACCCTAACCCCCACTCCCCCCAAAGGCAGGATGCTCTTGGGTTGTACGATCGCTCGGATGTGGTACTCCTAACGATGGAGATGCGCACCTTGTTATTGCACCTTGTTCTTCTTGATTTCTACGCGCCGCTGACCGGAGTTTGCGACCGCACGATAACGCTCTACGGCTACACGCTCCGCTCCTGGGGCGAAGTGCTCGGGCGACCGCCTGAAACCAGCGACCTCGAGGAGCTGACGGTTGCTCGGTTCTTGGCATACCGAGTCCGCAAGATGTCGGCGGCCACGGCGGCGAAAGACCGCGCCCAACTCCGCGCCCTCTGGGAATTCTGCGCCCGCAGAAAGCTATGCGACACTTGGCCTCAGTTGCCTCGCATCATCGTGCCTGATCGAATCCCAGAGGCGTGGCTGACCGGCGAGATGAAGTCGATCCTTGCGTCTGCATCTCTGGAGCAGGGCCACATTGGCGGGTTCCCTGCTGCGGCGGTGTGGAGAGCGATTCTCCTGCTCTGCTACGACACGGGCGAGCGCATCGCTTCCGTTGTTGATGTGCGGGCTAGCGACGTTCGCGGGTGTAGCGTCATCTTCCGCGCCGAGGAGAGGAAGGGCAGGCGGCGCGACATCATGCGAGAACTCAGCGTGGAATGCGCCGATGCCCTCCTGGCGATTCGCCGTGGCACAGATGACACGGCGATCCCCTGGGATCGGCACCGAACCTGCCTCTGGCGAATACTGAAGATCATTCTCCAGCGAGCGGGCCTGCCAAGCGACCGGCGGTGCAAGTTTCATCGCATTCGGAAGACGACAGCTTCCTACTACGAGGCTGCCGGCGGGTCGGCCCAGCGGCTACTTGACCACTCGAGCCCCGCGGTGACGAAGAAATACCTAGACCCTCGTATCGTCAGCCAGGGCGTGTCAGCCCCGAGCGTCTTGCCGAAGGTGGTCTAGCGTTTCACTTCAGCGGCCTTGATTGCCTCGGCGAGTCGCCGCACGTCGGGCCGCCACGACTTCCAGTCGTAGGCGTGTGCGACGGAGTAGTGGCAGTCGCGGCACATGGTGGCGAGGTTGGCAGGTTCCAGCTCGAGCGCCGGTTCGGCGTGGTACGGCTGAATGTGATGCACCTCCAGCTCGTCGTCTCGCCCACACGCGATGCAGGCCGGCTCTCTGGAGAGATGCTCTCTCCGCACCCTGGCCCACGCTCCCGCGCGGCCGAATAGGTCGTCGGTCTGACGGCGTAGCCAGTTGAGCATGATGCTAGATCGCCGCCGCCTCGACCCAACTCCCTGTTGCCTCATCCAGCGTCCATCCCTCTCCGGGGCAGGGCGGCACGAAACCGTCGATGTCGGCTCTGTAGGTGTAGCCAATGCCTGCGTAGTTCATGCGATAAGGGACGCCACCATGAATATGCAAGCCGCCCTGCGTGTTGTAACTAGTCCGCTTGCAGACTTGGCCGCGAAACTCGCCGTAGTGCTGTTCCCAATCAATGCCGCCTTCGTCCTCGTCGCGGCCGACGATGACCTCAGTGACAATGTTCTGCTCGTCAAGAAATGCGTAGTGTGCCATCAGGTGAATACCACTGTGCCTGTGCCTGCTGTGATCGTGACAATTCGCTCGTTGCCCAGAAATACGCTGGACGATGTTAATCCTGCTGAAAGCGCAAGGTTTAACGCAGAGTTAAAACGCAGAACCACTACGCCAGAGCCGCCAGTGCCTGTAGCCGTAGATGCAGCATTCGCCCCGCCACCTCCGCCGCCTGTGTTTGCAGTACCAGCCACGGCTGCTACGCCAGTATTCCCACCGGTTCCGCCCCCACCGGTTCCGCCAGCCGAACCTTGGCGACCACCGCCGCCGCCGCCGCCGTAAAATAACCCAGTGATCGTCGATAGCCGTCCGCTGCCGCCCGTCCCGTTCGACGAGCCAACTGCGCCAGCCCCGCCACCGCCCCCGGCATTGTATCCGTCACCTGTGCTGCCAGAAAAACCCAATCCTGTCACAGACACGCCAGCGACATCGAGGCTAGCCCCGGTGTGCGAACGTCCACCACCAGAGGAACCATTGCCTCCAGATCGTACATACGGAGCGTTGCTTCCGTTACTGTCGTTATTGCCGCCGCTACCACCACCAATTGCGATAACGCTGTCAAATTTACTAGCGACTCCAGAGCTGCTCCTGACGCCGTTTGTGAGCGAGCCAGCACCACCGGCACCGACGGTGACAGACATTGCAGAGTTTAGAGTGATAGCTATGGTCTGTTCTAGGACCGCGCCGCCACCACCGCCGCCGCCGATAGTTGCCGTCGAACCGCCAGAGCCCCCAGCACCGCCGCCGCCAACGACGAGCGCACGCACAACAGTCGGCGACGGAACCCCGTTCGCGCCATAAGGCATCGAGGCAATCGTCGCGCCGCCAATCGCGTAGATGCCCTGATTCATTACAGGTCCGCCCCGAAAGCCGTGACGTGCGTCGTTTGCGCCACGCTTGTGGTGACGCGGACAGACCAAGAAGCTGAAGGCAGAATGAGATTGTTGTAGGTGGTGCTTACGCGAGTCTGCTGCACAGTGCTTGAGCCTGTCGCAGCCGCCACCGTCACTTCGTCAAACAGCCAGTAGGTTGTTCCGTCATACAAAAACACACGAACGATAGCCGCCGCACTCGTAGCCGCCAGCTTCACTACGATTTCTGCGATCCGCGTTCCCGTGCTTGCGCCCGTGATGAGGGTGCCCACGTTTGTCGGAGCGGTGTAGGACGAGTCAGCCGTGGCGACGGAGACTGCACCAATGCGTGGCGTGACTGCGAATACCGGAGAGGTTGCCATGATGTTTCCTAGCGAAAGTTTGCCCAGAGGTACAAGGCCGCAGATGACCGGGCGGAGTCGGAGAGTCGAGCGTCTGCCAGCGTGCCGCTGGTCAGGTCGGAAGCAGATGACGAGCCGCCGCCAGACACCGTCGCCCACTGCTGATCCCCACGAAGGTAAGTCGTGCTGCTGGCCGTGCCGCTTGCCAGTCTCGCCGTGTCAATAGTGCCGCTGGTGATCTGTGAGGCTGCGATACTGATCGCATCCGCGCCGCCGCTGGCGTGGGAACTGGCGTGGGAACTGGGACTGAAGGTCGAAGGCGTGCCCGTGAGCGACGAATACGCCACGCTGTTCGCTGTCGCCAGCGAGCCAAGGCCAGACACATCAGTCGAAGCGATCGTCACGGTCCCGGTGCGGCCAGCAACACTGACCACATTCGCAGACACGGTGCCGCTGCTCACAGAGAGCCCAGCACCAACCACCACGCCGCCCAAGGCCGAGGTGGTTGCATTTGGCAGCGTGTAGCCTGATGCCGCTCCGACTTCGAGGTACACGCCCCCTGCGAACTGAAAGAGCCGAGAGCTATCTGACGCCAGATACAGCAGACTCGCCGAGCCCACTGCCGGGAACGACGCAGTCGTTGCGAACGAGGCGATCGACGAGAACGTCGCGACGGCCCCCGCACTATTGCGGAAGAAGATGCGACCGTCGCTCTGGTTCACTCCGATCTGGCCGTTCCCCAGCGAGGCTGGCGTATTGCCAGCCGTGTTCGAGTATGGGTTGCGGACGATGTTTGCCACGGTCAAAAGGTTCCTGAATCGATCGTGATGTTATCGATGCTGCCGCCAGTGATGTTCACGTTGCTCGCAGCCTGAGTCGCCATCGTGCCGAGGCCGAGGTTCGTCCTCGCGGTCGCCGCATCGGTGAGGTCAGACAGATTGCTGGCCTTGGCGAGCTTGCCACCGATGGTCGCACTGACCGTCGTGGAGAACGAAGAGTCCGAGTTCAAAGCCGAGGCCAATTCCGCCAGCGTGTTCAACGCCTCTGGTGCCCCATTCACAAGCGACGACACAGCCGCCGACACGAACGCCGTCGTGGCGATCTTGGTCGAGTTGTCTCCGGCTGTTGGAGTCACCGAGGCAGGCAGACCGGTGAAAGTCGGAGACGCCAGAGGTGCATAGGTGCTGCTCGCGGACGCCTGCGAGAGATAGGTGCTGCTTGCAGACGAGATCGTCAGGTAGGTCGTCGCCGCATTCGCGGTGGTCAGGTAGCTCGCAAGCTGACCGGAAACGTCAACGGCAGCGACCGCAGACGCAACGTGAGACTTGGTGGCAAAAACGCCATCACCGCCAATTGCGATCACGCTCGTGGCGTTGCCGTCCTGCCCCAACCCCTTGCCGTACCACACGACGCCGTCGACCTCATTCACGGCGACTTCGCCATTGAGAAGAGTTGCTGGCGCGCCTGCGTTCCCTGAGACTCGTCTCTTCAGCCTGACACGATTCGCCATTATCGCTCCTTAAAAATTCTGCCCATCGATCACGATGTCGCCTTCGGGATAGTTCCGCCACTTGTTCGACGAGTACCGCAGCACGTCGCCGTCAGCGACGTTGCTCAACTGCACGTCGCTCGCCGCAGACAGTGCGTTGCCGGGAGGTCCGATAACGCCCTGAATGCCCTGCGGCCCGATGCCGCCGCCAGCGTTGGCCTGCACAACCGACGAGCCGACGCTCGCGGAGATGTTCCCCGAGGCGTTGACTGTCGCCGTGATCGGCTGCGACGAAACACTCGCCGTGATCTGTGTCATGCGTAGACCTCCACGGTGCCGCTTAGGGCTGTTCTCTGGATGCTGCCGGGAGCGGTCCAATCGAGTTGCCAGCCGTATGTGCCAGCCGCGAGAGCGGCGGTCTGCGTGTCGGTTAGGGCGATGTTGACCTGACCGGCTGAGGCGTCGGTGATGCTCGTCGTGAATGGAACAACGGCAGCACCGGTGACGAGGCTCGTAATGCTCGCAGAGACAGAAAAACCGACGAGGGTTGTGCCGTCGAAGTCGATTGCCGTGGCGAAGTCATTTGAACGACGGAACGCCAAATTCATCGTGCCGGGAAGCTGCGTGTATGTCGAACTCATAGTCTCACCACTCCATGCTCAGTGTCCGCCCGTGCCGCGATCACGCCAGCGGCAATGGCTTCAGGGTCGATCATAATGTTGGGAATGCCGCCGTTGGGACAGTGATTGTCGCCCCGACGTAGCCTCTGTCGCTGCCCTTCGTCACTCGGAGTTCGTCGATGTAGCCCTGCCACGTTTGGCTTCCTACCGTGGAGTTGCCAGTAGTAACACCGCCATTGCCCATCCGTGCGCCAATGGTTGATAAGCCGCTTCCGCTATTTAGCGCACCGGATGACGTGAAAGACATGACCGACGTGCCATTCACATATAGGCGAAAGACGTTGCCAGACCGTACAGCGGCAACGTGATGCCATTTGTTGGTTGTGAACGTACCTTCCGCCGACAGTGTTGTGTTAAGCCAGTCACCGTTTGAGCCCGTCGCCAAGAAATACGTACTTCCGTTTGCCTGCGGAGTAACTGAGACTTGCGCGTATGAGGAGCCGAGATTATTGATTGCAAAGATGTTGTTGTTGTCATTCAGAGCCGTCGCATACGCCCAGCACTCCACCGTCCAGTCGCCAGTTGATAGATCAAACGCACTGGAATACGGCACAGACAGATACGGCGCTGCACCATAAGTTGCTCCGTTTAGATACAGCGACTTGGTGCCGAACTTGGATTGCGCCGTAGATTGCGTAGCACCGTAGTATCCAGTGATTGTTTTCGGGCTACTGCTGGAGTCTGCGAACGTACCCCCCGATCCCTCCATGTTGAGGAGAAGACTGACCGAGGCGAATGAGGGGTCGTTCCACGCTGCGAGCGATGACCGCACCCATGTGTTTGTCGCGGTGCAGATATAAAAATTGCCGAGCGTGTCATACGCGATATTCCCCGCCGTACCGTTCGCCGTCGGTGACGCTGGCACGTTCGACCATGAGAGACCAGAGCCGCCGCCACTCGCCGCAACGAGTTCCCACGCCGCGCCGCTCCACGACCAAGTGCGTCCGTTGGCCGTGTATAGCTGACCCGTTGTTGGTGATGCTGGGGGGGAGAGTGGCATGATGGCTCCTTACGAGATGCTCATTGAGAAATCGACGCCGCTCAGGGCAGTAAAAACTGCGTACTGCGTACCGGCTGTGACGGATGCCGTGGTGGTGGCGTAGTTCAGCGTGTTATCACCGGAAGCTATGGTTGTGCTGCCTGCGACTGTCCGAACAACCCAAGAACCCCATCCCTCAGACCCCGAGACATTGCGAGCCGTAATCGATAGAGTGCCGCTGGCGAGGGCTGTAAATCGCCACTCACTCGACGCATCGTCGCCTCGCATCGCGCCTACCATTGGGCTGGCAGCAGTACCTGCGCCACTGATAGTCCACGTTGAGTACGCGCCCAGCACGCCGCCAACGTAGCGGTTGCCCATAGTGATGCCAGAAGCAGACGCAGGCGTTACGCTGCTGCTCGCAGACGACCACGCACCTTGGCCGAGTGCATTCACGGCAGCAACGCGGAACGTGTACGCGGTGCCGTTGGTGAGCCCGGTGACAGTGGCACTCGTCGCCGTCGAAACTGCGTCAGCGAACGTCGTCCAAGACGACCCGCTGTTGCTGCTGTACTGCACCGTGTAGTCAGTGATCGGAGTCTGAGCCAGTACGCTCGGTGCGGTCCACGAAACGACCGCCTGTGCATTGCCGCCGGTCGCCGTCACGCTCGTCGGTGCGGCTGGCGTGAACAGCGCACGCAGTTCAACGTCAGTGCCGCCACCGCTGACTCCAACCTCAATGTAGGCACCGGCCCAGATGTAGGCGCGAGCCGTATCCGTTGCGAGGTACAGCGTGCCCGATGACGAGCCGGTCGCGGGGAATCCTGCGACCGTCGCTGCGGTGACGATTGAGCCCGAGCCGCCGCCACCTGTCGCCGCAAGAACACCGTCAGTAATCGTGAGGTTCGCCCCAACCTTAATACCGCCGAGGACACCGCTGCTAGCAGTCGGCAAACTGTAGGAGCCGCCGCCGCTTCCACCAAGCGTCACCGACTGAATCGTGCCGTCCGGCCCTTTGACATACACGATGCCGTCAGCCCAGTTGACGGCGAACTCGTGCGGACCTAGCTCTGCCGTCGTTGGCGTCACGCCAGACGTGTATGTACGCTTGACTTTTACGCGGTTTGCCATGTCAGGACACCGTGAGTGTTGCGGGTTGGCTCGTCACGCTAGACGCACTCGCTGCTGACACGACGACGCGGAAGCGGTCAAGGTTGTCGACGGCGTTAGTCAAGCCGGTCAGAGCGAGCGTGGCGGATGTCGCGCCGGAGACGTTGGCGAATGCGGTCTGACCAGTGAGTGTGATCGTTGCTGCGATGCTTGTGCTGTGAGCCACTGCTGCAAACGAGCCACCTCCGAAGGATATGCCGTACCAGTTCGCGCTCGCAGGCATCGCCCGTTGTGTCCAAGTGATGCCGTCAGTGCTTGTCGCTACAGCGGACGCGGATACTGAAACGGCAACAAAAAAACCGTCGCCGTAAGCTAATCCGTACCAATCCGCAGTTGCTGGCAGCGTTCGCTGCGTCCAAGTGATTCCATCTGCACTCGTCGCTGCGATGTTGCTGCCGTAAGCCACCGCGACGAACGCGCTACCACCGTAGGCTAGGCCGCTCCAGTTTGTGTTTGCTGGCAGCGTTCGTTGCGTCCAATTAATCCCGTCAGAGCTTGTCGCGGCAACTGTTCCGACAGCCACCGCGACGAACGTGCCATTGCCGTATGTTACGCCTTGCCAGTTCGTGCCTGCTGGCAGCGTTCGCTGCGTCCAAGTGATTCCATCTGCACTCGTCGCTGCGATGTTGCTGCCGTAAGCCACCGCGACGAACGTGCCATTGCCGTGTGTTACGGCATACCAATTCGCGGTCGCAGGCAGCGTCCGCTGCGTCCATGTAATTCCATCGGTGCTAGTGGCTGCGATTGCGCTGTTATACGCCACGGCGACAAACGTGCCGCCACCGTAAGCGACACTGATCCATCTTGTGTTCGCAGGCAGCGTCCTCGCCGTCCAAGTGATGCCGTCCGCGCTCGTCGCTGCAATTGCAGTATCGGTCGCCACCGCGACGAACGTGCCGTCGCCATAGGTGACACTTCGCCACGGCGAGGACGTAGGCAGCGTCCTCTGCGTTGCAGCAAACCCCGCTGAATCGCTCTTCTGCCACTGATAGCTAAGAGTTCCGGTCGGTTCTGCTACCGCAGTCACGGCAAACGTCGCTGCCCCACTGCCTGCCGTCTGGTTCGTCGGAGGCGACGTGATCGTGATTGACCGCGTTAGTCCGCTAGTCCCGTAGTACCAGCCGCCGTCGATGTCGTCGTCTGCGCCGAGGCCACCGGCCGCAGTCCACTGCCCGTCACCGCGAAGAAAAGTCGAGGCCGACGCGGTGCCAGAGGTTCCAAGCTGGGCTACGGTCACAGTCCCCGTGCGGCCAGAGACGCTAGTCACGGGGCCGTACTTCGCCGACTCGGTGGCGAAGTCGCTGATCGTTGAGGCTGTTTGCGTCCCGGTGTGATTCGACCGCTGAATCGAAAACGCCTGCACGGCGGAGTCCGCCGCAGCCTGCGCCGTCGATACGGGCTTCGCCGTGTCGGCTGTGTTGTCCACGCTGCCCAGGCCAACGTCAGACTTCGTGAGCGTCACAGTGCCCGTGCGACCAGCAACGCTCTGCACTGGTGCCGCTGCTGCGGCGCGGATGGTCGTGTGGTAGAGGTTGGTGCTGCCCTCGGTGACGCTGTCCGTTGAGCCGGGTGAAGGGCTGATCTCGATGTAAGCCGAACCGCTCCAGCGGTAGATTTTTCCAGTGTCTCGGGCGACGTAGATTTTGCCAGTCGATTGCTCCGTAAACGCAGCGAGGTTCGCGTACTCGACGCAATCGTCGACATAGGATGGGAGCTGGCTGCTCGGTATGGTCCCGCCTACCAGCGTGGCGTAGGTGCCACTCGCCTGCTTTGAATCCAACGCCGTCTGTAGCCCTGTGACATCCGACACGGCGTGAACGTGGGCCGACGGGGTGAACGAAATGGGAATGCCAGAGAGGGAAGAAAATGAGATTGACCCAACGGCGTGAACGTGGTCGGCGCGGGCCGCAGACAGAGCCGTACCGGCACTGGCTGTGCCGAGCGGCTGCGGAGTTTCGTCGCCGAGGTTGATCGGTGGCCCTGCCGGCCCTTGCGCGCCAGTGGCACCTTGTGGGCCAGCCGGCAGGACAAACGAGATCGCCTGAGACGGTGCCGAACCGCTGATGCTCACGGCCGCGGTTGTGCCCGTGGTCACGCTGCCGATGGAAAGCGAGTTCGCCGGCCCCGTCGGCCCCAGCGGCAATACGAACGAGAGCGACTGCGACGGAGCGGTGCCGCTGATGCTCACGGCGGCCGTCGTGCCAGTGCTCACGCTGCCGATCGACAACGAGTTCGCCGGCCCGGTCGGCCCAGGCTGAAGTACGAACGCCAGCGACTGAGACGGGGCTGATCCGCTGATGCTCACGGCCGCCGTCGTGCCGGTGCTCACCGAGCTGACTGACAGAGAATTCGCCGGCCCTATCGGCCCCAGCGGCAAGACGAACGAGAGCGACTGCGACGGAGCCGAGCCGCTGATGCTCACGGCGGCCGTCGTTCCAGTGCTCACGCTGCCGATAGACAGCGAAGTCGCCGGCCCCGTCGGCCCTGGCTGGAGGACGAACGTCAGCGACTGAGACGGAGCCGATCCACTGATGCTCACGGCCGCGGTCGTTCCGGTGCTCACCTTGCTGATCGACAGCGAGTTCGCAGGGCGCTGCCGGTGTTTCCGCGGGGCAACGAGAAATTGAATTTGGCTGCGTAGGCCGTGCCGACGTTGGTGACGGTAGCCGTCTGGGTAGCGTCTATCGTCGTGACGGTGCCTGCCTGAATCGTCGCAGCTTGGCCGTTGCCGCCACCGATCGTCTGGTCGCCCACGTTGACGGTGACCGAGTCGCCGTTGCCCACGACGCTATTGATGCTCGTCGAGCCGACGACGACGACTGAGATTTCACTCATGGAGCCACCGCCGTCACGCTACCGCTGATGATCGTGCGGGTGATCTCGCCGGGTGCCACCCAACGGAGATACCAGCGGTAGGTCTGCGTTGGAGAAAGCAGCTTTGTCTGAATCTCAGTCAGGCCGATCACCATCGCGCCAGTGGAGGCATTAGAGATGCCGATAGTCGGCTGGGTGATCGTGGTCCCGACGCCGCTCAGAGAGCCAACACCGCCACCCTCGGTGGTCGTGTCGCTCTGGTAGATGTAGCTTTCCCAGGCGTAGCTTGACACGTCCCGCTGAAGTGAAATGGCGATATTCCATTCGTCCCCTCTAACGGCACGAATGTTTAATTCACCAGGAAGCAGCGTGAATTCAGCGATGGCGTCACCTCAGTTTGCGGCTGATTCGCCATGAAGGCCAGTCTTTTTGACCACGGCCTGCTTGATCTCGCGCTGGTCGGAGGCGATGGCCTGAAGCGTCTCAGCTTGCTTGAATTGTGTCTTGCCGATCTCATCCAGGGTCTCTCGGGTCGAATCAAGGAACTCGGTGTGTGACTTCACGATTGGCACCAAAACGGTGCCGTGAAGCGTCACGGCCGCGTCCCTCGCGAACCAGATAACCACCGCCAGCAGGACAAGTGGGACGCCGAAGCGTTCGGCCACTCGAAACGCGGCCTCGACGAAACCTTCGTTGCTCATCTGCGACTCCGCGACGACAAAATATAGGCTGGTAGCCTATCTAAATTGTAGCAGCGGAGAGTTGAAGTCTGAGGTCATCCAATGAGCCCGAATTGTCGATGGTTCTGGCGATAAGATGGTCGCTCACCCCAGCCTCGCTCTGGTGGGCGGCAGCCTCTTCGGCAAGGCAACGCCAGCCCGGTCGCGTTACCCTCCACACCTCGCCGCCCGCGTCGATCACGGCCTGGGCCTCGTTGTCGAAGCGAACGTCGGTGATGACGACGCCGCGGCCGACGGTCAGCTCGGGCTTGGCCCTCTCCATCGTGATGCGAATCCAGACTTCGGGGTGGACGGTGCCGCGGCCCCACTCTGTGCCGAGGGTCTGGAGCATCTGCCGGGGCGACTTGCCTAGCCAAGGAATGACATCCTCCTTCACGCCGCGATCCTTGAGGCGGGCGATGGGGAGCCCCGTAATCGTCGCGATGCACTCGTAGAGCGGGTCGGCAAAAGCCATCTGCACGAGCGTGCAGCCGTCCGAATCCGTAAGGGAATCCGCCACACTATTCTTCCCGGCCCCCGCCGGCCCGCAGAGCCCAATCAGCATAAGAAATCCCCCCCATCGAAGCGAATTATGACGCCCACCGGGTGGGCTAGGAGCCTCTGGCTGACGCCAGCCTCCACGAGCATCTTCTCGGCCATCTCCACCTTGAGCAGCCATCGCGCTGGCGTGGCGTTGCGGAGGGAGATGAGGCCGACGACTTCCTTGATTCCGGCCAAGACGATCGCCCTGGCACAGTCGGTGCAGGCGAACCAGGGGCAGAATAGCTTGGCACCTGCGGTCGCAGCCCCGGCCGCCGCTGCCTTGTAGATCGCCGCCCGCTCGGCGTGCTCGACGAAATCGTACTTGAACGGTCGCGAGAGGCGGTGCTCGGAGCGGGTCACACCCGGCGGCACGCAGTTGGCGGCGTAGATGGTCTGCCGGCCCGTCACCAGCACGGCTCCGTTCTGGGTCTCAGGGTCGTGCGAGTGCTGGGCAGCATAGCGGCAGGCTTCGCGGAGGTATTCGATGTCAGTCATTTTGTCGGCCCCGCGACGTGCATGGCGGTGAGTCCGCCCTCGGGGAGGTAGATGAAGGTTTCCATGCACTGGCGGGAGCAGATGTACCCGCTCGCGGAGTGCCACTCGTCGGGCGGCGTGATTGAGGGGGCGGTTCTCAGCACTACTGAATCCATAGACTCGATCGATCGCTCGGCCGCCTGGGCGTGTAGGTGGCCGGTGTGGAACTCGCGATACCAGCACCGCGACCAATCAGCCGACGCTTCCATCGCCATGATCTGCGGCAGCCGCTTCTTCGCCTTGTCGCCGTGGGCCGCGCCGATCAGGTTGCTGCCATGCGTGACGTACTGCCGGCGTGTGTAGTGTGGCGAGACGGCGACTCTCTCGTCATTGCGGAACCGTTCTTGAAGGATGCGGCGGAACGCGGCCGTTAGCGTTTCGTCGTGGTTCCCGTTGACGACGAGAACATCGGTCGGCACGGTTGAAGCCGACCGCTCGACCAGCGACAGGAGCGTGTCGCAGCCGACTTGGATCATCTTCTGGAAGCGGCCGTCGTTGTCCTGCGGCGTGCCAGCGGTCGTGTTCCCCGCGGGGCCGTCAGCGTTGAACAGGTCTCCCAGAAACAGGATCGTGCGGCGTGCTGGCTGGTATGTGTCGCCGGTATCAAGCAGGGACATCCCGGCCTCGCCGACCATCTTCTCGGCCAGCGATAGATCGTAGTTGTCGTGCCCAGTTGTCTTGCCGTATGCGTATTTTCCGAAATGAGTGTCCGCGACGACGACGACTTGCCAGAGGTCGCCGCGTCCCTTGGGCTTTATCGGCTTCTGCTTCGCCCGCGGCAGCCCTGCCGACGCGATCATCGCCTCGACGGCTTCCTTGATTCCTGGCCCTGCCTTGGGCTTGAGTCGCACCCACACTCGGTGCAGCTCAGTGACGGTCGGCTCACCGTCGTCGCCGGCCGTGGCGACCTCCCATTTTGTGGCTTCGGATGCAGCTACTTCCATCTTGGATAAGTCAGCTTCGATGTGAGCCAGGAGGTCGTCGACCGTCTTGATTCGACGACTCGTCGAGCGCGCCTCGAGCACGTCGCCCTCTTTCCGCTGTGTCACCTGTTCAGCGTCGGCGGCGGGTTTCGGCGTGGCGGCGGCTGCCGCGGCCGAGAGGATGTCGTTGGTCAACCCTGGGTCAGCCATCGTTGGACTTGCCTCCACTTGCAGGGTGTGTAGCCGCGGGCCTGGAGCTTCTCGACGATCGTCTTCGCCATCTGGCTGGCCGAGACGCCGGTTGCGTCGGAGGTCTTTCGCCACCGATCACGCACCGCCAGGACGGCGTCTTGGTGTTCGCTTGATAGACCTTGCAACCAGCTTTGGTTTGCTGGCGACGGCTTTGCGCTTTCCAGTATTTCCTGTGCTAGGTCTGGCTCCATCCTGCTTGCCCTCGAGGTGAATCCATCCATCATCGTCGGGGATGCCGCCGCCCTCGACCTGATCGTCGTCGTCATCCGAGAAGACGAAGTCTTTTGGTGGAGTTGGCATGGCTATAGTGTCGCCTAGTAGTGTTTATGGGTCAATGAGGGATTTGCGTGCAGTCTTGATAGCACGCTTTATTAGGAATCGGCCTGCGGCGTCGATGAACGGCAGGCCGCGAGCCGTGGCCTCGGCCCTCATCACGGCGATAACCTCGTCGATCCTCTCTGGTCGCTCGCACTCGTCGCAGCCCCACAAGTCCATCTCTTGCTGCTTCGCGCGGCAGGCGCAGGTAGGCGTTGGCTCAATGCCGAAGCGTTTCAATAGCTTTGATAGTTCGGTGCCCGGGCCGTGCAAAGGCATTTCCTTGACGGACGATTCCTGCTGCGGCTCGGCGTGACTCATCCGGCACATTCTCGGTGAGGGCGACAAGAAGCGGCGCACACCACACGCCTCGCACACCCCATCGTCGTTGTATTCGCAGAATGTAGTCATGCAGGCTTACTTATTGTAATGGTCCCGATCTTCGGCCCGTTGGGCACATAGCTTGTCCCGGCGGCGTCCTCTGGCAGAGGT
>Ga0209088_10001256_pt1 | contig 16493 bp, 29 predicted proteins | sample S_140625_EF_Meta_FD_187324 | JGI IMG/M metagenome (GOLD analysis project Ga0209088, IMG submission 187324) | Freshwater microbial communities from Lake Simoncouche, Canada to study carbon cycling - S_140625_EF_MetaG (SPAdes) (version 2) | ecosystem: Environmental > Aquatic > Freshwater > Lake ... | reverse complement strand
ACATTCATATAACGCATGTGCTCGCTGATACGATCAATCTCTTCAAACATTTCATTGTATTGTTCACCGAAGAGAGTGTGAAGTTGTTGAAAATCAGGACCTACTACATTCCAATGAAAAACCCATGTCTTATGAAAAAGAACAAAAAGATTTGCCTGCACATCACTAATGAGTTTATATAATTTTTCCATTACACCAATACTTTTCAAGTATTTATAAATGGGCGATACTGGATTCGAACCAGTGACATTCTGCGTGTAAAGCAGACGCTGCTACCGCTGAGCTAATCACCCGATAGATCAATGAGATTGTAGCATAAACTCTACAGTATTTGCCACATCATTCATTGCATCCCTCAAATCTGGTCTTTGTCCAGATTCTTGTTTGATGATTGGACGGGAACAATCAGTCAATGTCCAACGCCATTGTTTCATTGACTCACAATACCAAAGTTTAATGTTCATGCTTATTATACTCAAGTTTAATCCAATTAAGAAGAGCATTTGATTCTGCTCTTTCTGCTTCGGTCATAACATCTTTAAATGAAGACGCATAATGTTCCAAAGCCTTAATTGTAAGTACTCGATCCTGCTGTGAAATAAGAGACATAAAAATCTTAACTCCAAACTATAATACACAAAAAAGGGGGTTTTGTCAACTAAGATTTGGTTAAGAAAGCGAAATAGGAGATTCGAACTCCTGACGTTCTGCTTGGAAGGCAGACATTCTACCGCTGAATTAATTTCGCACATAGGCAGGTGAGGTATCTCCCCCGCTTTTGGGGTGCCCATTCTCCTTTTACTTTTCTTACCTAATGTTTGTGAGAGTGGAAGGTTTTGCATCCTTCTACTGTATCCCTTGTCGGGGTGCCTTACTTTTGGCATCACTCTCAGCGTACTTCCTTCACACCAGAGAATTATAAGACATAACGAGTATTATGTCAAGCCCCCGATCCGATTTGAACGGACAACCTTCTCATTACAAGTGAGATGCACTACCGTTGTGCTACAGAGGCAACACAGAAGGTTTATGGTAAGAAGTAAGACCAGCGTGTAATTCTCTATGACAATTAGCACAGAGCATATAACACTTGTCTGCCTCTTTCTTCTGCTTTTCTAAAGATTTTGTAGAACCAGAAATTTGAAACTCTTTTGTGTTTTCATTAATGTGATGAAACTCCAATGCTTCAATACATTTATTATATCCACAAAATTCACACTCTCCACCTTTATATTCAACTAAGAGTTCTTTTGTTCTTTTTCTCCAAGTTCCTACATTTTTTTTTTAGTTTTTCTTGGTCTCTCATAGTGATTAACTTTAAATGTTAATCTTATTTATAAGACCAACTCCCCCGACAAGATTCGAACTTGTGACCTGGAAATTAACAGTTTCTCGCGCTACCGCTGCGCCACAGGGGAATGTTTTGGAGAATGAATCTCCAACAGGCACACCTGGAATCGAACCAGGAACACAATTTTAGAAGAATCGGGTTATGTCCATTTAACTATGTGCCCATGAGACTATTATATCACTCCTTAGGGCAGTCGTCAACCCAAGGAGCACACAATCTCATTTCACCACCAAGAACTGATTGGGCATAAGACCCGTCTGGTGGTTTCTCTGAGTATCGTGGTGAAGGTATTTTAACCTTTCCATCGTCCCCTGTCAAGCGTTCATACTCTGCAATTGCTGCATCAACATCACGTTTGATTCTCCTATCAAGTTTCTCTGGGTCTTTAATCACAAAGTCGTTGAGAATAGTTTGAGGAAAATATCTTCTTTGAACTTCATCAAGTAAATCCCAAATACTATCTTGCTTGATACCAGTGCATTGTGAGAGTACTGCGATAATAGAACTCAATATGATTCCTATAATTGCATACTGCTTTATATCTGGTTTCTTTTTTCCAAATTTAAACATAAATGGGGAGTTAAACACTCCCCTTATATATCAACCTGCTGATGCTTCCTTACGGGCAGTTTTTTCGGCAGTGATTTCGTTACGACGAGTCTTTACAAGTTTAGAGATTTCTTGAAGTGCTTTACGAGCACGAGTTCCTGCAGCACCATTGCCTGCAACGAACTTTTCATCTTCAACTTGCCACGCAGTAACTGCATCTGTGATTTGTTGTACTGTTTCTGACATAATGTTTCCTTTAATATAGGTATGTGTTTATATATGCAAGAAAAGGGAGGAAACCTCCCTTAACTAATCAGACTTCTACTCGAACCAGTCGAGAGGCATAATCATGGGCATAAGCTGTGCGAGCACCATGATGTCCCCAACCAATCCAACTGTACGCATAGTCCATGTAACGATTAATAGATTTACCAGGAGTTTTCATCTTCTCCTCAATTCGTTGCCATTGAACTTCATTTGTTAGATAACGAAGTTGCGTTTGAAGTGATGATGGAGAACCACCATACTTCTTAGCGAAATCACCCAATCCATAATAACGATTGGCAGATGTCCATTGAATCAAACCATAACCACCGTAGCAGTTGCGGTATGAAGTTTTACTACCACCTTCGCAAACATTAGATTGGAATGTCGATTCCTGTTTAATGTTGCCCATAATGGTAGCAAGGGCGTTTCTGTCTTTAACACCATAATCTTGAAGAAATGCCAAGGTGGCATTTTCACTTTCATTACACCCTTTACAAATTAACCTTTTATCTTTTGGTTTTTCGGGAGCAACCTCTTTGGTCGCTGTCGTTGTATCAAACTCCCTAATAACAGAAAATGGTGGAGGGCCACTCAATAGAGGAGGAAATACTACAGGCAGTGTTGCCGAACTGGTTGTAACCGATGCCAAGAGAGGCAAGGCTACTGTAAAGAAATTTTGCATTTAGTTTAATTGAACTCTACATCCCAATAGAAAGGGGGTATACCAACCCTCTCGGGAGGCACTTTCCTGGGCACTAATGTCACATCAAATTCTCATGATGTAATCCCTGTGTTAGGGATTTTTCATAATAAGTTATTATTTATTTTTTGTCAAGCATTCCCAGACACTTCTTCAACTGTCTCTTCAGGTTCGGGAAGTACTACACCAACCTGTTGAAGATACTCAATAGCACCCTGAACCTTAAGAAAAAGTTCCCTTTTATTTGTCAATTGCGTATTCAAAGTTTCCATTTCTTGACTCAGAGTTTGACGCTGCTGAAGAAGATTTGTAAGATGTTGCTGTTGTTCGGTCATTTTAGTTAAAAAAATAATTCTTACTATTCATATTATAACACATAATTTCATAAATACTTGCAGTCCTATAAAATAGAAAAATGAAAAGACTTCTATTAGCCTTTTCGTTATTCTTAACTACTCCTGTTTTTGCAGGTGAAATTACATCAAGAATCACTGATTCCGTTCAATTAACAGTACAGGGTGCAGCGGTACAAACAGAAAGAATTGGTAGTTCCTACGCAGTTGGTGGAACTAATATCAGTGGAGCAGGTTTCGGATTGACTGGTGGCACATCAAGTGCAGCAGCAACAAGATCAACTCCAAGCACAGCATTTGGTCTTACTAATGCTGGAGAAGCATTTACATTTACAGAATCACTAAACGTTGGGGATAGTTCAGTAACTTCTCAGACAGTCACTAATGGTGCAATTTCTTCACCAACTCTATATGGTAAAAACACAACACAACTAGCAGGTGAGAAAGGTACTCTTGCAGGTACGATTGATACCTCTACAGGTGCTCTTACAGTTACTGCTGGTGGTGCAGGAACCACTGCAATCGGTCAGCGTAGTGTAGAACTGAGCGTATTCAAATGAGATCTATCCTAGCAGGCATTTGTCTGCTAGGGTTTTCTTTACCATCCCTAGCAGTGCCAGTCACACCAAACTTCACTAGTGGTACTGTAACCTCACGTACAGAATCAACCACAACAGTAAATGAAGTCATTAGGCAACAAGATTTCCAAACTGGATTTAGTTATACAGTTACTGGAACAAATATTAACATTCCAGGAACCCCAACTCTTGGAACAAAGTATAGTATTGTAGATCAAGGACAACCATTTCAGTTTTCAGAAACTTATATGGGTCCTGGATTGATTAAAGATACAACAGTAGAAAGAACCACGACAATTCAATCTGTTACAGATTCAATGTCAGTATTTACCCAGTAAGATGAAATGCCTACGAATCGTCCTTGCTCTAAGTGTCTTTGTTCTCCCTGCGTATGCAGAGGGGGATACTCCTGTAACTGCAATTGCAAATCCTCAGGCAACATCGTCAGGAAGTGTAACAAATCAGGCAGTACAAGTTTTACAAGGACCATACGTGACCAACTCATACGGTGGTGGAGTAAGTTGTCAGGGACCAACGTTTAATCTGACTCCTTTTGTGACCACATCTAAAAGTGGTTCAAGACCTTTTGAATCTTATGCAAATATTGATAATGATATAACAACAGGTATTGATGGATTAGAAAGAACGGGTCAAAAAGATACATTTGCAAATAACTTTGGATTATCTGCTACCTTATCATTTCCATTAGATGGTGGATTGCAGGAAAGATGTAAGACTGCTGCAGATACTTGGACTGCTAGACAAAGAGCAGAAACAGATAAAGCAAGACTTGATTTTGAACTTGTTAGATTATTGAAATGTGGAGAAGCAATGAAGGGTGGAATTTTCTTTAATCCTGCTTCTCCTTACGCAAAGATATGTGCGGATGTTGTTGTGATTCATCAAAAACCTTCTTCTGGCGTAATTTCTCAGCCTTTTGTTCCTTCTTCAACAACTTCAAAGTCTTCTTATCCAGTTCCAAAGCAAACAACATCTGAGTCTCGTAAGGCGTCAGATCTCGGTTCAACAATTGTTTCGCCCGCACGAACATCTGATTAATAATTGGTTGTAATTTTTTTACCATCCATTCCACCAGAGATTTCCCAACAATAGCCGCAGCAACACTAGCAGTAGCAGTGGTGCCAGCAAGCATAACCTGTTCTTTAGGAGGAATTGGAACTGGTCCAACAAAGGGAACTTGGATTTCTGGGACACCTAGATTACTTTGTGGTGGGACAATAGTTTGTGTTTCTTGTTGTGTAATTGTTGGCACTGGTGGAGGTACAAATGGTTTTACATCTGGAAGTGCTCTGGGTTTATCTTGTATCTCTTCTTCTTTTTTTGGTTCTTGTTGTGGATTTACCATTCTCCTAAACTGTTCAGTTGTAGGAGCATCTATCGGTTCATATTGTGGAATACCTTCAAGGGGAACATCCACAACAGGCATCGGCAATTTCCTATTAATTGGTACAAGAATAGGTGGAGGTTCCATATTACGAATGACTGGAACCTCCACCCTTGGTGTTTCTATTCTATTTGCTCTTATATCAGGAATTTCTGGTACGTTTGGCATCTAACTCAGCAAAGTTTTTCTTCTTTGTTCCACCATCGTAAGTCCAAGCATAACCTTCAATAATCATTTGATTATTCAATGAGGTTTCTTGGTCGTTAATGAATAAATGACCGATGATTCTACCATATTTCTCCGTGCTATCAGGGAGTTCAGTTTTGATTAAAATGTTCTTAGCATTTTCTACTTTATGCTTCAACCATTCTTTTGATTGGAGTCCATATTTCTTTTCGTTTGCGTCTGCTGTGCGACTCTCTGGAGTATCAACAGCAGCAAGACGTATTCGCTTACTGAGAGAGATATCAAAGCCAAGGTCAATATCAGCATCGATTGTGTCTCCGTCTACTACTTTTAAAATTTGTTTGATACGATAGATGTATGGATCTCTTAATGACATCAGAATGGCAGTTTGAACTTCCCTGTATTTAGGTTAGGAATGGGTAATTTTTCCAATGTTTTACTGATCTGTTTCTCAACAACAGCACCCACAAAATCTTCTGGGTTGTTGAGAATTGCTTCTGCTTTCTTATAAGTCACATAAGCACCCACACAAAGTGCTCCACTAATGAGAAGACTTGTTGCCGACAGAATTAGTGCTAGTTGTTTCATCTTTTGTCTCCAAATATGCCAGTCTTAGTATATAGTAAATACACCACATAGTAAAAATTAAACCTGATCCAAGAATTATACCTACCCCCCAAGGAAAATCATTCATTCTCTTCCCTCCTCTTTGTGAATAAAAACTTTTAAGTCCTTAACGTACTTTCTTAGTATCTGTGCCTGTTCCTCATGCCAAAAATCACCCGTCTCCAAATGAAGACGGGTGTGGTTATCTATGGCTTTAAGTATTTGATGTATCGGTTTATTCCAACACTCACGGTTGGGAGTATCCCACTCTCTTGCCATAATGCCTCATTTTTTCTTACCACCGTTTTTTGCCTTTTTTGCTGTAGCATTCCCCTGATTCTGTTTAGAACCATTGGAACCTTTCTTGCTTTTGTTTGATGATTTTGCCATCATGCCCCTGTTGTGCGTGGTTGAACTTGTCCTTCCTCAAGTGCTTCAACTCTTTCTTCAAGAGATACTGTTGTTTCAGCAATTGTTGAAATAGGTTGTTCTGGTGAAACGGGTGGTTCTACAACTGTCTCAGTTCTTGGAAGTTCCTTTTTTTCATCATCGTCATCACCACCTTTCTTCATTGTATTAATACCAAAGGTGGCAGCAGAAGCAGTAAATACTGTAGCAATGAATGTAGGATCCATTTTGGCAAACATACCAGCATAACTTGCAGTAAGTAGTGCGGCAGACCAACTCAAAATCACAACACGAATTAATTGTCCCATACCATTTTCCTTTTTGTTGTTCATTTTAGTTTGTGTGATAGGTTAACCTTTTTTCCAAGATTCACCTTCTGCTTTTCTTCTACGAGCAAGTCCTGCTTCTACATTAGATCCAGGATTACGGTAGAGATATAAAGCATCTGGAACTTTGTCCCATTCTTTATTCTTCAGTGTGCGTGTAATAGTATTGAAATTGTCACCACCATAGAAACCGGCACCAAGATTATAAGCAAAGGAGAGAAGTGCTCCTCTTTTGCCGTCAGACATTTGACCCCAATGTGGGATTTTACGAAGTGATGGAAGAAACTGGTTCTTACATTGAGTAATCAACAGTTCATCTGCTTCCTGTTGAGTGATGGTGTCACCCATATGGAATGGTGATCCATCCTTCTTACGAGTGGTTCCCCAACCAATCGTGATTGGAAGTCCACCTGAGAGAGGATCTGGGTATGCTTTGAGGTGACATCCTTCAAACTCTTTAATGAGTTTTAGACCTGTCATAGGCATATCATCACCACCTGCTACAGGAGCAGCAGCAGTTGATGTAGATGCTGGTGTCGCATTACCCTTTTTTCCTCTATAAATCTCTGCCCAATCAATATTATCCTCAAGGTACTTAACAGGTAGGTTATCTTCTAACCACTGAACTGCTTTAATATGATTGGGGTTCTTCTCGTCATAAAACTTGAAGAAGTTGTGTAAGTCGATACGTGCCATTAGTTTTCTCCTTATGTATCAATCGAAAATGCGACCCCAACCATCGCTGCCACCAGGGCACCAACGATGCTTAAGAACTGCTTTGGTATAAACGGTCTTCTTACCGTTTGTTACTGGTCCAGTATAGTTGTCATTCAATGAACCATAAGGATCATTGACATAGTATCCTTTGCCATCTGGTGTCTTACCAATGACTACACACATGTGCCCGCCAGTAGGTGAAGAAAGAGAACCCCTGTGAAGAATACCAATAACGACGGGTTTGCCAGCATCCAAACTCTTATCAATATCAGAGAAAGAAAGATTGTAACTAAAGTGTGACTTAACACCATAACCTTGTAAAACTTTGGTTTGAACTGAGTGATCAGTTGTGTCACCAATGGCAAATACTTTCTTAACATATTCATCATCACCTTTGATGCTTCCTGGTTTTAGGAAAGCAAGGCACATAGCACACGATGAAGAGTTACATGTGCGGTGAGCATCTCTGTAGTTGTCTACTTGGTTAAAATAAGGAACCTCCAATACTGCTGGAGTTGGTGGTTTTGTTCTGAACATTCCTATCCACTCTGTTTCAGAATCATCCATAAACTCAGCAGGAAGGTTATCCTCTAACCATTGAACTGCTGCTACATGGTCTGAATTCTTTTCATCATAAAATTTAAAAAAGTTATGAAGATCTAAAGTCATTTTCTTCTCCTATAAATGCTAATGAAAAAATATCATGCTCTGAAATATCTGGATTCAACCACTCACTAAATTCTGATTGAATTGCCTGAGCATCTTCATAGTCTTTTTGTTCACAGAGAGAATGAATACGATCAACTGCCCAATCATGTGATGTCCGAAGAGTCCTTTCCAAAGTTTCCATAATCTTTTCGCATGTAGCGTCCTAGAATATTGCTATTGTAGTACGCTGGAATGCCGTTGTCAAGAGACTCTTTCAACACATTATTTAGGAAAAGTTGTTTTGTTTCCTCATAATTACAATCACCTTTTGTTTTATGAAGAGACAATATTTTCCTTTCGAAACATTCTTTACCATATTTCTTAACGTCTTCTTTAAGTTCTGGACAAGATCCGTAATATTTCTTCCAATCAGATTCTTGTTTTACTCTTCTCTTCTTACCTGGTGGAGTTCTAAATGACCAAAAGTATTTACGTCCCAGATAACTTCTACCGGTGATCTTACAGTGAATATGATAAACAAATCCAAAATAATCTTCTATGCAATCTGATTCGAAAATTTCCCCATCAAATCTCCATGGATTCTCATAACTCATATTAAGTAATCTTATGAGCTATTATTTATCTTTAACCGGGACAAACCTAGTCTATACATGTTTTGAAGTTTTGTCAAGGGGGATTGATAAATACTCAATAAACGCTTATAATAATGTCCGTATACGTAAGCAATTTAGTTATTGACAAAGGATCAGATTTTAGTCAAAATTTTACTTTATCGGATACTGGAGGAGATTCGCAAAATCTAGTCGGTTATTCCGGAACATCCCACTTGAGAAAGACGCCAACAAGTTCAAATTATAGTCAATTTATATTGACATTTGTTGATAGATCACAAGGAATAGTCAATCTTTCCATGCCATCAAATATTACATCTTCACTGAAATCTGGAAGACACGTTTATGATATTTTATTGATAAGACCTAATAATACTAGATCAATTGTTTTAGAAGGTATGGTAACAGTTAAACCTGGAATATCAACTAATTGCTTCTAATAATAAATATTTTTATCCCACCAAGAGAATATAATGGCAGTAAATGTAAATAATATTATAATCTACACAGGAACTAATTTTGAACAATCATTTTTTCTAGAAGATAATGATTCTTTATCTCCATTAGATTTAACTAATTACAGTGGATGCGCCAAAATAAAACAAAATGAATCTTCATTAACTGAAATATCTTTCAATGTTACCTTCCCAAATAGATTAAATGGACAAGTAACTATAACATTAACTGCCAATCAAACAAATAATTTAAAACCAGGAACTTATGTTTATGATTTTATTTTAAGGGATTCTAATAGTCAAAAATTAACAAAAATTAGTCAAGGAAAAGTATTTGTAAAAAAATCTGTTACAAGAATATAAAAAAAGCACCCTTGCGGATGCTTCATATTATAGATATTTTTCTTAATCTTCAAATCCCACAAATACCACCAATCATTTCTGCATCCATTTCAAGCATTAAATAATGTGCTTCATCCAGTGTATCTGCGTGACCATAATTGATCAGATATTCCAAAACTAAATCATAAGCATCATAAGATTCTGTTGTTGTAGTTTTTGCTGCGTCTTTAGCAGTCTTTTCTGCTCTTTTTCTATCTCTTTCTTGCTGTGCCTTAACATCAGCACTAACAGATGCTGTATCAATTTTACCTGGACCTTCTGGTCCACCTTTAATTTCCGAATCAATAATTCCCATATCTATTCTTCTATTGCGAAGTTCTGAAGCTTGCTTTTCCATTTCACTTTTACCAGTACCCTTTTGAGTTCCATCTGGGTTTACTTTGGCAGCAAGTTTTGGATTTGCTTTTGCCCATTGCTCAAGACCGTATTTCTTAGCAGCTTCTGGATCACTTTTTCTCAATTGATCGTATTTTTTATTAACTGCAGAATTAGATGCTTTGGAAGTATTGCTTGAAGTACCACCCGAACTACGTCCAAAAGAACCACCGCCAGAAGAACCACTACCAGAAGGTCCACCGCCAGAAGGAGGTGGAAGAATGGGTGCTGGTGGTGGAGTAATTGAACTTGGGGTTGGTTTTGGACCTCCTTCAACGCTACCAGATCCGCCTGGTTTTAAAGCATAAACTGCACCAGCACCAAGTCCAGCAGCAAGAGAAGCACTACCAGCAGTTTTTACACCTTTAATTGCCTTTACAGTTCTTGCCTGCTTAATTAAATCGGCAGATTGTTTTGGTGATAAAGATCCTTGAGGAACTGTTATTCCAGATTTAGTTGCTTTATTTTTTGCCACTTTTTCTAGAGCGGCAGTAGTTCTTGATGGATTTGCACTTTTTGCAAATTGCTTACCAATTCTACTATCGACACCAGCAGATGCTGCTTTTGTGACTCCAGTTTTTACTGCAGATTTAGTTGCCTTTGCAGCAGAACCAGCACCTTTAACAAGTGCTTTAGCACCTCTAGCAAGAAGTCCCAAAAATCCACCAGCTTCAAGAATTGCCAGTTGCTCTTCTACAAAATCATTATGAATTAATTCTTCAGAAATAAAACTTACGTCAGTTGTCAAATACTTTTCTAAAATAACTACTTCATCAGAACTTACCAAAAATTTAATAAAGGTCTCTGCAGTATACCCTTCAGAGAACATTGACAATGCCAATGAAAGGATAATATCCTCTGCCAATTCTGCTGCTTCTTCATCATAATATTCAGACTCCTCATTCAAAAAGTCTTGATCTTGGATATGAATTTGCTCATAAAGAGATCCAATATTGCCAATAAAATCTTGAGTAATTTTTGACATCGCTATATTTTAGTGCCTTATATAATGATATTTATAATATTCAACCTGCTGGTTTGAATTTTACTCCAAGTGCTTTATTGCGAGCAGCATCAGATTGTCTTGCAGTAGCAAGTTTCTTAGCGGCATTCGCAGCATCAGATTGCTTATAGGCACCAGCAAATAAAGATCTACCAATTCTCTCCAATGGATTGGAAGAAGTTTTTGCAAGTGATTGAGCACTTGGACCTGCTTTATAAACTGCTTTACCATCTTTATATGCAAGATTTCCTGCAACAGATTGACCACCTCTTTGAACTACACCTGTTTTGGCAAGACCAACTGTTTTTCTTTGTGCTCCAGTTCCTGTAGTCATTGTATTTTTCTTGGTGTCAAAACTAGTAGGTCCACCAATGCCTTTAAGTGAACTTCCTGCTTGACGTTGACGATTTGCTGTTGCCATTGCTTTTCTTTCTTTTGCATTTGCTCCAGCAACAGTGTCAAACGCCTTTTCTGCGGCAGCACCGCCCGCCATAGCACCAGCAGTTCCTGTGGCAGCACTCAATAATCCACCACCACCAATTGCTCCTGCAGTACCACCAAGAAGTCCTCCAGCGGCAACTGTAGCACCTTTAGCAAGTGATCTTGCCCATCCAGATCCTTTTGCTCTCTCATCTGCAGTAGAAAGTGCCGTATCAACTGCAGTGGCAATAGGACCTAATGCCTTTCCAAATTTACCAAGTTTTCCAGGAACTTTTGTCCCAGATGATGGCGATTTTGGACCACCACCAGAACCAGATCCAGAAGGAAGTACGTTTGGTTTTTTAGTAATATCTCTTACATTTACTGCTTGAATTGGTGGATTTGTTGCGGGTTTGGTTGAAAATGTTGTTGCTAATTTACCTGCTTTAGTTACAGGAGTACTTGAAGATGTTTTTACAAGTGCTTCACCTTTATTTGGTTTAACATTAAAATCAATATCCATTTGACCAGAAGATGCTTTTGGTGCTTCTGGAGCACCCGCAGAAAGACGCTTTGTTGCTTTTACTGGTTCGGATGATGTAAATGGAACTTTTCCTTTACCTGCCTTTGTAAAATCTTGTGCTCCGCCAGATTTTGTAAGTAGGGATGGTTGGCGCATTTCCCCTGCACTTCTAATTTGCGATCCAGGTACTTTAGTTGTTTTTGGTTCTGGAATTTCTAATTGTCCAGGAGATGTTTTTGCCCCTTCTGGTGCTCCAGCAGGTAATCTTCTAGATGCTGGAGTTGGTGTGGGATCAGTTGCATATCCACGATTTCCAGTATTTGGATTATTAATATCTTTATATGCTTGATTCTTACGATTGAGTAATCTACCCTGTACCGCCTCTTCTTCTCTCAAATAAGATTCATTTAAAAACTGACTAAAAGACTTCATCTTTCTTTCTTACTTTTCAATTATTTATAAAAAAAGGAGGGTATTACCCCTCCATATTAATATTTAATTGACCTGGACTGTATGACTGGGTTGAGGTGCATTCACTTCAATAATAGTACCACAAACTCCAAGAGCAATTACTGTGGTGAAAGTGCCGATCAAAGCAATTTTCACAGTGCTAGTGGAAAGCACTTTGGAAACCAATTGAGACATGATTTAATTTTTCAGGACTCCGAAATTATAGCATAAAAAAAGAGGGTGGTGAGACCCTCTGGTGGACAGTTTTGAAAGTGGATCAGTCGTTATATGGTGCTTGCTTTCTTTTTTTCAGTTGCATTGTTGTATATTTTCTATTCATATTACCTTCTGTATCATAAGAAGATTTTTGTCCCTTATCTTTTTTAACACCACGACTGAGTTTGTGGTAACTTTCGGGTGTTCCAGGACTCGCAGCCCCACCTCTTGATTCATCAAGAACTTCTTCAATAATACTCTCTCTCCACTCCTCACTCATGTTTGCCATGATTTGGAGTGCCGCATCTTCAGTATCAGCATAACCTTCATCAATCAGATGTCCTTTGATTACATCAAATATATCAAATGATTGAGTTAATCCTGGTTTAAGAGCACCCAGTTCCCTACCAGATACCACTTTAGAAATATTTTTTCTTCCTTGAGCAACTACTTCTCCAGCGGAACGACCTTGACGAATGGCTGCGTCACCACCACCACCTTTAAATGCAGCATACTGTGCTCCACCAAGATTTTGCTTAGTGTATTGTGAAGATGGTGCTGCTGGTGCAGGTTTTGCTGCTATTGTTGGTTCATTTAATGGTTCACCAGCACCAACTTTTCTGGAAATTTCAATTTCTTGACCAATTTTACGACCTGCAGCGCCAGCAGCACCAGCAACAGCAGATCCTGCTCTTTGAGCAGCACCAGAAACTGCTTGTCCAGCAGAAGTAGCACCACGAACTGCTCCCTGAGCCGCCCCTTGAACTGCTCTTCCAGCAGAACCTAAAGCACTTTGACCTGCAGAAACTGCTCTCTGAGCGGTTCCCTTAACTGCTTGAGCAACTGGAGTAACTGTTCTCTGAACTGCTGCTCCTGCTCTCTGAGCGACACCAGATGCCGTTTGCCCCACTCTTTGAGTGGCACTACCAACAGCAGATGCTGCTCTCTGAGCGCCACCAGCAACGGCATTTCCTGCTCTCTTAACAGCACCAACTGCGGTTTGACCTGCCCTTACAACACCTCCTACGGCACGATCTGCACCACCGGCAGCACTTCTTATTCCACCAGCAACAGCAGATGATGCTCTCTTAGCACCACCGATTGCAGTGTTAGCAAGATTTTTGAAAAAATCTGCTTCGATCAAATATTGCTCGTCAAGAACGCCAGTTTCAAAAAGAATTGAATCAATATCTTCTACTGCCATTTCTGACATAAAAACTTCAGCAGTATTGTATCCTGGAACAAATCCATTATATACAAGATAATCTGCAACAGTTTGATATGCTTCAGAAATAAATTCTTCTGTTAAATATGATTCCCAGAGATAATCTTCATTAACTTGTGGAGCATAAACTGCGTTATACGCTTCCATCAAATCAACTACCTGATGTGATGTAATTCTTTCCATTTTGGCGATTTCTTTTTTATATACTGTTATTTATAAAAAAAGAGTCCCGAAGGACTCTTAATTTACATCGTCAGTTTTTTTGCCTAACCATTCTGCCACATAGTCATAATCACCAAAAAGAAATTCATCTGATTCTGCAGCATCTTTAAAGGCATTCAGGATCTCCTGTTCTACCCATTCATCATAGTTGGAATCCTGAGAAAGTATCTTTGGTAACATCTTGTTTTATTCCTCCAATGATGTAAGATTCAACTTCCGTTTCTTGTGGAGCTACTTGCAATCCCTTTGATTCTATCCAATGAGATGTCCATGGAAGTGGATTATTCTTAGCAGGAACATCATAAAGAGGGCGAAGACCAATTGCCTTCATTCTGCGATTAGCAATCCACTCAACATACTGCTGAAGAAGTTTATCATTTAGACCAATCATAGAACCATCTTTAAACAGATACTCTGCCCAAAGTTTTTCTTGATTTACGGCACTCTCAAAGGTCTTATAAACCCATTGCTCTTCTTCTTTGGCAATTCTTTGCATCTCAGGGTCATCGCCCTCCTTCCACTTATTCAGGATGTTCTGAGTGATGACCAGATGCTGATTCTCATCACGAGCAATCAGTCCAATGATCTTTGCACTTCCTTCCATAAGTTTGAGTTCGCCAAATGCAAAACTGCAAGCGAAACTGACATAAAAGCGAATACCTTCAAGAATATTAACGTTTGCAACTGCTCTGAATAACTTTCTCTTAAGTTCATACCTTTCTACCTGTGCGTAAGGAACTTGTTCTTGGGCATGTTTCCAAAGTTCAGAAGTTCCATAATGTTGAGCACTATTGATAAAATCGTTATATGCTTCGGTTACGCTAACTGCACGTTCGAGAATTCTTTCATCTCTAAGAATCGTATCAAATACATCCGAAGGATCAGAATAAACATTCTTGATAATATATGTATAGGAGCGTGAATGAATCATCTCCATAAACTCCCACACCTTCATACATGCTTCCAATTCTGGAAGTGAGCAGTAGGGAGCAAATGCCATTCCAGGTCCACGACCTTGAACGCTATCAAGCATAACTTGATATTTTAGGTTAGAAGTAAAAATATGCTTTTGTTCAGGACGAAGAGATTGATAATCTCCCCTGTCTTTTTGTAAAGAGACCTCTTCAGGTCTCCAGAAATATCCCAGTTGTTGTGTTGTGAGTTTTTCAAAGATTGGGTATTTGTAAGAATCGTATCTCTGAACTCCTAGTGGTTGTCCAAAAAACATAGGTTGCTTTTTGGTGTCTACCTCTTGAGAGTTAAAAACGGTCATTTGATTAACCACTTTTTTCTCCGTGCTGTTGGTTTTAAATCTTACAAGACTCACAATCTTCTTCTCCTGAATTCAAAATGTCTTTAATTAAATCATCAACAGATGTTTTAGATTCCTCTACTTCATCTGTCTTAATATCATAAGTGTTCTGATAATAACTGGTTTTCCAGCCGTACTTATATGTAGTCAAAAGATCCTGAGCCATTACACTAACAGGAACTTCATTATTGGGATAATTCTCCGGATTATAGGACCAGTTTCCAGAAATCGCTTGATCGAAGAATTTTTGCATAACTGCAACAATATTAATATACCCACGATTGCTAGGCATATCCCACAGAAGTGTATAATTGTTCTTAAGTGTGTGAAACTGTGGAACAATTTGCTTAAGAGGTCCTTTCTTCGATTTCTTAACGGACAAGTATCCACGAGGAGGTTCGATTCCATTGGTTGCGTTTGACACAACGGAACTGCTCTCCGAAGGCATCTGTGCGGACAATGTTGAGTTCCGTACTCCATACTTCTTTACCTCTTCTCTGAGTGCTTCCCAATCATATTTGAGATTGTTTGGAACCAGTTCATCAACATCCTTTTTGTATGTATCAATCGGCAGAATACCTTGACCGTACTTAGTGCGATGAGAGTATTCACAGGCACCTTTTTCTTTTGCAAGATTGACTGTTGCCTTGATTAGGTAATATTGGAATGCTTCAGTTAGGTCATGAACCAGTTGCCAGGCACCAGGATCGTCATAGTGCTCACCGTGCTTGGCAAGATAGTGTGCCAGACCAATATAACCTACTCCAAGAGAACGACGTGCTCTGGTGGCGATTTCTGCTGCTCTGACGGGATATCCTTGAAAATCAATGAGTTCATCAAGACTCCTAATAGTAAGATCACAAAGAACTTCAAGATCCTCATTATTTTTAATTTTACCAATATTAATAGCAGAAAGGATACAGAGAGCAATTTCACCATTGGGGTCATCAATGTGTTGAATTGGTTTCGTTGGGAGAGTAATCTCCTGGCACAGATTGCTCATCTCAACTTTATCCATAAAGGATGAGTGGGAGTTACAATGGTCAATGTTCATAATGTACAAACGACCAGTTTCGGCACGTTCTTTCAGGAGATCCAGAAAGAGTTCTTGAGCACCGATAGTTTTTCTTGGAATAGATTCATTTCGTTCATAACCCACATAAA
>Ga0209088_10001255_pt1 | contig 16503 bp, 13 predicted proteins | sample S_140625_EF_Meta_FD_187324 | JGI IMG/M metagenome (GOLD analysis project Ga0209088, IMG submission 187324) | Freshwater microbial communities from Lake Simoncouche, Canada to study carbon cycling - S_140625_EF_MetaG (SPAdes) (version 2) | ecosystem: Environmental > Aquatic > Freshwater > Lake ... | reverse complement strand
CACCACCTTGCTCAGGGCGGTGGCCACCGCCACGACAAGGGCAATCCTTCGCAGTGATTTCGCCATCGGGCCGGGCCTGGGGCCCTCTCGGTCGCTCGGCAGTATGGCCGCCGGTGCTCGGTTGTTCCGCCGCCGCTCCAGGAGTTCTGCGTTGTTCCCTGCCGAAACCCGATCCCGAATCCCGGCGACGGAAAGGAGCCAAAGCTGCCACCCTCGTTCCCGTCGCCGCCGTTGATGACCGTCAGCGCGAGGCAGCCTCGGAGCGGCCGGTCGGGGGGGGCCAGCCGCGCCGTCTTGCCTGATCCCACCAGGCGGGCCACCCCGAAGGACCCGGCAGGATCGCCTTTGCGAGGCTCCGGCGGATCGCGAAGTGGTGCCGCCCGCCGCTGGGGCGATGCCTGGCCTGCTGGACTGCCCGGATGGTCCCCCCCGATCCAGGAGATCCGTGATGCCCAGCGCCGTGAGCGATCCCGAATCCCGGCCCCCAGGCTCCCCGCCCCCTGCGATGGATCCGGTCCCTGTGGCCCCTGTCCCCGTGCTGCCCCTCGAACCCCTGATAGAAGGCGTGCTGCTGAAGCGTTACAAGCGCTTTCTGGCCGATGTGGAGCTGGCCGACGGCCAGATTGTCACGGTGCACTGTGCCAACACCGGCCCGATGACCGGCGTTCTCCACCCGGGCGGCCGGGTGCGGCTGCGCTACGCCCCCTCCCCAACCCGCAAGCTCGCCTGGACCTGGGAGCAGGCCGAAACCCCCGGCGCCGATGGCGAACCGATCTGGGTGGGGATCAATACGGCCCTGCCGAACCGCTTGGTGCGGGCCACGATTGAGGCCGGCTGCCTGGAGCCCTGGCTCGGGCCGATCGCGGCGATTCGCGCCGAGGTGCCCTACGGCGAGGGGCGCCGCAGCCGCATCGACCTGCTGCTCACCCCTGGCCCCGGCCCCGAGGGCACCCCGCCGGCCGATCCGCGGCCGATCTACCTGGAGGTGAAGAACACCACCTGGACCGACGGCGAGCTGGCCCTCTTCCCCGACACCGTGACCGAACGGGGCCAGAAGCACCTCGTGGAACTCGCCGCCCTGCTTCCCGAGGCGCGGGCGGTGCTGCTGCCCTGCCTCAGCCGCGGCGATGTGACCCGCTTTGCCCCCGGTGATTCGGCCGATCCCCGCTATGGCGAGCTCTTTCGCCAGGCCCTGGCCGCCGGGGTGGAGGTCCTGCCCTGCCGCTACAGCTTCTCGGCCGAGGCGGTGCACTGGCTGGGGCTGGCCACGGTGGTGGAGCGCCAGCCGGCCTGATCAACGCTGATCAAGGGTGGCCCCCATAGAGTCGGCGCAGATGGGCTGCTGCCATGGATACCCGTGCCTTCAAACGCTCGCTGCACCATTCCGAGCGGTACAACCGCCGCGGTTTCGGTCTGGGGGAGGAGGTGGCCGGCAGCCTCCAGACCGCCTACCAGAGCGATTTGATCGCCAGCCTGCGCACCAACGGCCAGGAGCTGAGGGAAGGGCGGCTCACGGTGCGGCTGGCGGAGGCCTTCGGCTTCTGCTGGGGGGTGGAGCGGGCCGTGGCGATGGCCTACGAAACCCGCCGCCACTACCCCACCGAGCGCATCTGGATCACCAACGAGATCATCCACAACCCCTCGGTGAACGACCACCTGCGCGAGATGGATGTGCTGTTCATCCGGGTGGATGACGGCGTGAAGGATTTTTCCGAGGTGGCCACCGGTGATGTGGTGATCCTGCCGGCCTTCGGCGCCACCGTGCAGGAGATGCAGCTGCTCAATGAGCGGGGTTGCCACATCGTCGACACCACCTGCCCCTGGGTCTCGAAGGTGTGGAACACCGTGGAGAAGCACAAGAAGCAGGCCTTCACCTCGATCATCCACGGCAAGGTGAAGCACGAGGAAACCCTGGCCACCAGCTCGTTTGCAGGCACCTATCTCGTGGTGCTCGACCTGGCCGAGGCCCAGATGGTGTGCGATTACATCCTGGCCAGCGGTGCCGCCGATGCCGATCCCGCCGAGCGGGCCGCCGCCCGGGAGGCCTTCATGGCCCGCTTCACCAAGGCCAGTTCCCCCGGCTTCGACCCCGACCGCGACCTGAACCGCCTTGGGGTGGCCAACCAGACCACCATGCTCAAGAGCGAAACCGAGGAGATCGGGCGCATGTTCGAGCGCACGATGCTGCAGCGCTTCGGCCCGGCCGAGCTCAACGAGCACTTCCTGGCCTTCAACACGATCTGCGATGCCACCCAGGAGCGGCAGGACGCCATGTTTGCCCTGGTGGATGAACCCCTCGACCTGATGGTGGTGATCGGCGGCTACAACTCCTCCAATACCACCCACCTGCAGGAGATCGCGGTGAGCCGCGGCATCCGCTCCTTCCACATCGACACCCCCGAGCGGATCGGTCCGGGCAACCGGATCGAGCACAAGCCCCTCGGTGCTGACCTCGAGGTGGTCGATCCCTTCCTGCCCGAAGGGCCGATCCGGGTGGGTATCACCTCCGGTGCCTCCACGCCCGATCGGGTGGTGGAGGATGTGATTCAGCGCCTGATCGCCCTCACCACCGCCTGAATCCGGCACCCCTGAAGGCCCGCGGCGCTGCAATCCTTGCGACAGCTGCGGCCAGCCGGAGCTTTAGATTGGTTCGAGAACTCCGCCTGGGGTGTACGTTCACTGGCTTGGCTTCGCGATTTCGATCCGCCGAGCAGGTCCCCCTGTCGGCCGCTCCCAGTCCCTTCCGACGCGTCCGTCGCCCTTGTCCCGTCTGGCTTCTCCCGCACCGACTGAGAGCTTCTCCGACCCCGTTCCGGATCGAGTCGGGGCCCAGCGTGAATTGGCCGAAGCCGGCGCTTCCCTGGCGGATCCCCCCGAGCTGCTGCGGCACCGTTCCGACGGGCGGGTGCGGCGCTACGCCAGCAGCTTCGCCGATCTCATGGAGATGCGCGCCCCCGCGACGGTGGTGGAGGCCTATCTCGATCGTCACGACGGCTGGTTTCAGCGCTGTGCCGCGCCGATGGAGGTCACGCCGCTGGAGCACAACGGCTACGTGCTCACTCTCGGGCGTTTCGGGAACTTCGGCTTTGAGGTCGAGCCCACGATCGGACTGGAACTGCTGCCCCAGGCCGAGGGGGTGTACCGCATTCTGACCGTGCCTGTTCCGGATGCCGATGCCACCCTGTCCTCCCTCTATGACGTGGAGTTCAACGCTTCACTCCGGTTGGATGAGGCGGGCGATGGTCAGGCCTTCGGTGAGATTTCCGCGGAGGATGTCGACACCCTCATGGCCCACACCTTGGTCCGCTGGGAGCTCGACCTAGCCGTGTGGATCAAGCTGCCCGCGATGATCGGCATCCTTCCGGAGGGCCTTGTTCAGACCAGCGGCGATCACCTGCTTCGCCAGATCGTGCGGCAGGTGTCCCGCCGGCTCACCTGGAAGGTGCAGGAGGATTTCCACGCCAGCCATGGCATCCCCTGCCCGCCGCGGCGCAGAGCGCGCTTCTGATCCGGTTCCGGTCGGGGTTCTGGACCCGAAAGCAGCGAGTTGGGCGGATTGGCCGCGGGCTGGGATCGTCGCGATCGGACATTGCAGGTCGCCAGGGCCGGCACGGTTCCGAATCCTTCAGCGGCCCTGAAAGGAGCCTGGATGCGGCCCTGGTGCTGTCCCGCTCTGGTGGGTACCGGGCTCTGGTCGGGTCCGGTGGCTCCGCTGAAGCCTGCTCAGACCTGGGGCTGCAGGATCTTCTGAACGATCTGCAGCCCGGTGAAGGCCTGCCACAGGAAGAGGGTCAGCACCGTCATGTTCAGGCCCACATGCACCTTGCGGGCCACCAGGTTGCCCTTCTGCATGGCACCGCTGAGGGAGGCGGCAATCGCCACCAGGATGGTGATGCCCAGGCCCGCCAGCAGGTGGGGGCCCACGAAGAGCTTGCCGTTGTTGAGGTAGGTCACGGCCATGCCACCCAGGGTGCCGAGCACCATCAAGGCCAGGATGATCTGGCCGATCTTCTGGTGGCGCTGGGCGAACTGTCCCTGGATCAGGGGTTTGCGCTCCTCGGCGGTGGTGGCGGTGCGCAGTTTCTTGGCCTTGATCCCCAGGTAGAGGCCATAGCCGCTAAGGGCCAGCACCACCCACATCAGCACGGGGTGCACGAAGCTCAGGCCGAAGGCCACGGAGCTGGGGATCTCGAGGGGCATGGGAGGGAAGGAGGGATGCCAGTTTGAAGAAACTACTGCGCACCCGGTTGCTGGCGCTGTTGCCATGTCGGGCTGTTGCGGGGAGCGGTTTGCGTCCCTGGCATCCATGCTTCGCAAGGTGTGCAGACCTCCGGACGGCCGCGGGCCGATGGTCACCGCTGGCGCGCACGTTTCGCACCGGTTCCGCTCTCGCCTCTAGCCGTGCCGGTCCTCCCGGGCCACGGTGGCGCCTCTCTGTCGCCACGACCCCCAGCCCTCTCGTAACGCTGATCGTGAGCCGGATCCGCGCAGGTGAATCAGCGCAGGAGCTTCAGGGCAACCGGTTCAGTGCAGGAAGTGGCGCCGCCCGGTGGTCACCATCGCCAGGCCCAGCGCGTTGCAGGCCTGGATCGAATCGCCATCCCGCACGCTGCCGCCGGGCTGGATCACGGCGGTGATCCCGTGGGAGGCGGCCAGCTTCACGGTGTCGTCGAAGGGGAAGAAGCCATCGCTGGCCAGCACGGCCCCCCGGGCCCGCTCCCCGGCGGCGGCCAGGGCGATCTGGGCCGATCCCACCCGGTTCATCTGGCCGGCGCCGATACCCAGGCTCTGGCCGGCGGCGGCCACGGCGATGGCGTTGGAGCGCACGTGGCGCACCACCCGCCAGGCGAAGCGCAGATCGGCCCATTCGGCCTCGCTCGGCTGGCGCTGACTCACCACCTGCCAGACGGCCGGATCAATCGGCTGGTCATCCAGATCTTGGGCCAGCACCCCGCCCAGCACGCTGCGCAGCTGCTGCCCACCGGCCGCGGCGATGGCGGCGGGATCGAGCTCCAGCAGCCGCAAATTCCCCTTAGTCGCGAGCCGCTCTCGGGCGGCGGGTTCGAAGGCGGGAGCCACCACACATTCCAGGAAGAGCCCCGCCAGGTGCTCCGCGGCGGCGGCGTCCACGGCCCGGTTCAGGGCCACGATGCCCCCGAAGGCCGAGACCCGGTCGGCATCGAGGGCCCGCAGGAGGGCTTCGGCCCCACCGGTGCCGGTGGCGACCCCGCAGGGGTTGGTGTGCTTCACCACCACCGCCGCCGGCAGATCGATCTCCGGATCGACAACCCCGCCTGGTGCGCTCCCGGCTCCAGCGGGGTCGCCATAGCCGAATTCCCGCACCGTGGCCAGGGCCGCCTCGAGGTCGAGCAGGTTGTTGTAGCTGAGCTCCTTGCCCTGGAGTTGGCGGGCCGCCCCCCAGCCGGCTGCGGCGCTGCTGTACCAGAGGGCCTTCTGGTGGGGGTTCTCGCCGTAGCGCAAGCTCTGGCGGGCCGGCAGGGTGATCTGAAGTGGGGGGAGGGCCTCGCTTCCGGGACCATCCGCCGGGGACGCCTCCTCCGCCCCCAGCCGGCCTGCCAGCCAGGTGGCGATGGCGGCGTCATAGGCGGCGGTGTGGGCGAAGGCCGCTAGGGCCAGCCGGCGCCGCAGGGCTTCATCCGCACCACCCGCGGCCAGCGCTTCCAGGAAGCCGCCGTACTGGGCCGGATCGGTGAGGACCGCCACGTCGGCATGGTTCTTGGCCGCGGCGCGCACCATGGCCGGGCCGCCGATGTCGATGTTCTCCACGGCGGTCTCCCAGCTCACCTGGGGGTCGGCCACGGTGCGCTGGAAGGGGTAAAGGTTCACCACCACCACATCGATCGGATCGATGGCCTGGGCGGCCAGGTCGGCCTGGTGGTCAGGATCGCTCCGCTTTGCGAGGATGCCGCCGTGGATGCGGGGGTGGAGGGTCTTCACCCGCCCGCCGAGGATCTCCGGAGCGCCGGTGTGCTCCGCCACCTTGGTGACCGGCAGCCCGGCGGCTGCCAGGGCCGCCGCGGTGCCGCCGCTCGAGAGGATCCGGTAGCCGTGGGCCAGCAGGCCTTCGGCCAGGGCCACCAGGCCCTCTTTATCGGAAACGCTCAGAAGGGCCGTGGGGGCCATGGCGGTGGCGGTGGACGGTGGAACGGCCAACCTACGCAGCGGCAGTGCCTCAGCACGCTTGCGCTCCTCACCCCGCCTGTTCCCGATGACCACCCCAGCCGTCGACCAGCCCGATCCCCGCGCCTCCTCCTGGGAGGCCCCCGGGGCCGTGGATCCCGAATCTCTCCAGAGCGGTCCGGAGCAGGCCGAGCGCCGGCTCGTCCTCCTGCATGGCTGGGGCGCCGACGCCGATGACCTGCTCGACCTCGGCCGGGAACTGGTGGATGCCAGTGTGAGCTTGGTCTCTCTGCGCGCCCCCTGGCCCCACCCCGCCGGTGTCGGCCGTCAGTGGTACGACCTGCAGCGGCCCAACTGGCCTGAACTGCCGGAGTCGCGGATCAGGCTGCGGGAGCGGCTGCTGGAGCTGGGGCGCAGCGTGCCCCTGGAGGCCACCGCCCTGCTGGGTTTCTCCCAGGGCGGTGCTATGGCCCTGGATGTGGGCTGCGGCGATCCGGCCGGCTCGGAGGGACTGCCCCTGGCCAGCCTGATCGCCTGCAGCGGTTACCCCCATCCCGGTTGGACGCCCCGTTGTCCGGCGGGGGCGGTGCTGATCACCCACGGCCAGCAGGATCCGGTGGTGCCGTTCGCCGCTAGCGAGGCGCTGGAGCAGATGCTGCGGGCTGCGGGCGGAACGGTCCAGCGTCTGGGCTTTGACGGCGGCCACGGCATCGATCCGGCCCTGTTCCCGGCCATCCGTGCCGCTCTGGCGGCCGGCTGGAGCTGAGACCAGGGCCCCCCAGTTGGCGATGGCCTGGGGTGGCCCCGGTGCCTGGGGGCTTCAGCCCCGCGGCGTGACTGATTGCGGGCCAGCAGCTCGCCAGGACGACGGTGTCGATACCTCGCCAGACCCACCAACCACTAAAAAGCCGGACCCATGCCCTTCGTCAGGTGCAAGGGATCCGGGCGGGGGAGGGGAGCGATGGGACTCCTGGGGGCTAACCAGCGCTGGGATGCACCGTTCACCTGCCGCCGCCCGTGGGCGCGGCAGGGCGGCACGCGGTGGTTCAGACGAAGGCGTATTCGTACTCTTCCATCTCTTCCCAGTCGTCGCTGGCGAGGGCCTCAAGACCTTCGAACAGCACCTCCTCACCGATGCTGTCCACGATCAGCCGCAGGGAGGGAAACAGGAAGTGGTTCTCCTCGGCGTACTGGGCGCTGAAGAGGCCTTTTTCGCCCCAGAAGAAGCGGTCGGTGGTGTGTTCGTTGCGGCGCACGTTGAGGATCGCCGGGGCCATCAGGTCGGCCTCGGCGATGTAGCGACGGGCCGCGGTGACCGGCTTGTGGGAGCCAGTTTCGAGATTAAAAGTGGGGACGTGGGCGAGAACACGTTGGCCGGCAAGGCGACGGCGACTGATCCGCTTGCGCTTCTTGGACATGGAACGGGATCCCGGAGGGGGACTGGAGGGGGACTGGAGGGTTGCTGGGAGGTGGGGAAGCCGCTGGCCCGCAGCAAAGCGAGGGCGGCAGCCCTGGCGGATCCACGGCCCGAGGGTCGTGGGTCCAGGCCTCTACATCGACGTCCTCGGAGCGGTCTGGGGAGATCACCGTGAGCGACACGCGACGGCCGCAGAGCGGACCGTCGGACAGGAGAGGAGCCCATCAACCTCTGCTGTAGCCTTGGTTGCGGTCGAAGTGCAACTTCTGGTCGTGTTCGAAGCCCGACAAAGGGCATTACCAGGGCCGGAGTCCGGAGCCCGAGCAGGGGATGCCGCCAGTGTTGGCGCCCTGAAGGCTCATCGAACGATGGCTCTGGATTGGTTCGACAGTGATCAGCCGCCCGCTCGTTGCGGACTGCGGAGTAGTGGTCGATACAGGCAGCATACGTCTTTTTTCGGAATTTCCACAGATTTGCCTGAAATTCGTCCGGCGCCCCTCCCCGGTCTGGTTCTGAGTGGCTGTGATGCCAGTCTCTGAAAGCTTTTTGGTCCTGCTCGGCTACCAGCTTGGTCAGTTCGCCGATTGCCAAGAGGTGCGCTCCCTCGTGGTGTACGTAACCCATGCGACTGGAGAGGGGGGGCCGAGCCTCATCCCGGTGGGTCACTGGCCGGCCGATGGCCGCACCCTGGCGGCGGTGGATGGCGGCAGCCGGCTGCGGGTGCCCGCTGAGGAGCGGCGCTGGTTGCCCCTGCGGGATGGGGCGGAGTTGCTGGGGGCCATCCAGGTGGAGAGCTCCATCAACCCCTGGCCCGAGCCTTTGCGCCAAAGGCTCCAGGCGGTGGCGCTTGGGCTGGCCGAGGCCCTGCGGCTGGATCGGGAGGGGCAGCGTCTGCGTCATCGGCTCGCGCTCCAGGAGGAGCAGCTACGCCTGCTGGTGCATCAGCTCCGCAATCCGCTCACCGCCCTGCGCACCTTCGGCCAGCTGTTGCTGCGCCGCCTGGATAGGGACAGCGACAACCGCTCCCTGGTCGAAGGGCTCCTCGCCGAGGAGCGGCAGCTGCAGCGCTACGTGGACGCGATCAGCGACCTGGCCAGGCCCGATGCCCTGATCGCCGCGGCGCCCGATCCCCAGCCCCTGCTGTTGCCACCCATGCTCAGTGGTCCGGGGGGGCAGCCCCTCGCGGAGCCCCTCTCCCCGCTGATCCAGCGGGCCGCGGCCACGGCCACCCTGCAGGGCCGCCCCTGGCGGGGGCCCGGCGCGCTGCCCGCCTGGCGTGGCGATAGCGGTGCGGTGGCCGAGATCATCGCCAATCTCCTGGAGAACGCATTCCGCTACAGCCCCCAGGGGGTGGTGGTGGGCCTTCAGGCCCGGGACACCGCCCGCGGACCGGTGCTCGCGGTGTGGGATGGCGGGCCACCGATTGAGGAGGCCGAACGGGAGGCGATCTTCCAGCGGGGGGTGCGGGGCAGCCGCGGCCTGCCCCTGCCAGGCACCGGGCTCGGCCTGGCCCTGGCGCGGGATCTGGCCCGCGCCCTGGGGGGGGATTTACAGCTGGTGATTCCCCCCCAGGCCGTGGATCCCGAGCTGCCGGCCTCGGGGAATGCCTTTGTGCTCCGCCTTCCGGTCTGCGGGGTGGGCGAGGCGTAGGGGCGGGGCGCCGGTTGGGATGGTGAACCCGGAGCTGGCTCAACACCGCCGGGGCCTTGGACCTGCCCTTCGATCGCATCGGGATGTTCAGCCGCGAGCCGGCAGGTGCTCCGCGTCTTCTGGATCGGGCATCGGCGCCCAGGGTTCAGCTCGCCTCAGCTCGCCGCACTGGCTGTGCCCCCCAGGCTAAGGGCCGCGCTGAGCAGCAGCGCTAGGGCTTCGGTCCATTCCACGCAGGCGCCGTAGCTATCGCCGCTGTGGCCCCCCAGCCGCCTGCCTAGCCAGAGGGGCACCACCAGGACTGGCAGCAGGCCGGCCAGACCCGCCAGCACGGCCATACCGGCGCCGCTTCCCGGCAGGACCCAACCGGCCCCCGCCCTTTGGATCAGCGTCAGGGAGACCACCATCAGCGGCACCACGAGCAGCGCGGTGGGGCGCAGCTCAACCGCCAGGCCGGCCCAGTGCTCCCGGTGGAAGGCCGCTGAGCCGCCGGGCCGCAGGTAGGGAAAGCGGGCCATCGCCACCAGGGGCGCCACCCGGCCCCAGAGGGCGGCCCAGGGCAGGGCCACCGCCGCGCTGGCCCCCAGGGTGGCCAGCGCGGCGGTGCGCAGCAGCAGGAGCAAGGCGAGGGCCTGGGTCCCACCGGCCCCCACCCGGCTGTCCTCCATGGCCTCCAGCAGGCGATCCCCCGCCGCCAGTCCGTCGGCGGTGTCCATGGCGCCATCCATGTGCAGGCCCCCGGAGAGCAGCAGGCCCGTGGCCAGCACCAGGGCCACCTGGGCCAGGGGTGGCACGCGGCCCTCGAGGCCCCACCACATCAGCCCCTGCAGACCCCCCAGCACGGCCCCGATCCAGGGCGCGAAGCGGGCAATCCGCCTGAAGCGGGGCTCTGGCCACGGCCAGGCCGGCAGCACCGAATAGAAGATCCAGGCCCCGGCCAGATCCCGCAGCCAGGAGGGGGCGGCGGCGGATTTCGCATCGGGCGGCTGGGTCATGGGCTGGGCCGGAGGGCCGTGGCGATGGCCCCGATCATTGCCGCCTTTGGAGCCAGGGGCGTTGCCGCGCATCGCTCCAGCCGCGAGCCGCGAGCCTCTGAGCCTTGTCTGGAGCACCTGGTTCCGCCGTTGGAGGCCCCACGGGGTGGGCAACGGGGGGCCCCAGTCCCTTGAACACCGGCGCCGGCTTCCTCTCTCAGTGGCCCGGGGGGTCGGAAGAGGAGGGATCCCCTGTGTTGCTGGCATGCAGGTGTCATCCCGAGGTGGTGAGGTGTCATGCCGAGGTGGTGAACGGCACCACCTTGCCGTGATGGGATCGAAAATCGAAATGGTGGGCCTTCTCGGGCCTTTTCAGCAGCCTCCTAGCCTCGGGGGCGTGCCCAGCCGCCACCGCTGCACCCACCCCTGATCCCGCACCCGCCAGTCCCCGTCCGCCGATGAGCCCCGACTCCCAGTCATCGGCCGAAACCGCCGCGGCGACCACCCTGGCTCTCCAGGAGGCGGCCGCTCCCTTCAGCTTCATGATCACGGCCCGCTGCCCCCACACCCGGGCCCGCTGCGGCTGCTTCCACACCCCCCATGGGCCGGTGCAGACGCCCCGCTTCATGCCGGTGGGCACCGCCGCCACGGTGAAGGGCCTGAGCATCCCCCAGCTGGCGGAAACCGGCGCCGAGATGGTGCTGGCCAACACTTATCACCTCTCTCTGCAGCCCGGCGAGGCGGTGGTGGCCGAGTCCGGCGGGTTGCACCGCTTCATGGGGTGGCAGGGGCCGCTGCTCACCGATTCCGGCGGTTTTCAGGTGTTCAGCCTCGGCGCCATCAACCGCATCGACGACCAGGGGGTGGTGTTCCGTTCCCCCCGCGATGGCGCCCGCATGGAGCTCACGCCGGAGCGCTCGATGGCGATCCAGATGGCCCTTGGGGCCGATGTGGCCATGGCCTTCGACCAGTGCCCCCCCTATCCGGCCAGCGAGGCGGAAGTGGCTGGGGCCTGCCGCCGCACCCACGCCTGGCTGGAGCGCTGCGTGGCGGTGCATGACCGCCGGGATCAGGCCCTCTTCGGCATCGTGCAGGGGGGCTGCTTCCCGGCGCTGCGGCACGAATCGGCCCGGATGGTGGCGGGCTTCGATCTGCCCGGCATCGCCGTGGGCGGCGTGAGCGTGGGCGAGCCTGTGGAAGAGATGCACCGCATCGTGCGCCAGATGGGGCCGCTGCTGCCCGAGGCGAAACCCCACTACCTGATGGGGGTGGGCAGCCTGCGGGAGATGGCGATCGCCGTGGCCCAGGGTTTCGACCTGTTCGATTGCGTGTTGCCCACCCGGCTTGGCCGCCACGGCACGGCGCTGGTGGGGGGCGAGCGCTGGAACCTGCGCAACGCCCGCTTCCGCCACGACCACACCCCCCTGGATCCCATCTGCCCCTGCCTGGCCTGCCGCCTGCACAGCCGCGCCTACCTCCACCACCTGATTCGCTGTGGGGAGATGCTGGGCCGCAGCCTGCTCAGCCTCCACAACCTCACCACCCTGCTGCGCTTCACCACGGCGATGGGCCAGGCGATCCGGGAGGGTTGTTTTGCAGAGGATTTCGCTCCCTGGGAGCAGGGCTCTCCGGCGGCCCACACGTGGTAGCTTCCGTCAACCGAACCGGGCCGCTGTAAGGGCCCCAACTCCCCATGGCGCACCTTCTGCTGGCCGGTCTTGCTTCCCACGGCACCCTGCTGGCCCAGCTGCCTGAGGCTTACCAGGCCTTTGGCCCCCTGGTGGACATCCTGCCGATCATCCCCTTCTTTTTCCTGCTGCTGGCCTTCGTGTGGCAGGCCTCGGTGGGTTTCCGCTGAGCCAAGAGAGCTGAGTCAACAGAACGGATGGCCTGACTGCCTCCGACTCACCAGCTATCCCGCAGCACCGCCCCTGCAAACTCGGGAAGGGCGAGCATGCGACGCCAGCGGGTGGGTTCCTGAACAAGCCGGTAGAGCCATTCGATCTGCAGGGCGCGCATCCAGCCGGGTGCGCGTTTTTTTGTGCCGGCCCAGACATCGAAGCTGCCGCCCACCCCCATCCACAGGCCTCCCTGGCGGCGGCCGGCCAGGCCGCGGATCCAGGTTTCCTGACGGGGAACCCCCAGGGCTGCTAGCACCAGGTCGGGACGGGCCTCAAGCAGCCGCCGCTCCAGATCGGGCCAGTCGGCCGGGCTGAGGTAGCCGTGGCTGGCCACCACCAGATCCAGGCCCGGCAGTTCCCGCCGAAGCCGACCCACCAGGGTGTCCATCACCTCGGGGCTGGCGCCCACCAGGGCCACCCGCCAGCGGTGGGTTGCGGCGTGCTCCAGCAAGCTCCGGGCCAGCTCGATGCCCGGCGCCCGACGCACCCGGAACCCCTGGCGTCCCAGGGCCCAGACCACGCCGGCCCCATCGGGGATCACCAACTCGGCCGCCTCGATCACGCCGCCCAATTCGGGATTGGCCCGGGCCGCCATGGTCATCTCGGCGTTCAGCGTGACCACCTGGCCGCCACCGATCCCATGCAGGGCGAGGGCAGCCTCGAATACATCGCGACATACATGCACTGTTACCCCTAGCACGCGGGCGCGGACCGGGGCCGTCACGGTTGCTGCCATGGAGGGGTGGGACGGCGGACCAGAATCTATGGCCTGGGATCGCGCCAAGATGATGGTTAGCCAACCCGCCTCCAGCCGCTCCGGTTCCGCCATCCCTCCCTCCGATTCTGGTTCTCTTCCCGCGCCGGCCTCCGGTCCGCCCCCCGAGCCCCTGAGCGCTACTGCCGCCTGGCGCCGCCTCCAGGATCTCGATCGCCAGATCGAAGCTGTTGTGCTGCAGCGTCAGCACCCCGTGAGCGGTCTGCTGCCGGCTAGCACCGCCAACACGGTGCACGGCAACTACGGCGACGCCTGGGTGCGTGACTGTGTGTACTCGGTGCAGTGTGTCTGGGGGCTCTCCCTGGCTTACCGCCGCCTGCGGGGCCCCTGCCGCCGCTCCTTCGAGCTGGAGCAGCGGGTGCTGCAGCTGATGCGCGGCCTGCTCTCGGCCATGTTGCGCCAGGCCGCCAAGGTGGAGCGCTTTAAGACCAGCCTGAACCGGCTCGACGCGATCCACGCCAAGTTCGACACCGCCAGCGGGGAGCCCGTGGTTCCGGACGACGGCTGGGGCCATCTTCAGCTGGACGCCACCGCCCTCTTCCTCCTGCAGCTGGCCCAGCTCACCCGCTCCGGCTTGGTGATCGTGCAGACCAGCCACGAGCGGGATTTCATCCAGAACCTCGTCTATTACGTGGCCCGCGCCTACCGGGTCGCCGACTACGGCATCTGGGAGCGGGGCGACAAGGGCAACCACGGCCTGCCGGAGCGCAACGCCAGCTCAATCGGCATGGTGAAGGCGGCCCTGGAGGCCCTCGAGGGACTCGATCTCTACGGCCCCCATGGCGATGGCAGCTGCTGCCTCACCATTCCCCACGATGCGATCGTTCGCCTGCGCCGGGCCCTGCGCAGCCTGCTGCCCCGGGAATCGGCCAGCAAGGAGGCCGACAGCGCCTGCTTGGCGGTGATCGGCTATCCCGCCTGGGCGGTGGAGGATCCGAAGCTGGTGGCCCGCACCCGCGACAAAATCCGGCACGAACTGGGCGGCCGTTACGGCTACAAGCGCTTCCGCCGCGATGGCCACCAGTGCGTGAACGAGGACGTGACCCGGCTGCACTACGAGCGGGAGGAGCTGGCCGAGTTCGAGCACATTGAGTGCGAGTGGCCGCTGTTCCTGGCTTACGAGCTGGTCACCGCCTGCTGCGAGGAGCGTTGGGATGAGGCCCGCCACTGGCGGCAGCGGCTCGCCGACGTCAGCGTGCCGGTGGAGGGGGTGCCCCTGTTGCCGGAGCTTTATCTGGTGCCCGCCGAGGCCCTGGAGGCCGAACGACGCCAACCCGGTAGCCAGGCGCGCATCCCCAACGAGAACGTACCCCTGCTCTGGACCCAGAGCCTCACCTGGCTCGGGGATCTGCTGTTGGAGGGGCTGATCACCCCAGAGGATCTCGATCCCAGTGGTCGGCGCTTGGGAGCCCCCCTGGGGACCTCTGAAGTCCTGGTGGCCCTGGCACCCGCCGACTCCGCTGTGGCCCTGGCCCTGCGGGAGGCGGGCCTGCCGGCCGAGGATCCCCTGCTGGCGCTGGCCGGGGGCAGCGGCGAGGCCAATCCCGCCGGGGTGCCCCTGGAGTTGCTCGCCTCCCTTCCCGATGACGATCCTCCGCTGCGGCTTGCCAGCTCCCGCGAGCTGTCGCTGCGGATGGCGGCCCTGGGGGCCAATCCGCGCCTCGGCCTCTCCGGCCATCCGCAGGCGCGCATGGAAACCATGGCCACGGCCCGCCTGTATCGCTATGGCGGCGACCGGATCGCCTTCCTGCCAGCCGTTCTAGAGGACAACACCTTTTATCTCGCCGATGACCCCCGCCAGCTGGCGGATGCGGTGGCCAGTGAAGTGCGGCTGCTGCAGCGCCACTGGCGGGGGCCCGGCTTGCCGGTGCTGCTGGTGCCGGTGCCGGCCGCACCGTTCCGGCGCGATCCGGAGGCCTTTCTGGCCCTGGGCCATCAGTTGGCCAGCGGCGCCCTCGAGGGAGTGCCGGTGCAGTTGGCCAGCCACGAGGAACTCGTGAGCCAGGCCAGCTGGGTGGAGCTGCCTCCCCAGGCCATCGCCGCCTGTGACCTGCGGCCCAGGACCCAGACCCTTCTCCCCCCCAGCACCAGCCGGGCGCCGCTCACCGCTCGCCAGGAGCAGGAGCTCGATGAGAACTCCGTGGCCGATCTGGTGGAGCGCCTCTGGGCGAGCACCTCGTTGCAGGAACAGGCGGAGGTGCTGGAGTTGCTGGCGCGGCGCCTTGGTCCCCACGCCCGCCTCCAGGGTCCTGAGGGCCGGTCGCCCGAGCTGGTGACGGTCCTGCTGGAGGAGGTGTATCGCCGCGGCCTGGAGGAAGCCGACTGGAACGTGGTGCGGCGGGTGGCCGGTGCCATGGGCCTGGTGCATCCCCAGCTTGAGGATGCCCTCACCGACCTGCTGGTGCGTCAGAAGCAGGTGGTGGTGGGCCGCAACTACACGAACGAGTCGTTGATCAGCCAGCCCCAGGGCAGCAAGCAGATCGCCGCCATGATCCGCCGCTTCAGCGGCGATGATGGCCGCGAGTGGATGCTGCAGCAGGAGCTGCTGCTGGCGGTGGATGGCCTGGTGCGGTTGGAGCCGGATCTGCTCAGCGGCACCCTCACTCTCCAGCTCGGCCAATTGCTGCTGCTGCTCACCGGCGAACTGGCGGCCGAGGAGAACCTCAGCCCCAGCGACGCCTTCGAGGCCCTCTGCAGCCAGCCGCCCCATGGGATCCGCCGCCGTTTGAGGGCGGTGCTGGCCGATGTGGACCACGCCCGGGCTTCCCTGCAGCGCAAGGAACAGCTGCACCTAAGGGGCCGCGTTCGCTGGACGGTGCCCGATCCCCTTGATGAGCTGCCCCGGGGTGAGTGCTGGCTACAGCACCGCATGCGGCTCGGGGCCATCGGGAGGGTGCCCCGCGATTTCTATCCCGGCATCTGGGATCTGCTGCACCACTGCCGCGGCGTGGTGATTGGCGACAAGCTGGAGCGCCGTAACCGGCTGGAGAGCGCACCGCTGGTGAGCGAGAAGACGCCCGGGGAGCGCAACTTCGCCTCCCTGGTGGAGCAGCTGCTCGGCAAGATCGAGGCCTCCGAATACCGGCAGCTCTGCACCGAGGCCCTGCTGACCCTGATGGCCTTCGTGGCGGCCAACCCCCAGGTGCAGTTCGACGACGACCTGGCCCTCGATGTGGTGATCGGCCACGCCGTGCGGGTGGGCTGGCAGGAGCGCCATCCAGGGGTGCCCGCCTCGGAGTACGGCCTCCACAAGGCCGAAGCCTGGGATCAGTTCTACCGCTCCTCTCCGGCGGCCTGCCGCCGCTGGCAGCTGCGGGCCCTGCAGCAGCTCACGGAGCCTGTGGACGTGTGATTGGTCAGATCGGTGCGTCCAGGGCCATGCAGAGGTTCGGCTGCTCGACGCATTGCTCGATCAGGTCGGCCAGCAGCAGGGCCCGGGACGCCTGCAGGCCATCCACCGCGGGAGTTTCCACGCCCCGTACGCACTGGAGGAAGTGCTCCAGCTCGGCATAGAGGGGCTCGATCGAGGTGGTGCTCACCTCCTCGATGAAGCCGTCGTTGCGATACACCAGTTCGCCGTGGTCGGCGCTGACCGAGCCGGTGGAGCGGCGGTGGATGCGGAGGTTGTGCTTGAGGAAGTCGGTT
>Ga0209088_10001254_pt1 | contig 16505 bp, 12 predicted proteins | sample S_140625_EF_Meta_FD_187324 | JGI IMG/M metagenome (GOLD analysis project Ga0209088, IMG submission 187324) | Freshwater microbial communities from Lake Simoncouche, Canada to study carbon cycling - S_140625_EF_MetaG (SPAdes) (version 2) | ecosystem: Environmental > Aquatic > Freshwater > Lake ... | reverse complement strand
CAACGACCCCGAGGTCAACGCCGCCGTGCAGGCCGCCGCCGATGCGTACCGTGCCATGGGCGCGACCATCGTGGACGTGGAGCTGCCGCTCACCGACGTGGGCATCAGCACCTACTACGTGATCGCACCCGCGGAGGCCTCGAGCAACCTGGCCCGCTACGACGGCATCCGCTACGGGCACCGTGCGCAGCTCAAGCCCGGCGAGGACCTCTTCACGCTCTATGCGCGCAGCCGCTCGGAGGGCTTCGGCCCCGAGGTGCAGCGCCGCATCATGCTGGGCACGTACATGCTTTCCAGCGGCTACTACGACGCGTTCTACAAGCGCGCGCTCCAGGTGCGCCGGCGCATCAAGGAGGAGTTCGACCGTGCATTCACGGCCTGCGACGTGCTCCTTGGCCCCACCGCCGCGACGCCCGCGTTCGGCTTCGGCGCCAATGCCGACCCGCTGGCGATGTACCTCTGCGACGTCTACACCGTGAACACGAACATCGCGGGCATCTGCGGGATCAGCATTCCCGCGGGCTTCGCGATGCGCGACGGCAAGGCGCTCCCCGTGGGCGTGCAGCTGCAGGCGAATGCATTCGAGGAAGACCGGCTGCTGCGTGCGGCGCGGATGCTCGAGCGCGCACTGGCGTCGCGGACGTCGGCGCACTCGCCGGCGATCCACGCCTGAGTGCGACCGGCTCGGGGATCACGCCTGCGGGCGGGCGATCGCGCCGAGGCGGCGCATTTCGCGATCGAATTCCTGCATGAACGCGCCGTCGGCCTTCGGATCCGCGAAGGTGCCGAGCTGGACCTCGGCGACGATCTCGCCGGCGGCACCCTTCGTCACGCGGACCGAGCCGCGCTGTCCATCGGCAGCGACGATCACCGCCGTGACAAGCGCGTCGGTGACCTTGATGGACGGCACGCCGAGGAAGCTGCGCTCCGCCACGTTGAGGATGGCCATCCTGACGTCCGACCAGCGGACGCCGTCCGCGGCCGGAACCAGCGGCCGCGCCTGGTAGCCCGCCGAGGGCGCACGCATGCCGCTGACGGCAGCGTCGGCAGACGCACCGGAGAGCACCACCGCGGGCGCGAACTGGTCGCCTTCCCAGCGGGCATTGGTGGATGCGGCGTCCGGGCTGCCGCATCCGGCCATGGCGACGAGCGACGCAGCCACGCCGATCGAGGCGCACCGATAAAAGGGCCCGGAGCGTGTGATTGAGGCGGCGAATTCCTTCATCGGGGGTGATGGTACCCATCGATGCGGCGGATCCCGTGCGGTGACCGATAGACTTTTCTGGGCATCCCTCGCGGGACGCCGGTCGCGCCAGCAACCACCCCCATGGTCTTCGGACAACAACCTTCCCGCCCAGGCCGCTCCGGTCGGCGGATCCGCCTCCGGAGAAAGCTGCCTCGGCAGACCTCGCCGATCCTGGCGTGGCTGCGCGATGAGCGCAACATGAGCGCGGTGCTGGTCATGGGCGCGTTCGTTGCGTTGGCAGCCACGATGGTTTCCTGGAGCAGCCAGCTGCCCCGCGAGTTCGTGGGCCAGCGCGTGGACGTCAGCCGCGTCAACCGGCTCGAGTACCGGGACGTCGACGAGATCGCCACCCGCGAGCGCCGCGACGAGGCACGCAAGGCCGCGCCGCTGGTCTACACCGCCAACACCGACTACCTGGATCGCATGCGCGGCGAGATCGAGGCACTGCCGCTCCTGCTGCGCGACAAGCTGACGCTGGCCGAAGTCCCTGCAACGGTGGTCGAGCGGTACGGCCTCAACGAGGCGAACTTCCGCGCCCTGAAGGAACTGGACCAGGCCGACGAACTGGACCAGTGGAAGCGCTGGACCGATCGCATGGTGGCGAATCTCACCACCGGAGTCCCGCTGGTGGCTCCTGCCGAATTCGAGGCGTATTCCACCGCCGCTCGCCGCATGGTGGTGATCCCGCCCCGCGCCGATCTCCCGGGCGACCGCGCGCGCAGCAGCACCCTCGGCCGCGGCGCGATCGAACTGCGCAGCGACGAGCCTGCCCCGATGCGTGCACGGCTGGTTGCCGAAGCCACCGAGTCCGGATTCCCGGTGGAACTCGCGCGCGTCTCGGTGGGACCGATCCTGGCGGAACCGCGTGCCACGGTGGTGTTCGACTCCGGCGCCACGAAGATCGCCGCAGATGACGCGGCCGACGCCGTGGAACCCACGGTGCGCATCCACGCGCGCGGCGAGACGGTGTTCACGCCCGGCGACACGCTCACCGCCGAGCAGGTGACGATGGCCGCCGACGAGCAGCACCGCAACTCCGAGGCCCGCGGCACCACCGGCTACCTCGGCTCGCTCGCCGAAGCGGGGGCGCTCACCCTGGCGCTGGCACTCCTCCTCTCCGTCTACCTGGCCGAGCACGAGCCCGCGCTCTTCCGCAACTGGAGGCGACTGGCGGCGCTCCTTGCCATCGCGCTCCTGCCGCTGGCGATGACCGCGCCGGTGTCGAGCATCTTCCCGCGCGCGCTCCTCTTCTGCCTGGTGGGCAGCGGCCTCCTGGCCACGGGCGTGATCACCATCGTCTTCGGGCTTCGCGTCTCGCTCCTTGCCATCCTGCTGCAGGGCGTGCTGGCGATCTTCGCGCTGCACCCGCCCGCGGGCGTGTTCCTCGCGACGCTCGCCTCGTCGGTCGCGTTCGCGATCGCGCTGCGCGATGTGCGGCACCGCTCGACCCTCGTGACCGCGGCGCTTGCCTCCGGCGCGTCGGCGGGCGTCGCCGTGGTCCTGGCAGGCATCGCCAACGGCGCGGCGAGCGGCGACTCGGTCGTCCCGATGCTCGGCGACGCGCTGGTCTCGGTGGTGACCGCGTTCTTCGTCGGCTTCCTGGTGATCGGCCTGCTCTCGACCATCGAGCGGACCTTCTCGGTGACCACGGGCCTGACGCTCGGCGAGCTGCGTGACCCGAAGCAGCCGCTCCTGCGCGAGCTGCAGCGGCGCGCGCCGGGCACGTGGAACCACTCGCTGCAGGTGGCGAACATCGCCGAGGCCGCGGCGGAGTCGATCGGCGCGGACGGCCTGCTCACCTACGTGGGCGCCCTCTACCACGACATCGGCAAGGTGAACAAGCCCGAGTACTTCGTGGAGAACCAGACCGGCATCAACCGCCACGAGCGCCTGTCGCCCGCGATGAGCCTGCTGGTGATCGTGGGGCACGTGAAGGACGGCATGGAGCTCGCGGCCGAGTACCGGCTGCCGCGCAGCGTGCGCCACTTCATCGAGAGCCACCACGGCACCACCCTGATGGAGTACTTCTTCCACGCCGCGCAGCGCAAGGCCGGCGACGACGAGCTGAACGAGGCGGACTTCCGCTATCCCGGCCCGAAGCCGCGGACACGCGAGGCCGCGGTGATGATGCTCTGCGACTGCGTGGAGAGCGCCAGCCGCACGCTGAGCGAGCCGACGCCGGCGCGCATCGAGCAGCTGGTGCGTGACCTCAGCCACAAGAGGCTGGTGGACGGGCAGTTCGACGACAGCCCGCTGACGCTGCGCGAGCTGCGTTCGGTGGAGGACTCGGTGATCAAGAGCCTCAACGCCATCTACCACGGTCGCATCAGCTATCCGTCGGCGCGCTCCGAGCAGCGCGACCAGCGCGGCGACCAGCCGATGCCGAGGGTGGCGTCCTGACCGGGACGCCGGCGCACTCGAGCACGCGCCAGGCGGCATTCGAGAAGGCAACGGATTCCAGCGAAGCAAGCGGGACGCGGCGCGCACCTTCCACGGTGGGCGATCCTGCGCGGTGGGCCACGAACACCGCGAACTCAACGTCGCGGTGGCTGGTGACGTGCGTGAAGGCACCGACGCGGCGGACCGCGGCGCCCCACTGGTCGGCGAGCGCGGCTTCGTCGAGCGGCTGCGCCGACTCCACCGTCGGCGGCTGGTGCATGCGCGCCCAGAGGCCGGTGGCGGGACGCTCCGCGACGAGGAGGCCATCAGGCGAGACATCCACCAGCGCGTGCCAGTGCAGCGTCCGGCGCGCGGCGGCCTTGCGCGGCGCGGGGATCTCGGCGGCACGGCCGGAGGCACGGGCGGCGCACCGGCCGGCGAGCGGGCAGGATCCGCAGCGCGGCGCGGCGGGCGTGCAGACGGTGGCGCCCAGCTCCATCAGCGCCTCGTTGCACACGGCCGGCGAGCTGGAGACCTGCACCAGGCACTCGGCCTGCACCCACGCCCATCGTTCCGCGGCGGGGTCGCCCATGCGCGTCGGATGGTCCGCAAGCCGCGAGAGCACCCGCAGCACGTTGCCGTCCACGATGGGGGTGCGCTCGCCGAACGCGATGCTGGCGATGGCGCCGGCCGTGTAGCGGCCGATGCCGGGGAGCGTGGCCAGGGCCTCGGCATCGGCCGGGACCGTGCCGCCGTGGGAATCGCGGATGGCGCGCGCCGCGCGGTGGAGGAGCCGCGCCCGGCGGTAGTACCCAAGGCCCTGCCAGGCGGCGAGGACGTCGCCCTCGTCGGCATCGGCCAGCGCGACCACCGAGGGGAACCGGGCCATGAACCGGGCAAAGGCGTCCACCACCCGGGAAACCTGGGTCTGCTGGAGCATCAATTCGCTCACCAAGGCCCCGTAGCCGGTCCGGCGCTCCCGCCAAGGCAGGATGCGGGCCGCTGCGGGAAACCACGCCTCCAGCAGGCCGGAAATGGCCTTTGGATCACCCAAATCCGGCCCGGAAGCCGCCTTGGCAAGCCTGATGGAACCTGAATTTGTGGTCCTGCGGATGGTCATGCGCCGGTCGGTTCGCTTGCAGTCGGATCGTGGCCGGATGTAGCGTACGACCCTCTTGGCCGTCTCGGACGGCCATCCCCCGCCGAGAGGCGGGTAGACACCTTTGGAAGACCCCCCATGGCCAAGTTGTTCTACACGCTCGAGGAAGCCGCCCAGAAGCTCCGCAAGTCCACGGACGAGGTGATGGGCATGGCCCGCGCCGGCCAGCTTGTCGAGCTCCGCGACAAGGACCAGGTCCTCTTCCGCCGTTCCGCCATCGACCAGCTGGCAGGTGACGCGGACATGGGCAGCGACATCAACCTCGACGGCCTCGACCTCTCGAGCGGCGGCGGCAGCAGCGTGCAGCTCGGCGGCAGTTCGGTCGGCGGCATGGACGAACTGCGGCTGGACGACAGCACCCCCGGCGCCGCACCGGCGATGGGCGGCGGACTGGACGAGCTCCGCCTCGACGACAGCACCCCCGGCACCGCACCGGCGATGGGCGGCGGGCTGGGTGGTGGGCTGGGCGATGGGCTGGGCGATGGCCTCAACCTCGAAGACGAACTCCGCCTCGATGACGGCCCTGCGCCGATCGCGGCGAGCGGCGCCGATGACTCGATGGGCCTCGATGACCTGATGCTCGCCGACGACGATGCGCCGGCACCCACGCCCGCACCGGCACCGGCAGCACGCGCCGCCGCACCGACCCGCTCCCCGGCCGCGAGCAGCGGCGGCAGCGCGATGGGCGGCCTCGGCCTCGCCGACAGCAACGCCGAGAGCATGATGATGGACGCTCCGGCCTCGGCAGCCAAGGGCGGCGGCATGGACGACTCCATGGCGCTCAACCCCGGCCAGACGCAGCTGGAAGCCGTCGGCTCCGGCAGCGGCCTCCTGGACATCTCGAGCGACGAGAGCTTCTTCGGCGCGCAGATGATCGAGGAGAGCATGGGCGGCGACGATGCCGCTTCGATCCCCGAGAACGCCGGCGACATCTTCGGCGGCGGCGAGGCAGCCGCGACCGAGGAAGCCGCCCCCGTCACCGCCGGCACGACCGGCGTGACGTTCGGCACCGCAACCCTGGCAGAGGCGCACGACCCCAAGTTCTCCGGCTTCACCGGCGGAGCCATGGTCGTGGCAGCCGTTGCGCTGGTGGCTGCTGCCTGGGCCGTCGCGGAGATGGCCGTCGGCAACTACACCGATGTGGCCAAGCTCGTGGCGGAGAACTGGATGTACGTCCTCGGCGGCCTCGCCGGCGGCGTCCTGGTCATCGGCGGCATCGGCCTCGGCATCGGCAAGGCAACCGCCTGAACCGGACGCACCTGAATTTCGGAGTGGAACGCTCATGACGCTCACCCGCTATGGGTTCAAGGAGTGGTTCATCATGTCCGTCGTGGCCGTTGCGGCTGCGGGCGGCTGTTGGTGGATGCAGTGGTGGTGGGGCGTGGCTGCCGCAGGCATCCTGTGGCTTGCCGGCGTCGCCTTCTTCCGCGACCCGCTCGGACGCCGCCCCGCGACAAGCGCCCCCAACGACATGGTGAGCCCCGCGGACGGCAAGGTCTCCGCGGTGTTCGACGTGGAGCACCATGAGGCGACCGGCGGACCCGCGAAGGTGATCCGCATCTTCCTGAGCGTGCTCGACGTGCACGTCAACCGCTTCCCCTGCGACGGCGTGGTGCAGAGCGTGGTCAACACGCCCGGTCGCTACCTGGACGCGCGCACCGCCGAGAGCGCGAAGGTGAACGAGAACACGATGATGGTCCTGACGACCGCCAGCGGCGAACGCATCGGCGTGCGCCAGATCTCCGGCGCGATCGCCCGGCGCATCGTCTGCCCGGTGAGCTTCGGCACGAAGGCCAAGCGCGGTCATCGGTACGGGATGATCAAGTTCGGCTCGACCACCGAGCTGATCCTGCCGCGCCCCGCGGACGTCCAGGCACACGTCTCCGTGGGCCAGCGCGTCACCGGCGGGGTGACGATCCTGGCGACGCTCAGTCCGCCCAAGTGAACCTCGCTGCGAAGCAGCCCGCATGCCAAGCCCCGGGGAAGAACCGCGGCTGACGGCGGCTGCGCGCGCTCACTCCGCGTCGGAGGCTCCGCCCGGCCACTGCGAGCTGCGCTGCACCACGATGCGCGTGATCCGGTCGATCTGCTCGCCGAGCACCGAGCCGATGGCAGAGGCCACTTCGGCCGCATTCGGCTGCCACGGCGCGGACTCGTCCTGCAGGAGGAGGATGGCGCCGAAGCGCTCGCCGCGATGGGTCATGTTGCAGAGGATGGCGCGACGGCCGACCAGGACGCCGCCTCCCGGCGGCGGCACGGTGACCATCTCCAGGCCGCTCTCGAACACGTGCGCCACGGGCTCGGTGCCCAGGAGCGGGCACGTCTCGCGCGCAATGATGCCGAGCGACGACTCCGCGCGCACGCGGGAGATGTCGTTGGTGCCGTAGGCGGCAACCGCATGGTCGCCACGGCCGTTGCAGAGGAAGATGGCGGCGTTGCTGGGGCGGAAGCGGGCCAGCAGGTGTTCGGTGGCAACCGTGAGCGTGGTGTCCACGTCGAGGTCATGGCCGAGGAGGCCGCGCAGCTCGGCGCCCGCGACGGCGGCATCGGTCCGCGCATCGATGGCTTCGAACGCCACCACGAAATCGTCGCCCGCGGTGCGCAGGCGGCTGCGCGCGTGGTCGAGCTCGGCACGCGCGCGGGCGCGGCTGTCGAGGGTCCGCTTCAGGAGCGACTCGAGGCGCTCGCAGCGCTCGCGCAGGTCGGCGGAGGTGGTGCGGGTGGACGTCGATCGGGGGCGGCGGGTTGACATGGCACCCCGGGCATCGGCGGACGGAAGGCCGGCCTTGATGGCTGCACCGCCGATTGCGCATGACCTCGGCCGGGGAGCCCGGCACAGACGGAACAGGTGTCCCAGCTGCCGAACCGAGACAGTCCGTGCAGGCAGTTACCGCCCGCCAGTGCTTGGCGAATCCCCGCCATGGCGGGCTTCCCAGAGCGTGACGGCCTCCGCAGGCCGCGGGTAGATGGGCCCGAGCGCGAGCGGGTCCGTGCGTTCACCGCGCGCCAGGAGGAATTCGCCCGCCTCCAGGCACGCCGCCGCGGACCAGCGTGCGGCCACCGCGCCGCCATGCGCGGCTGCTGCCCGGACGAGCGCGGGGGTGAGGTGCTTGTCCGCGACCAAGGGCCAGCGCAGGGCGGCTTCGTCGCCGGCGCCCATGAGCCGCGCCGAGAGAATGCTGGGCGCGCCGCCGTCGAAGGCAACCTCCGTGCACCACGCATCCTGCTCCTTGCAGGCAAGCGCCACCGTGCAGCCGGCATCCGATACCTCGCCCGCACAGAATGCGGCACGCGCCACGGACAGGGCGCTGGGCACGGCGATGACGGCGCAGCCGGTCACGTCGGCAATGGCCTTGGCGGTGGCGCAGGCCACGCGGAGACCGGTGAACCCGCCCGGGCCGCAGCTCACGGCGATGGCGGCGAGGTCGTGCGGCGCCACGCGGTGCGCGCGGCAGAGTTCGTCGATGGCTGCCATCAGATGGTCGTTGGCATCGTCGGACGGCGGAACCGCCATCTCGACCACGTCCGCGTCCACGCGCGGCCGCAGCGCAATGCTGCCGGCGCGCTGCGAGAGCTCGATGGCGAGGATCGACTCACGCATCGACGGTCCCGTAGGCCGAGAGGGGAACCGAGGCAGAGACCAGGTCGTGCGCGTTGGGCGCAGGCTCCGAGAGGTCCACGGCAACCACGCGCGCGCGCTCGTGGTCGGTGTTGAGGAGGAGCAGGTTGTCGAAGGGCGCGTCGGCGCCATGCTCGACGAGCGCGTGGCCGAGGACGAAGAGCTTCACGCCCCAGATGGCGCCGAGGTCGGCCAGGAGTTCCTGCGTCCATCCCCTGCCCCAGACCATCTTCCACGCGTCGCCGGTGCGCAGCGCGTAGTCGGCGTCCACGAGCGGCCGGTCCAGGATGCCGGGATCGAACCCGGCGCGCTCGAACGGCGCGGGCAGCGAGTGGCTGAGCATCAGGCCGTTCCCGCAGCGGATGGCGAGCGGCATGGCGCGGACGAAGCGCCCGATCGCCTCCTCCACCAGCGTGGCGTCGTCGCCGAAGGCCCAGTCGAGGCCGGCATCGAAGAGCTCGAGGTTGTCGCCCGCGCCCTTGGACACGGGATGGCGGAAGACCTGTGCAAGCTCATGGTTGGCAAGCACCACGTGCACCTGCCCGGGCTTCGACAGGAGCAGCTGCGCCACGCGGCAGAGCATGCGGTAGCTCAGGTCCACGCCGTTCACCAGGCGGTCGCCATGGATGAGTTCGTGCAGCACCACGTGGTTGTCCGGCGAGCGATCCAGGCGCGCCAGCTCCTGCACCAGCCGGAAGTGCACGGGGTTGTCGTGGAGGTCGCCGGTGAGGAGGATGCGTCCGCGCGCAGGCAGGAAGACCGACGAGCCGCGGCGAAGCGGCTCGGCGAGCATGCGTTCCGCGGCTGCGTCAAGGAGCTCGGCGACCCCGGAGGCGTCCTGCATGGAGACCGTCTGCGGGTCGAAGGTCACGGGGCGACCGTCACCGCCACGTAGACGGTGCCCTTCCCGGTGGGCGTCTCGATCGCGACCGGTACGTACATGGAGCCGGTGCGTCCCGCCGTGGGCGTGAAGCGGAACGAGATGTCGACGAAGTCGGTCGAGCGCTTGGTGGCGCCCACCAGCTGCGCGGTGCCCTCGCCGCCGGGGACGGCGATGGACTTGACGTCGCCCCACGCTGCGTTGGTGATGGCGCCCTGCGCCGCGGGATTGAGGTACTCGATGGTGGTGGCGAGATCCACCGTCTGCCCGGGCTTCACCACGCCCGCGAGCACGATGCTCTCGGGCGGGAACCACAGGCGCTTGTTCTGGTCGGGGTCGAACCGCACGCCGGTGGTCTCGTGGCGGATGCGCAGCGGGATCTGCGGGCAGTCGGCGCGGTCGGTCTCCACCACCCACCACTGCGGCAGCTGTCCGGCGGCGATGTCGGCGGTGCGCCAGCGGAGGTCGTAGCTGGCGCGCGGTGCGTCCTTGGAAGCGTCGAAGCCCACCAGGACCGGCGCGCGGCCTCCGGCCATGGTCACCTTGAATGGCTTGCCGTCGAGCGACGAGAGCTTGACGATGCCCTCCTGCACGCCCTTCAGCGCATCGACGTATGCGGGCGTGGCGCGCACCGGCTGCGTGACGTCCGCCACCATCTTGGCGATCACCATGCCCTGCTTGCCGGCCACGGTAATCATCACCTTGGCATCCTTCTCGCCCGGCGACTTCGGTACCTGGAGCGCCGCGGTGAGTTCAAGCTGCCCGCCGGGCGGGATGGTCTTGCCGGCGATGTCGGAGATGTCGGTGCACTTGCAGCTCGGCTGCGCGCGCGCGATGGTGAGCGGTTCGGGGCCGGCGTTGCGCAGCACGAAGCGCGCAGGATGCTTGGAACCGGGAACGACGACGCCGAAATCGACGAGCGGCGGCTCGACGAGGAGCGGGATGCCGGAAGGCGCCTGCGGTGCGGAGGCGGCGGGCCGGGCCTGCGGCGCGGAAGCGGCTGCGGGAGCCTGCGGCGATGGTGCCTGCGGTGCGGATGCAGACGCCGGCGCAGGCGTGCCGGGCGACGCTTCGGTGCAAGCCGGGGCAGGAACGACGGCGAGCGCGAGCAGGATGATGGATACGTTCGAGAACATCGTGTTTCCCTTCTCGACGGATTCTACGCAAGCACGCGGCAAGTACCTCGCCCAATGAAACGCGCCGCGCGTCATTGACGCGCGGCGCGGATGGGTTGCAGGAACTTGGGGCCGCGCGGGGTCAGGGCGTCCAATTGCTCAGCATCATGCCGATGTCGGCACCGTTGATCACGTTGTCGCCGTTCAGGTCGCCGGGGCACGGCGTGCCGCAGGCGCCCCAGCCGGCGAGCATGAGGCCGAGGTCGGCGCCGTTCACGACCCGGTTGCCGTCGAGGTCACCGACGACCGGCGGGACGCACGTGCCGTCGCCGGCGGCGGGGATGATCTTGTAGATCTGCCCGCCGTGGTCGGCGATGTAGATCTCGCCGTTGGCGTCCTCGCCGAAGGCCACCACCTGGTTCACCACGCCGCCCTCGGCAGAGGTGCCGAGCGCCGCATTGCGGAGCTGGAAGTCGCTCTTCACGCCGTTGACGTAGCGGAACGACCAGATGTTGCCGTTCACGTAATCGGCGAAGAAGTAGGCGCCCTTGAGATCCGGGATGCGGCAGCCGCGGTAGACGACGCCGCCCGTGATCGAAACACCGCCCGTCGTGCCGACGACGTGGTTGTAGGTGTGGATGGGAGCCGTCAGCGACGCACTGCTGCAGCCTGTCAGGCCCGTGTTCGACGCGCCTTCGGTGCAGCGCCAGCCGTAGTTGGCCCCACCTGCGAAGCCCGCGGGCTGGAAATCGACTTCCTCCACGGCGTTCTCGCCGACATCGGCGATCCAGAGATCGCCCGTCTCGCGGTCGAACGAGCAACGCCACGGGTTCCGCAGGCCGTAGGCCCAGACCGTGTCATCCGCCGTCGTCGCGCCACCGAGGAACGGATTGCTCGCCGGGACCGTGTAGTACGGCGCCGAACCTCCCACCGTGGGCTTGATGCGGTGCATCTTGCCCAGGCGATCGGAAAGATTCTGCGACCGATTGTCGGGATCGTTGAAGTAGCCGCCATCGCCGACAGCCATGTAGAGATTGGCGTCGGGACCGAATCCCAGCCAGCCGCCGTTGTGATTCGAGAACGGATCGGACCAGGTCATCATCACGACACCGGAGGCGCTGTTCGCAAGGTTCGGGTCAGTGCTCGAGACCGTGTAGCGCGCCAGGTTGTTGGTGCCGGTACCCGTGTAGTAGACGTAGAACTGGCCGTTGGTGGCGTAGTTCGGGTCGAACGCCAGGCCGAGCAGGCCCTGCTCGTCGCTGGTGGACGCGCCGCCGGCGACCAGCGGATCGATGTCGAGGAACGAGGTGCTGCGGAGCGTGTTCGTCGCGAGGTCGATGATCCGGATGCGGCCGGCCTTCTCGAGGACGAAGAGGCGCGTCGAGTCACCGGGCGCCGACACGATGCACGTCGGGTACGTGAGGCCGGTGGCGATGATGCGCTTGGTGTCGAGGGCCGTCTGGGCCGCGGCGGACGCCGCGACGGCAAGGGCGGCAACGGCGGCGATGGTCGTGGATGCCTTCATGGGTCTTCGCTCTCGGTCTTCGCTCTCAGGGGTGGTCAGGGCTTCCAAACCGGTTGGACGCCATGCCAACAATACGCGGCGTGGGCACGCGCAGGTCTGCCGATGTGCAAACATGTTCTCGGATACGGTAAGGGCAAGCCAAGTCCCGCCAAAAGGGGGGTTTGTGCTGCCAAGCCACGCGCGGAATTCGTGCTCGGGGCTGCAGCGACACCGGTTTCGGGACTTTGTGCCCCGAACCGGCCCGGCGCGGCCTCAGCGCGACCCGAGCGGCGCGGGCGGCCCGTCGGCGCTGGTCATGGACTGCACCACGGCGCGCGCGGTCTCGATGCCCCGGTCGAGGCGATCGAACACGCCCTGGTACCGGGCCACGGCACCACGGACCCGGGCGATGTCACCCGCTTCGACTGCCTCGGTGAGGAGCGGCAGCATGGTGGCCGCGTAGCCACTGTCCTTGTCGGCGGCGGCAAGCAGGCTGCGGAACCACGGGCGGCCCTCGAGGCCCGCATCCTCGAGCCACGCACGATCGAGCGAGATGAGCGCCGCATCGATGCGCGCGCATGACTCGCGCGCACGCGCGCTGCGGTTGGCGGCCACGGTGCCGAGCCACGGATGCGCGGAGGCGAGCGCGGCGTCGAGCTGTGCGCCCATCTCGGCGGCGCGGCCGGCGCGTTCGATGAGCGGATCGATGAGCGCCGCCATGGCGGGATCCTTGGCACGCTCCTTCACTCGGCGGAGGAGACGCTGGCCATCGACGCCGTGCCGCGCGGCGCTCAGCGGCACCACCGCCGAGTCGGCCATGGCGCAGGCCAGCGCATTGGTCATGCGCGTCACCATCAGGGCGGGCGCATAGTCGTCGCCGACCACCGAGCGATACCACGCAATGGTGTCGTAGTTGGAGTGGTAACTGTTGCCCTCGGAACCGCCGCCGCCGAAGGAGGCGCTCGCGACGCCCACGTGGCAGTTGAACGCCACGTGGTCGGATCCGCCTCCAAGCTCGCCGAACTGCGGATCCTTGCGGCCGCCGCCCGACATGCGGTCGTACACGGTCTCGTTGGCCGCACCGCGCGCCTGCTGCACGCGCACGGTGGCGCCGAGAATGGCCTCGCGCAGGCTGGGAGAGCAGCTTGCGCCGAAGTTCGGGCCCATGGAAGCCATGTCGAGGTTGACGTACGCCACGGCGCCGCGCAGCAGGCGGTCACGGTGCCCTTCCACCCACTCGGTGCTGCCGATGATGCCGAACTCCTCTGCGCCCCAGGCGGCGAAGACCACGGTGCGCGCGGGGCGGTCGCCGGCACGGGCGGCCTCGGCGAAGCTGCGCGCGCACTCCATCAGCACGATCGTCCCGGCAAGCGGGTCAGCCGCGCCGAAGCACCAGGCATCGTGGTGGCAGCCGATGATCACGTACTCGTCGGGATTCACGGCGCCGGGGATCACGCCCACCACGTTCGCGGTGCGGCGAAGCGCACGGTCCTGGACGACCTTCACGCGGACCTGCAGCGCGTCGCCGCCATCGAGGCGGTACTCGAACGGCAGGCCGCCCTTCCACGCGGAATCGGCAGGAACCGGCTTGCCCTGCATGCGGCGCACGATCTCCGCGGCGGCCGCGTAGCCGATGGGCTGCACGGGGATGCGCGGCAATCCGGAGGCATTCAGATCGCGACGCGGGCATCCGGGCGTGGACGGCTCGAACGGCGTGGTGGGGTCGCCGGGCTGCTCGTTGGCAAGGATCGATCCGCGCTGGACGCAGGTGTCGTTGGCCCAGCCGCCCTCGGGCCACACCTTGCCCTTGGTGGTGCCGGAATCGGCGGGATCCGTGAAGATGACGAGCGCGGCGGCGCCCGCGTCCTCGGCGAACTTGGCCTTGTAGCCGCGGAAGTTGCCGCCGTAGCGGCAGAGCACCACCTTGCCCGTGCAGTCGATGCCCCACTCCTTCAGCTTGGCGAAGTCGGCCTTGGTGCCGTAGTTGGCGTACACGACGCCGGCCGTCACGTCGCCGGAGGCGCTGTAGGCGTTCCATCCGAAGGTGAGGCCCGGATGCGCGGTGGCGGGATCTTCCGCCAGGTTGCGTTCCACCGTGGGCAGCGCGATCACGCCGCGGCGGCCACCGGGCGCGGGCTGCGGCATGTCGGTGCCGCCGACGATCTCCACGAGCGCCTCGCTCGGCTGCGGGAGCGGCGCCTCGAATTCCTCCACGGTGGTGGAGAGGCCCATGGCGACGAATGCATCGCGGATGCGGGCGATCTCGCGCGCGTCGCCCTCGGTGCCGGCGATGTGCGGCTCGCTGCCGAGGAGTTCATGCCACGCGGCGATGGAACGCGCGGTGGGCACGGCGTTCAGGCGCTGCAGTGCGCGATCGACCGGGATGAACTGCGAATCGCGCGAGATCGGCGCAGGCGATGCGGGCGCAGCGGGCGCAGCGGGCGCAGCGCCTGCTGCGAGGATCACCGAGACGATGGAGGCGGCGATGAGCACGGACGACCTACCTACCGGGGAAAACTGCCCAGGTTGCCGGATGTGGACGCCGGCGCTCCGTGCGCGATTCCGGTGAGATTTCGGTGGCGATGCCGGCGGCTGCCGCGGTGGTCAATGCGCCGCTGGGGCGGACTTCGCCGCCTGCCCGAACACCGCCGGCCACGGGTTGCTGCCGTGGCAGGGGCGGCCGGTCCGTTCCACGTAGTCCTGGTGGTAGTCCTCGGCAGGCCAGAACTTGGCGCCTTCCACCACCTGGGTGACGATCGCCTTGCCGCCGAAGCTCTTCGAGGCGGCGAGCTCGGCGATGTACTCCTTGGCCGCCTTCGCCTGCTCGGGCGTGCTGCAGAAGATGGCAGAGCGGTACTGGTCGCCCACGTCCGGGCCCTGGCGGTTGAGCTGGGTGGGGTCGTGGATCATGAAGAACCCTTCCAGCAGCTGGCGGTAGGTGACCTTCGACGGATCGAACGTCACCTTCACAACCTCGGCGTGGCCGGTGCCGTGGTTGCACACGTCCTTGTAGGTGGGCGCGTTGGTGGTGCCGCCCATGTAGCCGCTCTCGGCGCTCGACACGCCGGGGCAGACCTGGAACCAGTGCTCGGTGCCCCAGAAGCAGCCGCCGGCGAAATACGCGGTCATCATGGTGGTGGTCATGGCGGGATCCTTCTTCGACGGATCGGCGGATGCGGATGCGGCGGCCTCGCCGCGCGCCAGGCCCGTCGGGTCCTTGGTCAGCGCGTCCGCGGGCAGCGTGCCCTTGTCGTAGAACTTGAGCGAGGCGGAATTCAGGCAGTAACGCAGGCCGGTTGGCTTGGGGCCGTCCTCGAACACGTGGCCGAGGTGCGCTCCGCAGCGGGCGCAGTCGATCTCGTCGCGCACCCTGCCGTGGCTGGTGTCGCGCTTGGTGCCCACGTGCACCGGATCGACCGGCGCGTAGAAGCTGGGCCATCCGGTGCCGGAATTGAACTTGTGCTCGCTCGAGAAGAGCGGCAGTCCGCACACGATGCACGCGTATGTGCCCTGCTTGTGGTTGTCGAGGAGGTTGCCGCAGAACGCGGCCTCGGTGCCCGCGTTCTGGGTGACGCGGTAGGACTCGGGCGAGAGCTTCGACGCGAGCTCCTTCACCACGGCCGGCGAGAGCGGGGTCATGTCGTAGCCGGACTGCGATCGGGCGGGAGCGGATGCGGGCTTGGTGTTCATGGCGGTGGAGCCCTGTTCGGGCGGGGCGCAGGCGATGAGGTTGATGCAGGCGAGCGCGGCAAGCATGGCGATGGAGAAACGGTGCATGTTCATTGGCGACTCCGGGATGGAAGCGTAGGCCGCAACGGCCCGGCGTGCCCCGCGGCGCGTAGGCTCCGGCCATGGAGCACGAGGAAAGACGCGCATTCCTGGTACGGGCAGCCGCCCTGGCTGCCTGCGGGGCATCGCTGGCGGCCGCGGGTTCGGCCCGCGCGGACGGGGAATCTTCGCCGTCCGCCACGCCGCCCTCGCCCGGCACTCCCCCATCGCCCGAGGGCATCACGGCCGGCACGCTGGAGGAAGCGGAGAAGCTGGCAGGCATCCGGTTCACCGCCGCCGAACGCACGCAGATCCTCCGCACGGTGGGCGAGCTGCGCGCGCAGCTCTCGACGCGCGTTGCGTCCGGCACGCTTCCCAACGAGCTCGCGCCTGCCGAGGCATTCCGCGCAGAGCTTCCCGGCATGCCGGCGCCGGCCGTCACCATCGACGGCGATCCGTCGGAGCTGCCGCTCTTCAAGATGTCCTCGCAGGTTCCGGGGAATGACGCGCTTGCGTTCGCCACCATCCCGCAGCTGGCGGCGATGCTGCGCGCCACGCTTGTCACGAGCGAGCAGCTGACGAAGCTGGCGCTCGACCGCTTCGAGCGGCTCAACCCGAAGCTCCTCTGCGCCATCACGGTGATGCGCGAGCAGGCGATCGCCCGCGCCCGCGGCATGGACGCGGAGCTTGCCGCCGGGAAGCCGCGCGGGCCGCTGCACGGCATTCCCTACGCGGCGAAGGACCTGCTGGACACCGCCGGCGTGCGCACCACGTGGGGCGCCGAGCCGTGGAAGGACCGCGTGCCCACGACCAACGCGTGGGTCATCGAAGCGAT
>Ga0209088_10001252_pt1 | contig 16513 bp, 14 predicted proteins | sample S_140625_EF_Meta_FD_187324 | JGI IMG/M metagenome (GOLD analysis project Ga0209088, IMG submission 187324) | Freshwater microbial communities from Lake Simoncouche, Canada to study carbon cycling - S_140625_EF_MetaG (SPAdes) (version 2) | ecosystem: Environmental > Aquatic > Freshwater > Lake ... | reverse complement strand
GCGCCGACCTGGAGCAGCTGGTGGGGCTGATCGGGGTTCCCTGGCGTTCCGAATGGCTGGAGCAGGCCCACCGCTGCTGGCCCGGCGCCACAACCCTGGTGCTGCCGATCGCTGGCCCGCTGGTAGAGGTGCTCAACCCGGGGGGGCGCAGCTTGGGGCTGCGGGTGCCGGCCTCCCCCCTGGGCTGCGATCTGCTTCGGCGCAGTGGTCCGCTGGCCACCACCAGCGCCAACCCTTCGGGTGCCCCCCCGGCCACCGACGCGGATCAGGCTGCCGCAGCCTTTCCCGGGCTCGCCCGGCTCGCCCCGCTGCCCTGGCCGCCTGGATCCGGCGCCCCCAGTCGGGTACTGGCCTGGCGCGAACCACCGGATTCGGAGCGCGATCCCTGGCAGGTGCTTCGGCCCGGGCCTATGCCCGAGGTTCAGGAGGCTCAACCGGCTCCGGGCGGAGGTGGGTCGGCATGCTGATGCTGCTGCTGCTGGTGCTGCTCACCGTTGCCTTCAGCCATGGGCTGGTGGAACCGCTGGCGGTGGTGTTGCGTCCGGTGCTCAACCTCTCCTGGCTGGGTTGGGGGCTGTTGGTGCTACTGGCGTGGCTGCTGGCCGGGGGCGGCTCGGAGGCGTCGCCGCCCCGCCGGCAGGGTGACGATCCTCCGGTCGATCAGGGTTGACGGCCTGCTCAGCCCCCGGCCGGGGCGTTGGGGCGGAAGGTGATCCAGTCAACCAAGTCGATCGGGCCGAGTTGCCGCTCGGGTTTCCCGTTCACCCGCAGGCGAACCAGGTCGGCCCGGCCGGAGCGGACCATCAGGCCGCTCCGGAGCGGGAAGCTCCGCTGGCCGTTGAGTTCCCCGGAGAACAGCAAAACCCCCTCGGAGCTGCGCACCTCCACCCAGCTGGTGCCGGTGGTGCGCAAGCTGATGGAAGGCACCCCCGCCGGGGTTGCGCCGGGCTGGGCGGCGGGGCTGGGGTTCGATCTCGGCAGCTGAGCGGAGGGCCGGGATCCCTCTCGGGAGCTCCAGGGATGGGTCGCCAGTAGCAAACCTCCCAGTCCCAGGGCCAGGCCGGCGGCCAGGGCTCCAGCCACCCGGGCGCTCCGCAGGCCCGCCGCCGCCCGCCGCATCCAGCCAGCCTCCACGGGCCTCCCGGCGTCCTCTCGGAGCTCCTGGCGACCCATGTCACGGTCGGCGGAGGTGCCCGTTGCAGCGGCCGGAGGCAGGCTGGCGCTCCCAGCGGCACCGGCCTGGGGCAGCGCCCGCCGGATCTGCTCCCGCAGGCCCATTCCCTCCTCGAGAAGTTGTTCGTTGCGTTGCTGGACCGGCCGGATGCGTTCCCGGAATTTGCCCTCAAACACCTCGGGCAGATCCTTCAACAGCGCCTGGTAGCTGTCCCGCTTGCGTCGGGCCGCCTCCAGCTCCTCCTCGAGCATCTCGTGGCGGAGGCGGTCAGCGTCGGGCGAGTCGGGCATCGTGGAAAGGCCTGCGGGCACGCGGAGCCAAGCCTAAGGACGACCGCCCTCGGACGATCCGCCCCAAGAGCATGCCCGAACTGGGTGGGATCCTGCATCCTTGGAGGGCGATCAACGGCGTGGCTTCCCGATGCCCCAGCGTCCACCTGCCTCCATCGCCGTGGTGGGTGCGGGGGTGGGCGGTTGTGCCCTGGTCGCCAGCCTGCGCCGGGGCGGCTGGAGTGGTGCCATCAGCCTCTGGGAAAGCGGCCGCGGACCGGGTGGTCGCACCGCCACCCGTCGCTCGCGCCGCGATGCCGGCCTGCGGATCGACCATGGCGCCCCCTTGTTCAACATCAACGGCCCAGCTCCGGCCCTGCTGGAGCCGTTGCTAGCCGAAGGGGTGATCGAATCCTGGCGCGAGCCCCGGGCCAGGCTTGACGCCGCCGGCCGGCTCCACCGTGAGGATGTCCGTGATCCCTTCGGAGACGGGGCGCTCTACCGCGGCGTCGGGGGGATGGATGGCCTGTGCGCTGGGCTGCTGGCCCTGGCCTCGGGAGTTGAGGCGCATTACGGCGTGCTGGTCTGCCATCTGGCGGTGACCCCAGGCGGAGGCTGGCAGCTCTTTGACCGGGAGCGCCAGCTGCTGGGGGAGGCCGACTGGTTGGTGCTGGCGGGCACCCTGCTGGCCCACCCCCGCTCCCGGCTGCTGCTGGCCTGGGACACCGTGCCCCTGAAGGAGGCGGCCCAGTCGCTCGATGATCCGGAGCTTCAGCATGGGCTGGCGGCGCTTGCCTCCCTCCGCTCGGAAGCCCGCAGCAACTTGATGCTGGTGGCGGAGGGCGCCGACGCCGAGGTCTGGCGCCGTTGCCCGTTCCGCCTGCTGCGCTTCGATGCGGCCGCTGAACAGCGCTGGCGCCTCTCACGCCTTTCGATTCAGCCCCTCGCCGATGGGCGGGTGGCGGTGGTGGCCCATTCCAGCGCCGTCTTCGCCGCCGAGCATCTGAGCGTGTATGGATCCCGCTCCTCCATCGCCCGCCAGCTGGGCCTGATGCCGCAGCAGGAGGAGGAGATGGCGGTGATTGAGGCGCTCAGTGAGGCGCTTCAGGACGCCCTGGCGGACTGGCTGGAGCCTGGCCTGGTGGGCCGGGGGGAGCGTCAGCTGATGCGCTGGGGTGCGGCCTTTCCGCGGGAGCCCGGCCTGCCGGAGGATCTGCTGCTCTGCCGCCAGAGCCGGGTGGGCTTTTGCGGCGACTACGTGGCCGGGGTGGGCTTCGGCCGGGTGGAAGGCGCCCTGCGCAGTGGCGAGCGGCTGGCGGTGGCGTTGCTCAAGGGCGTCCAAGGGGAGCCGCCGTCGCCGTCGGGGAGCGCCAGGGTGGCCGGTTGAACCCAGCTTCTCCAGGAGCCGGCCACCCCCATCGGGATCGCGGATGGCAGGCCCCTTTCGCGGAGCTCGCCCATCCCCTTGCTGGACGGCCGATTTAGGGGGTTGGTCCGCGATCGCGGGCGCCGGACGAATCCAGCGGCTCCAGCTGGATCAATCGTCGGAGAGCTCCACGGCTTCCAGCAGGCTGATGGCCACGCGGATCCGGTTGAGGTCCATGGCCCAGGCCGCCACGCTTTCCGATTTCTCCTCGGCGATCAGACCATCGATCACATCCTCGTGAAAGGCGGCCAGTTTCTGGATGATTTTCACCGCCAGCTCCCGCTCCTGATAAGGGCTCAGGGCTGAGCGGGTTTCGACCAGCTTGAACACATCGCGGGCGTTGTCGAGCTGGGCGCGGGTGAGCAGCTCAGACACGTTGTTGGGGAAGGCACTCGGCCCGGGGTCATCGTCGAGCTCGGGATGGCCGGACCATCGGCTGGGGGCTGCTCCGCCGGCCGGTTCGGGAGGCCCCTGCGGTTCGGCACCGGAACTCGGGCCCGGATCGGAGCCGGAAGTCAGATCCGCCATCGCTGCAACTCCTGGCTGGCTGGATCCTAGGGGGGATCACTCTTCGCATCAGGACCACCGTGACCTGATGGCCTGGATCCGGTGCAACGGGGCGATAAGCAACCATGCAGTGAGGGTGGTCAAAGCTGGGCTGAACGGGCTGAACGGTGAGCTCGATGGACAACCATGGTGTTTTCAACCATGTGTAGGAGCCCAAAAGATCACAGTCCGATCGGCTGCAGCACATCGCTGAGCCGGATTGCAGGCGAAGCCTGAGTGGGCTGGATCCTCAGTGGGCGGGATCGCGCATACGTTGCAGGAAGTCTGCTTCCTGTTCCGCCGTGGCCAGGCGGCCGTCATCCACGATGATGATGCGATCGGCGACATCGAGGATCTTGTTGTCGTGGGTGACCATGATGATCGTGGTCATTTGCTCGCGGGCCAGCTGCTGCATCAGCTCCACTACGGTGCGGCCCGATTCCTTATCCAGGGCGGCGGTGGGTTCATCGCCCAGCAGGATCTTCGGCTGGCCCACCAGGGCCCGGGCGATCGCCACCCGCTGGCGCTGGCCGCCGGAGAGGTTGGCGGGCATGTAATCCACCCGATCCCCCAGGCCCACCTTTTCCAACATCGCCGTGGCGACCTGGTCCATGTCCTGGTCGTAGAAGCGGTCGTGCAGTTCCAGGGCGAGCCGCACATTACGGCGGGCATTGAGGAACATCATCAAGTTGTGGGCCTGGAAGATGAAGCCCACATTCAGGCGCAGGTCAGCGAGCTGATCCTTGCTGGCCCCGTTGAGCTCCTGGCCGAGGATCTTCAGGCTGCCGTCCTGGCAGGAGCGCAGGCCCCCCAGCATGGTGAGCAGGGTGGTCTTGCCGGAGCCGGAGGGGCCGGTGCAGATCACGATCTGACCCGGGTAGATGTCCAGTGAAATGTCCTTGAGGGCGTGCTTCCGCTCCTCACCGTCGCCGAACCAATGGTTCACGTTCTGGAGCGAAATCACCGGTTGATCGGCTGCGGCAGTGGGTGCTGCGGCGGTAGGCAGGGGCTGGGGATCCATGGGCGACTCAGAAGACATCGGCCGGATCGAGCTGCACCAGCTTGCGGGTGGCCAGGGTGCCCGATCCCACGCACATCACGAAGGTAAGCGCCAGCACCAGCACGGCGCGGTTGAGGGTCATCATCACCGTGAGCTTGGTGACACCGGCCAGTAGGGCATACAGGCCGCAGGAGAGCAGCACGCCGGGGACGAAACCCACCAGTGCCAGAATCGCCGACTGTTGAATCACGATGGCTATCACGAAAGGGTCGCGATAGCCCATTGCCTTGAGGGTGGCGTACTGGGGCAGGGAGTTCATTACATCGCCATAGAGAATCTGATACACGATGATGCTGCCCACCACAAAACCCACTAGTACCCCGATCGAGAAGATGAAACCCACCGAGGAATTGCGCTGCCAGTAACCCATTTCTTTTTCGGCCAGCTCCTGCCTGGTGAGAACCATCACATTGCGCCCGGTGAGGATTGGCTCCATCGCGGCCTTCACCGCCTGGGGGGAGGCGCCGGGCTTGAGGCGGATCAGGCCGACCTGCAGCGCGCCTGGATCGAGCTTGGGGAAGAGGTGTAGGAAGGTGTTTTCGGCGGTGATCAGGTTGGCTTCGGCGGCGAAGGTGGCCCCCATCACGAAGGTGTCGATGATCTTGAGGCGCTTGTTGTTGATCTCCACGGAGAAGGGCTGGCCCTGGCGCAGGGTGTCGATCACATTGCCGTATTGCTTCTTGGAGTTGCGATCGAACAGCGCATTGCCGAGCACCTGCAATTGGCTGCGGTTGGTTTCGATCTCAGCGAAGCTCAGGGAAGGCTGGTCGAGGTTGACGCCATAGACATAAACATCAAATGATTGGCGGGTGGCCGGTGTGATCCAGGTGCCCCTCCCGATCCGCAGGGGTGAGACCGCTGCTACCCCATTCACCCCCAGAACCTGATAAAGGCGACTGCGAGGGAAATCCTGCAGAGAGCCCAGGTTGCTGTATTTCGAGCTCACCATCACCAGATCGGCCTGGAGCTTCTCTATGGGTTTCTTCTGGCTGTTGTACAGGCTGTCGATTAGCCCCAGTTGGAAGAACATCAGCAGGTTCGAGAAACTCACCCCAGCGATGCCGATCAGCATCTTGGTGGGGTTGTTGCTCACCTGCAGCCAGGCGATTGGGGTGCGCTGCAGCAGTTTCTGGAAGGCTCGCCGCATCAGGGGGTCCTCGGGGTCCCGGGGGCGGATGCGGGCGCCGTTGGGGTTTGCGGCGCGGTGGCACCAGCCGGCGGGGCAGCCGGGTTGCGGGCCGCCTCCTCGGGGGTTAGGGGGTCGAACACCACATTGACCTGGAGGTTGGACGCTCCGCCGATGGGCCGTTGCTTCAGATCGGTGGGATCGATGCGCAGCCGCACTTGGAACACGCGCTGGTCCTGGTTCTCGCCCGCCTCGCCGGCAAAGATCGACTGCCGCTGGACCTGGGGAAGGATCTGGTAAACGTTGGCCCGGGCGCTGCCCTCGAAGCCGTCGGCGGTGATCGTGGCGCCCTGGCCTGGGCGTACGCCTTTGATGTCGCTCTGATACACCTCGGCGGTGACCACCATGCGGCTGGTGTCAGCCATCTCGAGGATGCCGGAATCGCCCACCTTGTCGCCGGGCTGCACCACCACCTTGAGGATGCGGCCGTCCTGGGGGGCTTGCACCGTGGCGAAGGCCAGTTCCTGCTTGGCCCGGTCGCGGGAGGCGATCGCCTTGCGCAGTTCGCTCTGGGACGTCGCCACATCCACCGGGCGCACCTCCTTGATCTGCTCGAGTTTCTGTTTCTCGCTGGCGATCTCCGAGCTCAGGGAGGCAAGGGTGCCGGCGCGGGTCTCGATCGCCTGGGCCAGGTCGGCTTCGGTGGTCTGGGCGCGGGTGCGGTAGCGGTCGCGCTCCAGCTGGGAGGCGCCGCCATTGGCGTAAAGGCCGTCGTAGCGCTTCGACTCGGTGCGAGCTTCCAGCATGGTGGAGCGCTTGCTGTTCACGTTCTGGTCCTGGGCGAGCTTTGAGCCGGCGAGCTTTCGTTCCAGGCTCTCCACTTTGTAGACCTGCGCCTGGATCTCCCCCTGCTTAGCGCCGGCCTTCACCTGCTCCAATTTGCGCTGCGCGAGGGTCACGTTCTCCTCGGCCTCGGCCAAGGCGGCGGCCAGGCTGGCTTTGCTGTTCAGCACCGCCAGGGGCTGGCCCTTTTTCACCACCTGGCCCTCCTCCACGAGGATGTCCTGCACGCGGTCGCCGCTCAGGGAGGTGGGCACCGACACCTTGCGGATGCGGGTTTCCGGTTCGAGCCGCCCCAGGGCCGAGATGCGGCGCGGGCCCTGCACCACCGGGGCTTCAGGGGGTTTGGGCTTGCAGGCCACCAGGAGCCCCGGCAGGGGCATGGCAGCCAGCAACAACGCCAGCACCAGGCGGCGCCGGCGGCCGATCGCATGGTCGGGGGAAGGCGGGAGCGGGTGACTGACCATCGGCTCGGGATTCACGCGCTTGGCTCGCTCACCATCGGACCCAGGGTAGGCGGGTCGGCTAGTGGAACCACGGCTGCCTTGAACGGGGCCCGGGCACGATCGAGGAACGGGCCGCGGCAGCGGGGTTGGGCTCAGCTGGGCCTGCGGTAGGCCATGCGACGATCGCGTGACATCCGGCGTCCAGAACCGTGCGGGGTCCGCGCAGCGGCATGGCCGGAGCCGCGCCGCTCCGTTCCCATCTGGTGCTCGCCGGTGGCGGCCACACCCATGCGCTGCTGCTGCGGCGCTGGCTCATGCGCCCCCGGCTGCGGCCAGCCCACACCTTGACCACCTTGGTGAGCCGCCACAGCACGGCCCCCTACTCGGGCTCGCTGCCGGCCATGGTGGCGGGCCTGATGGCCCCGGAAGACGGCGCCATCGACCTGAGGCGGCTCTGCGCCTTGGCCGGGGTGAGCTTCCTGCGGGCCGAGATTGTGGGGCTCGATCCGCTGGCGCGGGAGTTGCGGCTGGAGGGCCGGCCGCCCCTGCGCTTCGATCGACTCAGCCTTGATGTGGGGGCCGTGACGGGGACGCAGGGCTCCGAGCCCAACGGGTTGGTGTCGGGCGAAACCGAACCGACCGGCCGCTTCCGTGGAACCGTGGATGCCGGCCAAGCTTCCGGCAGCCGGACCTACAGCGACACGGACTCCCGCAGCGGCGACACGGCCTCCGCCAGCGGCCTGCCCGTGAAGCCCCTGGAGCCCTTCCTGGCCTGGCTCGCCGGCCTTACGCCCGGATCCGAGCTGCGCATCCGCGGCGGCGGGGCGGCGGCCGTGGAGCTGGCCTTGGCGCTCAGGGCCCGCGGGCACGCGCCGCGCTTGTTGCTGCGCGGCCAGGGGCTGCGGCTCGGTTCGGCGGCGGCCAACCAGCTGGGGGAGCGGCTGCTGGCTGAGGCGGCGATTCCCCTGGATCAGAACGTGCCGCCGGAGGCGCCGGCCGATCTGGCCTGCACCGGTAGCCGGGCGCCGGCCTGGTTGGCGGCGGCGGGGCTGCCGGTGGACACCACCACGGGCCGGGTGCTCACCGCCGCCAGCCTGCAGGTGTTGCATCACCCCCACCTCTTTGGCGCTGGCGACTGCGCCGTGGTGGTTGGGGCGCCCCGGCCGGCCTCGGGGGTGTGGGCGGTGCGGGCGGCGCCGGTGCTCACCACCAATCTCCAGCGCAGCCTGGCGCAGCCGGAGCGGCCGCTTCGTCCCTGGCGCCCCCAGCGCCGGGCGCTTCAGTTGCTGGGGGATGGGGGCTGGGGCCCGCAGGGGCCGCGGGCCGTGGCCTTCTGGGGCCCATGGGCCCTTGGGCCTAGCCCCTGGCTGTGGCGTTGGAAGCGCCACCTGGATCAGCGCTTCCTGGAGGGTTTCGCGGCCCTCGCTCCAATGGGAGCGGAGGCCATGGCCTGCCGCGGCTGCGCCGCGAAGTTGGCCGCCGCTCCCCTGGAGGGGGCCCTGGCCCGGCTCGAAGCGATCGCGGATGCGCAAGCGCCCTCCCCGAGGCCGCCGTTCCTGGATGACGGGCGGGACGGAGTGGCTGCCGATGCATCGCCAGCCGGCGCATCCGCGGTGGCACCCCCAGCCCCCCCCCCGCCGGAAGACGCGGCGGTGCTCGGCACGGCCGCCGATGGCTCCCTGTTGCTCCAGAGCGTGGACGGCTTCCCTGCCCTGCTGGCCGACCCCTGGCTCAATGCCCGCCTCACCACCCTGCATGCCTGCGGCGATCTCTGGGCCAGCGGGGCGGTTCTGGAGAGCGTGCAGGCGCTGGTGACCCTGCCGGAGGCGGAGCCGGCCCTGCAGGAGGAGCTGCTGCTCCAGACCCTGGCGGGGGTGCGGTCGGTGCTTGATCCGCTGGGGGCGCGGCTGATCGGCGGCCACACCCTTGAAGGGCGCGATGGGGCCGGTTTGGCCCTGGCCCTCACGGTGAACGGTCGGGCCGATCCGGGGCGGCATTGGTGCAAGGGCCCGCTGCGGGAGGGCGACGCCTTGTTGCTCTGCGGACCGCTCGGCAGTGGGGTGCTCTTTGCTGCGGCCATGGCGGGGGCTGCCCGGCCCGGCTGGATCGATGCCGCCTTGGAGAGGATGCAGCACAGCCAGGCGCCGCTGGTGGCGCTGCTGGCCGCCCATGGGTGCCATGCCTGCACGGATGTGACGGGCTTCGGCCTGCTTGGGCATCTGGGCGAGATGCTGGCGGCGGGCGGCGCCGGTGCTCGCTCTGGTGGCGCCGTGCTGGGTCCCGCGGGGGTTGCCGAGGACAGGGCCGCCGCCGAGGTCGAAGACGAGGACGGCAACCAGGACAGTCGGGGCGGGGCAAGAGGCCGACCGGACGCCCGAAGGGGAGCCCCCCACCCGACGGTGCAGATCGACCCGAGGCGCATTCCGGCCTTCACCGGCGCCCTCGAGCTGCTGGATCAGGGCTGGGCCAGCACCCTGGCCCCCGCCAATGGCCGGGCGCTGGCGCTGCTGGAGGGGCCGGTGCGGCTGGTGGGGGAGGCCGCCGCGGCTGTGGAGGCCCTGTTGATCGATCCCCAGACCTGCGGCCCCCTGTTGGCGGCCCTGCCCGCCACTCGGGCCGGCGACGCCTTGGCCGCGCTGCATCGGGCCGGCTTCCCGGAGGCGGCCCTGATCGGCAGGGTGCTGGGGGCTCGGGAGTTCTCACCAGGGAGCTGAAGGGGGCGGGAAGGCCGGCCTGAAGCTCTTGGGGTTCACCTCAGGCCCTGCCTCTCCTCGACGCGAACCGGGGCGAGGCTGCCGGGGATCGAGGTCTCCTTTCAAAACAGGGCGTGGAACGGCGTCGGGCATCCACTCTTTGCCCCCCGGCCACGATCAGCTTCCCCGCTCCGATCCTCTTGGCCAGGCCCCCACCAGCCCGCGCTCCAGCAGCAGGCCAGCTGCAGCGCGGGTCTCCAGCTCCCCCAGATCCACCGCCTGCACCGCATGGCTGCTGAGGTCGTGGTCATAGCAGCGGTCGTAGTAGTCGAGCATTTGGCGGCAGGCGCTGGCCCAGTCGGCGGCGGCGATCGCCTCCAGGGCGAGGGCGGTTCGCTGGGGGCCGAGCCGTTTGGCGATGCGATTTGTGGCCTCGGCCAGATCGGTGGGGTCCTGGCAGCCGTAGACCGCCACCAGTTGCGCCACCCGCCACTCCAGCGGCCGTTCCACCTGCAGGGCTGGAGCCTCCTTCATCTGGCGCCAGAGGCCGACAGGGATGCGGCAGCGGCCCACCTGGGAGCTCTCGGCCTCCAGCCAGATCTCTCCCGCCCCCTTCAGGGAAGTCAAGTCGGCGGCCAGGAGATTTTCATAGTGCTCGCTGCTGGGCTGGGGTGGAAGGCCGAGGGCGCCGAAGCTGCTGCCGCGGTGATGGGCACGGCCCTCCAAATCCAGCACCGCCACCCCCCGCTCGCGCAGGGCGAGCAGCAGGTCAGTCTTGCCACTGCCGGTGCGGCCCCCCAGCAGCCGCAGGGGCCAGGGTCGCTCGAAGCGCTCCAGAACCCAGTGGCGGTAGGTCTTGTAGCCCCCCCCAAGCAGCAGCACCGGCAGATCGAGCTGGCCCGCGAGCCAGGCCACCGAACCGGAGCGCATGCCGCCGCGCCAGCAATGGATCCGCAGGTGCTGGCGGGCCGGAAATGTGCCTCCGGGCTTCCGCAAGAGCGGTGGGTCAGCGCCGCAGGCAGAGCCGCCTACGGACTCCAGACCGAGGGGCTCCACGCCAGCGGATCCCGAACCCGCAACGGGCGGGGAAGGGATGACGCCGGCGGAGCTCAGGCGTGGAGCCGGCATGCCGGCCGCTGCGGCGGAGAGCGCCGCGGCCAGAGCCTCCAGCCGCGGCCCCACCAGGGCGAGGCCGCGCAGCACGGCGGCCTGGCGGCCCTGCTGCTTGAAAAGGGTGCCGATCTCGGCCCGCTCGGCGTCGTCGAAGAGGGGCAGGTTGGTGGAGCCTGGGATGTGACCCTGGGCGAACTCAGCCGGACTGCGCACATCCAGCAGCGGCCCCGCTGCCTCCAGGAAGGCCTCCACTCCCACGGGTGGGGGGCCGGCCGGGGCGCCGGCATCTGCGAGCTCGGAGGGAGAGGCATCCATCGGCTGCAGGCTGACATGGAGACGAGGGGATGGGGCTGGCATCGGCCATGGCTGCGGTCCTCCTGGTGTGTTCAGCAGCTGCGTCAGCCGAGCAGGTGGAGGCCGCCTTTACCGCCGCTGTCGTCCATCAGTCCCGCACCTTGGGGTCGTCAACGCTGAGGGGGTGGGGAGAAGACGGCATGCATCGCTTCGTCGCGTGCCGACCCGGCTGGAGCTGTGTTCGGAGCAGGTTCCCGTGACACCAGGCTGATCACGCCTCTGCCGTGGCCATGGCGGGGAATCCTCTCCGGGTGGTCAGGAAGAGGGTCGATGGCGACACCCCAGCGCTCGCCCGGGTTGATCCAGCGCTACCGAGAGGAACTGCAGGCGCGCCACTACGCCCGGCGCACGGTGGCGACGTATGAGCAGTGGCTGCGGCGATTCTTACGGTTTCACCAGCGGCGCCATCCGCGCGAGATGGGAAGTGCGGAGGTGAATGCCTTCCTCACCCATCTGGCGGTGGAGGGCCAGGTGAGTGCGTCGACCCAGAACCAGGCGCTCTCGGCGCTGCTGTTTCTGTACCGGGAGTTGCTGGAGCGCGATCTGGATCTGGAGGGTGTGATCCGGGCGCGGAGGCGCCCGAGGCTGCCAGTGGTGATGAGCGTTGCGGAGGTGCGGGCGGTGTTGGAGCGGCTGGATGGCGTGGAGGCCCTGGTGGCTGGAGTGCTGTACGGGGGAGGGCTTCGTTTGATGGAGGCGTTGCGCCTACGGGTGCATGATCTTGATCTGCAGCGTTTGCAGATCACGGTGCGCGATGGCAAGGGCGGCAAGGATCGACGCACGATGCTGCCTTCGCGCTTGGTCGAGGGGCTGAAGGCCCATCTGGAGGCGGTGCGACGCCTGCATCGCCAGGACCTTGCCGAGGGCTATGGGAAGGTGCAACTCCCGCATGCCCTTGATCGAAAGTACCCGCATGCTCCGGTGGAATGGGGATGGCAATGGGTGTTTCCGCAACAGCATCGTTGGCGGAATTCCGAGACAGGAGAACAGGGCCGTCACCATCTTGATCCCACGGTGATTCAGAAGGCGGTGCGGCGAGCCGTGTTGGCCTCTGGAATCATCACGCCAGCCACCTGCCACACCTTCCGCCATTCGTTCGCTACGCATCTGCTGGAAACCGGCCAGGACATCCGCACCATCCAGGAGCTGCTTGGCCATCAGGACATCAAGACCACCATGATCTACACCCACGTCCTGAACCGCGGCCTCCTTGGCGTACGCAGCCCTGCCGACGCCTTGTAGCGCGGCAAACATTGATGGGCGGATCCGCCTATCAAACCCGGAGCAAGTCCCACTTGCGCCATCCTCTTGTATGCACAAGCGATCTCAGCAACTCCTGCAGGTGCTCCCCAGTGCTTAGGCGGCCAAGAGGGTGAGGATTGGGTACTATGCGGATCCGTCCAAATACTGTTCGCCAGAACCCAACCCAATCCGGCTTTCATTCCAAGGCCTGTTTGAGAAGCTGATGGCTCGGAAATCAGTGGCATATGGGATGATGGAACGCGCTGAAGGGGTCCGCGCATTCTCGCGTAGGTGGGTTCAAAGTGAGCAACAGTCTTCTGCTCGTGGACTATGAGAATGTCCATCAGGTCGACTTTGGTCGACTTGATGAGGGCTTTCAGGTCATGATCTTTGTTGGAGCAAGTCAAAAAAGTGTGCCAGTATCCATGGTTGCCTGCACACAGAAATTAGGCAATCGCGTCGAGTGGCACCGCGTTGACGGCAATGGCAGCAACGCATTGGATTTCTATATCGCTTGCCAGCTCGGAAGAATCATTGAAACGGCTCCCGGCATACAATGCATTGTTCTTTCCAGGGATAAGGGCTTCGATCCTCTCCTTCGGCATCTAAATAGGAGCGGCCTAAAGTGCAGAAGGATAAATAGCTTGCTTGAACTGGATCCAAAGAGCGCATCTACTGAGGAGCCGAACTACAAACGCGTGTTTGAGTTGCTCAGCAAGACAAATAAACCGAAGAGACCTCGCAAGCGAACAACGTTGGCCCAGCATATCTCGGCCATGTTCCAAAAAAAGATCTCGCAACCCGATGTGGACCGCATTATTGATTTACTCTTTGCCAGCAAGATGATCTCGGAAAGCAACAATGTAATCACCTATGCATTCTAGGCCCGTGCAGTCATGAGCTCTTCTTTGTGTGAGCGGGGTCATGTCGAACATCAAGATGCAGCGGATGGAGCTGAAATTCTTGATCAAGGCCTCAAGGAGATGCCCACCGCTGATCTTGAGCGTTGGCCGGTCCCAGTGAGGGGGCTCCGCGGGTGAGATTGGAGCTATTCTTTAGTGGTACAGGATTTTTCCATGGCAAGGCAGTTTGACGTCGTGGTCGAGAAAGACTCAGAGGGCTTTTACGTTGCGAGTGTGCCGGCTCTCTCTGGCTGCCACACACAGGCACGCTCTCTTGATGAGCTGATGGAGCGCATAAAGGAAGCCATCGAGTTATGCCTTGAAGTCCAAGAAGACGATATTGAAGAACTTGATTTTGTGGGAGTTCAGAGGGTTACGGTATAGGCGTGTCAAAGTACTCAGCGGTTACAGGTAAACGCCTGATTGCGGCACTCAAAAGGGCTGGCTTCCTCATTCAGAGGGTGAAGGGCAGTCATTATTTTCTTCGGCATCCAGATGGACGGACAACTGTCGTTCCAGTGCATTCTGGAGAGACACTTGGGCCTGGGTTGCTGGCCAAGGTTCTGCGTGATGTTGAGATCACAAAGAATGAACTGGAAGAGTTACTTGCTTAAGCGGAGATGCGGGTCAACAATACCCTCGAGTGGACAGGCGTCCGTCAGCAATCTGCTGCGCCGCCCCGGGCTCCCTGCCTGCCACTAAGGGGCAGCGGTCGAAGATCGGCGGGACGAGCGTAGGCATCGGCGCAAACCGCCTGCTGGCCTCCGAGGCCGGGCGTACCGACCACAATTCAAGATGGGGAGCACCTGCTGTGGCTGTGCCGCTGCGTGCCTGCCTCCAGCTGCGGTGCCTCTCCCTGCCCCCATCGCGATGCCCTCTCCCTCGGCCCCCCTCCGGCGTGGCCCCTGCACGGCCCAACGCCGTGCCGTTCTCGGCCTGATCGGCCTGCTGGCCAGCCCGCTGCTGGCGCCCACGCTGCCCGCCGGCCCGCTGGCCCGCCTGCTCACCCCAGCCCCCGCCCGTGCCCAGCAGCCCGCCTCCCAGCCGGTGCTGCGCATCGGCGCCATCCCGGACCAGAAGCCCGAGAAACTCAACCGTCTCTACCCGCTGGTGGCCTCCGAGCTCAGCAAGCAGCTGGGGGTGAAGGTGGCCTACGTGCCGGTGGTGGATTACGCCGCCGCCGTGAGCGCCTTCCGCACTGGCAACCTCGATCTGGTGTGGTTCGGCGGTCTTACCGGCGTGCAGGCCCGTCTGCAGAAGCCCGGCGCCCGGGTGATCGCCCAGCGCGATATCGATGTGAGCTTCCACAGCATCTTCATCGCCAATGCCCGCAGTGGCATCAAGCCGATCACCCAGCAGAAGGAGCTGGTGGAGCTCAAGGGCAGGCGCTTCACCTTCGGCTCGGAAAATTCCACGTCCGGTCGGTTGATGCCCCAGTGGTTCCTTTCCCAGGCCGGCGTGAAGCTCAGTGATTTCAAGGGCGGCGCCCCCGGTTTCAGCGGCAGCCACGACACCACCATCGCCCTGGTTTCGAGCGGGGCCTACGACGCCGGTGTGGTGAACGAGCAGGTGTGGCGCGCCAGCCTGCACGACGGCAAGGCCAGCCGCGAGAAGGTGATCCCGATCTGGAAGAGTCCCGGCTATCCCGACTACCACTGGATCGCCCAGGGTGACCTGGACGCCCGCTTCGGTAAGGGCTTCACCACCAAGCTGCAGACAGCGATCCTGGCCTGGCGGCCCAGCGATCCGGAGCAGAAGAAGATCCTGGCTTTGTTCGGGGCCCAGCAGTTCACCGAGGCCGATGCCGCCGCCTATGGCCGCATCGAGCAGGTGGGGCGGCAGATCGGCAAGATCCGCTGATGGCCGCGGCGGCGCTGCTGGAGTTGCGGCGGGTGAGCGTGGCCGGCCGCGGCGGTGTGCCGAGGCTGGAGGGGGTGAACCTGGTGATCGAGCCAGGCGAGCGGGTGGCCCTGCTCGGCCCGAGCGGCGCCGGCAAGAGCACCCTCCTCACGGTGGCCAACGGGCTCCTGCCCCCCAGCTCCGGAGAGGTGCTCTGGCAGGGCGAAGCCCCCGCCCGCTCGCGTCGGCTCCGCCGCCGCCAGCAGGCCCGCATCGGCACCCTCTGGCAGGACCTGCGGCTGATCGACGAGCTCAGCGTGCAGCAGAACCTCAATGCTGGCCGCCTGGCGGCCTGGAGCTGGCCCCGGGCCCTGCTCAACCTCCTGCTGCCCCTCGACACCCCCGCCAACGCCGCGGTGCTGGCCCGGGTGGATCTGGCCCCCGAGCTGCTGGACCAACCGGTGGCGGCCCTCTCCGGCGGTCAGCGGCAGCGGGTGGCGATCGCCCGCCTGCTGCGCCAGGACCCCACCCTGTTGCTGGCCGATGAACCCCTGGCCAGCCTCGATCCCCGCCTGGCGGCCTCCCTGCTGGCGCTGCTGCTGGCCGAGGTCACCCCGCCCCGGGCCCTGCTGCTCAGCCTGCACCGCCCCGACCTGCTGGCGGGCTTCGACCGGGTGATCGGCCTGCGGGCGGGCGGGCTGGTGTTCGATGCCGCCGCGGGCGACCTGCAGGATGCGGCAGGGGTGGCCCGGCTTCAGGAGCTTTACCGCGGGAAGGATCGCGAGATGAACCGCGAGACGGATGGGCAGATCGATGGCGCATGGGATGACGAACCGGGTGCGCCGGCGCGAACAGCAGGAGCGGGCCCGTTCTGGGCCGCCCCGGACCGATGACAGGTATCGGCGGCGGCCAGGTCCCAGCGCTGGGGGGCGTGGCCAGCGCGCCCACCGGAGGGGCAGGGCAAGGAATCCTGCTGCGGCCGGCCGCCCCCCTGCTGGTGCTGCTGCCCTCCCTGGTGCTGCTGCCCCTGCTGGTGGTGCTGCCCTTTCAGGTCCATGGGGGCGGCCTCGACCTGATCGGCCAGTTCGCCCTAGCGGCCTTCACGCCCTCGCTCGATCCGCTGGTGCTCCGATCGGCCCTCACCGGCCTGGCCACCACCGTGGGGATGGCCCTGCTGGGCTGGGCCGCCAGCCTGGTGCTGGGGGTGCTGCTGGGGTTGGCCAGCTCCCGCACGCTCTGGCGCAATGCCGTGGGACCCACCTGGCCGGCGGAACTGATCCGGCGCCTGCTGGCGATCCCCCGCGCCATCCACGAACTGCTTTGGGGTCTGCTGCTGCTGCAGCTGGTGGGCCTTGAGCCGGTGGTGGCGGTGGTGGCGATCGCTATCCCCTTCGGCGCCCTGGTGGCCCGGGTGGTGGCCGACCTGCTCGACGGGCTCGACACCGGCCGTCTCGATGCCCTAAGGCTCGCCGGTGCCCCGGCC
>Ga0209088_10001251_pt1 | contig 16522 bp, 19 predicted proteins | sample S_140625_EF_Meta_FD_187324 | JGI IMG/M metagenome (GOLD analysis project Ga0209088, IMG submission 187324) | Freshwater microbial communities from Lake Simoncouche, Canada to study carbon cycling - S_140625_EF_MetaG (SPAdes) (version 2) | ecosystem: Environmental > Aquatic > Freshwater > Lake ... | reverse complement strand
TATCAAAGCCAAATACTTTCCAAACGATATAACGTACCGTGTTTGAGCAATCCATTGTGATGACGTACGGATGGCCAGGCGGTTGCCATGACTGCGAATAGTTCAAATCTTGTTTAGAAAGCCAACGACATGTCTCAACCAACTTCTGGTGTTGCTCGGGAGTTGCCGCACCCTGCGCGAACCAAGAAGTCCATGCTAAGCTGAGGCACAGCCGAAAAATGTAAAAAAAACACCTCTTCAACACCCCCCCTTCATTGCAAACCACAAACAGACCGCAAGCCCGGACGATCAGGCCTCAACAGTTTGATCAGTTCAATAAATCGAAAAAAGCCTTAGGGTGTTCCAAATCACGGAAAACCGCATCTGCTCCACAATCTTGTAACTGCTTCTCTGTGAAGGAACCCGTTGCCACAGCAATCGCCTTGGCCCCAATCGCTCTAGCGCAGGCCACATCATGAGGAGTGTCACCGATCACAAAGATTCTTTCGGGCGGAAACTCCTCCCCATGATGCTCCTTGGCCCTGCGTCTTGCATGCGGGCCGAGGTCATTCCGAATCGCCGAATCATCGGCAAACGCCCCAAACCCAAAGAAATGATTCACCCCATACCTCGTCAGCTTCAACCTCGCTCCCTTTTCAATATTCCCCGTCAGCAGTGCCTGAACCAACTCAGGCCTCTGGTGCGCCTCTTGCAAAATCCCTAGCACACCCGGATGAAGCCCTCCATTTCGTCGGGGCAACTCCTCCGCCAAAAGTTCCACATAAACATCGAGAAATCGGGCAACCTGTTCCGGACCATTCGGCTTCCCATCTCTTCCCAGCAACTGCTCCACGATCCACTTGTCCGTTCGCCCAGCAATTTCTAAGCCCTGTAAACCCCGCTGAATTCCATAGATTTTTTCCATTGCACGACCCAACGCGGTCTCCCCCGCTTTTCCAGTGTGGAGAATTGTGCCGTCGATATCCCAGAGCAGAAGTTTCCGGGCGAGCGTTTTTTCCGTCTTCACATCCCCATCACGCAGTAACCCGCATCTGCATACATCGTTTGGCCCGTGATTCCTGCCGCTCCGTCCGAAGCTAGAAATACTCCAGTGGCACCCAGCTCCTCCAACGTGATATTCCGCTTCAAAGGCGCGTGAGCCTCATAGTGAGAGAGCATAGCTGAAAAACCGCTAATCCCGCGCGCAGCCAATGTGTTCACCGGACCCGCACTGATCGCATTAACCCGAACTTTTTTCGGCCCCAAATCGTAGGCCAAATATCTGACGCTTGCCTCTAAGGCCGCTTTGGCCACACCCATCACATTGTAGTGGGGAACCACTTTTTCCGCCCCGTAGTAACTCATCGTCACAATACTTCCTCCCCCCGACATGAGAGGGACAGCCGCCCGACTCACCGCGACCAAAGAGTAAGCACTGATGTCGTGCGCCACCCGAAAAGCCTCCCGCGATGTGTCGACGAAGTTACCCTCCAGCGCTTCCTTGGGGGCAAAAGCCACGCTGTGCAAAAGCAGGTCGACGCGAGGTGTTTTGCTTTTCACAAAGTCAAAAAACTTAGCGATATCCTCATCCCGACTCACATCACAAGGGGCTACCGGCGTTTCGGCACCAAAGGTCGCCGCTAACTCCTCCACATTTTCCTTCAGCCGCTCCCCTTGGTAATTAAAGATCAATTTCGCACCTGCATCCGCCCACGCTTTGGCGATACCCCACGCAATGCTTCGCTTGTTGGCTACTCCAAAAACCAGCCCCACTTTTCCAGCTAAAGTTAAGTTGCTCATCCCCTCAAAGTGCCCTCAGGGATGGCCCTCTGTCACGCTTCGAGTCACTTCCTCTTTGCCTACCGCGCCCCTCCTGCTACCAAGTCACTCCATGACATTGCCTCCCTTGCACCTCGGCTGGATCGTTTTTGGACCTCTAGTCCTCGCTCTTTTGGCGGCCGACTTAATCCTTTTCCATCGCGATCCACGCCCAGTCGACCTTCGCCGCTCTCTCCAGGCCACTGCAGGGTGGGTTGCTCTGGCGCTGGCTTTTGGAGGGCTGGTCGCATTGACCCTTGGCGTTACTTCTGCCATGGAGTTTTTTACCGGCTACGTCGTTGAACTTTCTCTCAGCGTCGACAACGTATTCGTCTTCGCCGTGCTCCTACGCTACTTCGCCGTACCAGAGAAATCACAATTTCCTGCTCTCTTCTGGGGAATTATCGGCGCCCTCTTTCTTCGAGCCCTTTTTATCTTCACAGGAATCGCACTCATCAACCGCTTCCACTGGCTGATCTATATTTTTGGCGCACTTCTTGTCTACACGGGAATCAAACTTCTCAAAGGAGGCGAAGCCAAGGTCGAGCCTGACCATAATCCATTGATCCGAATCGCCAGAAAATTGATTCCTATCACCCCCAATTTTCATGGAGACAAGTTTTTCCTTCGTCAAAATGGTCGCTGGACTGGCACTCCACTGCTTCTGGTGCTCATCGCCCTTGGCACGACCGACCTCGTTTTTGCGATTGATTCCATTCCTGCGATTCTCGCAATTACCCGGGACCCCTTCATCGTCCTCACCTCAAATGCCTTTGCCGTTCTAGGACTGCGCGCACTTTACTTTGCAATCGCTGGCCTTATTAAACTCTTCGCTTACCTCAACATTGGCCTCGCCATAATTCTCTCCTTCATCGGCTTAAAAATGCTCCTCTCAGGCTATATCCACCTGCCCATTCCAGTGACTCTAGGCTTTGTCCTTGGCGTCTTGGGAATCTCGATCCTTGCTTCAATTTTCTACCCGCCAGCAAAATCCAACGCCTAGCCTCTAGAGCAAGTAGATAGTTGCCTTACAGATATTTATATAGATTTATACCCTATATAGAGTTGAAACTAGGGAGGGGGGATTGACGACCCATCAACCCATCCTAATATTAAGGTATGCCTCAAGTCGTCGATCTGACCTCAGCTATTGCCCGTAAAACTTTCGCCAAAAAACCCAAGTTCCGATTGGGTCTTGTCGGCACCCTCGTCGTATCCAACTTCGCCTGGCTGATCCTATTTGGAGTCGCAGTCGTTTCCCTCATCGGAGTCACCCGCTTCTCCGCTTCACTATCGAAAAGCTATATCGAGGAAAAGTGGAGCTCCCTTCAAAATCGCCTGGCCCAAAAGAAAGAACTCGAAGAACGGGATATTCGAATCGCTCGTCTCATTGCCTCTCAAAACTCCGACACCACCGACATCCTAGGTCTTGCCACTCGAATCTCTAAGATTCTCGATTCTGCCAATGGCCGTCAACGCAACTTTTTGGAAAATGCGATTCCTGAAGCAATGCTCATCCAAACCAGCTCGCAAATTCCCGCCTCAGCCGTTCTTGCCATGGCCATCTTCGAATCAGGCTACGGCAATAGTATGCTCGCCAAGGAGTACAATAACTACTTCGGCATGAAAGCGTTTGATAGTTGGACAGGGGCCCGCGCCCTCAATATGCCTACCCGGGACAGCGGCCAAGATACCACTGCCGATTTCCGTGCCTACCCCACCCTCGCCGCCGGTTTCCAAGGCTACTCCCAATTCCTTCTTTCCAACGATCGCTACCGAAAACACGTAGGTGAAAAATCTGGAGTGAAGTTTGTTTCTAACATCCTCGCCTCAGGCTACTGCCCCGATCCCGACTACCTCACTCATATCCGCGATATCATTCAGAAACACGGCCTCGATCGGCTGGATGCTGCGCTGGAGACAATCGTCGATAAGCAAGAATCGGTTGCCACTGCCTCCCCCACTCCCCAACCGCCCACGACTGCAGGAACTCACTAATTTTTTTTCGATCCCTCTACAACTCCGTCCGCGCACGAGATCGTTTCCCATCCCGCCCCCTTCACCTCCAAAAGCAGATATCTCCACACCCCGCCTCCTGCTTTCTCTGCCCGCAAATTCACCACAGCTTTCCGCTTTGAACCTCGAAGCGTAAATTCCAGCCGCGCTGTCCCTCCCTCGGGCTGCTCCTCTAACTCCCCCGTCACTGCCCAACCCAGCAGCACCGGTTCTCCTAATTCGCGCCTCACTCTCTCATCCCCCACAACCTTCTCCACCGCGATTCGCATCACCTCACTCTTTTTTAGCATCGAATAGCTAATCTGCAGTGTCATCCATCCTATTCCGAACACCCCCATCACGACTCCCACTATCCCCAATACCAACCACCGCCTCGCTTTAATCTCCCAAGCCATCAGCTCCGCCTGACTCATCAGCTTCTCTTTCATTTCGACACTCTGAATGGCACCACCCCCTCTCGTCCATCCCCACTCTCGCAACGACAACAATTTTTGGTATTCTGATAAACATGCTTTCTCTCGAATCTCTTTCCCAACTCGCCCAGCAGTATGTCTCAGCACTTCCCGCTAAAGTGGCGGAGTTCGAGATCCGAGGTCACTCCTTTACCTCCGCCAACCGTCCCCACCTGATGGGGGTCATTAATCTCAGCGCTGACTCCTGGTACCGCGAGAGCGTAGTCACCAACACCGACTCTGCCCTAACCAGGGCACGCCGCCTTCGCGCCGAAGGCGCCCACCTGATCGATCTGGGCGCGGAATCCTCTCTCCACCATGCGGCACGCATCGACCCCGCCCATCAGATCGCCACTCTTCTCCCTATTCTTCAACCCCTCGCTCAAGAGGGTACCCTCATCTCCATCGAAACATATCAACCCGAAGTCGCACGTCGCTGCCTCGAAGCAGGCGCCGCCGTCCTCAATCTCACCGGTTCCCGCCCGCCCGACGATCTGTACCGCACCGTTGCCGCTCACCGTGCCGGTATCATCCTCTGTTATGTCCAAGGGGAAAATGTTCGTGCCGTAGGCGACTTCGTTCACTCCCCCGATCACGCTAACGCTTTACTCGACTACTTCCGCCGCGAGATCGATCGAGCTCTTCAGGCAGGTGTACACGCCATCTGGATCGACCCTGGCCTCGGCTTCTACTACAAAAATCTCCAAGACAGCACTGCCCGAATCCGATACCAGGCCGAAACCTTTCTCCACACATTTCGCCTCCGCACACTCGGTTGGCCCGTATGCCACGCACTCCCTCATGCTTTCGAATTTTTCCAAGATGAAGTCCGCTCCGCAGAGTCCTTCTTTGCCGTTTTGGCCCTCCTTGGAAAAACCGATCTCCTCCGCACACACGAGATTCCAAAAGTCCGAGCTGTTGCCCGAACGCTCGGAATTCTGTCATGAAACGCTCCCCCCACCCCGTAGCCCTAATCACAGGCGCCTCCCGCGGCTTGGGTGCCTATCTAGCGCGCGAAGTCGCCCAACTTGGCTATGCGGTCGCTCTCCACCATCGTAGCGGTGCCACAAACACTCGGCGTCTCGCACGCAATATCCAACTCCTCGGCTTACCCACCCTCGCCCTTTCAGCCGATCTCTCCCACCCCGCTGAAGTCACCAAGCTATTTCAGCGAATCCAACGCACATGGGGTCGTCTCGATCTACTCATCAATAACGCCGGAACATATCATCCAACCCCCCTTCTTCGCACACGGCCTAAAGACTGGTTTGCAGGAATTGAAAGCACCGCTACCGCGACTTTTCTCACAACCCAAGCCGCTTTGCCCCTTTTCCCAAAAACGGGAGGCCGAATTATCAACATAGGCGACTCCGCCTCCGATCGCTTGTCACCACGAAAACTAGCCCCTGGCTACCACGTTGGGAAAGTGGGGGTCACTCTACTCACCCGTTCCTTTGCCAGCCAACTCGTCTCCAGAAAAATCACCGTAAACCAAATCTCACCAGGCTACCTCGAAAACAGCATCGATCTTCCTCACCCCAGCAAACTCCCCTTGGGCCGCCCGGTCTCCTTTTCAGAACTTTTCACCGCTGTCCGCTATCTGATATCCCCCGAAGCCTCTCAACTCACCGGAACAACCCTATCTCTTACGGGAGGATGGAATCTTTGATCCCAGCCCGATAGATCGCTGCCCAGCCCTCTTTTTTTAACTTCGCATTACTGACCCTTTTGCTTCGACGCGTTCGCTTCGATCCCTCCACCCAAATTCCACCTGCCACCCCCCTGCGCAGTGGCAAATCCTCCGCCACGTTAAAGATTTGCCCCTGATTTCGTAGTGCCACACCCACCGCACGAGCCGCATCCTCCCGATGCACGACATTCAACCACCTCTCAGGCCCCTCACCTCGATCGCTTAGCTCCCGCTCTCCTCCATACAAACCTGCACACCGTAAAACCGATCCTCCTGCCCTCACCGTTTCCATCTCCGCACAAACCATCGCCGCCGACCTTTCATCTTGAGCTAATGCAGACCCCTCATCGACCCATCCCCCACCCGCCTCCTCATAAACAGAAGTGGAAGAAAGATACACCATCGCCACTCTCTTCTCTCTCGCCCACTGAGCAGCCCGAACCGCCCCTTCCTTATGCATCAATTTGAAATCTCCACCTTCCGACCCCCGCGATGGCGCCATCGCCCACACCAATCCACTCCACTGCCCATTCAGACTCGCCCAAAACGAGGCAGCCGTTGCATCGGTCGCCACACTTTCTTGAAACTGCACACGAAGCTCTTGGGCGGAGCGCTCTGTCCGCACCACTGGAACTACCCTCCACCCCCCTGCCCCTGCTTGCTGAGCTACCTCCCGCCCCAAGAATCCAGCCCCCACCAGAAGTAATCTCGGTGGACTCGCTTTCAAGCCACTTCCTGTCTAAAGATCAAGGAAGGGACGAGTGGCGGAGCGGTTGAACGCGGCGGTCTTGAAAACCGCAGATGCCGAAAGGCATTCGTAGGTTCGAATCCTACCTCGTCCGAAAAATCACCTAGCCCCGAATGTGGTAGTGGCCAGGACCCACTTTTCGTAGACCACGCACCTTCTTCAGATTTTGATAAAACCAGGTATCCAGTCGCTGGCGCTGAATATTCATCTTCTTGGCCAAATCCTTGATTTTGAGCCCAGTCTTCCCAGCACGATTCAACTGATTCAAAATCACTTTTCGCAATCCACCTCGCCGATTAAACTTTTTGCCAGTCCCCCGTCTTCCAGGGCGGCCGGGAGGACGTCCCCGAGCAATACGATTTGCACCCCGTGCAACAGCGGAAGCTCCTGCACCCACAACTTTAGCCACCGAACGCTCCAGTTGAGTCAACTTCTTCTCTAAAGACTCTTTTTTACGGAGCAGCTTCATGATACGACCAAACTCTTTTGTTGTTAGTTTTGTAATGTCCATACAGAGAAACTAACACAAGGTCTAACAACTGACGATCAAAAAATACCCCGCCGTGAGTTCATCACGACGGGGTACAATCAATACTCAGGGAAACCCCGAGCGTTGGAAACGTTATTTAACGTGTTTGCTGGCGTACTTCGTCAACTCAAACATCGTCGCCATGCTTTTGCCACCAAAGAGAGGTTTGAACAAATGATCCGCGTTGATGTTACGGCGGTTCTTTTTATCCTGAAGGCCATTCTTTTTAATGTAGGCCCAGAGTTTTTTTGTCATCTCAGTACGAGGAAGGGGCTTGCTCCCAATGATTGCGGCCAAGATGGCGTCCGGTTGGACGGGTTTCATAAACGCTGCATTCGGTTTCTTTGCCATAGTGTCTTATCTCCTTAGGTTTGGGTTAATGGTTGCGATACGATGGCTACGATGCCTCCAAGCAGGACGCTGACAACACTTTTCTACGAGGGAAAACCCCTTTTTCCACTGGGCCATATAACGTTGTCCTTTCTACCGCGTCATACCCCCCGGCGCGAATCGCCGCCACAATCTGCTCCGGTTCCAACCCTTCCCCGTGCTTTCCCCCGCTCGATCGGGTGATCGCCTCCTCATATAAAGTCCCACCAAAATCGTTGCACCCCCAACCCAACGACTCCACTGCCCCTACCACCCCTAACTTGACCCAACTGGTCTGCAGGTTCGGGATCACACCTCCTAAAACCATCCGAGACAAAGGGTAAAGCCGCATTGCCCGCCTCCGAATCCGCTCCTCCAGAGCCTTCATACCACCAGCACGGCGAGCAAGTAGCGCCCCCAAACGATTTTGGTAAGGCACAAAAGCCAAGGGCACAAATTCCGTAAACCCCCCTGTCTCGTCCTGTAATCTTCGCAAGATTTCGAAGTGGCTGCGGATATCCTCCCACCTCTCCACATGACCGAACAGGATCGTGGCACTCGACCTGACCCCCGCCAGATGTGCCGCTCGCACAATCTCTACCCACCGCGCGGCTGGTAGCTTGTTGCGTGAAATCTTCCGCCTCACCTCATCCACCAAAATCTCGGCTGCTGTTCCCGGTATCGTTCCTACCCCCGCCGCTCTCAACTTGCCCATCATCTCCTCAGGCCCACAACCCGCCTTTTCACACAAAGAATCAATCTCCATCGGCGAAAATGCATGCAGATGCATCCAGGGAAAAGCCTCCCGTAAAGCCTTCACTAAATCGAAATAGTAATCAGGCCGTAGTTCCGGATCGATCCCACCCTGCAAACAAACCTCCGTCACCCAGGGCGTCTTACCCACCCGAGCGACCACCTCATCGATCCGATCCGAAGTCGCCCCCACACTCCCAGGCCGTTTTCCAAATCCACAAAAGGCACACCCCACGGTGCACACCCGGGTAAAGTTCGCATTGCGATTTACCACATACGTCACTGTCCTCCCATGTCGCCGCAAAGTCTCCTCCGCCGCACAGTCACGCAAATCCGCCAAAGGCATCTTCCAGAAGTCTTTCATCACTCAAACTCCTCCCAAAACTTTTTCACTCTCTTATGCCAACGATCGGTCAACCACTCTTGCCCACTGTGACTTGCATACACCGGCAGCCTCTCGACCAACTCTCGACCCTTCGCTTCGCAAATCCTCTGATACTGCTCCAACTTTTCCCACGGCCGTGTTGGGTTGACCTCATCTTTTGCCCATGATATTCCTCCTAAGTCATCCAACTCATCCAAAAGCTCATCCCAACGTGATTCTAAATTGGGCGGAATCTGAATCGCCACCCCTGGCGCCCACTCTCTCCATGCCCTCATCATTTCCCGATACTCGTCCAATGTAGGAGCGCAACCAGCAGGCCATCGAGAGCCAGGATTCGGTACATATCGCTGAATCAAAATCTCCTGCAGTTGCCCATACCTAGAGTGAATCTCCGCCAGCACTTCTAAGGATTGAAGACGAGACTTTTGACTCTCTCCCCAACCCACCAAAATTCCGCTGGTAAATGGAACCTTGGCCCTACCCGCCGCCTCAATTCCCGCCTTCCTTCCTGCCACTTTCTTTTCGGGAGCACACGCTAGATCATCCACCACACTCTCCAGCATCATCCCCATCGACACATAGGATGGCCTTAATCGCCGCAATTCCTCTTCACTCATTCTGCCGAAGTTTCCATGTGGAAATAATCCTGCCTCCGAACACCTTTCTGCAACTCGACCTGCAAAATCCCAAAAATCTTGGTACCCGCGCTTTTTCAATTCCTCTTGAATATGAGGCATCGTCCCAGGTCTCTCCCCCGAAATCAGGAGTGCTTCTCTCGCCCCACCCTCCCGCGCCTCCTGAATCAATTTATCGATTTCCCCCTCCGCCAAAAGCCCCTCCCGATCACTCCGAAACCCACAGTACCCGCAGTGCCAAGGACAATCATGTGTCAAAACTAGCGTGATCGAGCGGGAGTAGGTCACCCCCCTGCCACCCACGGGCGCGAGGACATCGACAAAAGGATCTTCGGTAACAGCTTTCAATAAGGGGAACTTCTAGCTAAAAATCTAGCATGGCTTTACGCGAAGCAAGACCGTTCCTTATCGGCGCCGCCGCTTTCCTAGGGATCTCACTGTGGATGGGATGGACGATTGCCATAGTCCTGGGCGCCCTCCTACTCATCGGTCTCCTCCTCTTTTTTCGCGACCCCCACCGCACCCCCCCTACCAATCCCCTTGCCCTAGTCAGCCCAGCGGATGGGAAAGTCATATGCGTAGACGAAGCGGAAGACCCTTGCTTCGGGCTTGGAAAATTTCGCCGTGTCGGAATCTTCCTCTCCGTCCTAGATGTCCACGTCAACCGTAGCCCCGACGCCGGTACCATCGAAAAAACCCACTACTCAGCAGGTGAATTCCTCGATGCCCGCCACCTAGAAGTCGATATCCGTAACGAAAATCAAACCTGGCTCCTCCGAACAACTCGAGGCCCCGTACTTGTCCGCCAGATTGCTGGCCTCATCGCCCGCCGCATCGTTGGCTGGAAAAAAGCAGGCGACTCAGTTTCCAAAGGGGAAAGATTTGGCATGATCCGCTTTGGATCCCGAACCGACCTCTACTTTCCCGCCTCCTGCAACCCCCAAGTCCAAGCGTCGTCGGTGGCCAAACAATCCTCGCCCTATGGCCCGCGTAAAACCACGCTCACCGAATTCCTCCCGAAAAGGGGTGGCCTACCTTCTTCCCAGCCTCATGACTGCGGGGAACCTCTTCTGCGGATTCATGGCCGTTCTGCAAATCATTCAAGGCAGCCTTCTTCAAGCCGAAGACAACATCGCCTGGACCCAACCCTACGAAACCAGCCTCCTCTGGATTTTGGGTGCTTTTATCTTCGATATGCTCGACGGCCGCGTTGCCCGCCTTGGCGGTCACGAAAGCGCCTTCGGTCGTGAGTTTGACTCCCTAGCCGACATCATCTCCTTTGGAATCGCACCTGCCCTCCTTGTTTTTAAAATTGTACTCGCCGAACTCCCTGCCCGTCTCGGCTGGATGATCGGCTTTGTTTACCTCGTGTGCGGGGCCATGCGACTAGCTCGTTTCAACACTCTTGCCATACAACCTTCGACTACACCTAGATCGAAAGATTTCTCCGGTTTCCCTATCCCTGCCGCCGCAGGTCTAGTCGCCTCTGTTACCCTGCTCCTTCTTAAGTACTACGAGTCAGATCGGGTCATTGGGAATTTCAAGTATGCCCTGGCGGTTCTTCTTCTCTTTCTCAGCTTTATGATGTTCAGCCAAGTCAGCTATCCCAGCTTTAAAACTTTGGATTGGCGCTCCCAGCGTCCCATCCCGCGCCTCCTTCTCATCGTGGCCGCACTTGCCCTGATCGTCCAAACCTACCAGTACTCCCTCGCCGTTCTTTTTTGTGGCTACCTCCTTTACGGATTTATTCGCCCGAAACTGAGTCGTCGACTTCGCTCTGAAATCGAGGAAGAAAAAATCCGCTCCGCCCTCTAATCTTCTAGTTTCCCAACCTTAGATTTGGGTTCGCCTCTTCCGCTTCAAATTCAACTGCACCGTCGACCGCTGAATCATCGCCATCAAGGCCTCCGCCTCTGGACCTGCCTTCTTCTCGAGCAAGGCCTGCTTTGCACTTTCCAAAGCCCTCTCTACAGCATGCTCATCGATATCTTCTGGCTTCACTGCCATATCGGTCAAGATGGTCACTCGGTCCCCCGTGATCTCGGCAAAACCCCCACCCACCGCCAACTCATCCCCTCGGGAACCCGCCTTCAAATCTAACTCCCCTGGATGAATTGAAGTCAGTAAAGGAACGTGACCCGGCAAAATGCCAAGTTGCCCCTCCACACCCGGCATGACGACCTGCTCGACATCATCGTCGAAGGTCTTGCCTTCCGGAGTCACCACTACGAGCCGAAGTTTTCCTGCCATACTGTTTAGCTCTTTGCGACCGCTCCGATTCCGCCCTTCATGTAGAAGTTTGCCTCAGGCACATCATCATGTTTGCCCTCGAGGATCTCCTTAAAGCCCTTGATCGTCTCCGCGACGGGAACGTACTCGCCCTTCGTTCCCGTAAATACCTCCGCCACATGGAACGGTTGACTCAAGAATCTCTGGATCTTTCGCGCACGATACACGGTCAACTTGTCCTCAGGAGACAATTCGTCCATGCCCAGAATCGCAATAATATCCTGCAGATCCTTGTACTTCTGCAACACCCGCTGAACTCCACGCGCCACCTCGTAGTGCTCTTGTCCCACGATCTCGGGCGCCAACGCTTTCGAGGTCGAAGCCAGTGGATCTACTGCGGGATAAATTCCCAACTCCGCGATGGATCGCTCCAACACAATCGTTGAATCCAAATGAGCAAACGTGTTTGCAGGCGCCGGATCGGTTAAATCGTCCGCAGGCACATACACAGCTTGAAATGACGTGATCGAACCCTTCTTTGTGGAAGTAATTCTCTCCTGCAAATCTCCCATTTCGGCCGACAAGGTTGGTTGATATCCAACCGCGCTCGGCGTCCTTCCCAACAGTGCCGATACCTCAGAGCCCGCCTGACTGAACCGGAAGATATTATCGATAAAGAGCAACACATCCTGGTTCTTTTCGTCGCGAAAATACTCCGCAATCGCGAGACCGCTCAAGGCCACTCGCATACGCGCACCCGGAGGCTCATTCATCTGCCCATACACCAGAGCCACCTTTGATTTTGAAATGTCTTTTAAATCAATAACCCCGGCCTCCGACATCTCATGGTACAAATCATTACCCTCCCGGGTTCTCTCACCAACTCCTGCAAAGACGGAGAATCCGCCGTGCCCTTTGGCGATGTTGTTGATCAACTCCATGATGACGACAGTCTTTCCTACTCCCGCACCTCCGAACGCTCCCACCTTCCCCCCCTTAGTAAAGGGACAGATCAGATCGATCACCTTAATACCCGTCTCCAAAACTTTCGCCTGCGTATCCTGCTCCACCAGAGTCGGCGCACGACGATGAATCGGATATCTCTTTTCCGCTTTCACAGGTCCTCGCTCATCAACGGGCTCACCCAAAACATTTAGAACCCGCCCCAATACCCCCTCCCCCACGGGAACGGAAATGGGTGCCCCAGTATCTTTCACAGGCATACCCCGCTTGAGCCCCTCGGTCGAGGACATGGCCACCGCTCGCGCCCAGTCATCTCCTAAATGCTGTTGCACTTCCAGTACCACGCTCGTCTTAACCCCCTCCACTTCGAAATTCACCTCCAAGGCTGAAAGCAAAGCAGGCATGCTCGCATCGCCAGAAAATTCCACATCCACCACTGGACCGATCACTTGAACGATCGATCCCACATTGTTTGTTGTTTTGGTTGCCATAACTGCTCTCCTTTTTCCGTCAAGCCATGGCCATTTGTGCCGTGGCAATCTCCAACAGTTCGGTCGTAATGCCGCTCTGTCGGACTTTGTTATATTCCAGGGTGAGGTCCTTGATCATTCCCTTCGCGTTGTCGGTGGCGCTCTTCATAGCCACCATCCGCGCGGAATGCTCGGAGGCCTTAGCGTCCAGCACCAGCTGATACACCTGAAAATGGATATAGGCAGGAAGTAAGGCCGATAGCACCTCGTTCCCACTGGGTTCATAAATATACTGTAAACTCTCGTCCGCCTGAATGGCTTGCTCCTCATGTTCTCCCGTTCCCGCCTCCAGCTTCTCCAGCTTGCCAATCGGAAGCAGATCATTTTTCTCCGGCTTTTGCACCAAGGTATTCAAAAAACGCGTATGAAAAATCGAAACGCTATCAATCTTAACCTCTAAATACTGATCGATCAGAAATTGACTGATTTGCTTGATTTTATAACTCGAAACATCGTCCTTCACTTCAAAATCAGCCAGCAACTCCCGCCCCATCCGTGCCACAAACTGCTTCCCCTTCTTTCCAGCTGTCACAAACACCGTCTCTGGGGGCAAAGATCCCACCTCCCTTAAAAGATTCGTATTCAGTGCGCCGCACAATCCCTTATCGGTGCTGATCACCAAAGCGCAAGGACGACGAATCTCTCTTTTCTCCAAAAAAGGGTGCGAGATCGATCCTACTCGATTTGCCAATGACGAAAGCACCCGATTCATTGACTCCGCATAAGGTCGCCCCGCCAGCGCCGCCTGCTGCGCCTTGCGCATTTTGGAAGCAGCCACCATCTGCATCGCCTTTGTGATCTGCGCAGTATTTTTTACCGAGCGGATCCGCCGACGAATGTCACGTGTGCTGGCCATCGATCAATCCTTAGGAGGAAGGCTGACTCGCAACAAAATCACTCAAAGCGCTTTTCAGATCTGCCGCAATGGCATCGTCCACTGCCTTTTTCTGCCGAATCGCTGAGAGGATATTGTCCTTGCGGGTTGTCAGATATTCAGTCAGACGCGTCTGGAACGCTTTCACCTTGTCCACGGGCACAGAATCAAAGTATCCATTCTGAATCGTCCAAAGAATTGCCACCTGCACCTCTACAAGGAGCGGTTGATACTGAGTCTGTTTAAACACCTCAACAATTCGGGCACCTCGATCCAATTTTGCCTTCGTCGCGGCGTCCAGATCACTCGAGAACTGGGCAAACGCAGCCAATTCGCGGAACTGAGCCAGTTCCAGTTTGATCTTACCCGCCACCTGCTTGATGGCCTTGATCTGTGCAGCCGATCCCACCCGGGAAACTGAAAGACCCACGCTGATCGCAGGACGTACCCCTTGATAGAACAGATCCGTTTCTAGATAGATCTGCCCGTCCGTAATCGAGATGACGTTCGTCGGGATGTAAGCCGATACGTCTCCCGCCTGCGTCTCGATGATCGGCAGCGCCGTCAACGAGCCATTCCCTGCTTTTTCACTCAACCGAGCGCTCCGTTCGAGCAACCTCGAGTGTAGATAAAACACGTCGCCAGGATACGCCTCACGACCCGAAGGACGCCGCAAGACAAGCGAGACCTGACGATACGCAACGGCATGCTTCGATAAATCGTCAAAAATAATCAAAGCATCCATTCCATTATCCATAAACCACTCGCCAATGGCGCAACCCGCAAAAGGTGCAAGATACTGCGAAGTCGCCGAATCAGAAGCATTCGCAGCAACCACGATGGTGTACTTCAAAGCACCAGTTTCCTCGAGAACCGCTAAAGTACGGGCAAGGCTCGAATTTTTCTGACCGATTGCGACGTAGATCGAATACACAGGACGAAATGTTTTATCCCCCAACTTCTCTGCCAGCTGGTTGATTCGTGCCTGATTGATAATCGTATCGATCGCCACAGTAGTTTTTCCGGTCGAACGATCCCCGATAATCAACTCCCGTTGCCCCCTTCCAATCGGGATCATCGCATCGATCGCAAGAATTCCCGTCTGCAACGGTTGAGTGACCGATTGCCGCTTAATAATTCCAGGAGCGATCTTTTCGACTGGGTAAGATTCTTTGGACTGGATCGGACCCTTACCGTCCAGCGGTGCTCCCAAAGCATCCACCACACGACCTAACAACCCTTTTCCTACCGGAACCTGCAAGAGCTTCCCAGTAGCTTTGACCTCATCCCCCTCTTTTAAGTGAGTGAAATCACCAATAATAATCGCTCCCACCTCTGTCTCTTCCAAATTCAACGCCAAGCCAGTCACCCCGCCTGGGAATTCGATCATCTCGTTCAGTGCAACCGCGGACAGACCTTCAATCTTGGCCACTCCGTCTCCGATTTCACGGATACGCCCGGTATGCTTCTTCGTAACCTCCGATTTTAGTTTCCCAATCTCGGCTTCAATTTCTGCAACGATTCCACTCATGTTCTAGCTCCTTACTTTCTGGCAGAGTTTAGGCCGACCGAGCGAGCGCCTCCAAGCGCCCGCGAATGGTCGCGTCCCAGACATCACTGCCCACGCGAATTTTCAAACCGCCTAACATTTCTGGCCGAACTTCGACCTGTTGTGCCAGCGGTTTCCCAAAATGTTTTTCTAAAACTGCGAAAACCGATTTTCCTCCGTCCTCCAACTTTACGGCGGAGACCACCTCGTGGGTAGCTCGTCCCACCTCCAACCGCACTAGCTGTACCAATCGCCCCAATACCTGAAGGTAACCGCGGGGCTTCTTCTGTGCCAAAACTCCGATCACCTTCCGTAACCGCGCCTCGTCCAATCCCTGTTCCGAATGGCAGATTCGAAATAGGGTCTTGGCCTCAGATCTTGCGGCACGATTAATTTTCATCGGAGAGAGTCAGAATTTATCTGGCGACCTGAGCCACGGCTTCTTTTTGCAGACGCTCTTCGTCCTGCGGTGTCAGCACACGGCCGACCACCTTCTCCGTGGTTCGTGCTACCAAACGCCCCAACTCTTTACGCATCTCGGCTTCAAGTAGGGCTCGCTCCCGATCCATCATTTCTTGGGCTTTTTTGACGAGCGTTTCGGCTTGGGCATGCGCCTCGGATAGCCGCTTCGCTCCTTGGATGTCAGCCGCGGCACGAGCCTCCGCCACCATCTTCTCGGAACGCGCCTCCGCATCCCGCAGGATTTTTCGTCTCTGCTCTTCAGCTTCAGCCAGGCTTTGACGGCCTTTTTCAGCGCCTGCCAAACCTTCTTCGATCAGACGTTTGCGCTCTGCCAACATCGTGAGCACAGGCCGATAGGCAAACCGCCACAAGATCGCGAGAACGATGAGAAAGTTGATCGTCTGGGCAGTAAACTTTGCCCAATCGATCCCCAACTGCTCAGCGAGCTGGTGACCCGTTTCAACAAGGGAACTAGCCAACATGGCGGTTCTCCCGGTACCGGGTTATTTGTTGACGACGAAATAGACGAGAATCGCGAGAC